>Ga0136612_10000216_pt1 | contig 17895 bp, 12 predicted proteins | sample AntDryUQ224A2306_2_FD_106644 | JGI IMG/M metagenome (GOLD analysis project Ga0136612, IMG submission 106644) | Polar desert sand microbial communities from Dry Valleys, Antarctica - metaG UQ224A (23.06) | ecosystem: Environmental > Terrestrial > Soil > Desert | place: Antarctica: Dry Valley... | reverse complement strand
GCGCAGATCCTCGAAGATGCGCCCCACCAGGACGCGCTCGGGGCTGAAGGCCAGGAAGAGATCGCGGTCGAGCTCCAGGCCGCTCCCCTGCGCCAGTGCGGGCCCGAAGCGAGTGCGCGTGGTCCCGACCGGCAATGTGGTCTCGTAGATCACCAGCGCACCCGACCCGAGGTTCTTCGCGATGTCGCGGGTTGCGGCGTCGATGGGCCCGAAGTCGATTTTCCGCTCGGCGTCCACGACCACGGGCACGATGACCACCAGCACCTCCGCCTCCCTGACGCCATCGGGGCTCTCCCAGGTGACGGCTCGCAGCCGGCGGGCGGCCACGAGCTCAGGAACCCGGTCGATGAGTGCCTGCTCGTCGAGGTGCGGCGACGTGCCGGCGTTGATGGCGTCCACGACCGTGCGATCGATGTCGACGCCAACGACCTCGTGGCCTCGCGATGCGTACTGCACCGCGAGCGGAAGACCGATGTGCCCGAGGCCCACGACCGCGATCCTCATGACAGCGCGGCCTCCAGGGCCGCCCCCGAGACCACCAGACCGGTGCTCGCCGATTCCACCATCTTGCGTGCGAGCAGAAGCGCGATCATCGCGTCTCGGGGATCGACCGGAGGCGGTCCGCCATCTCGGACGGCGCGCGCGAACTCCTCCAGCTCGACCGCCAGCGGCTCACGGCGATGAATGACCCGCCGGGTCATCTCCCCTTCCGAGACCGACGCAACAGCCGCACCATCGTCCGCAGCGTCGGGGTTGCCCCGGGTGTCAAGGGCGTCCGGATTGGCATAGAAGACGAGGTCCTGGGTGATGTAGTCCACGACGTACATGCCACGCTCGCCGGTGACGGTGAGCGTCCGCTTCTTGGTCGGCGTCAGCCAGTTGATGTCCAGGACGCCGATGACGCCGTTCGCGAACTTCATGATCCCGGTGAAGAGGTCCTCATGCTCCGTGTGAATCCGCCGCTCGGTCTCGCCGTAGAGCCGGATCGGCTCAGAGCCGACCAGGTAGCGCATGACGTCGAGATCGTGGGGGGCGAGGTCAATGACAACGCCGACGTCACGGATGCGGGCAGGGAAGGGGCCGAGCCGGGTGGCGCTGATCTGGAAGATGCGGCCGAGCTCACCGGCCGCGATGCGACGGCGCAGCTCTCGAATGGCCGGGTTGAAACGCTCGATGTGGCCCACGGTGAGCATCCGTCCCGCAGCCTTGGCGGCGGCGATCATCTCGAGCGCCTCCTCGCGGGTGGCGGCGATCGGCTTCTCCACGAGCACATTGGCTCCGCCGCGCAATGCGGCAAGGGCCACCGGCAGATGCAGGCTGGTGGGCGCCACGACGCTCACCAGGTCCAGCTCCTCCTCCGCGAACATGCGCTCCGCGTCCTCGTAGCCGCGGACGTCGCGGCCCAGGGTGGTTGCCGCGAGGGCGGCCGGGTCCGGATCGGCGACGGCAACCAGCTCCACGCCCTCGATCGCCGTCTCGTACACGCGCACGTGGTTGCGGCCCATCATGCCCAGCCCGACGACGCCTGCGCGCAACGGACGTCCGCCGGCACCGGTCATGGAACGCTCCGCCCCGGCTCCGGCTCTGTCTCCGGCTCGTGGGCGCCGAGCTCAGCCGCGGTGTCGTTGACCGCGCCGATGACGGTCGCCACCTCGTCATCGCTGAGCGACGGGTGGACCGGGATCGAGAGGACCTCCTCGGTGAGCCGGTCGGTGACCGGATAGGACTCGCCGCCGTAGCCGCGAGCCACGAACGGCGTCTGGCGATGAACCGGGATCGGGTAGTAGATGGCGCTCCCGACGCCCCGCGACCTCAGCGCCTCCGCGAACGCATCCCTGGCCCGCACCCGGACCGTGTACTGGTGGTAGACGTGCGTCACGTCGGCGCGCACGAAGGGCGTCACGACCCCGCGCAGCTCGGCGTCGTAGCGCGCGGCGATCTCGCGCCGACGTTGGTTGTACCCGGCCAGCTTGCCGATCTGTCCCAGGCCGATCGCGGCGGCGATGTCGGTCATCCGGAAGTTGTAGCCCACGATGTCGTGGTGGTAGCGGACCTTCATGCCATGCTCGCGCAACAGGCGCATGCGCTCCGCCAGCTCGCCGTCATCGGTGGTGAGGATGCCGCCCTCGCCGGTGGTCATGTTCTTGGTTGGATAGAAGCTGAAGGTCCCCACGCCCCACGTCCCGCTGCGACGCTCGCCTATGGCCGCGCCGTGGCTCTGGCAGGCGTCCTCGATGAGCTCGAGGCCGCGGCGGGCCGCGATCTCCGCGAGCTCGACCATCCGCGCGGGCTGGCCGTAGAGGCTGACCGGCATGATCGCCCGCGTCCGCGGGGTGATGGCGGCCTCCACGAGCGCGGGATCCATGGTGAAGTCGCGCTCGTCGATGTCAACGAACACCGGCCGGGCGCCGGTGTAGAGCACGCTGTTGGCGCTCGCGATGAAGGTGAACGGCACGGTGATCACCTCGTCGCCGGGGCCGATCCCGTATCCGAGCAATGCGAGGTGCAGCGCCGTGGTGCCCGAGCTGGTCGCGACCGCGTGCTCGGTGCCGATCAGCGCGGCGAACTGCTCCTCGAACTCTCGGACGCGTGCACCCTGGGCCAGCGAGCCAGAGTCCATCACGGCCCACACCAGCTCTTTCTCCTCGGTGCCGAGCTGCGGTCGCGCGATCGGTATCACGATGCGCGTGCCTCGGCGGTCTCGGCCGGTGCGTGCAGTCGAGAAGTCAGGCGCTCAAGCGAGGCGACGACGCGACCGGCCGCGCGGCCGTCTCCGAACAGATCCGGCCGGGGCCGCTCGCGGCTCATGAACTCAACATCGGCCAGGGCGGCAGCCAGCTGGCCAGGGGCGGCTCCCACGACCCGGTTCCAGCCTGCGTCGACGGTCTCCACCCACTCCGTCTCGCTGCGCAGCGTGATGCACGGCACGCCGCTCAGGTAGGCCTCCTTCTGCACGCCGCCCGAATCGGTCGCGATCGCGTAGGCGGATGCCTCGAGCGCAACCATCTCCAGGTAGCCGACCGGATCGATGGTGACGACGTTCGGCGGCAGGTCAAGGCCGCCTGCGGAGAGCATGGCTCGCGTCCGTGGGTGTACCGGGAAGATGACCGGCAGATCGATACGCAGCGCCTGAGCCAATCGCGCGAGGCTGACCGACTCGTCCACGTTCTCGGCCCGATGGAGCGTGAGGAGCACGTACCGATCGTTCTCACGGGCGACGGCGGGGAGACGATCACCGGCGCGCTCCAGCGCCCAACGGTGGGTGTCGACCATGACGTCGCCGACGTTCTCGGTGCGTTGGCCCAGGCCTTCGTGCTCGAGATTGCGAACGGCGGCGTCGGTCGGGGCCAGGCACAGATCGGAGAGGTGATCGGTGACGATCCTATTGCGCTCCTCGGGCATGCGGCGGTTGAAGGACCGCAGCCCGGCCTCCACGTGCGCCAGCCACGGCCGCGTGCCGTCGGGGTAGACGATCTTGGCCGCCGCGAGCGCGCCTGCCAGCGTGGAGTTCGTGTCGCCGTAGACGAGGACGCCGTCCGGCACGCGGTCGGCGATGACACGCTCGAGGCCCTCGAGCATCTCGCCGGTCATGGCGCCGTGCGAGCCGCTGCCGACACCGAGGTTCACGTCTGGCTCCGGGATCTCCAGGTCCCGGAAGAAGCCCGCGCTCATGGCCTCGTCGTAGTGCTGACCCGTATGCACCAGGATCTCCACGTGATTGGCACGCAGGACGCGGCTGACGGGAGCGGCCTTGATGAACTGCGGTCGCGCGCCGACCACGGTCAGCACCTTCACCGGCCATCCCCCTCCGGCGGGAACTGCGTGCCGCAGCGCGGACACGCGCCCGAAAAGCCGATGCCGTCCTCAGCGTCGCGCAGCGGCTGACCGCAGGCACAGGCCCCGCCGACCCGGCGCGCGGGGTTGCCGACCACGAGCTCATGGTCGGCCACGTCGCGTGTCACGACGCTTCCGGAACCGACCATTGCCCAGCGACCGATCGTGACGCCGGGCAGGATCGTCGAGTTGGCTCCGAGGGCCGCGCCAGTCCGCACACGGATCGGGCGCACCTCCCAGTCCGCATCGGTCTTGGGCGTTCCATCGACGTTGACGGCACGCGGCGTGAGGTCATTCGTGAAGCACACGTGTGGGCCGATGAACACCCCGTCGTCCACGGTGACCCCGCGGTAGATGCTCACGTTGTTCTGCACCTTCACGTTATCGCCGAGGACGACGCCCACGTCGACATATGCGTTCTTGCCGATGCTGCAGGCGGACCCGATGCGCGCGCGCTCCCGTACCTGGGCCTGGTTCCAGATGCTCGATCCGGGACCGATGACCGCCTCCGGCGAGACCTCGGCGGTCGGATGAATGCGCACGTTCGCACGCTCGGACATGTGATCTCCTAGGGGCGGCGCCATTCTAGCCGAGGAGGCTGTCCTGACCGCCTCAGCCCTGCTCGAAGTCGAGCACAATGAGCAGGCGCTCGAGCTCGGAAGGATTGAGGGCCGGCCGCACGAACCCTGTCTGCGTCACGGCATTCGCGTCCGGCTCCACGGCCTGGATGCGGCCGATGATCAGACCGGTGGGATAGCGGCTCGCGTCGTCGGCCACGCTGATCCCGGCGCTCACCACGGTGTCGCCAACGGCGAGCGGCTCGGTGAGCGGCACGTTGGCGAAGGTGAGCTGGCCGCCGGCCTGTCCACGGATCTCGCCGAGCGCCCGGCTCTCCTGGTCGAGTGCCGCCACCACGCTGCGGGTGTCGACGATGAAGCGCACGCGCGCCGCCTCGGGCGCGGCGTCCACGACGGTCCCGACCAGCGCGCCGGCTCCGTTGGCGCTGCCGACCACCGGCATGCCCACCTGCACCCCGTCAGTGGTGCCTGCGTCGACGGTGACCTCCCAGACAAAGTTGGAGGGCTCGCGGCCGGTCACTCGGACGGGCAGCAGCTCCATGTCGAGTCGCCGGGTGATGCCCAGCAGGTCGCGCAGCCGCTCGTTCTCCCGGGTGGCCTCGGTCAGCTCCGCGAGTCGCTGCTCGGCGCCTGCGAGGCGCGTACGCAGCTCCTCGTTCTGGCTCCGCAGCGAGCCGATCTCCCCCAGCGCGGCAATGGTGTCGCTCACCGCCTGCCCCGCCGCGCCCACGACCTGCCGCGCCGGATCCAGAAACTGGCTCGCGGCCCGCTGCACGCTGCGCACAGGCTCGGTCGAGCTCGCCAGCAGCATGAGCAGGCTGGCGACGGTGAAGGCGGCGAACCACCACACGCCCGCGGCGTTCGGACGCGGTCGGCGGCCCTGGCGTCCCCGTCGAAGCATGCCCGGGCGCCTCAGCGTGGCGGACGCGTGAGCTGCTCACTCACCAGCACCCTGTCCAGGGTGTCGAGCTCCTCGAGCACGCGAGTGGCACCCCGCACGACGCAGGTGAGCGGGTCGTCGGCGACGTGGACCGGCATCTGCGTCGCCTCCGCGACGCGACGGTCGAGCCCCGGCAGCAGTGCGCCACCGCCGGCCAGCACGATGCCCTGGTCCATGAGATCGGCGACGAGCTCGGGCGGGGTCTCCTCGATCGTGCGCCTGATGGCATCCATGATCTGGGCCAGTGACGGCTCCAGCGCCTCCCGAACCTGGTCGCCACTGACCTCCACGCTGCGCGGCAGCCCCGTGAGGAGGTCTCGGCCGCGGAACGTGACCGTGCGGCCGATACGCTCCCCCGGATACGCCGACCCTGCCGCGATCTTGATCTCCTCCGCGGTCCGTTCGCCCATCAGCAGGTTGTACTGCCGCCGCGCGAACGCGACGATGTCGCCGTCCATCTCGTCCCCGCCGACGCGGATGCTGTGCGACACCACGATCCCGCCCAGGCTGATGACCGCCACCTCCGTGGTGCCGCCGCCAATGTCGACCACCAGGCTTCCGGACGGCTCCATGACCGGCAGCCCGGCGCCGATCGCCGCGGCCATCGGCTCCTCGATGAGCCTGGCCCACCGAGCTCCCGCGTTCACCGTGGCGTCCCGCACCGCGCGCTTCTCCACCTCCGTGACGCCCGAGGGGATTCCGACCAGCACCCGCGGCCGCGGGATCCGCGCGTACCGCTCGTGGACCTTCTGGATGAAGTAGGCGAGCATCCGCTCGGTGACGTCGAAGTCGCTGATGACGCCGTCCTTGAGCGGCCGCACCACGACGATGTCAGCGGGCGTGCGCCCCTCCATGCGTTTCGCCTCGGCACCGATGGCCAGCACGCGCTTCGTGCGCGCGTCCATGGCGACCACGGACGGCTCGCTGATCACGATGCCGCGGTTGCGCACCGCCACGAGCGTATTCGCCGTCCCGAGGTCGATGCCGACATCGTGGCTGAGGAGGCCGAGCAGGCCGTCGAGAAGTCCCAATCCACCTCCGGGCGGGCGCATGTCGCCGCCTCCGGATGGGCGTACGGCGCCTCCTTGGACCCTAGCACTCAGCGGGGCCCCGAAGCCCGTGAGAGCTGCGAATCAATTCGCCGAAGGCACCGCGTATCGTTAGCGGTGTGACGACGGATCCGGACCGATTCGCCCCCGCGCTCTCGGAGGAGGATCTGCGGCGCATCGCCGAGGGCACACACGATCGGCTGTACGACGTGCTCGGCGCACATCCGCACACCCACGAGGGTGTCGCGGGCGTCAGCTTCGCGGTCTGGGCGCCGAACGCCCGCGCCGTGCGCCTTGTAGGCGGCTTCAATTCATGGAACGGCGACCTCACCCCCATGCACTCGACGGGCCCGTCCGGGGTCTGGGAGACCTTCCTGCCTGGCCTGGGCATCGGCGAGCTCTACAAGTACGAGGTGCTCGGGGCTGACGGGCAGCTGCGGCTCAAGGCCGACCCCTTCGCCTTCGCCACGCAATTGAGACCGGATTCCGGGTCCCGGGTCTGGGATCCATCGGCCTTCTCCTGGGCCGATGACGCCTGGATTGCAGAGCGCGGGAGGCGCGATGCGTATCGGTCGCCGATGGCGGTCTACGAAGTACACCTGGGCTCCTGGGTTCGCGGGGAAGGTGGCGCCTGGCTGGGCTATCGAGAGGCGGGGGATCGCCTGGTGGAACATTGCCATCGGTACGGTTTCACGCATGTCGAGCTGCTGGCGGTGGCGGAGCATCCATTTGACGGCTCCTGGGGCTACCAGGTCACCGGCTACTACGCGCCGACGGCCCGCTTCGGCACGCCCGACGACTTCGCGGCCATGGTCGACACGCTGCACCGAGCCGGGATCGGCGTCTTCCTGGACTGGGTGCCGGCGCACTTCCCGAATGACGAGTTCGCGTTGCGGCAGTTCGACGGCACCGAGCTGTACGAGCACGCCGATCCGCAGCGCGGCGCCCACCCCGACTGGGGGACGCTGGTCTTCGACTTCGGCCGACCTGAGGTCCGCAACTTCCTGGTGGCGAACGCGCTCTTCTGGCTCGACCACTACCACGTGGACGGGCTTCGGGTGGATGCAGTGGCCTCGATGCTGTACCTCGACTACTCGCGCAAGGCTGGCGAGTGGACACCGAACGTTAACGGCGGCCGCGAGAACCTGGAGGCGCTCGCATTCCTGCGCGAGATGAACGAACAGGTCTACGCGACCTTCCCTGGCGTCGTGACGATCGCCGAGGAGTCGACCGCGTTCCCCGGAATTACGCGCCCGGTGCATCTGGGCGGCGTGGGGTTCGGCTTCAAGTGGGACCTGGGGTGGATGCACGACACGCTCGACTACTTCAGCCTCGAGCCGATGAAGCGGCCCGCGCACCACAAGCTGATCACCTTCCGCACCCTCTACAAGGACAGCGAGAGCTTCGTGCTGCCCCTTTCGCACGACGAGGTGGTCCACGGCAAGGGATCGCTGCTGCGCAAGATGCCGGGCGGGGCCGACGAGCGCTTCGCGAACCTGCGGGCGATGCTCGTCGACATGTGGGGGCAGCCCGGCAAGAAGCTGATCTTCATGGGCTCGGAGCTCGCCCCCTGGGAGGAGTGGGACCACGACGGCGCATTTGCCTGGGGAGCCGCTGCCGCCGATCCAAGGCGCGCGGCATTCGGCCGTTTCGTGGAGGACCTCGGCCGGCTGTACGCCGCCTCACCCGCCCTGTGGATGGGCGACCACGATCCCGAGGGCTTTGCCTGGATCGATGCCTCCGACGCCGAGTCCTCGGTCTACGCGTGGATGCGGTCCGGAGGCGATGACGTGGCGGTGGTGGTGCTCAACCTCGCGCCCGTTGCGCGTCCTGCCTACCGGGTGGGGCTCCCGCGCGCGGGGCGCTGGGTCGAGGCGCTCAATTCGGACGCCGCGCAGTACGGCGGGTCCGGGGGCGGCAACGTCGCGGGCGTGGCGGCATCCGCTGCCGAACCGTGGCACAACCAGCCGGCCTCTGCCCTTCTCTCGCTTCCGGCGCTCAGCGGCCTGATCCTGCGCCTCGAGGACTGAGGACCGATCAGCGCGGCCCTAGCGCCTCAGTACCGCTGCGAGGCGGGTGACGCGCGCAACGGCGATGAGGTCCTCGAGCGGCATCGGCAATGGGACCGACCAATTGTCGCGCTGAGCCGCCACCGTTCCCGGCAGGTTGGGACGCGCCTCCACTCGCAGGGCGTCCTCGAGCGTCGCGGAGACCAGCATGCTCGGCGAACGCGCGAGGCGACGGTGGATGGCGTCCACGACCTCGTCGGAGGGCGCATCGGCGGGCAGACCTGAAGCTCGTACCAGGCGGCCGCGAAGCTGGGCCAAGCCTCGATCGTCGGCGACCAGGCCGGCGCGCTCCTGGTCCTGGAGGTCGGACCCGCTCCAGGCGCCGGCGATCGTTGGCAGGTCGTGGGTGGTGACCGCCGCGAACGCCTGGCGTGGGTAGCGTTCAGGGGGTACGCGCTCGAACAAGGCAAGGCGTGTCGAGAGCATCCCGCGGCGGCGCAGCTCCCGCCGCACGCCCGGCGGAACGGTGCCAAGGTCCTCACCGATGATCAGCGCCGAGGCGCGATGCGACTCGATCGCAAGGATCTCCAGGAGCTCAGTGGTCGGATATCGGACATACGCGCCGGCTGATGGAGCAGCCGCGGCGGGCATGCACCACAGGCGGAACAGGCCAAGCACGTGGTCCACGCGAAGGCCACCGGCATGTCGCAGCTGCGCGCGGATCGTCTCGATGAACGGCCGATACCCACTCTCCCGAAGCCTGTGCGGGACAAAGGGTGGCAGGCCCCAGTTCTGCCCGGCCAGGCTGAATCGGTCTGGCGGCACGCCGATGGACGCGCCAAGAGCGAGCTGCTCCTGCCAGTCCCAGGCGTCGAACCCGCCAGGATCCACGCCGACCGACATGTCCGCGATCCGCCGGACTGGCGCCGATGCAGCCGCAGTCTGCCCATCGAGCAGCTGTTGGATCCAGGCATGGAAGGCGATGCGATCCGCCGACTCACGGCCGATTGCGGCCAAGGCCGAACCGTCGGGATCGCGATACTCGCTCGGCCAGCCCTGCCACCCCGGGCCAAATCGTTCGGTGAGCACCACGAAGAGCGCCCACCGCTCGAGCGGCACTCCGCGCTCGCGGCGAAAGGCGGCCAGGGACCCGGCGTCCACGGTCCCCGCGCGCCACACGGTCTCCAGAGCGGCGAGCTTGAGCGCCAGGCTGCGGCCACGGTCAATGCGGGCATCGGCATTCAGGGCTCGGCCTCGGCGAGCGAGCTGACTGAGCCCGTCGAAGCCCGGCACGCCCTCCAGGCTCAGGTGGACAGGACTCAGGAAGCGTCGGGTGCTGGGGTAATAGGGGCTCGGGTCCGGCTGTGGACCGGGATTTGGCGCCCCGAGCGGGCTGACCGCCAGAAAGCCACCGCCCTGCGTCGCGGTCCAGGCAGCCAGCGCCCGCAGATCCCCCAGGTCGCCGATGCCCCAGCTGCTTCGGGACCGAACGGAGGCCAGCTGTACGCTCCAACCCCATTCCCGCAGGCCTGCCGGCAGGTGACAGCGGCCGGGGCCGACGATGAGCATCTGCTCGTTGTTGCCACGCAGCAGCCGGTGGTAGCCGTAGGGGAGGTCGCGAGGGATCTTCGCGAGGCGCCCCATCTGCGTGCCGTCCTCGAGCGTCAGCTCCGCCCCGTGGAGAAGCACCTCGCCCCGGCGCGCGACTGCCACCGGATCCTCCGGAGCGGCCGAGGCATCGATCTCCATGGCCGCGCGGACCGCGTCGACGATCGCCGGCTCAACCGTCTGCCGATGGCCGTACGCGTCGGTGTACTCGGCCTCGACGATGGGCCGGACGCCCTCAGCCAGCGTCGTCGCGCTTCGCGCGCGGCAGCCGTCGGAGAAGCACCACCGAGCGTTCGGCCACGCGGCACGTGGCCCCGCCCTCGAGCTCCATGGGCGCCCCGCCGGTGCCCGGGGTCGCGTAGACGGTGTCGAGGACCAGTTCCCAGTGTTGTGCGTCGCCGTGGTTCGGGAGCCTGAAGTCCACGGGTCCCTCGTCAGCGTTGAGGATGATCAGCAGCGTGTCATCCACGATCGGCTCGCCGCGCGGCCCTCGCTCCTCGATCGCGTCGCCGGCGAACTGCACCCCGAGGGTCTTGACCTCGGGCGGAAACCAGGCCTCGTGGGCCATCTCGGTGCCATCTGCTCCGTACCAGGTGAGGTCCTTGACCTGGGACTCGCCCACCTGCCGGCCGTGGAGGAATCGGCGTCTGCGCAGAACGGGATGGGCCCCGAACAGGCCGATGAGAGCGCGGCAGAACTTCAGCAGGTCGTGCTCGCGGGGCCCGAGGTCCCAGTTGAACCAGCCGGTCTCGTTGTCCTGGGCGTACGCGTTGTTGTTGCCTCGCTGCGTCCGGCCGATCTCGTCTCCTCCGAGCAGCATCGGGACGCCCTGGCTCAACAGCAGCGTGGCAAGGAAGTTCCGCTTCTGGCGCTCGCGCGCGTCGAGGATCGCGGCGTCATCGGTCTCGCCTTCGACGCCGAAGTTCATGCTCTCGTTGTGTGTCTCGCCGTCGGTATTGCGCTCGCCGTTGGCCTGGTTGTGCTTCTTCTCGTAGCTCACGAGGTCGTGGAGCGTGAAGCCGTCATGAGCCGTGATGAAGTTGATGCTGGCATGGGGCTGGCGGCCCGACTTGGCATAGAGGTCGGACGAGCCGCTCAGCCGGTACGCAAGCTCGGCCGCCTGACTGCCCGCTCCCTTCCAGAAGCGCCGCACGCTGTCGCGGTACTTGCCGTTCCACTCCGCCCATCCGACCGGGAAGTGGCCCACGTGATAGCCCCCCGGGCCCACGTCCCACGGCTCGGCGATGAGCTTCACGCGGCTGATGATCGGGTCCTGGCCGACGATGTCGAAGAAGCTGCCGAGCTTGTCGACGTCGTGAAGCTCGCGGGCGAGCGCCGCGGCCAGGTCGAAGCGGAAGCCGTCGACGTGCATGTCGGTGACCCAGTAGCGCAGCGAGTCCATGATCAGCTGCAGGACGCGCGGCGCGGTGGCGTTGAGGGTGTTGCCGGTACCCGTGTAGTCCACGTAGCGGCGTGGATCCTGCGCGTCGAGGTGGTAGTAGGACCGGTTGTCGATCCCGCGGAAGCTCAGCGTGGGGCCCAGGTGGTTCCCTTCGCCACTGTGGTTGTAGACCACGTCGAGGATCACCTCGATGCCCGCGGCGTGCAGCCGCCGGACCATCTCGCGGAACTCGCCGACCGGCTCGCCGGTGGCCGAGTAGCCGATCTCGGGCGCAAAGAAGCCGATGCTGCTGTACCCCCAGTAGTTGGTGAGGCCGCGCTCGGCCAGATGCCGCTCGTCGACGTGCTGGTGCACCGGCAGGAGCTCCACGGCAGTGATCCCAAGGTCGGTCAGGTAACGAATGGCGGGTTCGGAGCCGAGGCCCGCGTACGTCCCGCGCAGCTCCTCCGGTACCTCGGGGTGAAGCTTCGTGAAGCCCTTGACGTGGACCTCGTAGATGAGGGTCCGATCGAACGGTGTGTCGAGCTGCGTGTCGCCGCCCCAGTCGAAAGCCGGATCGACCACCACCGCCCTGGGGACGAAGGCGGCCGAGTCGCGATCGTCGCGGTCGAGGTCCTCGCCCGGCGACCCGAGCCGGTAGCCGAAGAGGGAATCGTCCCAGCGAACGGGCCTGTCGAGGCGCCTGGCATAGGGATCGATGAGCAGCTTCGCCGGATTGAACCGATGACCGGCAGCCGGGTCGTAGGGCCCGTGCACCCGGTACCCGTAGCGCTGGCCGGGCCGCACGTCGGGGAGATGGCAGTGCCACACGAGATCGGTCTGCTCGCTGAGCCGGACCCGATGCTCGGCGCCCTGGTCATCGAAGAGGCACAGGTCGACCGCCTCGGCATGCTCGCTGTACAGCGCAAAGTTGACCCCGGCGCCGTCCCAGGTGGCCCCGAGGGGGCTCGACCCTCCGCGCCAGACCCTCACGATCGCCTCACTGTACGAAGAGTAGCCACGTAGGGGCTCACGCGGCAGCCAGCCGCTCCACGGCCGCGAGCGGCAGCCAGAGCCAGTCGGGTCGGTTATTCGCCTCGTAGCGCACTTCGTAGCATGCCTTTTCGAGCTCGAACGCAGCCAGCAGGCCTGCTTGATCGGCTTTCACGCCGCCGTATGCCTTCAGGAACGCGCCGCGCGCGTCGTGCAGCCAGACATCGGAGTCGAACCCTCCGCCCTGCCCGACGGTGCGAGCCGCGTAATCGAGGCTGCGGAGCATGCCTGCAATGTCGCGCAGCGGCGACGACGGTTGGCGTCGCTGGGCCAGAAGCCGAGCGGGCTCGCCCTCGAAGTCGACCACGCTGAACCCGCCGTCCGCCCGTGCCAGGAGCTGCCCGAGGTGGTAGTCGCCGTGGATGCGAGTGACCCGGGCGCCCCCGGTCGCGGAGCCGAATGTATCTGCAAATTGCGCCGTGATCGCCGGGGCAAGCACGACGAGCCGCTTCTGTGCCTCGCCGACAACAGCGGTGACCGCCTGCGACAGCTGCTGCTCGGCCGAGGCACGCCAACCTGCGGTCTCGGCGGTGGTTGCCGGCCGCGAAGGAAATGCCGGGTCATTCGGATGCGACGCGAGCGCTGCGTGCATCCGAGCCGTGAGCTCCCCGATCCGCGCCACCAGCGCGAGCGCGGCGTCCGGGGAATCGGACAGGGCCTCGCGCACCGAGGCCCACGCGTCACCGCTCGACGGCACGAACCCCTGCAGCATGGCTGCCGAGCAGACGACGTCGCCGGTCTCGTAGCGGATGGCGCCGGCAACCGGCGGAGTGTCGCCAAAGCCCGCATCGGTCAGGAATCGGCTCACCTCGATGTCGGGGTTCAGACCGGGCTCCAGCAGCCGGTACAGCTTGAGGATCAGTGTCTCTCCGAGCACCACGGATGTGTTCGACTGCTCCACGCGGAGGCTGCGCTCGGCGAGATCCGCGCCGCCGTGCAGATCACCCAGCGCGTCGGTGCGCGAGCACCGGAAACGACCGCGTGTGCCGCGCAGCTCGGCACCATCCGCGATCGCCGTGATCAGCGCCGCCCAGACTCCCTCGCCGTCGCGGGGCTCGCGATCGCCAACGGCTGGCACGAGGTACTGGTCGTCCTCCCCACCGTCCGCGTACGAGACGGCGAGCACGCTGAGAGCTGCGTCGCCCGTCCCGATGGGCGCACGGTCGAGCTCGGAGATGCCCGCCACGGGGCGCTGCTTCGAGCGGAACCAGCGCTGCGCCATGAGCCACTCTGGCGTCACACGGACTGCCCGAAACATCGGATCAATCGCCGCGCCGAGCCGAGAGCACCTGGGAGAGTGCCCGGTCGATCTTTATCCACCGGGCTCCGTGAGCTCGAACCAGAAGAAGTCGTGCGGACCAAGGGTCAGCAGGTAGGGCAGCTCGCCGATGCGAGGGAAGTGCACGCGGCCGATCAGCTCGACCGGCTCGCGTCCGTTGAAGCGGCTCATGTCGAGCTCCACGTACTGGGCAAAGCGGGACAGGTTCGCGACGCACAGCACCGAGACGCCTTCGTGCTCTCGCAGGTACGCCAGCACGCGCCGGTTCTCCGGGTGCAGGAACTCCAGCGTTCCGCGGCCGAAGACCGGGTGCGTGCGCCGAACGCGCATCAGCCGCTTCATCCAGTTCAGGAGCGAGCCCGGGACTCGCTGCTGCGCCTCCACGTTGACCGCCTGGTAGCCATAGACCGCATCGGCCACGAGCGGCGCGTAGAGGGCGTGCACATCGGCCTTGGAAAAGCCCGCGTTGCGATCGCCCGTCCATTGCATGGGGGTGCGGACGCCGTTCCGGTCGCCGAGGTACACGTTGTCGCCCATGCCGATCTCGTCGCCGTAGTAGATGACCGGCGTGCCCTTCATGCTGAACAGGAGCGAGTTGAGCAGCTCCAGGCGGCGCCGGCTGTTGTCGACCAGTGGCGCGAGGCGGCGCCGGATCCCGAGATTGATCCGCATCCGGGCTTCGCGCGCGTACTCGGCGTACATGAAGTCGCGCTCCTCGTCGGTGACCATCTCGAGCGTCAGCTCGTCGTGGTTGCGGAGGAAGAGGGCCCATTGGCAGCCGTCAGGGATGTCGGGCGTCTGGTCCATGATCTCCACGATCGGAAATCGATCCTCACGGCGCAGCGCGATCCAGATCCGCGGCATGAGCGGGAAGTGGAAGGCCATGTGGCACTCGTCCGTCCCGTCACCGAAGTAGGGAAGGACGTCGGGCGGCCATTGGTTCGCCTCGGCGAGGAGCATCCGTCCGGCGTGCCGCTTGTTCATCCCCTTCCGCAGCCGCTTCAGCACGGCGTGCGTCTCGGGCAGATTCTCGCCGGTGGTCCCCTCCCGCTCCACGAGGTAGGGCACCGCGTCGAGGCGCAGGCCGTCGACGCCGAGGTCGAGCCAGAAGCGCATCACGCGCATCACGGCGCGCACGACCTGCGGGTTGTCGTAGTTGAGGTCCGGCTGGTGGCTGAAGAACCGGTGCCAGTAATACTGCTGCGTGCCCTGGTCCCAGGCCCAGTTCGACTGCTCCGTGTCCGTGAAGATGATGCGCGCGTCCGCATAGCGCTGGTCGCTGTCGCTCCAGACGTACCAGTCGCGCTTTTCACTGTCCCTGCTGGAGCGAGCCTCCACGAACCATGGATGCTGGTCGCTGGTGTGGTTCACCACGAGCTCGGTGATCACCCGCAGGCCGCGACGGTGCGCCTCGCGGACGAAGGTGCGGAACTCGCGCAGCGAGCCGTAGTCGGGATGGACGCGCGCGAAGTCGGCGATGTCGTAGCCGTCGTCCCGAAGCGGCGACGGATAGAAGGGCAGCAGCCAGATGGCGGTCACACCCAGGTCGGCGATGTAGTCGAGCTTCTCGGTGAGCCCGCCGAAGTCGCCCACCCCATCATTTGTGGAGTCGAAGAAGGCCTTCACGTGCATCTGGTAGATGATCGCGTCGCGATACCACTGCGGGTCGTCGCGCAGGAGCTGCGGTGCCCCGCGGTCTCCTGCCGCGGGCACGGCACCGACGGTCATGGCTGAGACGACCCCTGCATGCTCAACGCGCGAGGGGCGCGATGGTGAAGATGCGGAACGAGTCCGCCGCCGGATCAAGCTCCACCGAAAGGTCGGCACCGAGCTCACCGCTCGACTGGCCTGTGAGCAGGTCAATCAGGGTGTAGGGCTCGTCCCATCCGATGCCGACCGCGGGCAGGTCGGGATGGAGCACCGCCTGCTCCGACATCGCGGGGTGGCAGTTGACAGCCACGTAGACCGGGTCACGCCATTGCCTCGGCTGACCGGTGAGTGGATCGAGCGGACCGTGCGGCATCGCCTTACGGTAGAAGAGCGTCCGCTCCCCCGTCACCTGCTCGAAGCGCAGGTTGTCGTACCCGCGCAACGCGGGGAGCTCGTGGCGGAGACGGTTGAGCTGGCTGATCAGCGGCTTGATGTTTCCGGGGGCATCCCAGTCCCGCGCGCGGATCTCGTACTTCTCTGAGTCCACGTACTCCTCGCGGTCCTCCAGGCGCGCGTTCTCGCACAGCTCCCATCCAGAGTAGATGCCGTAGAGGCTCGAGAGGGTCGCGGCGAGCACGGTCCGAGCCACGAAGGCGGCTCGGCCGTGATCCAGGTGATGCGGGTTGATGTCCGGAGTGTTCGCGAACAGGTTGCCTCTGAAGTACTCCCGCATCTCCGACTGGGTCAGCTCGGTGAGGTAGGCGCGCATCTCGGGTGCCGTCTCCCGCCAGGTGAAGTACGTGTAGCTCTGAGTGAAGCCCACCTTCGCGAGCTCCTGCATCATCTTCGGACGCGTGAATGCCTCCGAGAGGAAGACGACATCAGGGTGCTCGCGCTGGAGGTCGGCAATGAGCCATGTCCAGAACGGAAGCGGTTTGGTGTGCGGGTTGTCAACGCGAAAGATCTTCACGCCGCGGTCGATCCATACCGCGAAGACGCGCCGCCATTCGCGCCACAGGGCTTCCAGCACGCTCGCGTCGGGGGAGTAGAAATAGATCGGGTAGATATCCTGGTATTTCTTCGGCGGGTTCTCGGCGTACTTGATGCTCCCGTCCGGGTTGCGCCTGAACCACTCGGGATGGCTCTGCACGTAGGGGTGGTCCGGAGCGGCCTGGAGGGCGATGTCCAGCGCCACCTCCATGCCGTGGCTCTCCACAGCCTCGCGGAAGTGAACGAACGCATCGACGCCGCCCAGCTCAGGCGCAACCGCGTCATGGCCTCCCTCGACGGAGCCGATGGCGTACGGCGAGCCCACGTCGTCCGTAGTCGCTGCCAGCGTGTTGTTACGCCCCTTGCGGTTCGTACGGCCAATGGGATGGATCGGCGGGACGTAGACCACATCGAAGCCCATTGCCGCGATCTCCGGCAGGCGCCACTCCGCCTCAACGAAGGTCGTCGGCACCGGGTTCGAGGGGTCGCGGCCCTGCGAGCGCGGGAAGAGCTCGTACCACGCTCCGAAGCGGCCACGCTCGCGATCCACCACCAACGAAAGCTCCGCCGAGCGCGTCGCGAGGCTGCGATCGGGGTGGCGGCGCATGGTGGCGAGGAGCTCGTCTGCGCTCAGCACCTTGACCGCTTTCGCTTCGGTGCGCGATGCGGACAGTGCAGTGAGCGCGGCGCGGATGAGCTGCGCATCTGACCCCGCCTCCGCGGCGTCGGCACGCAGCAGCGCGTCGTCCAGGAGGAGGCGTCCCTCCTCGATCTCGGTCGTGACCGGCACATCGGCCATGACCTTGCGCTCGACCCCGTGGCGCCAGCTCCCATAGGCGTCGCGCCAGGCCTCGATGGCGTATCGGTGCCAGCGGTTGCGCGTGAGCTCCACCGTCCCGGACCAGCGGTCGTTGGTGATGTGGCGCATCGGTGCCTCGCGCCATTCGTGCTCGTCATCGGCCCGCAGCAGCAAGGCGGCATCCAGCACGTCGTGGCCATCAGCAAAGATGTCCGCGGTGACGAGCAGGAGGTCGCCCACAACGCGTTTCACGGGGTGCCGTCCGGCGTCGAGCTCCGGTAAGATCCGCTCGATCACGATCGTGCGACGCGTGCCGACGGCCTCCGGGCCGCGCTCATCGACCATGCGGATGGCACGAACGGCGCGACGCAGGCTGTGCTTGGTCGTCGTCATCGCTGCGGTCAACCCTACTCGATTCGAGACGGCCGATCGCATGGTCGTGGCATCTCCCCCACAATCGGGCCGATGCCACGCAGACGTGCCTTCCTGACCGCGCTCGCCAGCCTCGTGTTGGCGGCGTGCAGCGCGCCGCCGCCCGATAGGTCACCTGCGCCGGCCGCGTCCCCTGCCTCCACCGCCGGTGCCACGGAGCCGGGCGACAGCGGGAGCATCGCAGCGTCTCCCGCGGCGATCCCATCGTCTGCGCCGATCAGCGGAGGGCCCCCGGCGATCGCGCTCGAGGAGTTCGCCAGCGAGCTCGCCGATCCCATCAACATCACCGGCTC
>Ga0136612_10000215_pt1 | contig 17899 bp, 18 predicted proteins | sample AntDryUQ224A2306_2_FD_106644 | JGI IMG/M metagenome (GOLD analysis project Ga0136612, IMG submission 106644) | Polar desert sand microbial communities from Dry Valleys, Antarctica - metaG UQ224A (23.06) | ecosystem: Environmental > Terrestrial > Soil > Desert | place: Antarctica: Dry Valley... | reverse complement strand
CCGCCGTCGGCCGGGGGCACGCTGCTGTCCTTGGCCATGGCCCGCCTGGACCGCGCTGTGCACGGACCGCCATCGGTGAGCGCCATCGTCGACGTGATGGACGACGTGCAGGCCCGGCGCACCCCCGAGTTCGTCGCCGGTCTGGACGAGCCCGGCTTCGCCGAGCGCTTCCTGGCCGCGCACCTCGGATCGACGACCCACATCGCCGTCCTCGACGGTGACGGCCTGGCCGCCAGCGTCACGTGCACCAACGGCGAGGGCTCGGGCGTCGTCGTCCCCGGTACCGGCATCCACGTCAACAACATCATGGGCGAGCAGGACCTCAACCCGCTGGGATTCTTCCACTATCCGCCCGGACGGCGGATGCCGTCGATGATGGCCCCGACGGTCGTCCTCGACGCTGCCGGCCGCGTCGAGCTCGTGCTCGGCAGCGCCGGCTCCAATCGCATCCGCTCGGCGATCCTGCAGGTCATCGTCGGCGTCGTCGACCATGGTCTGCGGGCCCGCGAGGCGGTGTTCGCCCCGCGCGTCCACTACGAGGACGGGGTCGTCTACGCCGAGCCGGGAGTGGACGTGGACGAGCTGACGGCGGATGGCCGCGAGGTCGTCGCCTTTCGCGACGCGAACCTGTTCTTCGGGGGTGTGCAGGCGATCGAGCGTGACGCCGACGGGAGGTTGTCGGGCGCGGGTGACCCGCGCCGCGGCGGCGTGGCGGTGGCGCCGTGAGGGCGGCGGTCGTGATCGTCCTTGCCGTCGCGGCGTTGGCGACCGGCGGCTGCGGCGCCGAGGCCGCTGACCTGTTCCTGGTGCAACGGGCGGGGACGATCCCCGGCGCGCGGCTGACGATGCGCGTCACCGACGACGGACGCGTGTCGTGCAACGATGCGGCGCTGATCGACATCCCGTCGGGCGAGCTGATCACCGCCCGCGAGATCGCGCGCGACCTGGTGCCGCTGGCGCTGGCCGGCCGCACGCTCGCGCCGGGGCGGGCCCCGCCCTCGATCCTGCGGTACCGCGCGCGCACCAAGGACGGCGCCGTGGCCTGGAGCGACACGTCGCCCCGCCAGCCGCCGGTCCTCTTTCGCCTGGGCAAGCTGACGCGCGACCTCGCGCGCGGGCCGTGCGGGCTGGCGCGCTGAGCGGATGCCAGACTCTGTGGCCATGAGCGATGCCATGACCGACCTGCGCGAGCGCCTGGGCGAGGTCGCCGACCTCGAGCGCACCGCGCTGCTGCTGGCCTGGGATCAGGAGACGACGATGCCCCCGGCCGGCGCGGCGGCGCGGGCCGAGCAGCGCGCGAGCGTCGAGCGCCTGGCCCACGAGCGCTTCACCGACGGGCACGTGGGCGAGCTCCTGGAGATCGCCCAGCCCGGCGACGAGCTCGAGGTCGACCTGCTGCGCGTCACGCGCCGCGACCACGACAAGGCGGTGCGGGTGCCCACCGAGCTCGTCGGGCGCCTGGCGCGCGCCGGCGCCCACGGCCACACGACCTGGGCGGCGGCGCGCGAGCAGTCGGACTTCGCGCTCTTCGCCCCGGCGCTTCAGACCAACGTCGCGCTGCGCCGCGAGTACGCCGCATGCTTCCCTGACGCCGCGCGCCCCTACGACGCGCTGCTGGACGACTTCGAGCCCGAGCTGACGACCGATGAGGCCCGCGTCGTCCTCGATGCGATGCGCGACGGGCTGGTCGAGCTCGTCCAGGCCGCCGGCGAGACCGACGACGCGATCGTGCACGGCGGTCCGTTTGCGCGCGAGGCCCAGCGGGGCCTGGTGCAGACGGTGCTGGCCCAGGTCGGGGTCGACGAGCAGCGCTGGCGCCTGGACGTGGCCGAGCATCCGTTCCAGGCCACGATCGGCCTCGGCGACGTGCGCCTGACCACGCGCTACGACGAGCGCGACCTTGACTCGCTGTTCAGCACGCTGCACGAGTTCGGACACGGCCTCTACGAGGCCGGCATCGACCCCGCGCTGGCGCGCACACCGCTGGCCGGCGGGGTCTCCAGCGCCATGCACGAGTCCCAGAGCCGCCTGTGGGAGAACATGGTCGGCCGCGGCCCGGGCTTCTGGCGCTGGTGCTTTCCCCATCTGAAGGCCGCTTTCCCCGATCGCTTCGCCGGCGCCGCCTGGAGCGACGTGCAGCGCGCGGTCAACGCCGTTCGCCCGTCGCTGATCCGCGTGAGTGCCGACGAGGTCACCTACGGGCTGCACATCGCGTTGCGCTTCGAGCTCGAGCTCGGGCTGTTCGAGGGCGATCTCGTGGTCGCCGACCTGCCCGCCGCATGGAACGAGCGGATGCGCGCCTACCTCGGCCTCGATGTGCCCGACGACGCTCACGGGGTGCTTCAGGACGTGCACTGGGCCGAGGGGCTGTTCGGCTACTTCCCGACCTACGCGCTGGGCAACGTGATCGCCGGCCAGCTCTGGGCGCGCATCACGGACGAGCTCCCTGAGCTCGAGGAGAGCTTCGCGTCGGGCGACTTCGCCCCCCTGAGCGCATGGTTGGCGCAGCACGTGCACCGTCACGGCCGCCGGCTGGGCGCGCAGGAGACGATCCGCCGCGCGGCCGGCGCGCCCATGGACCCGGCGCCCTACCTCGCCTACCTGGCGGCGAAGGTCAGCGCATCAGCGTCGCTTATGCCCTGACCCAAGCAGCCCGACTGGCGCTGATGGCGGCGGCCGCTAGCCTCGGGGTGTGAATCGCCGCGCCTGGATGCTGCTCACCCTCACCGCCGCGCTGTGGGGGGCGTCGTACATGTTCATCAAGATCGCGCTGGACGACTTCTCCGAGGGCGCGATCGTCTGCATTCGCACTGCGCTGGGCGCGGCGCTGCTGCTGGGCATCGCGTCGCGAACCGGCGCGCTCGGCGGCCTGGCGGCGCGCTGGCGCTGGATCGTGGCGATCGGATTCCTGCAGGTCGTCGGGCCGTTCCTGCTCATCACCTACGGCGAGAACCACGTCAGCTCGTCGCTGACGGCGATCCTGCTCTCGACCGTGCCGATCTTCACCGCCGTGCTGGCGCTGGGCTTCGATCATGCCGAGCGCTCCCACGGCTGGGGCCTGGTCGGCATCGCGATGGGGATCGTCGGGGTGGTGCTGCTGTTCGGCTTCGACCTGGCCGGCAACAGCGACGAGCTGCTGGGCGGGGCCATGATGGTGCTCGCCGCGCTGGGCTACGCGATCTCGTGGATGTTGGTCAAGCACAAGCTCGCCGGCATGTCGGCTGTGGGCGTGGCCGGCGCGACGGTCGGCGTCGCGGCGATCGCCACGCTGCCGCTGCTGATGCTCGCCCCGCCCGATCATGTGCCCGGTGTCGGCGCCATCAGCTCGATGATCGCGCTGGGCGCCGGGGGCACCGGGCTGGCCTTCGCCCTCTACCACACGCTCATTCACGACATCGGCCCGCGGCGCGCATCGATGCTCGGCTACATCGCGCCGGGCTTCTCGATCTTCTACGGCGTCGTGCTCCTCGGCGAGGCGCTGACGCCGGCGGCGATCGGCGGGCTCGTGCTGATCCTCGCCGGCTCGTGGCTGGGAGCCGAGGGGCGCCTGCCGCGTTTTCTCAGGAGAAGCGAACCTTCCCGTTCGAGCGCGCCCGAGCCTGCGCGCGCTCGATGAAGTCCAGGCGCTTGAGCGCCGCGCGAAACAGCCGTGCCACGAGGCGCAGGCGCGCGTTCTCCGAGCGCAGGTCGAGCAGCCCCTGCTTGGCCTCCAAGCCGAAGTCGACGGTCGCCGCCATCTCGTAGGCGCGCAGCGCGTCGAGCTCGTCGGGCTCGAGCACGCGGTCGGTCGCCTGCTCCAGCAGTTCGGCGTACGCCTCGTGTGCAGTGGTCGCGCTGGCCGCGTCGGGCTGCTCGTCCTTGTCGTGGAGGAACTCGACGGTGGCGGCCGGATAGGGCAGCTCGTGGCGCTCCTCGACGACACGGAACGGGCGCGTGCCGCGGGTGAGGATGTTCACGCGGCCGTCGTCCATGCGCTCGAGCACCTCGGTGATCTCCATCGCACAGCCGACCGGTCGCAGCCCCTCGTCGCCGGCCCAGACGATGCCGAACTCCGACTCGCTCTTCAGGCACTCGGCGATCATGGTGCGGTAGCGCGGCTCGAAGATGTGCAGGGGGACGATCTCGTGGGGCAGGGCGACGAGCCCCAGGGGAAACAGCGGAAAGTCCTGAACCAGACGGTCGGGCATCGTCGCTGAGTCTACGTCGGTCGTACCGGATGCAGATGACCTCCATTCCCACCGCCCTGCTCTGGTACCGCCGCGACCTGCGCGTGCACGATCATCCCGCGCTGGCCCGCGCGCTGGCCGAGTTCGAGCGTGTCGTGGCCGTGTTCGTGCTCGACGACGCGCTGCTGCACGGGCGCTTTGCCTCCGGGTCGCGCACGCGGTTCATGCTCGGTTGCCTGCGTGCGCTGGACGACGCGCTGCGCGAGCGCGGCAGCGCGTTGGTGCTGCGTCACGGGACGCCCGAGCGGGAGCTGCCGGCGTTGGCGCAGCACGTCGGCGCGGGCGCCGTCTTCTGGACCAGCGACGTCACCCCGTTCGCCCGCGCGCGCGACGGGCGCGTCACCGAGGCGCTGCGCGCCGCCGGCGTGGCCGCGCGCCCGACCACCGGGGCCTACTGCGTCGACGTCTCGCTCCCGCACACGAAGGCGGGGCGCCCGTTCACCGTCTTCACTCCGTTCTGGAAGGCGTGGGAACAGCTCGAGCGTCGCGGTCCCGCGCCGACGCCGCGCGCGCTGGCGCCGCTGCCCGACGGTCTGGACGCCGGGCGCCTGCCGACGGCCGACGAGCTCGGGGTCGAGGGCGGGGTCGTCGACCTGGCTGTGATCGCCGGCGAGCCGGCCGCGCGCGACGCGCTGGCGCTCTGGCTGCACGACGGCGTCGATCGCTACGGTGACCGCCACGACGCGATGGGGCGTCCGTCGACGTCGGTCCTGTCGCCCCACCTGCGCTGGGGGACGATCTCGGCGGGCGAGTGCGAGCGGCGCGCGCGCGAGCGCGGCGGCGCGGGCGCGGCGGCCTGGGTGCGCCAGCTCTGCTGGCGCGAGTTCTACGCCCACGTCCTGCTGACCCATCCACACAACGTGCGCCACGAGCACCAGCAGCGCTACCGCGACGGGCGCCTTCAGTGGGACGACGACCCCGAGCTGCTGGGTGCCTGGCAGGCGGGCGCCACCGGCTATCCGATCGTCGACGCCGGTATGCGCGAGCTGGCCGCGACCGGCTGGATGCACAATCGCGCGCGGCTGATCGTCGGCTCGTTCTTGACCAAGGACCTGCACCTGGACTGGCGCGCCGGCGAAGCATGGTTCGAGCGCCTGTTGCTCGACGGCGAGCCGGCCCAGAACAACGGCAACTGGCAGTGGATCGCCTCGGTCGGCGTCGATCCCGCGCCGGCGTTCCGGCGCATCTACAACCCGGCCCTGCAGCAGGCCCGCCACGACCCGACCGGTGCCTACGTGCGTCGCTGGGTGCCGGAGCTGGGCGAGGTCCCCGACGAGCGTCTGGCTCAGCCGTGGGAGATGACCCAGGCCCAACAGCGCGAGGCAAGCTGCGTGATCGAGCGCGACTATCCGGCGCCGATCGTCGACCACGCTGAGGAGCGCCGGCACGCGCTGGAGCGCTACCGCGCCGCGGGCGCGGGGTAGGAAGACAACTGGTACCATACGTATGGCATGCGCAAGACGACCGTCTACCTCGCGGAGCATGACGCGATCGCGCTGCGCCGCATGGCCCAGCGCACGGGGCGCTCGCAGGCCCAGATCATCCGCGAGGCCATCGGCGCCGTGACGCGAGATGACGCGGGCCGGCGTTCGTTCCGGTCGCTGGGGGCCGGGTCGGGCGACGGTGCGGGCGTCGGGCGCGATGCTGAGGCGATCCTGCGCCGCGAATGGCCTCGGCGCCAGCGCTGATCGTCGACGCCGGCGTCCTGTACGCCGGCGTCGACCGTGCCGATCCCGACCACGCCGCCGCCGCCGCTCTGCTGCAGGGCTGGCCGGGCGAGCTCGTCGTCTCGGCGTTCGTGGCGGCCGAGGCCGACTATCTCGTCCTCACGCGCCTGGGCGTCGAGGCCGAGCTGCGATTGCTCGACGACCTTGCCGACGTCTACTTCGTCGAGAGCCTGGACCCTGGTGGCCTGCGGATTGCGCGGGACGTGTGCGCGCGGTACGCCGACCTCGAGCTCGGCCTGGCCGACGCTTCGGTCGTGGTCCTCGCCGCGAACTGGGCCACGAGTGCCGTGGCGACCCTTGACGAGCGCGACTTCAGAGCCGTCACCGGCCTGGACGGGGAGCCGCTGCGACTGCTGCCGGCCGACGGGTGACGGCCGCGATCCGGGCGCTCAGGCGCCCTGGCCCTCGGCCACGCGCCGCGCCCAATAGCGAAACCAGCGCTCGCCGTAGGGGACGTAGACGCGGACCTCGTGACCCAGCGAGCGCAGCCGGCGCGCGTCGTCGGACCGTACGCCCAGCAGCATCTCCACGCGTCGCGTCCCTCTGTCGCGGAGGGCGCGGGCCCGTACGCCGTCGTCGTGGGTGGCCAGCGCATAGTCGGCGCCCAGCTCGCCCAGGAGCGCCGACAGGCCGACGTAGGCCTCGTCGGTCGCGGGACCCCACGGATGGGCCACCTCTCGCGCCTCGACATAGGCGCCCTTGACCAGGCGGATAGAGACGCCGCCGGCGACGAGCCGTCGCGCGTCCTGTGGGCTGCGCCGGAGGTTGGCCTGCAGCGTGCACTCGACCGGCAATCCATCTCGCGCGCATCGCAACACCACGTCGTGGACGGCATTCGTCCGCGCTGCGTCCTCGGCGCCGACCTGAAGCCTCGCGCCCGCGGACAGGCGCTCGCCGATCCCCCGCAGGCGATCGGCGCAGCGCCTGGGATCGATGTCGAGGCCGATGTGGGACAGATCGATCGACAGGAACGGCGTGCGCGGGACAGTGGCGAGAGCCGCCGCGAGCTGAACGAAGCGCTGCGCTTCGTGATCGGCCGTGAGCTGCGAGCGTGTGTTCTCGCCGAAGAGGTCGATCGAGGCGTCGAGATCCTCACTCGCCAGGCTCGTGGCGACGGCGACGGCGTCCGCCTGCTCGGTACCCGCCACGTACTGCCGAGCCGCCTCGTAGGCCGCACGTCGCACGGGGGCGACCTTGATTGCCACCGTCTCCAAGCGGTCGGAGGACGCCAGGCGGAAGAGGAGCCTTCGCTTCACGCCCGCCGCTCAGCGCGGCGCGCGCGCCGACACCATCAGGTTGTAGAAGATCGCCGGCGGCAGGCGGGGCTCGAGCAGGCGGCGGTCGACCTTCTGCAGCGCGAGGTAGCCGCGGAAGGCGTAGACCTTCCACGCCCACGGCACCTCGGCCGGGTCGGCGGTCGCCTCCAGCGCGCGGTTGGCCCATCCGAACCAGTTGGCCAGCAGCTCCTCGCCGCGCACGCGCACGTCCTGCAGCCCGGCCCGCTTCGCGCGGGCGGCGAGCTCGTCGGGGGTGAAGGCGTGGACGTCGACGAAGGCCTCGAGCTGATGATTGACCGAGCCGCCGTCGGCGTGGCCCTCGGGCGCCGGACCGGCCCGCATCAGCGTGCGCCACAGCGGCGCGACGGCGGTGGCCGCGCGCTTGGGCAGCGCGGCCAGGCGGTCTCCGTGGTGGGAGGGCTCGCCGGCGAACAGCAGCGTCCCGCCCGGTGCCAGCACGCGACGAAACTCGCCGAACGCGCGGTCCAGATCAGGCAGGTGGTGCAGCACCGCGTGACCGAAGACGAGGTCGAACGACGCGTCGGCGAACGGCAGCGCCTCCGCTTCGCAGGCGACGGTCTGCACCTCGATGTCCAGGCGCGCGGCGTTCTCGTTCAAGGTCTCGAGCATCCCGGGGGAGATGTCGGTGCACGTCGCCTCGGCCACGACCCCGGCCTGACGCATGTTCAGCGAGAAGTAGCCGGTGCCGGCGCCGATCTCCAGCGAGCGCGCAAAGCGCGGCAGCTCGCCCAGCGCCTTGGCCACCTTGCCCAGCACCTGGGCCTGGCCGACGGCGCCGAAGTCGATCCCCCACTTGGCGTCATAGCCGGCGGCCGCGCCGTCGTGGTAGCGCGTGTTGACGGCACGGATCTCGTGGGCGCTGGCGGGGGCCGGCATGGCGCGGCAGTGTACGCCGAGGATGGCTACGCTCGCGGGCATGGAGCCTTCCCTCCCGCCCGGACCGACGGCTCCTCGGGTCGCGCAGGTCGCGCGTTGGATCCTGCGCCCGGTGCCCTTTGCCGTCGAGTGTCAGGCGCGCTACGGGGACATGTTCACGATGCGCATCGAAGGCGCGCCGTGGGTGATGCTGGCCGACCCCGAGGCGATTCGCGAGGTGTTCAGCGCCCGTCCCGAGCTTGTTCACGCGGGCGAGGCCAACGAGATCCTGCGCCCGACGCTCGGGCCGCGCTCGATCCTGCTGCTCGACGAGGCCGACCACCTGCGCCAGCGCAAGCTGATGCTTCCGCCCTTCCACGGCGAGCGCATGCAGCGCTATCGCGACGCGATGGTCGAGGTGACCGAGCGCGAGCTTCAGCGCATGCCGGTCGGACGGGCGTTCGCGATGCGCCCGCACATGCAGGCGATCACGCTGGAGGTGATCATGCGGGCGATCTTCGGAGCGCGCAGCGGCGAGCTCCGGCGCCTGCGCGAGCTGCTGGCCCGGATGCTCGATCGCGTCGCCCGGCCGCGGCGCCTGCTCATGCTCGCCCTGCTGGGCCCCAACAGCGCCCCTATGCGCCGGCTCGCACGCCGCGAGCTGGCTCCGCTGGACGCCGAGCTGCATCGCGTCATCGCGCAACGGCGCGCCGCCCCCGACATCGAGGACCGAGACGACATCCTCTCAATGCTGCTGCTCGCTCGCGACGAGAACGGCCTCGGGCTCTCCGACGGTGAGCTGCGCGACGAGCTCGTGACGCTCTTGCTCGCCGGCCACGAGACGACGGCCACCTCGCTGGCGTGGGCGTTCGAGCGCCTGACGCGCCATCCCGAGATGCTCGACCGCCTCGTCGCCGACGACGACTACCGCGACGCCGTGGTCAAGGAGACCCTGCGCCTGCGCCCGGTGATCGCGCTGGTCATGCGCACGCTGACGGCGCCGCTGGACGTCGGCGGGCGGCGGCTGCCGGCCGGCGCCAAGGTCGTGCCGTGCATCCTGCTCGTCCACCGGCGCGAGGACCTCTACCCCGAGCCGCACGCGTTTCGCCCCGAGCGCTTCCTGAACGGCGGCGGGCCCGGCGCGTACGGCTGGGTCCCGTTCGGCGGCGGCGTGCGCCGCTGCCTGGGCGCCGCGTTCGCCCAGATGGAGATGTCGGTCGTGCTTCAGACCGTGGCCGCTCGCGTCCGCCTGGACCCGGTTGGCCTCCCGAACGCGTTCGCCGCCGCGCGATCACCTTCGTCCCCGCGCGCGGGGGCGAGGTGCGCGTGATCGCCGCCCGCTGATGGCCCCGACCCCACCGCTTCATCTCCAGCGCGACCAGCCGCCCGGGGTGCCGCCGCTGGCCCTCGACGGTGAGCGCACGCTGCCCGACGTGCCCGAGGAGAACTACTGGTTCCAGCGTCACCTGGTCGTCTACGAGTGGATCGCCGCGCGCGTCGGCGGGCTGCGCGTGGTCGACATGGCCAGCGGCGAAGGCTACGGCTCGGCCGTGCTGGCGCGCACTGCCGCGTCGGTGGTCGGCGTCGAGGCCAACCCCGACGCCTTCGAGCACGCGCGACTGCGCTACGACGCGCCCAACCTGGCCTTCGAGCGCGGGATGGTCGAGGTCTTCGCCCAACCGTGTGACGCCGTCGTCTTCCTGCAGACGATCGAGCACGTCCCGGATCCGGGCGCGGTGCTCGAGCACTTCCAGGCGATGCTCGCCCCCGGTGGCGTGGCCTACGTCTCGACGCCCAACGTGCTGACGCTGGCGCCCAAGGGCCAGGCGCGCTCGGGCAATCCGTGGCACGTGCGCGAGTACCGGCCCGACGAGTTCCGCGCGCTGTGCGCGGCCCACTTCGCTGTCGTCGATCTGTTCGGCCTGTTTCACGCCCGCAAGCTCGCCGTGCATCAGACGGCGATCGAGCGCCTGGGCTGGGACGCCGTCCACGCCCGCCTGGGGATCACCAAGCGCTTCTACGATCGCTTCGTGCCGGCCATCGGGGTGGGCGACTTCGCGCTGCGCGCCGACCGCGACCTGACCCGCGCACTGGACTTCGTGGCCGTCCTGCGCGCATGACGCGCGCGCCGGGGCGCCTGGCCATCGTCCTGCACTCACACATGCCCTACGTCGAGGGCTTCGGGACGTGGCCGTTCGGCGAGGAGTGGCTGTGGGAGGCGATCGCCACCTGCTACCTGCCGCTGCTGGACCTGCTCGACGCGGGCGCGCCGCTGACGCTGTCGCTGACGCCCGTGCTGTGCGACCAGCTCGAGGCGCCGGGGGCGATCGAGCGCTGTCGCGCGTTCCTGGCCGACGTGCGCCCCGCGTCGCATCGACTCGATGCCGACGCCGCGCGCGCCGGCGGTGGCGAGGCGGTCGCGCGCGAGCTGGCGCGCGCGGCCACCCAGTACGAGGAGGCCCACGCGCGCCTACCCGCCGACCTGCTGTCCGCACTGGCTCCCCACGCGGCGTGGACGAGCGCGGCGACGCATGCGGTGCTCCCGTTGGTGGCCACCGACGCCGGCGTGCGCCTGCAGGTGCGCACCGGCGTCGGCGCGCACCGCGCGCGCTTCGAGCGCCCGTGGCGCGGTGGCTTCTGGCTGCCCGAGTGCGCGCACGCGCCCTGGCTGGAACCGCTGCTGGAGGAGGTCGGTGTGCACGCGACGTGCGTGGACTTCACCGACGTGTTCGGTGCCGGCGACGAGCGCCACCTGCGCCCGCTGGCCACGGCGGCCGGGCCGCTGCTGGTGCCGATCGACCGCACGACGATCGAGCTGGTGTGGAGCTCGGGCGGCTATCCGGCCGCCGGCGCCTACCGCGACTACCACCACCGTAGCCCGCGCGACCACCACCCGTGGGCGGTCGACGGCTCGGTCTATGACTCGGCGCGGGCGAGCGCTCAGGCTCGGGCCGACGCAGCCGACTTCGTGGCCCGCGTGCGCGTGCGGGTGCGCGCCGGCGGGCTGTGCGTGTTCGCCGTCGACACCGAGCTGCTGGGGCATTGGTGGCATGAGGGTCCGCAGTGGTTGGCGGCGGTGCTCGACGAGGCGGTTGGCCAGGACCTCGAGATCCTCCACCTCGAGGACGCCCTGGCGCAGATCGATCCGGCGCCCCCGCTTCAGAGCTACGAGGGCGTGACGACATGGGGCACGCCGCGCGATCTGTCGACGTGGTCGGGCCCCCGCGTGGCGCCGTTCGCCTGGCGCGCCCGCGAGGCCGAGCTGCGGGTCGTGCGCGCCGGCGCCGCGGCGCCGCCCCGCGCGCTGCGCGAGCTGTTGGCCCTGCAGTCCAGCGACTGGGCGTTCATCGCCGCCAACGCACTGGCCGGCGACTACCCCGAGCGCCGTGCCGCCGGTCACGCGGCGGCACTCGACGCTGCGCTGGCGGCCGGCGCGCGTGCCGATCGGGCCCTACGCAACCTTGCACCCCACCTGCAGGCCGGCGCACTGACCGAGCCCTGAGCCGGGTCTCCGCCCGCGCCGTGTGTACAGTGCCCTCCTTCGCTGCACACCCACGCCGAATCCCCGTACGCGCACGCGGTGGGGAACGGGGGACCCAGAGGGCCGTCTCGAGCGGCCCGGGGGCGAATCGCCGGTACTTGCCGGCGTAGCGCAGTCTCACCGCGCGAGCCCGACAGCTAACCCCGTAGGCGACGAGACGACGAAGGAGCCTTCGTGGGACCACACCGTGACCTCAGTTCGCCCGATGCCTGTCGCCGTTCGCTGCGCGCATCGCGGGCACGTCGTGCCGTGGTCACGCGCCGCCGGCGCGCCTCGACACGCGCGCGCGCCAGCGTGATGCTCGCGCTGTTCGGCGCGGTGGCGGTTGCCGGTGGAGCGCCGGCCCACCAGAGCGCGTCGTCGCCGGCCCTCCTCGCGCGGGCCGCGGCCGACGTTCCGAGCACCGACACCGTCCGCACCGTGCAGCGCGCCCTGAACGTCGACGTCGACGGGATCTACGGCCCGCGCACGCGCGCCGCCGTGCGCGCCTTCCAGCGTCGCGAGGGTCTGGTGGTCGATGGGATCGCCGGGCCCCGGACGCTGCGTGCGCTGGGCCTTCAGTCCGAGGGTGGCGCCGCCGCCACCCAGCCGCGCGCGGCCAAGCCGGCCAAGCTCGATCCGCGGCTCGCGCGCATCGCCCGCTGTGAGTCGGGCGGTGACCCGACGGCGGTCTCGGCCGACGGGCGCTACCGCGGCAAGTACCAGTTCTCGCGCGCGACGTGGCGGGCCCTGGGAGGCAGGGGCGACCCGGCCGCCGCGCCCGAGGCCGAGCAGGATCGGCGCGCCGCCCGGTTGCTGGCCCGCAGCGGGACCGCGCCGTGGCCCAGTTGCGCTTGAGCTGAGCGGGGGGCCGCCGGCGGTCGTTCGTCCGGCCAGATCGCCCAAGCGAGGCTCAAGGATCTCGTTCGCCTGTCGATATCGAGCCCATGTCGCTTGCGCAGGCACGGTCCAGCAGCGTGGCGTCCGAGCTCGCCCGAATCCTCGACGACGAGCTCGTGCACAGCGTGTTTCAGCCGATCGTCGAGATCGACACCCGGGTCGTCGTCGGCTACGAGGCCCTGGCCCGCGGGCCCGAGGGCTCAGCGCTCGAGCGGACCCGACGAGCTGTTCGCGGCGGCCACCGCCGCCGGCCGGCTCGTCGAGTTGGAATGGGTCTGTCGCGCCGCCGCGATCCGCGGCGCCCTGGATGGCGATCTGCGCCCGCCGCTGCGCCTGTTCGTCAACGCCGAACCGAGCACGCTTGCCGCCCGGATTCCGCCCCACCACCGCGACGTCATGGCCAGCGCGGCTGCGCTTGACGTGGTCGTCGAGCTGACCGAGCGCGCGCTGACCGACCGTCCGGCCGACGTGCTCGGGGCCGTGCCGCACCTGCGCTCGCTGGGCGTCACGATCGCCCTCGACGACATCGGCGCCGACCGCCGCTCGCTGGCGCTGATGCCCTTCCTGGCTCCCGAGGTCATCAAGCTCGACCTGCGTCTCGTTCAGTCCAGGCCGACCGCCGAGATCGCCGCGATCGTGCACGCCGTCAACGCCCAGGCCGAGCGCACCGGGGCGGTCATCGTCGCCGAGGGCATCGAGAACGAGCGCCAGCACGAGGTCGCCCGGGCGCTGGGCGCCTGCTGGGCGCAGGGGTGGCATTACGGGCGTCCGGACGCGCTGCCCGGCGTCATCCCGATCACGGCGTCGGTCGCCCCCTCCCCGCCGCTCACGGCGCCTCGTCGGGCCGACGGGGCGCCGACCCCGTTTGGGGTCGTCGCCGAGCGCCAGACCCCACGCCGCGGACCCAAGGGGCTGCTGCTGGCGATGTCCCACCATCTCGAGGAGCAGGCGATGGCTCATGCCCACGGCGCGGCCGTCGTGCTGGCCACCTTCCAGGAGGCACGGCATTTCACCCCGGCCACCCGCGCGCGCTACGAGCGCCTGGCTAGCAGCGCGGCGGTCGTCGGCGCGCTGGGGGTCGACCTGTCGGCCGAGCCCGCGCCCGGCGTGCGCGGCACGGCCCTCTCGCACGGCGAGCGCCTGCGTGGGGAGTGGAACGTCATCGTCCTCGATCCGCATTTCGCGGCGGCGTTCGTGGCCCACGACCTCGGCGACGACGGCCCCGACTTCGAGCGGCGCTTTGACTTCTGCCTGACCTATGACCGCGACCTGGTCATCGAGGCCGCGCGCGCGCTGATGGCGCGCGTCGCCCCCGCCCTCTGACCCCGCGCGCCGGTCAGCGATCGAGCGACACGGTGCGCACGCCGCCGGCCATGGCCAGGCGCCATGGGCCGTCGGCATCCGGGGCTTCCCGGCGGTTGAGCAGCAGCGTGGCCAGCGCGCGCGCGTCGGGCTCAGGCAACGGCCCGAAGCGCAGCGTGCGCAGCTCGCCGTCACCGCGCTGCTCGCTGACGCGGACGATGACCGTCGCGTCGACATCGAGCGCGAGCTGGCCCGGATCCTCGCGTGCGCTCATTTCCAGCGCAGCGTGCACGGCGTCTGGCGCATGCGCAGGACCTGGGCCGGCACGCCGGCCACGACTGCGTTGGCGGGCACGTCCTTGGTGACGACCGCGTAGGTGCCCACCACGCTGTTGTCACCGACGCTCACCCCGCGTAGGAAGGCCGCGCCGTAGCCGATCCAGACGTTGTGGCCGACGCGCACGTCGCGCTTGTAGATGCCCTGGACGCGGACCGGGCGCTCGACCTCGACGACGCCGTGATCGAAGTCGATCAGCATCACACGATCGGCGACGATGCACTCGCGCCCGATCGAGACGTGCTGGAAGGCCGAGATCGTGCACTCCTGGCCGATCACGGTCTTGGCCCCGATGTGGACCTCGCCCTCGTGCACCCGAATCTTCGTTCCGTGGCCGATCCACGACCAGCGCCCAAGGTGCAGGATCGCATCGGGGCCGATCTCGAAGGTCACGCGCGGACAGACGAAGGCAAAGCCATCGGTCTTCAGGCGCCCGCGGAAGCGCAGCTTCAGCCACGCCAGGCGGAGCAGCAGGCCGGCGTAGGCGGGGGTCAGCATGCGGTGGGCGCGCATCCAGCGCAGCAGCACCAGCGGACCGCCGTGTCGTGGCGGGGGCCCGGAGCGGACCGGGGGAGCGACGACCGCGGCCGCCGGCGGGGACAGGACGGAGTCCACGAGCCCAAGGGTAGTCTGCCTGCCCCGATGGCCGACGAGACCCTGGCCCAGCGCCTTCTGCGCGGCGACAAGCGCGCCCTGGCGCGCGCGATCACCCTCGTCGAGTCCGACGATCCGGCTGGGTGGGAGCTCGTCCGTGAGGTCTATCCGCACACGGGCCGCGCGACCATCACCGGCCTGACCGGCGCCCCCGGGGCGGGCAAGTCGACGCTGATCGGCGCGCTGGCCACGTTGCGCCGTGCGGCCGGGCGCGAGATCGCCGTGTTGTCGATCGACCCGTCGTCGCCGTTCACCCAGGGAGCACTGCTGGGCGATCGCATACGCCTGACCGAGCACTTCCTGGACCCGGGCGTCTTCATCCGCTCGATGGCCAATCGCGGCGCGCTGGGCGGGCTCAGCGAGGCCGCGCTGCAGGCCGCGCTGCTCATGGACGCGGCCGGCAAGGACGACATCTTCCTGGAGACGGTCGGCGTGGGCCAGGCTGAGGTCGACGTCATCGACCACGCTGACACGATCGTGCTCGTGTTGATGCCGGGCTCGGGTGACTCGATCCAGGCACTCAAGGCCGGGATCATGGAGATCCCCGACGTGATCGTCGTCAACAAGGCCGATCATCCGCTGACCGACACGATGGTGCGTGAGATCCGCGGCGTGCTGTCGCTGGCGCCCACCGCCAAGGGCGCGTGGCGGGTGCCGGTCGTCAAGACCGAGGCGGCCCGCGGCGAGGGCGTGGGCGACCTGGTGGAGCGCATCGACGAGCACCGGGCGTTCATCGAAGCCGAGGGGACGCTGTCCCAGCGCCGCCGGCGCAACCTGGGCAACGAGGTCCTCGCGCTGTGCACGTCTCGCCTGCGTCGGCGCTTGGAGGCCGCCCTGGACGACGACCGCGAGTTCGCCCGCCTCGTCGACGAGGTCGTCGCCCGGCGCCTGGACCCGGCCAGCGCCGCGACCGAGATCCTGGCGCGCTTCGAAGGACCACTACCGCAGTCGCGGTAGCGCGTCCTCAGCGCCCAGCCACGGCAGCGGGCCGCGCGCCGGCGCCAGCCCTGCGTCATCGTCGACCCGCAGCGCGAGTGCCAGCCACAGGCTCGCGACAACCGTGAGCAAGGCAAGCGCAGCGCCGGTGCGCGGCCGGCGCCGCAGGCCCCAGGCGCTCAGCGCGGCCGCGCACGGAAGCACGGCGACCAGCTCGCGCCCGGCGAACCACGGCGCGCCGAGCACCGGCGCGCCGAAGGCGGCCGCGAGCACCGCGGCGGCGCACACCGCGCCCAGGAACGTCGCGCTGAGCTCGACGTCTCGCTGTCCGGGCAGGGCGAGTGACAGGCGCTCGCGATGTGAGCGCCACGCAAGCCCCAGCGCCACGAAGGCCAGCGCGAAGAACGGCGCCCAGCGCAACAGCCCGGCGTCGCGGTCGATCCACAGGCCGAGCAGGCGCGGCGCGCGGGCCAGGTGATCGATCACGCCGTCGGCGCCGCTGCCGCCGGGCGCGGCCAGCACGGCGTCGGGGGTGGGCCCGCCGAACAGCCGCTCGTTGACGGTCACGTAGACGACCGCCGACAGCAGCATCACCTCGAGCGCCGCGAACCGAGAGGGGCCCTGGCGGCGCATCCAGCGGGCCAGCGCGAACGCGATCACCGCCGCCGGGACGCCGAAGCGCACGCCCATCCACGGCAGCAGCGCGACGAGCGTGGCGCCACCGAAGGCCGCCGCCGTGCGCTGGGAATCGCGGACACGCAGCGCCAGCACGGCCGCGCCCGCCACCATCGTCGCCGCCGGTGCCTCGGGCGACAGCATCGTGGCGGCGATCAGGGCCGGCGCACCGAGCGCGCCCACGATGGCCGCGCCCGTCGCCCACGGGTCGGGCACGAGCCGGCGCGCCAGCGCCGCGGCCAGCACGAACCCCAGCGCCGCCAGCGCGGCCAGGAACAACTGCACTGCGAGCGCCCCGCCCAGCGCGTAGGCCGGGGCGATCAGCAGCGGGAAGGCGATGCCGGCCGGCTCCAGCAGCCGCCCGTCGCGTGGCCCGGCCAGCGGCACGAGCTCGCCGTCGTAGAACCCCCGCCACGAGCGCGCCCCGTACTCGTCGCGCAGGTCGAGGTCGGCGTCGGAGACGATCGACTCGGTGACGAGCAGGATGTGAGCCTCGGGCTCGCTGAGGTCAGAGCCCGGGGTGGCCGGCAGCCCGGCGGTGGTGGCGGACACCGCGAACAGGGCCAGCCACAGCAGGAACGCGCGACGCACGGAGACGATGTTCACACGCGGGCCAACGCGTCGGCGCGCCGAGGACGATCAGGGAACGAGGACCGGCTGGTCCAGCGCTCGCGCGAGCTTTGCCTGGCGATCGTCCAGTGGTGCCTCGAGTGCGTCGAGCTCGGCGGCCAGCCCTTCGTCCACGGGCTCGGCGAGCAGCCGACGCACGGTCGCGCGATCGACGTCCACCCGTGGTGCGAGGACGCTGACCGCAGGACCGAGCTGGGCGACCGGGCCGCCCACGAACGGTGATCGTGAACGTCTCGCCGGCCTCGGCGGCCCGCAGCACGGCGGCGACGTTGTTACGCAGCTCCCGTTGGGGGATCGTCCGATCGGCCACTGCTACACAGCGTAGGAGTTGGTTCAGGGACGGCTACGCCCCCAACGCCCGAGCGATGACCATCTGCTGGATCTCGTCGGTGCCCTCGCCGATCGTGAGGATCTTGGCGTCGCGGTAGAAACGGCAGACCGGGTATTCCTCGATGTAGCCGTAGCCGCCGTGGATCTGAACCGCCTCCTCGGCCGCGCGCACGGCCAGGCGTCCGGTCTTGAGCTTGGCTTGGGCGGCGGTCAGGCTGAAGCTCTGGCCCTGATCTTTCAGCCACGCCGCCTTGTAGGTCAGCAGGCGCGCCGCCTCGATCTCGGTGGCCATGTCGGCGAGCTTGGCCTGGATCGACTGGAACTTGGAGATCGGCCGGCCGAACGCGCGGCGCTCGCGCGCGTAGGCCAGCGCGAGGTCCAGCGCCCCCTGGGCCAGGCCGACGCCCATCGCCGCCACGCCGATGCGCCCGATGTCGAGGATGTGGAGGAACTGCTTGAAGCCGGCGCCGCGCGGGCCGAGCAGGTTGTCGGCCGGCACACGGCAGTCGG
>Ga0136612_10000214_pt1 | contig 17942 bp, 9 predicted proteins | sample AntDryUQ224A2306_2_FD_106644 | JGI IMG/M metagenome (GOLD analysis project Ga0136612, IMG submission 106644) | Polar desert sand microbial communities from Dry Valleys, Antarctica - metaG UQ224A (23.06) | ecosystem: Environmental > Terrestrial > Soil > Desert | place: Antarctica: Dry Valley... | reverse complement strand
CCCGCCAGTACCCGCACGAGCGCGGCGGCGTCCTCGACACGACCGCTTGCGCGCACGGCCGCGAGCTCGCCTCCTCGAGCGAGCTCACGCGCTAGCTGCTCCGCCCCCTCACCCGACACGTGGAGCGGGCGGGCGTCCTCGAGCGCGGCCTTCGCCTCCCTCAGGAGACCCCAGACGGCGAGCGGGTTTAGGGCACGGGCCACCCGCGGCTCTAACCGGCGCGCCGGCCGCCGAGCGAGCCGCGGGCGTGGATCGAGAGCAGCACGCCCATCGCGAGCAGGTTCACGACCATGGAGGAACCGCCGACGGTGACGAAGGGCAGTGGGATCCCGGTGACGGGCGCGAGGCCCATCGTCATGCCGACGTTCACGAACACCTGGAACAGGAACGCGAGTACGATTCCACCCGCGACGATGGCGCCGAAGGCGTCTCGCGCGACGGTGACGACCCGCAGGCCGCGCCAGACGATCAGCAGGTAGAGCCCGAGAAGGAGGGCGGCGCCGACGAAGCCGCGCTGCTCGGCGAAGGAGGAGAAGACGAAGTCGGTGCGGCTCTCGGGCGTGAACCCGAACCGCGTCTGGGTGGCACCGGCGACACCCCGACCGTCGAAGCCGCCCGAGCCGATCGCCGTGATCGACTGGTTCACGTTGTAGGTCGTGTCGCCGGGATCGAAATCCGGCTGTGTGAAGCCCGTGAGCCGGTCCTTCTGGTAGGGCTCGAGTAGCTCGACGCCCAGCCTCGGCAGGAGGACGAGCACGCTGACGGCGCTGGCCACGCCGAGCGCGAGGAGCCCGATGAAGTGAGGCCACCGGATACCCGCCACGAACAGGCAGGCGAGGAGGGCGGCACCGTAGACGAGCGCGGTGCCGAGGTCCGGCTGCTTGAAGACGAGCGCGATCGGGATCGCCCCCAGTGCGAGGGCCTGGAAGACGACGCGCCCCTCGTGCAGGCGGCGCGCCCGGTCGGCGAGGAAGCCGGCGAGCGCGAGGACGAACAGGAGCTTTCCGAACTCCGAGGGCTGGAACTGGAACGGCCCCAGCTCGATCCAGCGCTTGGCCCCGCGCGTCTCGTCGGCGAACGGGAAGACGAGCAGGACGAGCAGGATCGTGCTCCCGAAAATCGACCGGTAGGCACGCCGGTAGCGTTCGGGATCGACCGCGAGCGCGACAAGGAGGCCTGCGAACCCGAGCCCGATCGCGATCGCCTGACGGACGACGTAGTACCGCTCGTCGCCCTCGACCTCGAAGCGCGTGATACCCGCAACGCCCCAGAGACCGTAGGCCACGACGGCGACGACCGCACCGAAGAGCACCCAGTCGAGGCGTCGGACGAAGGCAAGGACGGCAGAGCCTTCGCGCTCGCGCGGGGCACTGCGAGAGGCGTAGTCGCTGATCGCCATCAGTCCGAGGCCCGCTCAGCGAAGACGGTCGCTCTCACGCCGTAGTGGGCCTCGAGCACCTTGAGCGCCGCCGGCGCGGCTGCCTCGCCGCCGAAGCCGCCGTTCTCGATCAGGGCGCAGAGCGCGATCGCGCTGCGGCCGCCCCACTCCGGCCCGTAGCCACACCACCACGACTGGTCGCGCAGGCGGCCGTCGACGACCTTCTCGGCCGTGCCGGTCTTGCCGTAGATCGGAACCGGGAAGCTGCCGAAGACACCGACGGACGTCCCGTACGACTCGCTGGTTGCCGCACTTAGACCCTCCTGGACGGCGGCGAGGTACTCGCCGGTCAGGGGCAACTGCGTGGGCGGCGTCGGCGCGAAGCGCTGGAGCACGACCGAGGGCCGGTCGGCGCTCCCTGGCTGCTCGACGCTCGAGACGAGATGTGGCGTCACGAGCTTGCCGCCGTTCGCGAGGATCGCGTAGAAGCGGGTCATCTGGAGGGGCGTCACCAGCAGGTCCTTCTGGCCGATCGCGAGCTGGATCGAGTCGCCGGGCTTCCAGAGCCGGTCGATCTTCCAGGTCTTGGGATAGCTCTCCTTCGTGTAGGTCGCGCGCTTCCAGCGGATCGTCGGCAGCAGGCCGGCGTCCTCGCCGCCGACGTCGAGACCGCTCGCCTGCCCGAACCCGAAGAGCCGTGCCCAGCGCTGGAGCGGCTGCCCGCGCCGCTCGGGGAGCCCGTAGAACTTGTTGCCGACCTCGTAGAAGTACGTGTCGCAGGAGGCGGCGAGCGCATGCGGCAGCGTCATCGCCTCGTTGACGTTCGGGTTCCAGTTGCGGAACTCCTGGCGGTCGTTGCCATAATAGGCAACAGGCGTGCACTGCAGCGCCTGGTACGGGGAGAGGATGCCCTCCTCCATCGCCGCAAGCGCCGTCACGGGCTTGAACGTCGACCCGGGTGGATAGCGGCCCGAGGTGGCACGGTTGAGCAAGGGGTAGTTCGCCTCGGGCGCCTCCAGCGCGCGCAGCTTCTTGCCGACGGGACGGCCGACGTACACGGAGGGCTTGAAGGTCGGGTTCGAGGCGAGCGCGAGCACCTCGCCGTCGGTGGGGTCGAGCGCGACGATCGCGCCGCCGTTCGCCCACCAGTTCTCGTTCTCGAGGGCGCGCTCGATGCCGTAGCGGATCGCCTTCTCCGCTGCGCGCTGGAGCTTGAGGTCGATCGTCAGTCGCACCCCGTAGCCGGCGGCCGGGAACTGCTGTACCTGGAACGGGCTCTGCGGCCGGCCGAGGGAGTCGACCCGGAGCTGAGCGAGCCCCGCCGTGCCGCGCAGCGACGAGTCGAACGAGGACTCGACTCCGTCCTTGCCGATCTTGTCTCCGCCGCGGTAGCCGTCCGCCTTCTTTGCCTTCAGCTCGTCCCTCGAGATCTCCCCAACGTGGCCGAGGATCTGGGCGGCGAGGGAGCGGTGCTCGTAGTTGCGGAGGTAGGTCGTGACGACCGAGACACCGGGGAACTCGGACTTGTGCTCCTTCAGATACGAGGCGCGATCCCAGGGCACCGCGGACTTCACCGTGATCGGCGTCAGCGGATCTCCTCTCCGCGCCTCGATCGCCTCCGTGATCTGGGCCGGCCGTACGTGCAGGATGCTCGCCAGCCGCTGCACCATTCTGTAGCGGCCCTGCTTCGGCATGTCCGCCGGCCAGAGCTGCACGGCGGTTCCCGGGATGTTCGTCACGAGCGGGAGGCCGTTCCGGTCGAGGATCGGGCCGCGCGGAGCCTCGACTCGCACCGTGCGGATCTGGTTCTCGCGCGCCGCGACGAGGTACTTGTCGCCCGACAGCACCTGCAGCGCCCAAAGGCGCAGGAAGAGCGCGGCGAAGACCGCGAGGGCTACGGCGCCGAGCATGCCCACCCGGAGCGCAAGCTGCGGCGTGAAGCGGTACGGCTCGGCGACGCGTGGATCGGGAGGCAGGAACCGGCCCGACGATGACCGGCGCTCGTTGAAAGCGCTGTTCCTAGCCAAGAAGCTGCACCTCCGCCGTTCGCCCCTCGAACGGGCGCAGCAGCCTGCGGCAGAAGGCGACGACCGGCACGGCGAGCAGAAGGTTGAGGCCGATGCTCGGGAGCAGCGTTTCGAGGAGCGCGCGCCGCGCCGAGACCTCCTCGCCGATCAGGAAATGCAGGCCGTAGCCGAACACCGCGACGAGGATCGTCACGACGACCACGGCGGCGAGCGGCGCCCGCGCCCGCCCGCGCCCGGTGGTCTCGCCGTAGCGCCCCGTCCAGAAGCCGGCGAGGGCGAGCACGAGAGCGGTGACGCCGAGCGTGTCGAGCGTCAAGACGTCCAGGAGCAGCCCGCCAAAGAAGCCGGCCAGCGCGCCGGCGACCGAGCCGCGCAGCAACGCGATGCCGATCAGTGCCACCAGGAGGAGATCCGCGGTGCCACCGAAGAGCTCGAGCGTGGTGAAGATCGTCACCTGGAAGAGCGCGGCCAGGAACACCAGCACTGCGATCGCGGGGGCATCGCTCATCAGCGGCGACGGGTCGTCGTCTGCGGAACGAGCACTGCGACCGAGTCCAAGGAGGAGAAGTCGACGTCGGAGGCGATCTGCACCTGCTGATAGAGGTCCGTCTGCAGCTGACCGACGCTCGTCACGCGCCCCACGAGGATGTTCTTCGGATAGAGCGAGCTGAGCTCGCCGGAGAACCAGCCGGAGGTGACGATCTCGTCTCCGACGTTGACGTTGTCCTCCTTCGACACCCGGTTCATGACGAGGGAATCGCCGGTCTGGCCGTGCTCGACGATCCCGTCGGCCTTCGTGCGCACGTCACGGGCCGAGACGGAGCTCGACTCGTCGGTGAGCAGCGTGACGCGCGAGGTGTGGGGGAAGACGAGCGTGACGCGGCCGACGAGACCGTCCCGGGTCACGACCGGCGCATCCAGCTCGACCCCGTTGTCGGAGCCGACGGGCAGCAGGATCTCCTGCTCGAACGCCCGCGCGGGGCGGGACGTGACGGAGGTGGCAACGGCCGTGTAGTCCTCGGGGAAGGTTGGGCCCTCGATGTACGCGAGGAGTCCTTTGAGCTCGACGTTGCTCTGCAGAGCCGACTCGCTCTGGATCACGCGCTGCTCCAGCTGTTCCTTCTCGGCTCGGAGCCGCTCGGCCTCGGCGCGCGCATCGAAAAGACCTTCGGTCCAGGCGTACGCGTCGCGGAACGGGCGGACGACACGCTCGACAGCGATCGTTAGGGGCTGCAACGCCCCGGCGGTCGCGGCCTGCACGTCGTGCAGCGGCCCGTCGTCGGCCTCCCTGAACGAGATCGTGATCAGGGCGAGCGCGAGCACGACGAGAGCCCCCAGCACGATCCGGCGCCGGGAGGCACTGGCGGTGCGAGAGGGGAGCGGCCGGTTTGCGGGACGCCGGACGGGGAAGCCCAGCACCGCCGATCTTGCGGTGCGGTTGCGTGGCACGAGCGCAAGAGTCTAGCGACCGCCTCGCAACCTGTCTGCAAACGGGCAGGACGAGACGCTACGCGGGCTGCGCCGGAGGCCGCTGCACCGGCCAGCAGGCGCCCGGCCAAGGATCGCTCAGTACCTGCGGTTGCCGTTGCGGCGGGGGCGTGCGCGGGCGCTGCGGTGGATAGCCTCGAACTCCTCGAGGCTGCGTCCCGAGCCGACCGCGACACAGGTGAGCGGGCTCTCGGCGAGATGAACGGGCATTTGCGTCTCGTGCCGCAGCCGCTCGTCCAGCCCGTGCAGGAGCGCGCCGCCCCCGGCCAGGACGATGCCGCGATCCATGATGTCCGCCGCGAGCTCGGGTGGCGTCTTGTCGAGGGTCGACTTGATCGCGTCGATGATCTGCGTGACCGGCTCGTCGAGCGCGTGCCGAATCTCCTCCGACGAGAGGATGACGGTCTTCGGCAGGCCGGTGAGCATGTCGCGCCCGCGCACCTCGGCCTGGATCTCCTCGCGCATGCGAAAAGCAGACCCCACCTCGAGCTTGATCTCCTCCGCGGTCTGCTGCCCGACGAGGAGCTTGTACTCCTTCTTGATGTGCGTGACGATGGCGTCGTCCATCTCGTCGCCGCCCACCCGGAGGCTCTGGGAGACGACGATGCCGCCGAGCGAGATCACGGCGACTTCGGTGGTGCCGCCGCCGATGTCGACGATCATGTTCCCGGTCGGCTCCGCGACAGGGAGTCCGGCGCCGATCGCTGCGGCCATCGGCTCCTCGATCAGGTAGGCCTGGCGCGCCCCGGCCGAGAGCGTCGCCTCCTCGACGGCCCGCTTCTCCACGCCGGTGACGCCCGACGGCACGCAGACGACGACGCGCGGGTGCGCGAACCGATGCTGGTGCACCTTCTGGATGAAGTGGCGGAGCATCTGCTCGGTGACGTCGAAGTCGGCGATCACGCCGTCCTTGAGCGGGCGGATAGCGCTGATCGTCCCGGGCGTCCGGCCGAGCATCCGCTTGGCCTCCACGCCGACCGCGTGCACCTCGCCCGTCCGCTGGTCGATCGCCACGACCGACGGCTCGGAGAGCACGATGCCGCGGCCACGCACGTAGACGAGCGTGTTGGCCGTGCCGAGGTCGACCGCCATGTCACGGCCGCCGAAGCCAGTCATCGATCGAAAAAAGCCCACGAGCGGCGAGTCTAGCCGCCATTGCCGTGCAAGACTGCCGCGGTGCCCCGCTCGACCGCTGTCCTCGTCACCGGCTGCTCCTCCGGAATCGGCCGTGCAACGGCCCAACGACTGGCCCGTGGAGGCTGGACCGTCTACGCGACCGCCCGGCGGCTCGATTCGATCGACGACCTCGCCGGAGCAGGCTGCCGGCTGCTCGAGCTCGACGTCACCGACGAGGAGTCGAGGCGCCGCGCGGTCGCAGAAATCGAGGAGCGCGAGGGTGCGGTCGGCGTGCTCGTCAACAACGCCGGCTACAGCCTGAGCGGCGCGATCGAGACCGTGCCGGCCGACGCCGCACGCCGCCAGTTCGAGACGAACGTCTTCGGCCCGGCCCGCCTGTGCCAGCTCGTGCTGCCGGGAATGCGCCGTCAGCGCTGGGGCCGGATCGTCAACGTCGGCTCGATGGGCGGAAAGCTGACGTTCCCGGGCGGCGGCTGGTACCACGCGTCGAAGTACGCGATCGAGGCGCTGAGCGATGCCTTGCGCTTCGAGGTGCAGGGTTTCGGCGTCGACGTCGTCCTGGTGCAGCCGGGACTGATCCGCACGGGCTTCGCAGAGGCGGCCACCGGGTCGATCCCGATCGGCGAGGAGCCGTACGGGGCCTTCAACGCGGCTGTCGGCGCTGCCACCGCGGGCGCGTACGAGGGCGGCTTCGGTCGCAGTCTCGGCGGCGGACCCGAAACGGTCGCGAAGGCGATCGAGCGGGCGATCTCGTCGAGACGACCGCGAACGCGCTACCGCGTCACGCCCTCCGCCGCGCTCTTCCTGACCGTGCGGCGCCTTCTCCCCGACCGCAGCTGGGACGCCCTCGTCGGCCGGACGTTCCCTCAGCCGAAGCCCCCTCAACCAAACCCATAGCTCCCGGGGAAGCGCTCGGCCAGGAGGCGGACGAGCAGGGCGGCCGGCAGGCCGACGACGTTCAGGTAGTCACCCTGGATCCGCTCGACGAGTGCGGCACCGCGGCCCTGGATCGCATAGGCGCCGGCGCGGCCCTGCCATTCCCCCGCGCCGAGGTTGGCGGCAAGGTCACGTGGTGTGAGGGAGCGGAACGTGACGCGGGTCGTCTCGTGCTCGACGAGCTCCCACCCCGGCGTGATCAGGCAGAGGCCCGAGACGACGAGATGCGTAGTCCCAGCTAGCGCCTCCAGCATCCGTTCGGCGTCCCCGACATCGGCGGGCTTGCCGAACACGGTGTCTCCGAGGACGACCGCGGTGTCGACCCCCAGCACGGGTCTGTCCCCCGCACCGGCTGCGACCGAGCGCGCTTTGCCGCGGGCGTGTTCGCGGACGAGGTCGGTCGCCGCGGTCCCGGGAAGGTCGTGCTCCTCGTACTCCGGCGCGACGACGTCGAAGGGCAATCGGAGCTGCTCGAGGATCGCGCGTCGCTGCGGGCTCGTCGAGGCGAGCAGCAGCGGCGACGCCAAGCTACGGTTCACGCTGGCGGCCACATATCTGTGGCTCGCAGGGATGCATGGTCAGCGCCATTCTGCTCGTGGGGCGCGCCTGCGCGCGGGGCTGTCGCAGGCGGAGCTGGCGAGGCGGGCGGGCAAGGCGCGCTCGGCGATCGGGCGCTGGGAGCGCGGCGAGGTGAAGCCGTGCTTCGAGACGCTCCGTGAGCTCGTGCGCGCCTGCGGACTTGACGTGAGCTATGGCCTCGTCCGACATGACGACAGTTCACGCTCCCTGATCGAGGAGTCGCTGCGCTTGAACCCCGACGAGCGACTTGAACGGCTGCGCGGTTGGATCGGATTCTCCGTCGAGGCTCGGGAAAGCCTGGCTCGTGGCTGATACAGGGCGAGAAGGTACGAGCCGGGCCCGGTACTCGCAGCGCTTGCAGCCGAAGGTGTCCACTACATCGTCATCGGAGGCAGGGCGGCGGTCATCCGCGGAGCCCCCTACGTGACCTTCGACCGCGACACGAGTGCAACTGCCACTGCTTCGTCGGGTGCTCGAGCAGACGCGGCGCGAGGATTATCCCGGCTCGAGCTCGTAGACTGCGCCCCAGTCGACGTTCAGCGCTTCCGCGCCTTCCAGATCTCCTCCCACGGCCACTTCTTCGCCCACTCGGCGTCCGAGTGGTAGAAGCGAGCGTCCTTCGCGTCCTCCGGCGCGTAGAGCTCGACCAGGTCGAGCACGTCGAAGCCCGACTCGCGCAACAGCCTGAACAGATCGCCGTGCCCGAGCTGGAACTCGGTCGTGTTCTCATCCGCCCAGTCGACGCGGTGCATGCCCCGCTGCGGCCGTTGCAACGTCTCATGCCATCCGTCCAGGCCTGCGCAAAGCATCGAGAGCGTCGAGTTGCGCAGGAAGAGGAGCTCACCGCCCGCCCGCAGCAAACGGGCGGCCTCGGGGATCCACTTGTAGGGATCGCACCAGATCGATGCTCCGTACTCGGAAAGCGCAAGGTCGAACGAGTCGCCCGGCAGCGGCACGTCCTCCGCGTTTTCCTCGAGCAGCGGGAACTCGATGCCCGTCTCGCGTTGCATGTGCCGCGCCGTCTCGAGCTGCGCGGGAGTGATGTCGACACCGACCGGTCGCGCGCCCTTGCGCGCAAGCCACGCCGAGAAGTAGGCCGTTCCGCACCCGAGCTCGATCACATCCTTGCCTGCTACGTCGGGCAGCACGTTGAGCTCCGACTCGGCTATCCCCCACAGCCCCCAGGTGACGTGTTCCTGCCGCCACGCGCGGATGCCCTGCTCATGGGTGTACTCCTCGTTCGACTTCGTCCAGCTCGCGCGGTTGCGGACTGCGTACTCAGGCAGCTCGAACAAGCTCATCGTCCCTCGAGGCGGCGCCTCGGGTTCCTGGCTGGCCGCTGGTGGTGCGCGGCCGGAGGGGATAGGCCGAGAGGCCAGAACCGGAGAGCCGCGTGCCGCCAGAGGCACGAGCGCTCGGCGGAGCCGGCTCCGCCGAGCGCTCGTGCCTCTGGCGGCACGCGGCTCTCCGGTTCTGGCCTCTCGGCCTATCCCCTCCGGCCGCGCACCACCAGCGGCCAGCCAGGAACCCGAGGCGCCGCCTCGAGGGACGATGAGCTTGTTCGAGCTGCCTGAGTACGCAGTCCGCAACCGCGCGAGCTGGACGAAGTCGAACGAGGAGTACACCCATGAGCAGGGCATCCGCGCGTGGCGGCAGGAACACGTCACCTGGGGGCTGTGGGGGATAGCCGAGTCGGAGCTCAACGTGCTGCCCGACGTAGCAGGCAAGGATGTGATCGAGCTCGGGTGCGGAACGGCCTACTTCTCGGCGTGGCTTGCGCGCAAGGGCGCGCGACCGGTCGGTGTCGACATCACTCCCGCGCAGCTCGAGACGGCGCGGCACATGCAACGCGAGACGGGCATCGAGTTCCCGCTGCTCGAGGAAAACGCGGAGGACGTGCCGCTGCCGGGCGACTCGTTCGACCTTGCGCTTTCCGAGTACGGAGCATCGATCTGGTGCGATCCCTACAAGTGGATCCCCGAGGCCGCCCGTTTGCTGCGGGCGGGCGGTGAGCTCCTCTTCCTGCGCAACTCGACGCTCTCGATGCTTTGCGCAGGCCTGGACGGATGGCATGAGACGTTGCAACGGCCGCAGCGGGGCATGCACCGCGTCGACTGGGCGGATGAGAACACGACCGAGTTCCAGCTCGGGCACGGCGATCTGTTCAGGCTGTTGCGCGAGTCGGGCTTCGACGTGCTCGACCTGGTCGAGCTCTACGCGCCGGAGGACGCGAAGGACGCTCGCTTCTACCACTCGGACGCCGAGTGGGCGAAGAAGTGGCCGTGGGAGGAGATCTGGAAGGCGCGGAAGCGCTGAACGTCGACTGGGGCGCAGTCTACGAGCTCGAGCCGGGATAATCCTCGCGCCGCGTCTGCTCGAGCACCCGACGAAGCAGTGGCAGTTGCACTCGTGTCGCGGTCGAAGGTCACGTAGGGGGCTCCGCGGATGACCGCCGCCCTGCCTCCGATGACGATGTAGTGGACACCTTCGGCTGCAAGCGCTGCGAGTACCGGGCCCGGCTCGTACCTTCTCGCCCTGTATCAGCCACGAGCCAGGCTTTCCCGAGCCTCGACGGAGAATCCGATCCAACCGCGCAGCCGTTCAAGTCGCTCGTCGGGGTTCAAGCGCAGCGACTCCTCGATCAGGGAGCGTGAACTGTCGTCATGTCGGACGAGGCCATAGCTCACGTCAAGTCCGCAGGCGCGCACGAGCTCACGGAGCGTCTCGAAGCACGGCTTCACCTCGCCGCGCTCCCAGCGCCCGATCGCCGAGCGCGCCTTGCCCGCCCGCCTCGCCAGCTCCGCCTGCGACAGCCCCGCGCGCAGGCGCGCCCCACGAGCAGAATGGCGCTGACCATGCATCCCTGCGAGCCACAGATATGTGGCCGCCAGCGTGAACCGTAGCTTGGCGTCGCCGCTGCTGCTCGCCTCGACGAGCCCGCAGCGACGCGCGATCCTCGAGCAGCTCCGATTGCCCTTCGACGTCGTCGCGCCGGAGTACGAGGAGCACGACCTTCCCGGGACCGCGGCGACCGACCTCGTCCGCGAACACGCCCGCGGCAAAGCGCGCTCGGTCGCAGCCGGTGCGGGGGACAGACCCGTGCTGGGGGTCGACACCGCGGTCGTCCTCGGAGACACCGTGTTCGGCAAGCCCGCCGATGTCGGGGACGCCGAACGGATGCTGGAGGCGCTAGCTGGGACTACGCATCTCGTCGTCTCGGGCCTCTGCCTGATCACGCCGGGGTGGGAGCTCGTCGAGCACGAGACGACCCGCGTCACGTTCCGCTCCCTCACACCACGTGACCTTGCCGCCAACCTCGGCGCGGGGGAATGGCAGGGCCGCGCCGGCGCCTATGCGATCCAGGGCCGCGGTGCCGCACTCGTCGAGCGGATCCAGGGTGACTACCTGAACGTCGTCGGCCTGCCGGCCGCCCTGCTCGTCCGCCTCCTGGCCGAGCGCTTCCCCGGGAGCTATGGGTTTGGTTGAGGGGGCTTCGGCTGAGGGAACGTCCGGCCGACGAGGGCGTCCCAGCTGCGGTCGGGGAGAAGGCGCCGCACGGTCAGGAAGAGCGCGGCGGAGGGCGTGACGCGGTAGCGCGTTCGCGGTCGTCTCGACGAGATCGCCCGCTCGATCGCCTTCGCGACCGTTTCGGGTCCGCCGCCGAGACTGCGACCGAAGCCGCCCTCGTACGCGCCCGCGGTGGCAGCGCCGACAGCCGCGTTGAAGGCCCCGTACGGCTCCTCGCCGATCGGGATCGACCCGGTGGCCGCCTCTGCGAAGCCCGTGCGGATCAGTCCCGGCTGCACCAGGACGACGTCGACGCCGAAACCCTGCACCTCGAAGCGCAAGGCATCGCTCAGCGCCTCGATCGCGTACTTCGACGCGTGGTACCAGCCGCCGCCCGGGAACGTCAGCTTTCCGCCCATCGAGCCGACGTTGACGATCCGGCCCCAGCGCTGACGGCGCATTCCCGGCAGCACGAGCTGGCACAGGCGGGCCGGGCCGAAGACGTTCGTCTCGAACTGGCGGCGTGCGGCGTCGGCCGGCACGGTCTCGATCGCGCCGCTCAGGCTGTAGCCGGCGTTGTTGACGAGCACGCCGACCGCACCCTCGCGCTCCTCGATTTCTGCGACCGCGCGGCGCCTCGACTCCTCGTCGGTGACGTCGAGCTCGAGCAGCCGGCAGCCTGCTCCGGCGAGGTCGTCGATCGAATCGAGCCGCCGGGCGGTCGCGTAGACGGTCCAGCCTCCACGGGCCAGTCGTTGGGCCGTTGCACGGCCGATTCCGGAGGAGCAGCCGGTGACGAGGACAGCGGTCGAGCGGGGCACCGCGGCAGTCTTGCACGGCAATGGCGGCTAGACTCGCCGCTCGTGGGCTTTTTTCGATCGATGACTGGCTTCGGCGGCCGTGACATGGCGGTCGACCTCGGCACGGCCAACACGCTCGTCTACGTGCGTGGCCGCGGCATCGTGCTCTCCGAGCCGTCGGTCGTGGCGATCGACCAGCGGACGGGCGAGGTGCACGCGGTCGGCGTGGAGGCCAAGCGGATGCTCGGCCGGACGCCCGGGACGATCAGCGCTATCCGCCCGCTCAAGGACGGCGTGATCGCCGACTTCGACGTCACCGAGCAGATGCTCCGCCACTTCATCCAGAAGGTGCACCAGCATCGGTTCGCGCACCCGCGCGTCGTCGTCTGCGTGCCGTCGGGCGTCACCGGCGTGGAGAAGCGGGCCGTCGAGGAGGCGACGCTCTCGGCCGGGGCGCGCCAGGCCTACCTGATCGAGGAGCCGATGGCCGCAGCGATCGGCGCCGGACTCCCTGTCGCGGAGCCGACCGGGAACATGATCGTCGACATCGGCGGCGGCACCACCGAAGTCGCCGTGATCTCGCTCGGCGGCATCGTCGTCTCCCAGAGCCTCCGGGTGGGCGGCGACGAGATGGACGACGCCATCGTCACGCACATCAAGAAGGAGTACAAGCTCCTCGTCGGGCAGCAGACCGCGGAGGAGATCAAGCTCGAGGTGGGGTCTGCTTTTCGCATGCGCGAGGAGATCCAGGCCGAGGTGCGCGGGCGCGACATGCTCACCGGCCTGCCGAAGACCGTCATCCTCTCGTCGGAGGAGATTCGGCACGCGCTCGACGAGCCGGTCACGCAGATCATCGACGCGATCAAGTCGACCCTCGACAAGACGCCACCCGAGCTCGCGGCGGACATCATGGATCGCGGCATCGTCCTGGCCGGGGGCGGCGCGCTCCTGCACGGGCTGGACGAGCGGCTGCGGCACGAGACGCAAATGCCCGTTCATCTCGCCGAGAGCCCGCTCACCTGTGTCGCGGTCGGCTCGGGACGCAGCCTCGAGGAGTTCGAGGCTATCCACCGCAGCGCCCGCGCACGCCCCCGCCGCAACGGCAACCGCAGGTACTGAGCGATCCTTGGCCGGGCGCCTGCTGGCCGGTGCAGCGGCCTCCGGCGCAGCCCGCGTAGCGTCTCGTCCTGCCCGTTTGCAGACAGGTTGCGAGGCGGTCGCTAGACTCTTGCGCTCGTGCCACGCAACCGCACCGCAAGATCGGCGGTGCTGGGCTTCCCCGTCCGGCGTCCCGCAAACCGGCCGCTCCCCTCTCGCACCGCCAGTGCCTCCCGGCGCCGGATCGTGCTGGGGGCTCTCGTCGTGCTCGCGCTCGCCCTGATCACGATCTCGTTCAGGGAGGCCGACGACGGGCCGCTGCACGACGTGCAGGCCGCGACCGCCGGGGCGTTGCAGCCCCTAACGATCGCTGTCGAGCGTGTCGTCCGCCCGTTCCGCGACGCGTACGCCTGGACCGAAGGTCTTTTCGATGCGCGCGCCGAGGCCGAGCGGCTCCGAGCCGAGAAGGAACAGCTGGAGCAGCGCGTGATCCAGAGCGAGTCGGCTCTGCAGAGCAACGTCGAGCTCAAAGGACTCCTCGCGTACATCGAGGGCCCAACCTTCCCCGAGGACTACACGGCCGTTGCCACCTCCGTCACGTCCCGCCCCGCGCGGGCGTTCGAGCAGGAGATCCTGCTGCCCGTCGGCTCCGACAACGGGGTCGAGCTGGATGCGCCGGTCGTGACCCGGGACGGTCTCGTCGGCCGCGTCACGCTCGTCTTCCCCCACACCTCGCGCGTCACGCTGCTCACCGACGAGTCGAGCTCCGTCTCGGCCCGTGACGTGCGCACGAAGGCCGACGGGATCGTCGAGCACGGCCAGACCGGCGATTCCCTCGTCATGAACCGGGTGTCGAAGGAGGACAACGTCAACGTCGGAGACGAGATCGTCACCTCCGGCTGGTTCTCCGGCGAGCTCAGCTCGCTCTATCCGAAGAACATCCTCGTGGGGCGCGTGACGAGCGTCGGTCAGCTGCAGACGGACCTCTATCAGCAGGTGCAGATCGCCTCCGACGTCGACTTCTCCTCCTTGGACTCGGTCGCAGTGCTCGTTCCGCAGACGACGACCCGTCGCCGCTGATGAGCGATGCCCCCGCGATCGCAGTGCTGGTGTTCCTGGCCGCGCTCTTCCAGGTGACGATCTTCACCACGCTCGAGCTCTTCGGTGGCACCGCGGATCTCCTCCTGGTGGCACTGATCGGCATCGCGTTGCTGCGCGGCTCGGTCGCCGGCGCGCTGGCCGGCTTCTTTGGCGGGCTGCTCCTGGACGTCTTGACGCTCGACACGCTCGGCGTCACCGCTCTCGTGCTCGCCCTCGCCGGCTTCTGGACGGGGCGCTACGGCGAGACCACCGGGCGCGGGCGGGCGCGGGCGCCGCTCGCCGCCGTGGTCGTCGTGACGATCCTCGTCGCGGTGTTCGGCTACGGCCTGCATTTCCTGATCGGCGAGGAGGTCTCGGCGCGGCGCGCGCTCCTCGAAACGCTGCTCCCGAGCATCGGCCTCAACCTTCTGCTCGCCGTGCCGGTCGTCGCCTTCTGCCGCAGGCTGCTGCGCCCGTTCGAGGGGCGAACGGCGGAGGTGCAGCTTCTTGGCTAGGAACAGCGCTTTCAACGAGCGCCGGTCATCGTCGGGCCGGTTCCTGCCTCCCGATCCACGCGTCGCCGAGCCGTACCGCTTCACGCCGCAGCTTGCGCTCCGGGTGGGCATGCTCGGCGCCGTAGCCCTCGCGGTCTTCGCCGCGCTCTTCCTGCGCCTTTGGGCGCTGCAGGTGCTGTCGGGCGACAAGTACCTCGTCGCGGCGCGCGAGAACCAGATCCGCACGGTGCGAGTCGAGGCTCCGCGCGGCCCGATCCTCGACCGGAACGGCCTCCCGCTCGTGACGAACATCCCGGGAACCGCCGTGCAGCTCTGGCCGGCGGACATGCCGAAGCAGGGCCGCTACAGAATGGTGCAGCGGCTGGCGAGCATCCTGCACGTACGGCCGGCCCAGATCACGGAGGCGATCGAGGCGCGGAGAGGAGATCCGCTGACGCCGATCACGGTGAAGTCCGCGGTGCCCTGGGATCGCGCCTCGTATCTGAAGGAGCACAAGTCCGAGTTCCCCGGTGTCTCGGTCGTCACGACCTACCTCCGCAACTACGAGCACCGCTCCCTCGCCGCCCAGATCCTCGGCCACGTTGGGGAGATCTCGAGGGACGAGCTGAAGGCAAAGAAGGCGGACGGCTACCGCGGCGGAGACAAGATCGGCAAGGACGGAGTCGAGTCCTCGTTCGACTCGTCGCTGCGCGGCACGGCGGGGCTCGCTCAGCTCCGGGTCGACTCCCTCGGCCGGCCGCAGAGCCCGTTCCAGGTACAGCAGTTCCCGGCCGCCGGCTACGGGGTGCGACTGACGATCGACCTCAAGCTCCAGCGCGCAGCGGAGAAGGCGATCCGCTACGGCATCGAGCGCGCCCTCGAGAACGAGAACTGGTGGGCGAACGGCGGCGCGATCGTCGCGCTCGACCCCACCGACGGCGAGGTGCTCGCGCTCGCCTCGAACCCGACCTTCAAGCCCTCCGTGTACGTCGGCCGTCCCGTCGGCAAGAAGCTGCGCGCGCTGGAGGCGCCCGAGGCGAACTACCCCTTGCTCAACCGTGCCACCTCGGGCCGCTATCCACCCGGGTCGACGTTCAAGCCCGTGACGGCGCTTGCGGCGATGGAGGAGGGCATCCTCTCCCCGTACCAGGCGCTGCAGTGCACGCCTGTTGCCTATTATGGCAACGACCGCCAGGAGTTCCGCAACTGGAACCCGAACGTCAACGAGGCGATGACGCTGCCGCATGCGCTCGCCGCCTCCTGCGACACGTACTTCTACGAGGTCGGCAACAAGTTCTACGGGCTCCCCGAGCGGCGCGGGCAGCCGCTCCAGCGCTGGGCACGGCTCTTCGGGTTCGGGCAGGCGAGCGGTCTCGACGTCGGCGGCGAGGACGCCGGCCTGCTGCCGACGATCCGCTGGAAGCGCGCGACCTACACGAAGGAGAGCTATCCCAAGACCTGGAAGATCGACCGGCTCTGGAAGCCCGGCGACTCGATCCAGCTCGCGATCGGCCAGAAGGACCTGCTGGTGACGCCCCTCCAGATGACCCGCTTCTACGCGATCCTCGCGAACGGCGGCAAGCTCGTGACGCCACATCTCGTCTCGAGCGTCGAGCAGCCAGGGAGCGCCGACCGGCCCTCGGTCGTGCTCCAGCGCTTCGCGCCGACGCCGCCCACGCAGTTGCCCCTGACCGGCGAGTACCTCGCCGCCGTCCAGGAGGGTCTAAGTGCGGCAACCAGCGAGTCGTACGGGACGTCCGTCGGTGTCTTCGGCAGCTTCCCGGTTCCGATCTACGGCAAGACCGGCACGGCCGAGAAGGTCGTCGACGGCCGCCTGCGCGACCAGTCGTGGTGGTGTGGCTACGGGCCGGAGTGGGGCGGCCGCAGCGCGATCGCGCTCTGCGCCCTGATCGAGAACGGCGGCTTCGGCGGCGAGGCAGCCGCGCCGGCGGCGCTCAAGGTGCTCGAGGCCCACTACGGCGTGAGAGCGACCGTCTTCGCTGAGCGGGCCTCGGACTGATGGCGATCAGCGACTACGCCTCTCGCAGTGCCCCGCGCGAGCGCGAAGGCTCTGCCGTCCTTGCCTTCGTCCGACGCCTCGACTGGGTGCTCTTCGGTGCGGTCGTCGCCGTCGTGGCCTACGGTCTCTGGGGCGTTGCGGGTATCACGCGCTTCGAGGTCGAGGGCGACGAGCGGTACTACGTCGTCCGTCAGGCGATCGCGATCGGGCTCGGGTTCGCAGGCCTCCTTGTCGCGCTCGCGGTCGATCCCGAACGCTACCGGCGTGCCTACCGGTCGATTTTCGGGAGCACGATCCTGCTCGTCCTGCTCGTCTTCCCGTTCGCCGACGAGACGCGCGGGGCCAAGCGCTGGATCGAGCTGGGGCCGTTCCAGTTCCAGCCCTCGGAGTTCGGAAAGCTCCTGTTCGTCCTCGCGCTCGCCGGCTTCCTCGCCGACCGGGCGCGCCGCCTGCACGAGGGGCGCGTCGTCTTCCAGGCCCTCGCACTGGGGGCGATCCCGATCGCGCTCGTCTTCAAGCAGCCGGACCTCGGCACCGCGCTCGTCTACGGTGCCGCCCTCCTCGCCTGCCTGTTCGTGGCGGGTATCCGGTGGCCTCACTTCATCGGGCTCCTCGCGCTCGGCGTGGCCAGCGCCGTCAGCGTGCTCGTCCTCCTGCCGAGGCTGGGCGTCGAGCTACTCGAGCCCTACCAGAAGGACCGGCTCACGGGCTTCACACAGCCGGATTTCGATCCCGGCGACACGACCTACAACGTGAACCAGTCGATCACGGCGATCGGCTCGGGCGGCTTCGACGGTCGGGGTGTCGCCGGTGCCACCCAGACGCGGTTCGGGTTCACGCCCGAGAGCCGCACCGACTTCGTCTTCTCCTCCTTCGCCGAGCAGCGCGGCTTCGTCGGCGCCGCCCTCCTTCTCGGGCTCTACCTGCTGATCGTCTGGCGCGGCCTGCGGGTCGTCACCGTCGCGCGAGACGCCTTCGGCGCCATCGTCGCGGGTGGAATCGTACTCGCGTTCCTGTTCCAGGTGTTCGTGAACGTCGGCATGACGATGGGCCTCGCGCCCGTCACCGGGATCCCACTGCCCTTCGTCACCGTCGGCGGTTCCTCCATGGTCGTGAACCTGCTCGCGATGGGCGTGCTGCTCTCGATCCACGCCCGCGGCTCGCTCGGCGGCCGGCGCGCCGGTTAGAGCCGCGGGTGGCCCGTGCCCTAAACCCGCTCGCCGTCTGGGGTCTCCTGAGGGAGGCGAAGGCCGCGCTCGAGGACGCCCGCCCGCTCCACGTGTCGGGTGAGGGGGCGGAGCAGCTAGCGCGTGAGCTCGCTCGAGGAGGCGAGCTCGCGGCCGTGCGCGCAAGCGGTCGTGTCGAGGACGCCGCCGCGCTCGTGCGGGTACTGGCGGG
>Ga0136612_10000213_pt1 | contig 17983 bp, 14 predicted proteins | sample AntDryUQ224A2306_2_FD_106644 | JGI IMG/M metagenome (GOLD analysis project Ga0136612, IMG submission 106644) | Polar desert sand microbial communities from Dry Valleys, Antarctica - metaG UQ224A (23.06) | ecosystem: Environmental > Terrestrial > Soil > Desert | place: Antarctica: Dry Valley... | reverse complement strand
TCCATTCCTTAGGGTTGTGTCTCGCGTTGGCCCGCCGAAGATCGAGTTGGTCAGCGCCATCGGCGCGTGGCTCGAAGCCGGCGACGTGGACGCCGTCCCCACTCGATCGTTGTGCAGTCCCCGAGTCGGGCGATCCGTTACAGCCGGCTCCCGCCGCCCGCCGTAACAGAACGGCTCGATCGGTGACTGGATGGAGGTGAACGACGACCTAGCGCCTGGTTGCGTCTTTCCCGACCTCCGCCTGCCCGACCACGTCGGAAATGAACGGTCGTTGACCGACGTCGTCGGGGGCGATCCGATGCTCCTGCAGTTCTACCGGGGCTGGTGGTGCCCGAAGGAGCAGGCGTTCTTCCGAAAGCTGGTAGCCCTCCAGGACGAGGCGGAGGTGGCCTACACCCGCTTCGTGTCGGTGAGCATCGACTCCCCGGAGGTGACCTCGGCCTTCAGGGCCGGACTGGGTGCACGGTGGACCTTCCTCTCGGACTCCGATCGCGGATGGACCGACCGGCTCGGCCTCCGCGAGACCACCGACACCACGCACGACCCGTACGCGCCGACCGTGTTCGTGTTGGATCCGGACCTGGTGATCCACGCCGTCTACAACGGCTATTAACTCTGGGGTAGGCCGACCAACGAGGAGCTCCGTCACGACTTCCGCAAGGTCACCCGCGCGATCCGCCCCGACTGGGACGTTCCTGGGTGAAGACCGCCTGCTGGTTGGCCATCATCGACTTCCGCCCCGACGACGTCGTCGCCCCCGCAGTCGTCGACGGCGGGGGTGAGCACCTGGTCGTTTGGCGAAGTGAGCAGCCGCCGGTGCCCTGGGCGGCCAAGGTCGACCCGAGGGCGGTCGATCCCGATGGCGGGCCTGGCCGGGCATCGCTGTTCGACGATGTGGCCGTCTCACAGGCGCTCATCAACCCGCCTGTGGGTTCTTCCTGACCCCGGAAGCGGGCACAGCAGGCTCACCGAGCCGACGGCCACCTGCGAGCCGACGACGACACCCTCCAACGAACCGAGACATCTCATGAAGGCACTCACCTGGCACGGCAAGCGCGACGTGCGCGTCGACACCGTTCCCGACCCGACGATCCAGGAGCCGACCGATGCGATCGTCCGGATCACGTCCAGCGGCCTGTGCGGATCCGACCTGCACCTGTACGAGGTCCTCGGTCCCTTTCTCGACGAGGGCGACATCCTCGGCCACGAACCGATGGGGATCGTCGAGGCCGTCGGCTCGGCGGTCAACAACGTGGAGGTCGGCGACCGGGTCGTGATCCCGTTCAACATCTCCTGTGGAACCTGCTGGATGTGCAGCAACGGCTTGCAGTCCCAATGCGAGACGACCCAGGTCCACGAGCGGGGCACCGGAGCCGCGCTGTTCGGCTACACCAAGCTCTACGGCCAGGTGGCCGGCGGCCAGGCCGAGCTGCTCCGCGTGCCCCAGGCCCACTACGGCCCCATCAAGGTGCCCGAGGGCCCACCTGACGAGCGCTTCCTCTTCCTGTCCGACGTGTTGCCGACCGCCTGGCAGGCGGTTGAGTACGCCGGGATCCCCGACGGCGGCACCGTTGCCGTGGTCGGCCTCGGACCCATCGGGCAGATGAGCGCCCGCATCGCCCGGCATCGCGGTGCCAGCAGGGTCTTCGGCATCGACCTCGTCCCCGAGCGCCTCGAGATGGCACGTCGCAACGGCGTCGACGTGATCGACCTGAACGGACACGAAGACCTGGCCGGTGAGATCCGGGAGCGCACCGGCGGGCGAGGGCCCGACTCGGCGATCGACGCTGTCGGCATGGAGGCCCACGGGTCCGGCGTGGCCAAGGCGGCGCACACCCTCGTTGGGCTCCTGCCGGACGTCGTGGCCGAGAAGATGATGGAGAAGGTCGGTATCGACCGCCTGGCCGGGCTCCTCTCGTGCATCGACATCGTCCGTCGCGGTGGCACGGTGTCGATCAGCGGCGTCTACGGCGGCATGGCCGATCCGCTGCCGATGCTCCAGATGTTCGACAAGCAGATCGCCCTCCACATGGGTCAGGCCAACGTCAAGCGCTGGATCGACGACCTGATGCCCCTCGTCACCGACGACGCCGATCCGCTGGCGATCAGCGATCTCGAGACCCACCGGGTGCCTCTCGACGAGGCGCCCGAGGCCTACGCCAAGTTCCAGAAGAAGCAGGACGGCGCCATCAAGGTGGTCTTCGCCCCATAGCCGTCGGGCTCATCGGAGTTCCCTTCGCGCTTGTCGCCATCGTGGTGATCGGCAGTGGCCAGCCGGAGCCCGTTCTGCTTGCAGGTGAGCACCTATCCGGTGCAGATCTGCAAGAAGAACGGTTCGGGACCTTGCGTCGGCGTCAGGCGGTTGCGGTCACGGCCTCTGCTGGGGTCGGGCCACCGTGCTCGCTGCGAACCACGGCCAGGAAGCGCTCGATGGCATGGACGGTGTGATGGGTGCGGACCGATGCGAAGACGTCGAAGGCGTGCTGCGCCAGCGGGAGCTCGGCGTATGCCACCGGACGATCCGAGGCCTTGCGCAGCTCGTCGACGAACGTCCGGGCCTGTTCCACGGGAACGAGCGAGTCGTTGGTGCCGTGCAGCACGAAGAACGGGGGAGCGTCAGCGCTGACGTGGCTGATCGGTGAAGCCTGCGCCCAGCGCGCTCGATCATCGACGAGGGCGGACTTGAACACCCGCCGCTCCAGGAAGGGGACGATGTCGGCCCGGCTCGTGCCGTGGCGGTTGGTGAAGTCGTAGACCCCGTAGAACGGGACGGCAGCGGCGACGCTGGTGTCGGCATCCTCGAACCCGGGCTGGAAGTCGGCCGTTCCCGACGACAACGCCGCGAGCGAGCACAGGTGTCCGCCGGCCGAACCGCCGGTGATGACCACGAAGTCGGGATCACCGCCGTGGGCGGCGATGTTGTTCTTCACCCAGACCAAGGCCCGCTTGACGTCGACGATGTGATCCGGCCACGTGGCTCGGGGACTGAGCCGGTAGTTGGCGGCGACACACACCCAACCCCGCTCGGCCAGGTGACCCATCAGCGGCTCGCCCTGGTTCTCCTTCTGACCCATCACCCAGGCGCCGCCGTGCACCTGGAAGAGGACCGGCGCACGTGCATCGTCGGGCAGGTCGCTGCGACGCCACACGTCGAGCCGGTTGCGGCGACCGGCATCGCCGTAGGCGATGTCGCGTGTCGTGCGGTAGCGGCGTCGCGTCCGGAGGTCGGGTGCGAGGATGCGCCGCCGCGTGAGGGGGACGTCGGGCTTGGGGCTGAACGGCTCCTCGATGCGCGAGCGGTAGTCGGCGCCGAGCTCCTCGGTCAACGTCGCCTCGAGCACGTCGCCCGATCGTCCCGCCACCCGGAACACCTGGGCCAGGCCCGCCGCCGACGCGAAGTTCAACGCGACACCGAGCCCGCCGCGCCAGCCCTTCGCTCCACCGCCCCGAGCGGCGAGGAGGGCGAGGAGACCCTGACCGACGCCGTGCTGCACCGGTAGCTCGGAGGGGATCATCGCGGCCGCAAAGGCCGGAAGGGAGAGACGACCGGTCCGGCTGACCGGCCGCAGGGCGTTGGCGGTGGTGGCGGCGTTGGCCACGCTGGCCAGCAGGAACCGGTTCTGTGACTGCATCCCGTGGAGACTAGAGGGCCGAGCATCCTCCGGCCCCCGGAAGGCCTCGCCCCCACCGGTCCATCGTCCTGCCGGCGAGCATGTCCGGCACCCGGGCGTCGTCGTTCCCGTGGTCGTTGACGATGTCGCGCCGGTTGCGAGCGCGCTTGCCGTCGCCGAGTCGCAAGGAGGTCGGGCACCGTTCTCGACCGTTGGTCCGGTCGGATCTGGGCGACCACGCGCTCAGGAGCCGAGCCGATAGGCGAGGCGACCCGACAAGCACAGCGCAAGTTGTGAGCGCGGCCACAGGGCTTTCAGCGACGACGGCCCCTACCTATTCGCGCAGGCCCTTCGAGGCGCAGTCGGCCAGGACGAACAGGGCGGGTTCGGTCCATCATCTTCGCTCTGCCGGTCGGGACTCAGTAGGTCGCCGTGTTCTCGAAGTACCGGCGGGGGTTGTCGACCAGCATGGTCGTGATCTGCTCCTCGGTGACGCCATGCTCCCGGAGGTAGGGCAGGACGTCCTGCTCGATGTGGAGGTAGTGCCACTGGGGCAGGACGGCCAGGACGCTCGGTTCGATCCAGTCGATGTAGCAGGACGCGTCGTGGGCCAACACCATGCGGTCGGCGTGCCCACGCTCGCACATCTCGACGACGATGCCGGCCCGCGCCTCGAAGGTGATGCCGAGGTTGATGCCGAAGCGGTCCATGCCGAGCAGGAACCCGGCTTCGGCCAGCTCCGTGAGGTGGTCGGCGTCGGTCGTGTCGCCACTGTGGCCGAGCACGATCCGCTTCGGGTCGACCCCTTCCTCATCGACCATGACCTGCTGCACGGCCGAGCCGGTCCGACTACCGGGATGGGTGTGGACGGTGATGGGGGTGCCCGTCTGTCGGTGGGCTCGGGCGACGGCCCGCATCACCCGCTCGACCCCTCCGGTCAGGCCCTGCTCGTCGATGGCGCACTTGAGCACGCCGGCCTTCACGCCCGTCCCGGCGATGCCGTCGACGATGTCGCCGACGAACATGTCGACCATCGGGTCGGCCACCTCGGTACCGAGGGCTTCGTTCAGCCCCGGACCGCGATGGTGGAAGAAGAACGGAACCTCGTCGTAGGTGTAGCAGCCGGTTGCGACCACGATGTTGAGGTCGGGCACCTGCTCGGCGATGCGGACGATGCGCGGGATGTACCGGCCCAGGCCGATGACCGTCGGGTCGACGATGGTGCGGACACCCGACTCGGCGAGGGCGGTGAGCTTGGCGACGGCATCGACGACTCGGTCGTCCTCGTCGCCCCACTCCTGCGGGTAGTTCTGCTGGACGTCGGGCGTGAGCACGAAGACGTGCTCGTGCATGTACGTACGACCGAGCTCGGCGGTGTCGACGGGACCGCGGACGGTCGGGACCTCGGGCATGGTTACCTCACTCGTCTCTGATGGTTGCTGTCGTTCCCGGCGACCGGAGCAGGGTCAGACCGACGGCATCGTCCTGCCCGCCCGGGGTGCTCATCGGTCTGTTCGGCGACGTACATCGCTCCCATCGCCAGGGTGGCCGCCGAATCATCCGCACACGATCGCCATGAGCTCAATGGCGTTCCCGCCGAGGATGCGATCGATCTCCGGCATCGCCAGGCCCCGCACCTCCAGCGCATCCTCCAGTGAGGCGAACTGCTCGTACGCGGTCAGAACCGGTCGATAGTTGGCGTCCATGTCGGTCCCGACGGCCACATGCTCGACGCCGACGGCATCGACGAGCCTCATGATCTCTTCGACGAAGTCATCGAGGTCCGCGCAACAGACGCCAGCCGGCCAGGCACCGATGAGCCCACCGCCGGACGCTATCGCTCTGGCGTGGTCGTGGGTCAGGAGCCGGGCGTTGTCACACCCCGGCCCGTTCAGGTGGCTGTGGGAGATCATCATCGGGGCATCGGAGACGCGCAGCGCGCCGATCGTCGTGTCGTAGGTCGCATGGGCCAGGTCGATCAGCACGCCGAGGTCGTTCATGGCCCGGACGGCGCTCGCTCCGGCCTGGGTCAGCCCGCCGTGGACCGGCGACGAGGTCTGCACGTCCCCGAGCTCGTTCGGGCGGTAGTGCACGAGCGTGACCGAGCGGACACCGGCATCGTGGGCCCGGTCGAGTCGTGCGAGACGGCCCTCGACGAAGTCGGCGCCTTCGCAGGTGATGAGCAGCGCCGTCCGGTGCCGGGCATGGGCGTCGACGATGTCGGATGCGGTGCGGGCGATGACCATCTCGTGACGTGACGCCAGCCCGACGATGGCAGCGAGCTGGCGCACGTGGTCGGCGTAGGCCTCACCCTCGTCGAAGCGCCGGACCACGTCGAGCCCACCGTCCTTCCGTACGCCGATCACCCGGAGGTCGGCCACGGTCGCGAAGCTCACGGCGGCCATGCCGGCGGCGGTCACCTCCGCGATGGCCCGGTCGCACCCCTCGCCCCCGAGGCCGGCGGCGAGGACGTCTCCGGGTTCGAGACCGGCGAGGAAGCACCGGCCCGGATGCGCGTGCACATCGACCCACGGGCCGTGCCGTCGCTCGACGTCGTTCGCCCGTACGGGGGGCTCTTCTGCGGTCACCGGGATCGGGCCCGGGCGGCAGCCAGTCCACGACCTATGGGACACAGCAACGGAGGCCGACTGCCGGCCACGAGGACGTGCAGGGTGCCATCGGGTCGTTCGACCTCGCGCCTGATCTCACCGGCCACTGCGCCTCGCGTTCGTGACGATGGGTCCTCGTATGACCCGGGATCGTACGGCGGCCGGCCACATGGCGTACACAGGTTGCGCCTGACACTCGAGACGCGCAGCAGCCGTGGTTCAGGTCTCCTCCACCAGCAGGTCCAGGGCGCACGAGTTGATGCAGTAGCGCCGGCCGGTCGGGGCCGGCCCGTCGTTGAACACGTGACCGAGATGTCCGCCGCACGAGCGGCACGTGACCTCCGTACGGATCCCGAGAACGAAGTCGCGGTGGAGCTCCACCGCTCCTGCCACCGCTGGCTCGGTGAAGCTCGGCCATCCGGTGCGAGAGTCGAACTTCGCTCGAGAGGTGAAGAGGGGCGCCCCGCATCCTGCACACCGGTACGTGCCTTCGGAGTCGTCGTGCAGGTACGTGCCCGTGAACGGGAGCTCGGTGCCGCGCTTGCGGAGCACCCGGTACTGCTCAGGGGTCAGCTGCGCGCGCCACTGCTGTTCGGTGCGATCGACATCCGGGGGCGAGGTTCGGCGACGAAGTCTCATGGCGGTCAGTCCCCGAGCTGCGGCACGCGTTACAGCCCCGCTGCCGTCAGCCCAGCCAACCGGGCTCGATCGAGAAGCGAGCGGTGAAGTCGTCGCCCGGTGCCACCAGCCGACAGGTGCCTTGTCCGAGCGCGTTCGTCGGGCCGGTCATGGGTTCCAAGCAGACGAAGGCGGAACCGGGTGGAGCGAACACCTGGGCGTAGGGATAGCCCTCGTCGAAGCTCACGTTGAGGCAGCGACGTCGGTCCTCGAGGGCGAGCGTCCGGTCGTCGCCCAAGGCGTACAGGTCGTCGAACGTGCGGTGGCCCAGCGGTTGGTCGGCGGCCTCCTCGGGTGTGGACCGCCCTGTTGGCAGGCCCCGATCGTCGAGCTCCAGGTGCTCCCAGGCGGGGTGGAGAAGTCGCCAGGATCGGCGGGATGATCGTGGGAGGCGGAGGTAGGGGTGCCATCCGAAGGCGATCGGCACCGCTCGCGACCCCGTGGCGCGCAACGTGGTCGTGATCGTCAGGGCGTGTTCGTCGAGCGTGGCTTCGACGACGAGCTCGTGGGGGAACGGGAAGGCGGCCAGCAGGTCGGGGCGGGCGCCGTAGTCGAAGCGGGCCCGGACGCAGCCGGGTACCAGGCTCGAGATCTCCCAACCGGTGCGTGCCGTCATCGTTCCGTGTATGGGCAGTCCGTTGTCGTCGACGCCGGGGTCGAGGTCGGCGAGGTCGACGGTGACGCCGGCCGCTTCGTAGACGTGGTCACCCAGGCGGTTGGCCCAGGGGGCCAAGAGGGGAAGGCCGGCCTGGTGGCCGGCTCGGTACGCCGATGCGCCACCGGGCAGAGCCAGGAGCTCGTCGCCGTCGTGGCGGAAGGACAAGCCCACCATCCCGAGCTCGGGGACGAACGTGGCCTCCAACGTCCCGGCGGCGAGGACGACGGTGGCCACGCCGAGCCTGGACCTCACGTGCGCGCTTCGATTCGCATCGTCGCGGCGCGGCGTGATGTCGGCGGGAACCATCGTCTCCCATGATGCTCCATTGACCGGAGGGTCAAGGTTGCGTACGGTCGGCCGACCGACAGGGCGTCAAGGGGGACGATCAATGGTTCAGCTTCACCGCAGCGCGGTACCCGGTGGATGGCGGAGGCGGCGCACGCTCCCAGGGATCGTGGTCGCGATCGCCGTGTTCGGCGCCGTCGTGGTGTCGCCGGCCGACGCAGCGGCGGATGGAGCCCGACCCGGCGACACAGCCCGTTACATCCTGCCCCCCGGCAACTACGGCGGCTTCCCGACCACCGACGAGTCGCGCGACCAGCTCCCGCTGTACGACGCGTTGACCCCGCTACGCGGGAACGTCACCGGCGAGGACATCAACCGCCTCTTCCTGCCCGAGGACTTCAAGCCGATCGGACAAGGCCACGAGGAGCAGACCGGGCGACCCGGGCTGCGCCTGATCTACGACGACTACGGGATCCCGCACGTCTACGGCAAGACGAGGGCCGACGTGGCGTTCGGGGCGGGTTGGACGACGGCCCGGGACCGCGGCCTGCTCATCCAGGTGGCCCGAGGGCCGGCCCGAGCCGCCGTGGCCGACATTCCCGGCATCAACGCCTTCGGGCTCGTGACGAGCGGTCAGTCGTTCGTGCCCAGCGCGGAGACCGAGGCGCTGGTCACGAGGCAGCGGGAGCTCCTCGTCGAGACCCACGGCGCCAAGGGGCGCCAGATCATCGCCGACGCCCAGGCCTCAGCCGACGGGGTCAACGCGTACTGGAAAGCGCACGACATGGACAATCCCCCGGCCACGGTCAACGACATCATCGCCGTCACCGCGTTCATCGGCTCGATCTTCGGCGCCGGCGGTGGTGGTGAAGCGACCAACGCCGACTTCCTGGCCAAGCTGCAGGATCACTTCGGACCGGTCAAAGGTCACGCGGCGTGGGACGACGCCATGCTGAGCCTCGATCCCGAGGCTCCCGTTACGACGAAGCGTCCCTTCCCCTACGGACCGTTGACCGGCGGTCCGGTCGAGGGATCGGTGACCATCGACGCCGGATCCATCGTCGAGCTCGACCCGGTCGTCCCGGCGGCGGCGACGACGAACCCCGCCCCGGTCCCCGATCCCTCGCCGGCCACGGACCCGGCACCGGCCACCGAGCCGGCGATCGTCGATCCGGTCGCCGCTCCCCCCGGTCGACAGGCGTCGAACTTCCTTCTCGTCGCACCGAGGCGTTCCGAGACCGGGAACAGCCTGGGCGTCATGGGCCCCCAGCTCGGCTACTACTACCCGGAGATCGTGCAACAGATCGACCTCCACGGCCCCGGCATCGAGGCGCAGGGGGTGGCCGTCCCCGGCTTGGCCATGTACATCCTCATCGGGCGCACGCCGGACTACGCCTGGAGCCTCACATCGGCGAACCACGACATCCGCGACGTCTTCGCCGAGCAGCTCTGCGAGCCCGACGGTGCTGCGCCGACACGGGCGTCGGCGCACTACCGCTTCAACGGCACCTGCCGACCGTTCGAGACCTTTGACGCCGGAACCTTGGCCGGTCAGGCCGTCCGGTACCCGACCTCCGTGCACGGTCCGGTGCTCGGTACGGCCACGGTGGACGGAAAGCCCTACGCCCTCACCCGCAAGCGCTCCACGTTCGGTCGCGACTCGCTCAACCTCGCCGCCCTCAAAGACATGACCGACGGAACGGCCAAGACCCCGGAGAAGTTCTGGAAGGCGGCGAACCAGTTCGGCTTCACCTTCAACTGGGCCTACGCCAACCGCTACTCGACCTCGTTCTTCTCCTCCGGCCGGCTCCCGCGGCGGGCGCCCGGCCTCGACCGGCGGCTCCCGACGATCGGAACCGGCGGATACGAGTGGCAGGGCTACCTGAGCGAGGACGAGCACCCGCACACCATCGGTGGTCCGGGGAACCTCCTGCTCAACTGGAACAACCGGTCAGCGCCCGGTTTCATGCACGGTGACAGCGAGGCGTACGGCTCGGTCCACCGGGTCGAGCTGTTCGACAAGTTTCCCGCACGCGTGGATCTGGCCGACGACGTCAGCATCATGAACCGCGCCGCCACCGAGGACGCACGGTCTCTGGTGTGGCCGGTCGTGCGCGACGTCCTGCGCACCGGACCACCCCCCAACGCCTTGGACGAACGGGTCGCGACCATCGTCGACGACTGGGTGCGTCGAGACGCGCCGCGCCTCGATGCCGACGTCGACGGGTTCAACGACGACGCCGGAGCCGCCATCATGGACCAGATCTGGCGACCTCTCGCCGAGGCGGTCATGGGGCCGGTGTACGGCGATCTGCTCGAAGACCTGGATGACATCCGGAACCTCGGGGGCCTTTCCGGTGAGTCCTTCGTCGACAAGGACCTCCGCACCCTGCTGGGGCGCCGTGTGCGGGGCAAGTTCCACCTGCGCTACTGCGGAGAGGGCTCGCTGACCGACTGCCGGACCTCGCTGTGGGCCGCCCTCGATTCGGCGGTGGGTGAGCTGGTCGCAGCCCAGGGGAGCGACCCGGCCAAGTGGCGCGTGCCTGCGAACCGTACCGGGTTCGTGCCCGGGCTGATCCCCGACACGATCCGAACCACGAACCGTCCGACCTTCCAGCAGGTGCTCGAGCTGCAGCACCCCTGAGGCACCGCTCACCGAGCCGAGGTGCCGGCCTTCAGCACCAGGCCCGGAAGAGCGCGATCGGCTCGGGGATCCCCTTCATCAAGACCGGACCCAGCTCGTCGAAGGACACGTGGGTGAACGTGCTGTCGAGCGCCGCCCTGGTGGCTTACGACAGCAGGACCTCGCCCGGACCGGCCACATCCACGATGCGAGCCGCAACGTTGACGTCGTGGCCAACGTAGTCGTGGCGGCGCACGGTCTGGCTGCCCCAGTGCAATCCGAAGCGCACCCACAACGGGAGACCCGTCGCCTGCGCCTCCACCTCGAACCGGGACTGGAGGTCGATCGCTGTGTGCAACGCCGAGGTGGCATCGGGGAACCACAGCAGGAGGCCGTCACCCAACTCCTTCACGAGGCGGGAACCGTGTGGCAGGGCAGCGTTGACCAACTCGTCCTGGCGGGCCAGCAGCTGGACCGCATCGGCGTCACCCCGTACCGCGGTGAACTCTGTGAAGCCGACCAGGTCGGTGAACATCACCGTGCCCGAGACCACCTCCAACTTGGCGGCTTCAGCGATCACTGCGATCGGACGGTGATGGCACCGCTGATCGTGCGGACAACGACCTCACCATCGTCGCCCTCGGGCACCTCCAACGTCACCCGCTTTCGCCCAGAAGCGACGACGTGAGGGCGGACGCCCGGCCCGACGGCCACGGTGATGCTGCCAGAGACCGTCTCCACCGCAGTGTCGCCTCCGGAGAGCACGTGCACCGTGCCGCTCACCGTCCGGACGTGTGACGTCGCCGCGTGCACCTCGACCGTCCCCGACGTTCCTCGGACGTCGGCCTCGGTGGCGTGGTGGATCCGTACCGCTCCGCTCGTGGTCGTGATCCGACAGAGGCGGGCGCAGCGCTCGACCTCGACACTGCCCGACCGGGTTCGCAGATCGGCTGATCCCACGATGTCGACGTGGATGCCGCCGCTCCGGCTCGTCACGCGTACGTCACCGAACGAACCACGAAGTCGCACCGTTCCGGAGTTCGTGCCGGCGACGACGTCGGTGCCTTCAGGACAGCGCAGCTCCACCGGGCCGGAGCGGCTGACGTCGACGACCTCGCGGTGGGTGCTCGGCCAGCGCCGGGAGGTCCCACCCGAGTGGACCTCGACGTCGTCGCGGGACTCGGCCCGAATGGTCACCTTTCCGGAGGACGTCGCCACTCGAACCTGTGGCCGGTCCGGAGCGGCCACAGGTGCTTCATCGGACATACCGACATGATCGCGCCGACACCGACCACCGGCACCGGTCATCGGTCACCCGGAGCCGACTCGATGCGCAGCCCCGACCGGGTCAGGTCCCGGACGAGGACCTTCCGCACCGAGGCGATCGAGGATGTTGCGGGTGACCTGCTCGACCTGGGGATCACGAGCCGCCAGTCCCATGGCCCAGTCGGTGCATCCGGTCGTGACGACGGTTCCGTTGCGCGAGTAGGTGCCCAGGACGGCATGGCCGTTGGCGAGGCGTGCAGTGGACTCGGCACCGTGGTCGCCGAAGATGCGCCAGGCGTGGAACTCGAGCTCGGAGAGGGCACCAGGCTCGGGTGGGCGAGCGGCGGTCTCACGGGTGAAGGATGCCGCAGGGGAGGTGCCCAGGATCTCGAACCCGTCGGGCGTACCGTCGCTGCCCGTTGCGTAGGGGAGTCCGTCCCGGTAGGTGAAGTCACACCCGTCGCACTCGTAGCCGACGATGGTGGCCCTGGCTCCGAGCAGGTCGCCGTACTCGAGCTCGGTGCCTTCGAAGAGCCAGTGGTCGGGGCGGTGGATCGTGTAGCCCCCGGAACCGGCGGGCACCCTGCGGCCGATCCGGGCGTAGCCGCCGCGGGCGAAGCTCACCCCGGTCATCGTGTTCTCGGGTCGTCCGATCTCGTGATCGGACCAGATGCTCGTGACGTCGCCGGCGCGTTCGCTCCCGTAGCAGGGATCGTCCTGGAACCGCTGCTTGAAGCCGACCATCGTGCGCCCCTCGTCCTCGAAGCGCACCTGCCAGAACGATGTGTTGCCCGACAGGAAGCCAACGTTGCCGCCGTTGGCGATGAACGCCTCGACGGTGTCGCGCATCGGGCCGCTCCAGTACTCGTCGTGTCCGACGGAGAGCATGAGGCGGTAGCGGGACAGCAACCCGGGGTCGGCGTCGAGGTCGGCGTTGGTGACGACGTCGAACGCGTAGCCGTCACCCTCGGCCCAGGACACGAAGGGGTGCTCCCAGTTCGGCCATCCCGCGGAACCGGCCCACTGTGAGAGTTGGTTGATGGTCAGGTAGCCGATGTGGGCAGCGATGCGAACATCGGGCGGATGCTCCGAGGCCACCCGGCGCCCGAGCCCGGGTGGTTTGAAGAGGTAGCCGGCGGCCATCGGTCGCTGGAGGGCGACCTGCGTACCGCCGTTGTAGAGGTTCGATCCGCCGAAGTCGTTGTAGGCGTGCCACGTGTTGGTGCCGAGGACGAGCACGGTCGATCGGTCGGTGTCGGGCGACGGGCCGACGACCACGAACGCCCGGTCCTGCACCACCCGCCCGTCCCTCTCACCACTGAGGAGAATCTCGTAGTACCCCGACACCCAGACGTCGGCGACGTCGACGGTCACTGCGGCCGGCCAGTCGCACCCGTTCGCCGATGCGTCGGCCGGTACGGGGTGGTCGCCGACGGCCAGATCGTCGATGCGGAGCACGACCTCGCGCCGGCGACCGATGCGGGCGATCTCGACGGCGAGCGAGCCCGTGTTCGCCGAGAGATGGAGGCCGAAGCTCCCGCCCGGCGCCACCGATTGCGGCCAGCAGTACCCGGAGACGCTCGTCCTCGCCATGGCACCCGACCCTACGCAGCCAGGCACAGGTGCCACTACGACCGTCACCCGACGAGATGTGGTGCCGAGCAGGCAAGTTCGGCGAACGCCTGTGCGAGGAGTGCCGGTCACAGCGCTACGTTCATACCGTCTGCGTCCCGACCGCCGCCCGTGAGGTTCCGCTGTGCGCACGATCGACTGGGACGGCAGTGATGTCGTCATCATCGACCAGACCCTCCTGCCGCACCGAGAGGTGATCCTCAGACTCCATGAGGTGGACGACCTGGCCGAGGCCATCTCGATGCTGCGGGTGCGGGGGGCCATGGCTCTCGGCGTCGCCGGCGGTCTCGGGATCGCCCTTGCGGTGACGCGGGCCAAGGAGCGGGGCCACGACATGGTCACGACGGCGACCGAGGCGGGAGCGCGGCTGGCCGCCACGAGGCCGACCGCTGTGAACCTGTCCTGGGGGATCAACCTCGTCCTGGGCCAGCTCGACGCCGGTCACGCCGCCGTCGTGGCCTGTGCCAACGGTCTGCTTCAGGCCGACATCGACGCCAACCGGAGGGTCGGGGAGCGCGGCGCCCGGCTCATCGCCGACCTCGTCCGCCAGTCGGGCACGGGCGATCCCGACCACCTTCGGATGATGACCCACTGCAACGCCGGGGGCCTGGCCGGCGTCGAATGGGGGACGGCCCTGGGCGTGGTGCGAGCGGCCAAGGAGCGCGGCATCGTGGACGAGGTGTTCAGCTGCGAGACTCGCCCACTCCTGCAGGGCGCTCGTCTCACCGCCTGGGAGCTGGACCGGATGGGCGTGCCGTACCGGTTGCTCACTGACTCAGCCGGACCGGTACTCGTCACATCGGGGAAGGTCGACGTCGTCGTGGTGGGTGCCGATCGCATCGCCGCCAACGGGGACACCGCCAACAAGGTCGGCACCTTCTCCCATGCGCTCGCCGCCCAGCGGGCCGGCATCCCCTTCATCGTGGCCGCGCCGGAGGCGACGATCGACCTCGGTACGCCCACCGGCGCCGACATCCCCATCGAGGAGCGGGCCGAGCTCGAGGTGCTCGAGTACGGCGGTCAGCGGATCTCGCCCGATGGAGCCCGAGCGTGGAACCCAGCCTTCGACGTGACCCCTGCGGACCTGATCACTGCCATCGTCACCGAGCGGCGCACGATCCGCCCCGATCAGGGCCAAAAACCCAGCGACGTCGACACGGATGAGGTGTCGTGAGCAGGCGCATCCGGGGCATCGTCGTCGAGGGAGACGACGAGCTGGCCCGGCTCGTCGCCCGGAGCCGCATGTTGGGCGCCGACACCACGCTGGTCGTCCATGGCGGCGGCAACACGTCGACCAAGACGGTCATGCACGACCACCTCGACCGCCGGCGGAAGGTCCTGCTCATCAAGGGCAGCGGAACCGATCTCCGCACCGCGACGACCGGTGACTTCCCGGCCCTGTACCTCGACGACATCCTGCCGCTGCGCGAACGGAGGTCGATGAGCGACGAGGAGATGATGGACTACTTGGCGCGCTGTCTCGCCGACCCATCAGGGCGGCGGCCGTCGATCGAGACGCTCCTCCACGCCTTCCTGCCCGCGGCCCACGTCGACCACGTGCACGCCGATGCGATCTGCGCCCTGACGAACACGCCGGACGGGCGGCGGGTGGTGGCCGAGGCGCTCGGTGACGACATCGCCTACGTCGACTTCATCCGTCCCGGGTTCGACCTCTCCAAGCACGTCGCCGAGCTGGCCGAGCACCGAGCCGTCGTCCTCGCCCACCACGGCCTGGTGACCTGGGGGGCCACCCACGAGGAGTCCTATGACCTGACCATCGAGCTCGTCGATCGCGCCGAGGATCATCTGGCCAAGCACGGCGCACCGGCCCCACGACCGCTCGCCGCCGATCTCGAAGCCGATGCCGCTGAGGAACTGCTCGCCGTCGTCCGGGGTCGAGTCTCCCGCTCACGTCGACGCATCATGCACATCGACGCGAGCCAGCGCGGGATCAGCGATCGACCTGATGTGGACGCCATCGCCGCGGCGGGGCCGGCCACGGCCGACCACATCCTGCGGGTCACGACCGGTTCGGTGGTCGTCCGCGACGTGCCCTCCGCCATCGACCGCATCGAGGCCTTCGAGCACGAGTACACGGCGTACTTCGAGCGGAACCGGCACCTCATGGACCCCGATCCCACCGGCGGGACCTTCCCGATGCACGAGCCGCTGCCGCGCAGCTTCCTCGTCCCCGGCCTGGGCACGATCGCCACCGGAAAGACGCGTCGGGATGCGGAAGTGGTGTCGGAGGTGGCGGCTCGCAGCCACGCCGTCGCCGCCAACGCCATCGATGCCTTCGGCCAGGCTGAGCCGCTGCCCGAACGCGACCTGTTCGACATCGACTACTGGGCCCTCGAGCTGTACAAGCTGACGCTTGCGCCGGAGGCGCCCGAGCTGGCCGGCCGCATCGCCATCGTGACCGGCGCGGCCTCGGGCATCGGCCGGGCCATCGCCCTCGACCTGGGTCGGCGTGGTGCGTGCGTCGTCCTCGCCGACATCGACGAGGAGGGCCTGGCCGACACGCTCGCCGCCATCCCCGACGCCGCCGCCGTACCGGGCGACCTGACATCGGAGACCGTCATCGACGAGCTCGTGCGGTGCGCCGTCCGCCAGTTCGGTGGTCTTGACGCCGTCGTGCCCAACGCCGGGATCGCCATGACCGGCAACCTCGTCGACCTCACCGCCTCACAGTGGAGGAAGGCGCTCGAGGTGAACACCACGGCGCAGTTCCTGCTCACGAAGCGGGCGTGGCCGGTGTTCGAGCGGCAGGGGATCGGCGGCAGCCTCACCTACATCGTGTCGAAGAACGCCTTCGCCCCCGGTGCCGGCTTCGGGGCCTACTCGGCGTCGAAGGCAGCGCAGATGCAGCTGTGCCGCATCGCCGCGCTCGAGGGTGGTGCCATCGGCGTCCGCGCCAACGCCGTCAACCCCGATGCCGTGTTCGAGGGGTCGGGGCTGTGGTCGGCGGAGTTGCGGGCCGAGCGCGCCGCTGCCCACGGAGTCGAGGTCGACGAGCTCGAGGACTTCTACGTGAGGCGCAACATCCTCCGCATGCGGATCCTGCCCGAGCACGTGGCCGAGGCGGTGGCGTTCCTCGTGTCCGACCGCGCCGCCGCCACAACCGGTTGCGTTCTCACCGTGGACGGCGGTGTCGCCTCCGCCTTCCCCCGCTGAGGCAACCTCGTCCGGGACCGATCTGCACCGTGGAGCTGTTGCGGTGCAAGCAGAACGATCCACGGACCCAGTCGTGGGTGCGGGCGATGGCCGAACTCGCCTGCGCCCCGGCGGCCTCGCTGGCGGGGGTCCTACAATCCGCTTCCTCGACGACGATCCAGGAGCGCACCATGAAGCAGCTGACCGGCCTCGATGCGAGCTTCCTCTACATGGAGACGGCGTCACAGTTCGGACACGTCTCGGGGCTGTCGATCCTGGCCCCACCCGACGATCCCGGATACGACCCCTTCTGCGCCTGGCGGCAGCAGATCGAGCAGCGTCTCCACCTGCTCGAACCGCTCCGACGGCGCCCGGTCGAGGTCCCCTTCCAGATCGACCATCCATTCTGGGTGGAGGACCCCGACTTCGATCTCGACTTCCACGTGCGCCACACCGCCGTGGCTCCGCCCGGCCGGGACGACCAGCTGGCCGATCTCGTCGCCCGCATCATCGGCCGGCCCCTCGACCGGAACCGACCGCTGTGGGAGACCTACGTCATCTCGGGCCTGCCTGACGGGCTCTTCGCCATCCTCACCAAGATCCACCACGCCACCGTGGACGGAGCCAGTGGCGCCGAGCTGCTCACGATGATGCTCGACTCCAGCCCCGACGGCGACGAGGTCCCGCCGGCCGAGCACGAGTGGCAGCCGGAGCCGTTGCCCAGCGACGCCGAGCTCCTCAGCCGGGCCGGCGCCAACCTGATGCGCAAGCCCGGACGTTTCCTGCTCCTTGGCGCCCGCACGTTGCGTGAGGTCGGCAAGGCCACCCGCAACCCCGTCCTGGTGGCCACGGCCAACCAGCTGCGGGGCAGCCTCAAGGGTCCACTCGGTGCAGTGCTCAACATCGGGCGTCGTCGGGATGTCGAGCGCGATGCACTGCCGCCGCTCCCGAAGCTTCGTGCGCCCCGTACCCCCTTCAACGGACGGATCACCGCCCACCGCAAGTTCGCGTTCCGCTCCACCGAGCTGTCACGGGTCAAGGAGATCAAGAGCGCCCTGGGCGCCACGGTCAACGACGTCGTGATGGCCGCCTGCGCCGGGGGGTTGCGGCGCTACCTCGACGGCCACGGTGTGCTCTCCGACGAGTCACTCGTGGCGATGGTCCCGGTCTCCATACGGACCGGTGAGGAGGAGGAGCGGTGGACCAATCGGGTGTCCGGACTCGTGGCCCTGTTGCCCACCGATGAGCCTGATCCGTTGGAGCGGGTTCGCAAGGTGCACGAGTCGATGGACAGTGCCAAGGGCATCTTCCAGGCCCTGCCGGCCGAGACCCTCACCGACTTCAGCCAGTTCCCGCCGCCGGCGGTGTTCACCCGGGCCATGCGGATGGCGACGAGGCTGAGCACACGAGTCGACCCGACGGTGAACCTGGTGATCTCGAACGTGCCCGGTCCCCGGGAGCCGCTCTA
>Ga0136612_10000212_pt1 | contig 17983 bp, 19 predicted proteins | sample AntDryUQ224A2306_2_FD_106644 | JGI IMG/M metagenome (GOLD analysis project Ga0136612, IMG submission 106644) | Polar desert sand microbial communities from Dry Valleys, Antarctica - metaG UQ224A (23.06) | ecosystem: Environmental > Terrestrial > Soil > Desert | place: Antarctica: Dry Valley... | reverse complement strand
ATGCCGGCCAGGTCCCGATGGTGCTCATCAGCGCGACGATCGCACCCCTCACCTACCTCGTGGGTCTCGAGCTGTTCGGCAGCCGCCGCATCGCAATTGGGGCGGCGGTGCTGGCGCTCTTCCCGGGTCCGCTCTTCATCCTCTACCCCGCGGTCGACAACTTCGCGCTGATCGGCCTATTCGGAACGCTGGTCCTGTACGCCAGCATGCGCGCCGTGCGCTCCGACCGGCCCGGGCCGTGGCTGGTCCTTGCCGGCGCGCTCGCCGGCGGCGCTGCGCTCAGCAGGATTGATGGCGTCCTGCTCGCCGTGGCGCCTGCGACCGCCTGGCTCATCGGCAGGGGCTGGTCGCCATGGCAGCGCATCGGGGCCCGGCCGACGTGGGGGTGGGGCTTCGCGAGCGCCGCAGCCTTCCTGATCGTCATCAGCCCCTGGCTGCTCCGCAACCTGGCCGTGTTCGGGACCGCGTTGCCATCCACCGGCGGTCACACCCTGTGGATCACCAGCTACAACGAGCAGTTCAGCATCGGCCATGACGTCAGCCTGGCCACCTACCTGGACTGGGGGGCCGCCAACATCATCGGCTCCAAGCTCGAGACCTGGGCCATCGTGGCCGGTCGCACGCTGGTGCTGATGGGCGGCTTCCTCGTCCTGCCGTTCGTCGGCGGCCTGTTCGCATTCCGCCGGCGCCCGGAGCTGGCGCCCTTTCTCGTGTACTTCACGCTCGTGTTCTTCCTGATGGGTGCGCTCTTCACCTTTCACGCGCCGCAGAGCGCCTGGTACCACAGCGCACCGGCCTGGCTGGGCTTCGCATACCCGGTCGCGCTGGCCGGGATTGCACCGACCTTCACGCGCCTCGGCCGATACTGGCCCTTCCTGCACCGGCCCCAGACGCACGCATTCCTCGCCAGCGTCGGGTTGCTCGCCGCGGTCGTCCTCTCCGGCCTTGGTTCCGCGAGCCTGTACGGCCAGTGGCGACAGGCACGCGAGCTGGACGAGCGTGCGGCGAGGTTCTTCGTCGACAACGGCCTGACCGATGACGTGGTCATGCATCGGGACGCCTCCGCGCTGAACTTGATCAGCGGCAACCCGGCCGTCGCCATTCCGTACGACCCATATCCGGTCGTCGAGGAGGCCGCTCGCGCCTACGACGCCCGGTGGTTGGTCATCTCCCAGCTGGAAGGCGAGTTCCGAGCGCCACTGGGGCTGTGGGATGGCGGAGACGCGATCGATGCCGAAGGCAACCGCGCGGATTGGCTGGCCACCGAACCGAGCCTGGACGAGGAAAAGCTGCGCATCTTCGAGATCCTCCCGGAAGGCGGCTAGTACTTCCGGAGCACAAAGTACTGTTGCTCGTATGCACATGACGGCGACAGCATGGGCGCACGGTCCGGTACTACGTCGGACCCGGTACTCGAAGGGACCCATGCCAAACGATTCTGCGCGAGGACTTGCCGAAGAGCAGTTCGATCGCATCGGCGCCGAGGCCACGGAGAGCATCCGTGGCGATTCGCGCCGGCTGCACGAGCTTGCCGAGCAATTCCGCGAGCAGTATCGGCGCGATCTCGAGGAGTGGATGCAGCTCCGCGCTCGGCTCGACCGCCGCGGCGAATCCATCCGACCGGTCGGGACCGATGCGCTGCGTGCGGAGTACGAGGCCCGCGGCCGAGACCTCGCGGCGCTCCAGGCTCGCCTGAAGCGGCTCGACGTGGTCGCTCGCCAAATCGACATCCTCGGCACCTACCTGGATTCGCCCGACGAGGTCGGCGACGAGCCGGGACCCATTGCCGAGGACTCGCCCGCCACCATGAGTCTGCGCATCGTGCAGGCCCAGGAGGGGGAGCGGCAGCGCATGGCGGGGGACATCCATGATGGCCCCGCGCAGGTGCTGACCAACGCCATCTTCCAGGTCGAGTACCTGGTTCGCATGCTCGGGGATGGCGATCGCGCCGCCCAGGCCGAGATCGCATTCCTGCGCGACATGCTGCGCAACGGCCTCGACGAGGTGCGCGCCTTCATCACCGACCTGCGGCCGCCGGTGGCCGATGTCGGGATGGCGTCCGCACTCGTCGAGCGAGCGAAGCAGCTCGAGGCGCGCCATGGGATCGCGGTCGAGGTGTCGATTGACGGCATCGACGACCGCCTGACCCCGATTCAGCGTGCATCCGTCCTGCGCATCGTGCAGGAGGCATTGCAGAACGTGCGCAAGCACGCGGCGGCCAGCAGGGTCGCCATCGGTCTCGAGGGAGATGCCCTCGTGATCGAGGACAACGGTCGCGGCTTCGACCTGATGCGCCTTGCATCGGGGATGACCCGCAACTTCGGGTTGCAGTTCATGCGCGAGCGCGCCGAGCTGCTCGGCGGCCAGCTCCAGATCGAGTCACGACAGGGTGAAGGCACCCGCATCCTGCTCCGGCTGCCGGGGCAGGCGCGCAACGCGCGCTGAACAGGAGGAGGATTCATGGAAACCGAAGCCAAGACCGATGAGCGTCGCCGAGGCGGCGATCGCCGTGCCGGCAGCATCCGCGTCGTCATCGTCGACGGCCACACGCTATTCCGCCGCGGCGTCCGCAACATCCTGGAGCTCGAGGACGACATCGAGGTCGTCGGCGAGGCCGGATCAGGCCGCGAAGCCCTGGCCACGGTCGAGGAGCTGACGCCCGATGTCGTGCTCATGGACCTGGGATTGCCGGCGCCGAACGGCATCGAGACGACCCAGCGCCTGAAGCGAGAACTGCCGCACACCGGTGTGATCGTGCTCGCCTCCAACGATGACGAGGACCAGCTGTTCGATGCCATCAAGGCCGGTGCGGCCGCCTACGTCCTCAAGGACATCGATCCGACGGACCTGGTCGCCATCATTCGCCGCGTCCAGTCCGGCGAGTACCTGATCAACGACAAGGTCTTCGCCAAGCCTGCGGTGGCGTCGCGCGTGCTCAAGGAGTTCCGCGAGCTGGCCGTCTACGGCTCGGAGGCGCAGCCGATCTTCGCGCCGCTCTCGCCTCGCGAGGTCGAGATCCTCGACAACATCGCGCAGGGCATGACCAACAAGCAGGTGGCCTACGCGCTCGGGATCAGCGAACAGACGGTCAAGAACCACATGAGCTCGATCCTGCGCAAGCTCTCGGTCAACGACCGAACCCAGGCCGTGGTCTACGCCATGCGCCAGGGCTGGATCAAGATCCCCGAGGACTGATGCACGGAAGTCCCGATCGTCTCGGTACTGGAGTTCCATTGGTCACCGCCGAGCGCCCGAATAACGTTCGAATCAAGTCGTTGCGGGTATCCGGGACGGCCTTCATCCGGGGGACCGGCGGCTCCACGTCGGTCCCCGGTTTCCTCCTCCGGTGCCAGGAAGCCGCCCTACGTGGGGCGGCTTCCTTTCGTACTGTCACGAACTCCACACGCAGTACGGACGTTCGATGGTCGGCTCGGGTCGACTGCCTATCCTCTTGACGAAAGGCCGGACGCCCCTCCACAGTGGCGACCCAGCCAAGCGGAAAGGAGGTGAATGTGTTGCGTCCCCTAGCTGGAAACCTCTTGCGATACGTGTTGCACGACGATGAAGAAGGTCAAACGCTCGTCGAATATGGTCTTATCCTGGCGCTCATCGTCCTCGTCGTCTTCATCGCAGTCGTGCTGCTCGGGGGCATCGTCAGCGGTTTCTACTTCGATTTTGGCGACACGGTCAACGACGTGACGTAGAGACCTTCGATCCTTGACTTTGCCAATCGAGCGGAGCAAGGTACCGCTCGCCACCCGGCACCTGGTACTAAAGGACCACTAGGCGACCGAGATGCGGGCCTCTAGCCTGCGCTCACCACAAATTCTCGTGGAAAGGAGGAACCAGTCAGACATGATCCAGAACTTTGTCAGCAATCTTCTCGCGCACTTCCGTCATGATGACGAGGAGGGACAGACCCTGGTCGAGTACGGCCTACTGCTCGCCCTCATCGCCATCGTCGTGATCGCGGCCCTGATCATTCTTGGCCCGCTCGTCTCCGGCATCTTCACTACCGTCGGCAACTCGCTCTAGGCGACTTCCGACCCCGCCACGCCCCGACCGGCTCGTCCGGTCGGGGCGTTCTTCATCTCCGCCGAACTTGCACTGCCGCCCCCGTCCCAGTCGGCATGCGTACTAGGTTTCGGTAGGCCACAAGTCCAATGCCGCACAGCGGGCATCGCCTTGTAGAGTGTTGACCGCAGTCACAACGCTGACCGCGATCGCGACCCTTATCCGTTCTCATCCACCCGAGCCTTAAAGGGGTAAATTCGTGAAGCGATCAAATCGCCTCGTCATCCTTGTCGGCGTGCTGCTCGCCATCGCGGCTTTCGTCGCCATCGTCATCCTGCTCAGCAACCGGGAGGCCGCACCGGCCGTGGACGAGGTCCGCGAAACCGTACTTGTGGCTGCCCAGGACATTGCCATCGGCGATCCGGTCACCCCGGAATCAGTTGAAGAGCAGCAGGTCGACCCGGAGGCTGTCCAGGGAACCGCCCTGTCGAGCACCAGCGCCGTCTCAGGTGAGCCCGCACTCTTCGCGGTTCCATCAGGCTCGCAAGTGAATGCCGAGACGATCGGCCGCGGCACCTCTGTTACCGTGAATATTGCGGCCCAGCTGGAGCCGGGCGAGAAGGCCATCTCCTTCCAGGTGGACCGTGTCACTGGTCTCGACTTCCTAGTGAAGCCGGGCGACTACATCGACGTTGTCTTCGCCGGCCAGGTCGACGTCGTGCAGGAGACTGCCGACTCGGCTGCCAACCCAGACGAGGCAGCCCCGCCACGATTCGAGGTCGCACCTGGCCTCGAGGACCAGCGAACGGTAAAGGCCATCCTCCAGGACAAGCGTGTGCTCTACGTCAGCAGCACCCGTGCGATTGAGCCTGAGCCAGTGGACGCTGACGGCGACGGTGCTGCCGATCCGGATCAGCCGGCGCAGGCCGTCATCGACAGTGTGATCATCGTCTTCGCCGGCACAGCCCAGGACGCGGAGGTCATCAAGTTCGCGCAGCGAGACCTGCTGGAAGTTGGCCAATTGACTGCGATCGTGCGCCATGTCGATGACGATGCCGTCGAAGAGACGCTTGGTGTCACGTTCGACCAGCTCGTCGCTGAGTTCGGCGTGAGAATTCCAGACATCGCCGAGCGGCTCAACGAGGAGCAGGCGCCGTAGGAGGCTCACGCCTTCTACCTAGCCTGGGCACCTGAATGATCAAGGTCCTGATTGTCGATGATATCCCCGAGACACGCGACCACTTGTCGCGCCTTCTCGGGCTGGAGCGCGAGATCGACGTGGCCGGCACCGCCGGCTCCGGCGAAGAAGCGATCCAGGTCGCCATGGACATGCGCCCTGACGTCATCATCATGGACATCAACATGCCCGGGCTGGACGGCATCGCCGCGGCGGAGAGTATTTCTCAGCGGCTGCCGAACAGCGCGATCATCATGATGAGCGTGCACGGCGAGGCCGAGCACCTCAGGCGGGCCATGCTCGCCGGAGCGCGCGAGTTCCTGGTCAAGCCCTTCAGCAGCGACGAGTTCTCAACCTCCATCAAGCGGGTGCACGAGCGCGAGATTGCTCGGCGCTCCCAGCTCCAGTCGCCTGCTGGGACGGCTGCGAGTCCGCCACAGGAATCAGGAAGCGCCGAGGATCACCAGGTCATCGCCGTCTTCTCGCCCAAGGGCGGTGCCGGGCGCACCACGCTGGCCGTCAACCTGGCGCTGGCCATCCGACGGGAAACGCATCAGCGTGTCGCGCTCGTCGACGCCAATCTCCAGTTCGGCGACGTCGGAGTCCTGCTCAACCTCAACCCGAAGAACCGATCCGTCGCGGACGCGGTCGAGGGCGGTGAGCCGGATCGCGACATCGTGGAATCGGTCATGGTCGAGCACTCGGGCGGAATCCGGGTCCTCCTGGCGCCGCCCGCGCCCGAAGGCGCCGATCTCGTCACCGCCGCCTACCTCCGCAAGATCGTCGACATGCTGCGGGAAACGCACGACTGGGTCGTGGTTGACCTTCCCTCTGGCCTGAACGACCACACCCTGGGCGTCCTCGATGCGGCAGATCAGATTCTGGTCGTGGCCGCGCTCGAGATTACGACCATCAAGAATGTCCGCCTGTTCCTGGAGGTCGCCGATCAGCTTGACTACGAACGGTCGAAGATCCGGTTGGTCATCAACCGTTCGGATGCCTCGCTGGGGATTCGCATCGGCGACGTGGAGGCATCCATTCGCCGATCCATCGACGGCACCATCGTCTCCGATGGTCGGCTCGCAGTCCTCGCCGTGAATCGTGGCGTGCCGTTCGTCGTATCCCATCCAGAGTCGCCGCTTGCGCGCGACGTGATCAAGCTCGCCCGAACGCTCGCCGGCGAGGGAACCACCACCGCACAGAACGATAGGGCCGCCAAGCGCGGACTCTTCGCACGCCGCTGAGCTGATTGGAAGGACCCAGTACATGTCATTGCTGAAGCGAATTGAACGGTCACGACCCGCGGCAGAGGAGGAGCTGGCGGTTCCGGCCGTCCAGGCGCCGGTTCCGTCCATCGGGACGCCACAGCCGCCGGCGCAGACCCCACCTGCGCCGCCGCCCGCACCCGCGCCGTCTCGATTCGCCGGTGCCATGCCGGCCCGCGAGTCGTTCCGCGAGGCGAAGTTCCGCGTCCAGAATCGGCTTGTCAACGAACTCGACCCAAAGCTCGACCTGTCGAACCAGGTAGAGGTGCGACGCCAGATCGAGGAGCTCTTCGGCAAGATCGCCGACGAGGAGGGCCTTGCCCTCACCCGCGCCGAGCGCGTCCGCATGCTGGAGCAGATTACCGACGAGATCCTGGGACTTGGTCCGCTCGAGCCGCTCCTGCGCGACGAGACCCTCACCGAGGTGATGGTCAACGGTCCCCAGCAGGTCTACATCGAGCGCGAGGGCCGGCTGGAGCTCACGAACGTGACGTTCCAGAACGACGAGCACGTGATGAAGATCATCCAGCGCATCATCGCGCCGATCGGCCGCCGCGTCGACGAATCGAGCCCGATGGTCGACGCTCGCCTTGCGGATGGCTCGCGCGTGAACGCGATCATTCCGCCGCTCTCGCTGATCGGTCCTGTGATCACGATTCGAAAGTTCTCGGCCACGCCGTACACTGTGGACGACCTCATCCGCTTCGGCACCGCGACCCCCGACATGTTCGAGTTCCTCGAGGCCTGCGTGAAGGCAAGGCTCAACATCTTCGTGTCGGGCGGCACCGGCTCTGGGAAGACCACCATGCTCAACATCCTGAGCTCTTTCATTCCCGATGACGAGCGTATTGTGACCATCGAGGACGCCGCCGAGCTCCAGCTGCGCCAGGAGCACGTCATCACGCTCGAGGCGCGCCCATCCAATATCGAGGGCAAGGGTGCCATCCCGATCCGGGAGCTCGTCAGGAACTCTCTGCGGATGCGTCCTGACCGCGTCGTGGTCGGCGAGTGTCGCTCCGGCGAGGCACTCGATATGCTCCAGGCAATGAACACCGGGCACGATGGTTCGATGTCGACCGGCCACGCCAATACACCGCGCGACATGCTGAGCCGTCTGGAGACGATGGTCCTGATGGCCGGCATGGACCTGCCGCTGCGGGCCATTCGCGAGCAGATCAGCTCGGCCGTGGACCTGATCGTCCACCAGAACCGCCTCAAGGACGGCGCCCGCAAGATCACGCACATCACCGAAGTGCAGGGTATGGAGGGTGACGTGATCGTCATGCAGGACGTCTTCGTCTTCGAACAGACCGGCGTCGAGGAGGGAAGGATCCAAGGCCGCTTGAAGGCGACCGGCATCCGGCCACACTTCGTCGAGCGGTTCGAAACTGCAGGGATCCACCTTGCACCGAACATCTTCGGGTCACCGTTCTGATGGGCATGCTTCCGATTCTCATCGCAGGCGTTGCCGCGCTGGCGGTCGCTTTGATCGCGGTGGGCATCGCCATGAGCGGCGGATCTCCGTCCATCAGCAGCCGCCTCGAACGGTACGCGTCAGAGGGCGGCGGACGCACGGATGAAGACAGCAGCGATCGCGAGAGCATGGTCGTTGCGGGCCTCTCCCGCGTCATGCAGGGTCAGGACATGTCGGCGCGACTCTCGACGGAGCTGGCCAGGGCGGATCTCAAGCTCAAGCCGGCCGAGTTCGTCCTCGCCTGGATCGCGTCACCCTTCGTGTTCGTGGGCGCGGCGCTGCTGTTGAGCGTCGTCTTCTCAGGGCTGGGGAACCCGGTGGTGCTGGCCGTCGTCGCCGGCATCGGAGCCTGGTTCCCGCGCATCTACCTGAAGCGCCGACAGAAGAAGCGACTCCAGGCATTCGCGGGGCAGCTCCCCGATACGATCACCCTCCTCGCAAACTCACTGCGCGCTGGCTCCTCATTCCTGCAGGGTATCGAGCTGGTAACCCGCGAGGCGCGACCCCCCATCAGTGAAGAGTTCCAGCGCGTCGTGCGCGAGATGCAGCTCGGCTTGGCGCTTCAGCCGGCACTCGGGAACCTGTCGCGCCGCGTCGCATCGGAAGACCTGGAGCTGATGGTCACCGCCATCAACATCCAGAGCCAGGTGGGTGGCAACCTCGCGACTGTGCTCGATTCGATCGCATACACCATCCGTGAGCGCGTGCGCATCCAGGGCGAGATCCAGACGCTCACCGCCATGCAGCGCTACTCGGGATACGTCATCACCGCGCTGCCGGTTGGTCTGGGAGCCATACTGTTCATGATCAGTCCGCAGTACATCGGCCCGATGTTCGACCGGCCGCCAGAAGCGTTCGGCCTGCCGCTCGGCATTGTCTTCTTCGCCGTCGGCCTGTTCAGTATGGCCATGGGCTACCTCTTCATCCGTCGCATCGTCGACATTAAGGTCTGAGAGACATGGCACCTGAGCTCATTGTTGCCGTCCTTGCCGCCGTGGCGGTCCTGGTCATCACCTACGGCGTCGCGGCCCGACCGACCGAGGACGCCGTCCAGCAACGGCTGTCGCAGCTCGTCGTCGCACCGCGCTCGCTCGAGGAGCTCGAGCTCGACCAGCCGTTCTTCGATCGAACGATGCGCCCTCTCATCCAGCGATTCGCCAAAGTGGGTCAGCGCCGCGCAAGCGGCGGGATGGTCGGCCGCACCGACGCTCGCCTCCAGAGGGCGGGCTATCCGGGCGGGCTGCGCGGCGCGGACTGGATCGGTGTCAAGCTCCTCGGCGCGCTCGTCTTCGCCATCGGGTTCTTCCTCTTGTTCCTGCTGCTGACGGGCGGCTCCATCCAGGTCGCCTTGCTCGGTCTGCCGATCGGTGGCGGGGTCGGCTTCGTCGGGCCCGAATTCTGGCTGGGCCGCAAGATCCGGGCGCGGGGCGAAGCCCTGGTTCTCCAACTCCCAGATGCGCTCGACCTCCTCACCATCTCTGTCGAGGCCGGTCTTGGCTTCGACGCTGCCCTGGCCAAGGTGGTCGAGAAGATGGAAGGTCCATTGGTGGACGAGTTCCGCCAGGCCCTCGCCGAGGTCCGCATGGGACGAGCGCGACGTGATGCGCTCCGCGATGTCGCCTCCAGAGCCGATGCCCAGCCAGTCAGCAACTTCATCGGCGCCATCGTCCAGGCTGAGCAGCTCGGCGTGCCGATCGCGAAGGTCCTCCAGATCCAGTCGCAGCAGCTCCGCATCGTGCGGCGCCAGCGCGCTGAGGAGGCGGCGGCCAAGGCCCCCATCAAGATGCTGTTTCCGATGGTTGGCTGCATCTTCCCAACGATCTTCATCGTGATCCTGGGTCCGGCCGTCGTGACCGTCATGCGGGGCGTGGGCATCTAGGCATGCTGCCGCCGGTCCGTCCGGTCATCCTCCTGGTCGACGACGATTCAGCCCTGCTGGCAGTCGTCTCGCGACGCCTCGCAAGGGAGGGCTACAAGGTGGTCACGGCGTCGTCCGGCCACGATGCGCTAAAGCACCTCAACGAGTCCTGGCCGGCTCTCGTGATCGTCGACTTGATGATGCCTGGTATGGATGGGTTCGAGCTATGCCGCCGCATCAAGCTACTCGCCGACCTTCCCATTCTTGTGCTCTCGGCGGTCGACGTCTCAGAGGCAAAGGTGACCGCACTCGAGCGATACGCAGAGGATTACGTTACCAAGCCATTCGATTCGGACGAATTGGTCGCGCGTGTCCAGCGCATCCTGCGTCGTTCCCCGCCGGGCAACCCGTCAATCAGCCTGGGTGACGGGCGTGTCGAGATCGACCTCGCAAACCGGCGCGTGATGACTCAAGGAGGGCTAACGCAGGCTCTGACGCGAACCGAGGCGCGCATGATCGCGGTACTCGCAGGATCGCTCGATCGCGTCGTGGCGACCGACACGCTCCTCGACCGGGTCTGGTCGGACGCCGATGGGGCGGAGCCCTCATATGTGTGGGTGACAGTCCGACGTCTGAGACGAAAACTGGAGGAGAACCCGGACAAACCCAGGCATCTGCTCACGGAACGCGGCATCGGCTATCGTCTTGTCTCGCGTCCGGCGCGCAACTGACGTTGGGTCGTGCGAGTCTCTCGGTCCGTGTCTTCGTCGGCCTCCTCATTGCCGTCGTGCCCGTACTCCTGCTCGGTGTGGCTGCAGATGCGCTTTCAAGAACACTCCTGAGTGCTCTAGGCGCCGGAGTCCTTGCCCTGGGCGCAGTTCTTGTAGCTGTGACATGGTGCCTCGTCCTGTCCATCGTCTACGTGCGGTCGATCTCGCGTGATCTCGGCGGGATGGTGATGGTGGCGCGCCGCGGACGAGTTGAGGAGTCGGGCGACGCCGAGACGACGCCTACCGCCACACACCAGCTGTCAAGGGCATTGGATGAACGCAACCGACAGGTCGCAGCCCTGGCAGTCGAGATCAACACAGCGCCCATCACCGGCGCTCCTCGAGACGTCGCAGCCCATCTCGTTGGCGCCGCACGGCGGTTGATGGGGGACCCCACGTGGGCGCTGGCAATCGTTCGCAGCAACCATCCGGAGCTGCTGCCGTCAGGCGCTTACCGCACTGAGGATCCCCGTACGATTGACAACGTTTCCGAAGCCGAGCTGTGGGCGACAACGGTTGGCGCGAGAGGCACGGAGCGCGCCGCACGCGTCATCCTTGGACCCTGGGGGGCCTTCCTCATCGTGGAGGTAGCGAAACGCGAGGACGTGGCGGCCGTCCTCATCGCCCCATGGGAGGGGCGGGCCGAACCATCGGCGGCTGAACTGGATCTTCTGAGTCTGCTGGGACAGCACGCCGGCACGGCGTTGGAACACGCCGTCCTGTATTCGACTGTTCGCCAGCAAGCCGAATCACTCGATCAGATGGCGCAAGTCCAGTCGGACTTCCTCCGCGGCGTCAGCCACGACCTCCAAACTCCGCTCACCAGCATCCGCGCCCTCGCCACAGAACTGCAGGCGCTGCCGAACCTGGGGCGATTGGCGCGCGAGGATCTTGACGTGATCGGTCATCAGGCGGATCGGCTGAGCAGGATGGTCGCTCAGCTTCTCGTCGTGTCGCGCCTGGAGGCAGGAGTCTTGACTCCGCGCCAAGAGGTGTTCGCTGTGCGCCCTCTTGTTGAGCGAACCTGGCGGGCCCTTCGCGCCGACCGACCATTTTCGATCCACACGTCGGGGGATGCCCAACTTGCGGTCGCGGACGTCGATCGGCTTGAACAGGTGCTGTGGGCGCTCCTTGACAACGCGGCGAAGTACAGTCCGCCTGACGGGCCCATCGCAATCACAATCGGGCCAACCGACGCCACAACGCTGGAGATCCGCATCTCAGACAAGGGTACGGGTATGGATGCGGCTACGTTGGCACGTGCATTCGAGCAGTTCTATCGAGCCGACTTAGCACGGCGGCTGGTTCCGGACGGGAGCGGAGTTGGACTCTATGCAGCGCGCGGTTTGGTTGAAGCAATGGGCGGGCGCATAGCGCTCACGAGCTCACTCGGTCGCGGAACGACGGTCGCGATCTCGCTACCGGCGGAGCGAGCCGAAGCCGAGGTCGGCGAGTCCGCCTCGGCATCGGAGTAGGCATCGTGTCGCGGCGCGCGCCCTAACGTGTGAGGCCGATGAAGTTGGTCACGTTGTTACACGTCCCGACCGGCGCAGTCACTGGATTACAGGGGGGAGCCCCGTATCCGGCCGGAATGCTCGGCAGAGCAAAGAATTCCACAAACCGGCCGTTGACATTCACTGCGTGCTGGTCGTAGTCCGTCAGGACGAAAGCCGCCAGGCCGACTACTTCGTAGTCCAGATGCGATCCACCACCGTTGTTCGTCTGAGACCACACGGGGACGAGCACCGTGTCACCGCGCGCGATGTATCCATCGAGACAGTCGCGTGCCTGACGCTTGTTCATGACGCCCGTGGCACCTTCAATCCACGCAGGGAAAGTGTATGCCGGGTTGTTTGGAGTGCATACGCTTTCGGCCATGACATCGGCGGAGGGTGATCCGGTCCACGACAGCCATCCAAAGTTGCCGGGTCCGTGAGATCCTTCGGTCAGCTCATACACGGTGCCGGGCTGGTAGGGGGAATCGAAGACCCCGATCGGAAGGAGAACGCTTCCGGGCGAGCCGTCGATCAGCTGGGATGTCAGAGCAGTACCAGCTGCTGACACGTCCATGTTGTCGATTCCGACCAGCTGCATGAAGAAGGTCTCGACGCTGTCGTCAGTCACAACCCTGACGCCCTGCGCCCCAGATGGGATCGCACCCCCGTTCGCGACAGGACCCAGATCGGCCTCGGTGGTACCGCCGCCGCCGGCGGGCTTGACGTACTCTGCCGACCAGGAGCAATCCTTTACGACCGTGCAGCCGTTGGCCGCAGTGCTTGAATCGACGGCTGCGTATACATCAGCCCCATCGACCGTTGGTCCGTCCAGGTAATAGTCGGCGACCACTTTCGTCCCGGCCATTGCGGACAGGTCAGAGACGTTCTGAGCTGTGCGCTTTTCCCGGAATCCGATGCCGGCGTCAATGACGAGCCCTGCGATGAGGAGGAAGGCAACCATGCCGCCGGCAACGATCAGGAGGACCTGACCGCGCTCATTGTGTTCGCCCTGGTCGCGCATGAAATCGCGCATTTGAGAATCTCCCTGGCCAGACTGCTGGACCGATGCAACAAGCCATCGACGGATACCCATCGGCGGCATCAATTGTTCACCACGACTTCCGATGTCGCGGACAGATGAAGCGGATTGAGTCCTGCGGCTGACATGAGTTGGCCGATGATCGGCGTGATCATCTCGAGATCCGTTTCGACCTCGACCCTCAAGATGTTATTGAACGAACACGGCAGCACGACCGTGCCGGGCCGGATGCAGATTGCATTCGCAGAGGCGCCCGGCACCGACGTCAGCCGGCCCACCGTATAGTCCGCGATGTCCTGTCGTGTGGTGTTGGTTGCGGACCTTGCCTGAACCGACCCCCATCTGGCTCCCTCTCGGGCGGCCTCGCTGAGCGAGTTGTTGACGTAGACTGCCCGACCGAGGTCGATCAGTCCGAAGATGAGGAGCAGCAAGAGGGGGATGACCAATGCAAACTCCACCAGGGCCTGGCCGCGAGAACGCCTGGGGCGGAGGATGGACCGCTTGAGGCTCATCAGTTCGAAACCGTGATTGTCGTCGTGAGACAGGGCCGCGCCTGCCCACTACCGATGGACTGGCCCTTCACCTTGTAGTCGTTGTCCGGCGGCCGGGTCGCGCTGAAATTTGCGGCGGTGAAGCCGGCTGCGACCCACGTGCCCTGCGCTTGGGTCACTGTCTGATTCCGCGTAGTCAAGTTCGGGACCGTGCACATTGGCGCTGGAGTCGCAGTTGGAATGGGTGTCGGCGTTGCGCTGGGGGAGGCCGAGGGTGAACCCGTGGCAGAGGGTGTCGGTGTCGGCGTCGGCGTCGGCGTCGGTGTCGGTGTCGGTGTCGGTGTCGCCATGACCGTCGCACTGACGGTGATGGTCTGGGTGGTGCACACGCCGACCGTCCCCGCGGGAACGCTCTGCCACACGATGTTCTGGCCGTTTCCGCCATTCGTCGTCAGATTGCTCGCCTCAAATCCGGCGACATCAACCCAGACGCTCTCGGCGTCCCCGATCTTGGTAGCAATTGTGAAGTCCGGCACAGTGCAGGTACCCGCGGCCGGCGTCGGAGTTGCGGATACCGTCGGAAACGGAACTGCTGTGGCCGCTGGATCCGTAAAGCTGGTCAGGACCACGGAGGTGGCACTCGTCGACAGCGTGAGGGTGTCCCCCATGAATGCGGCGATGAATGGGGTGACGATGCTGAATGGCGCTTCGACCTCGACCAGGTACAGGTCTCCATCGGCGCAGGTATCGAGGCTCTTGCCCGGCCCCGAGAACACGACCGTGCCCGGCGCGAAGCACCGGACCCCGAGCGCAGAGATGGCCGTGCCGTCAAGCTCGCTCGTTACTCGCCATTCAACGGTCCCAGGATCGGCACACCCGACCGCAGAGTCGTCATCACATTCCGGGTTCCGAGCGCCGTAGAACGCGCCCTCCTTGGCTGCGTTCTCGAGGGCAGAGGTTGTGAAGTACGCGCGGCCAAGGTCGATCGTGCCGAGCACCACCAGCAGCAGAACCGGCAGAGTTATCGCGAACTCGACGAGGCTCTGTCCGCGGCGCCGATTGCGAAGGCGAATGATACGGTGGACTAGATTCCTGACAAGCATTGCGCTCTGGTCATCCATGCGTGGGTTTTCCTGCATACTAGAGGCGGCACCTTGCGCGTGACCTTGCACGATAGGCAGGCGACGGGGTGCTGGATAGTACTTTCGTCCCGGGGTCAGCGGCTGCTCGCGACTACGATGCCGCGTGATGAGTTCCTACTGGGTCGTCGAGAACAGAACGCGCCAGACAATTATCGGAACTCGCATTCGCCTGGCCCGGTCGCTGGCGGATCGCACGGTTGGGCTGCTTCGCACGCCCGAGCTGCAGCCCGGTGAAGGCCTCTGGATCGAGAGGTCTCCGTCGATCCACATGTTCTTCATGCGATACGCGATTGACGCAGTCTTCGTGGACAGGGGCCTGCGCGTCACCAAGATCACGACCGATCTGAAACCGTGGCGAGTCGTATGGTGGGCACGGGGGGCGCGGGACTGCTTGGAGTTGGCCGCCGGGACGGCACGCGGCCTGGCCGAAGTCGGCGACCAGCTCCGTCTGGTCGAGAGAGCCGCCGAACCGCTCAAGCCTAGTCGAGTATCTCGAGTTTGAGCCGGTGCTCCGTGTTCCGCACATTCACGAGCAGGGCCGGCTTATCTTCGACCATCTCGGGCCATTGCGTGCTCGTCACATGGCTGTCCGTCACAGGCAGAAAGTATTGTCTGCTACGGGCAAGGAACGGATCGAGGTCGATCCCGGCGACCAGATGCACGATGCCTCTCACCAGGTAGTGGCCGCTGTGAATCTCAATGCGGCGCTTGACCCGATGGAGGCGTACGGAGCGGTCGCTAGCATGCGGTGGCGGTACCGCGAGAAGCATATGGTCCCGCTCCACCACGAACCAGTCACCCGGCGTTGGGGCGATGGCGGCGCGGGATACGCTCAGTAGCTCCTCGACGTTGAGGACATCGCTCAGCCGCTGACCCGTCTGATCGATCCACCCCTCGATCACGGTATCGATGGTGAGGACGCGCACGGGCGCCAAGGTCGGTCGAAGGTGCACCGATGTCGCTGGCCCGCTGATCTCCTGGGACTTTCTGTTCCTCCAGAACACGTGGGCTCCGTGCTGCGGTCCTCGCATGATACGCGCCGAATAGCGGGTGGATGGCGACCGGCGCCGCATTACATGCAGCCAAAACTGCGCGGTAAGGGGCCAGTACGTGCGGACACCAATACTGGATCGATGGGTGGCCTGCTCAATTTGATCCTCCCGCCGGCATGCGCCGCGTGCGGGGCATTCGGGTCCATGCTGTGTGACGCGTGTCGACGCGGCATGCGTGAGGCATCGGACGTGACGGGCAGCTTCGTTGCGCCCGACGCGGGAGTGGTGGTCGGCTCCGACCTCCTCCTGGCCGTTGCCGCGCTCGCCTACCGGGGACCAACCCGCACGGCGATCGCACGGCTCAAGTATGCCGGTGCCGTGCAGGTTGCCGGGCCGTTGGCCGAGATCGCCAGCCCCACCCTCGCCCGCCTCACCGAGGTGAGTGGTGCGGGAACCGTCGTCCCGGTCCCGATTCATGTTGAGCGACTGCGCCAGCGCGGCTACAACCAGGCCGCTCTGCTTGCACGCCACCTGGCGAGGATCAGCGGACTGCCCATGGATGAGGTGCTTGAGCGCAGGACAGTCACGGAACGCCAGCATCGCCTGGACCGAGCGTCCCGAATGCACAACCTTCGCGGCGCCATCAGGCTTCGGGCGGGCGTGGCGGCTCCGGTCGTGGCCATCCTGGTGGACGACATCCTGACCACGTCGGCGACCCTGGAAGCCTGCGCGTCGGTGCTCCGCGTCGCCGGTGCGCGCGAAGTCTATGGCCTTGCCATTGCCCGTGAGGTGTGAGGCGGTGCTAGCCTAGACGGCCACCGATTTACGTGCGCAGCGGAGGCATCGGATCGTGAAGACGAGCCTGACGGCCCGCAACCTGGAGATGAGCGACGAGCTCCGCAGTGAGATCGAGCGAAAGCTCGCGCGCCTGGATCGCAAGGTCCATCCGCTCGCGGAAGCGAACGTCGAGCTCATCGCGCACGCGTCGCACACGTCGGACCTGGCCAACGTCGCGGAGGTGACCCTGGTCACCAACGGCCACGTCGTGCGCTCAACGTCGTCCGGCGCCACACCGATGGCCGCCTTCGACGGCGTGCTGGACAAGCTCGAACGTCAGATCGTGCGCAACAAAGAGCGGCCGCGCAGCGTGCGCGAACGCCACAGCGAGGTCGCCGACTCGGTACTGCACCGCGAGGCGCTCGGCACCATCGATCCCGACGAGGCGGGGTCCGAGGCGGATGGTCGCCCATCGGTTGTCAAGCTCAAGCGGTTCGACATGCTGCCGATGTTCGAGGAGGACGCCATCGCGCAGATGGAGGAGCTGGGTCACGCGTTCTTCGTCTTTTTGAACGCCGAGACGGAGCAGGTCGCGGTTCTCTATCGGCGCAGAAACGGCTCGTACGGGCTGATCGAGCCGGTCATCGGCAGCGGGAGATCGCGCTGAGGCGCGCGCCGCCGGTCAGAAGACGGCCGGCAGGATCAGCAGCGCCGCCACGATCCCGATCAGCGACACGAAGAACACGAGCAGGCCGACACTCAGCGGGTCCATGCGCGGCTCCGACGGTTCGGGTGCCATGGCCCGCACCCTAGCACGGCCGCAGCCCCGACGCCGCCTCAGCTGGCCCGCCGATGCCCCCGCAGTCGGCCTGCACCTGGGCGTGGCGAATGGCCTGCTGCGCGCCGCTCGGCGCTCCCGGCAGATCGGCGCGCGCGCCCTCCAGATCTTCAGCGACAACCCGACCGCCTGGCGTCGCCGGCCGGAGCCGCCGGCCGATGCCGCCGACTTCATCGGCTATTGCGCCCGAGAAGGGATCGACACGATCTCGATCCACGCCTCATACCTCAACAGCCTTGCCGGCTCGCCCGAGCCCTTCGCCTCGCAGTCACGCGCTGGGCTGACCTACGAGATGCAGCGGGCGCCGTCCTACGGCGCGACGCTCGTGAACACGCACATCGGTTCGCACCGCGGTGACGGTGCGGATGTCGGACTGCGGCGGATCGTGGAGTCGGTTCGCGCAGTGCTCGACGCGTCGCCGCCATCGGTCCGGCTGGTGCTCGAGAATTCGTCTGGCGGCGGGGATCTGCTCGGCTCGCGCATCGAGGAGCTGGCCGCCATCCTGGAGGGAGTCGGCGCGCTTGGCGGGACCGATCAGCTCGCCTTCTGCCTGGACACCGCCCACCTGTGGGGTGCCGGCTACGACATCTCTTCGGCCGAAGGCGCCGCGGCCGTGGTCGATCGGTTCGAGGCGTTGCTGGGTCTGGATT
>Ga0136612_10000211_pt1 | contig 17995 bp, 9 predicted proteins | sample AntDryUQ224A2306_2_FD_106644 | JGI IMG/M metagenome (GOLD analysis project Ga0136612, IMG submission 106644) | Polar desert sand microbial communities from Dry Valleys, Antarctica - metaG UQ224A (23.06) | ecosystem: Environmental > Terrestrial > Soil > Desert | place: Antarctica: Dry Valley... | reverse complement strand
GTTCGAACGGTCAGGTGATCGACGAGAAGCGCATCGCGCTCATGCCGCTGTCGGACGGCAACCCGTTCGTGCTGGCGCGGCTCGCGCCCGGTGTCGCGTACCACGGCGACCTCAAGTTCTCGCGGCCGTTCGACAACGCCGGCACATCCAGTTTCACGGCCGACGGTGGCCCCGGCCGCAACGAGTTCACGCTGGACGGCTCACCCAACATGGCGAACGGCCGCCGCGTCGCCTTCGTCCCGCCGGCGGGCGCCGTGCAGGAGTTCAAGGTCGAGACCGCGACGTTCGACGCCCAGCAGGGGCACACCGCCGGCGCCACGGTGAACGTCACGCTGAAGAGCGGGACCAACAGGTTCAAAGGGGACGCCTACTACCATTACCGGGACGAGAAACTCTCGGGCAACGACCTGTTCCTCGAGCGTGCGGGCCGCCCGAAAGACGCGCTCGATTACAAACGGTACGGATTCACGCTCGGCGGACCGGCATGGCTCGGCAAGCTCTACAACGGTCGCGACAGGACGTTCTTCTTCGGGGCGTTCGAATGGCTGTATGACGTCTTCCCCGAGCCGGGACAGTTCACCGTGCCGACCGAGGCGCAGCGAAACGGGGATTTCTCAGCGCTCCTGTCGCAGGGGATTGTCATCTACGATCCGCTCACAGCCGTGCGCCGGGCCGATGGACGCATCGAGCGGCAGCCGTTCCCCGGCAACCTCATTCCGGCGACCCGCCTCAGCGCCATCGGACAGAACTACGTCAAGTACTACCCGCTGCCAAACCAGCCAGGCGACGCCCAGGGGCGCAACAACTTCCTGTCCACGAACTCGCGCGGCGACGACTTCTACTCGATGAACTACCGCGTGGACCAGGTGCTGACGGACAAGCAGCGGCTGTTCGTACGATATTCGCGCAACAACCGTAAGGAGAATCGAGGCAACTGGACGGGCGAAGTCAATGGCATCCTGCCAACGGGCAACTTTCTCTTCCGCATCAACGACGCCGTGAATGCAGACCACGTCTGGACGATGTCGAACACCTCGCTGCTGAACCTGCGTGCGAGCTATTCGCGGTTCCAGGAGCCCAGCATCCGGCAGCACCAGGGGATTTTCGACCCGACCAGCCTCGGCTTCGCGTCGAGCGCCTCACAGTACTTCGGTTCGAACAAGTATTTCCCCCGGTTCGAGATGGACGGCGGCTCTTTCAGCGATCTCGGCGATTCTTTTGCGGGCGGGACCACTGCCAGCATTTACTCGTTCCAGCCCACCTGGACGCTGAGCCGCGGCAAGCACAGCTTCCGGTCCGGGACCGACCTGCGGGTGTATCGCGAAGAGAGCCTGCCCGGGCTGCACTCGGCCGGACGCTACGACTTCTCGCGCAGTAGTGCGCAGCTCCTGACCAAACAGCTCGACAACTCGCCTGCCGCGGCGATCGGCCAGGACCTCGCGGCGGTCCTCCTGGGCATCCCGACCGGCGGAACGATCGACCGGAGTGCCAGCCGCTTCAACCAGATCGTCTACGGAGGTGTCTTCTTCCAGGACGACTGGAGGGTCACCTCGAAGCTGACGATGAACCTCGGGCTCCGCTGGGAGTACGAGGGGGCCCCGACGGAACGCGAGAACCGGAACACGCGCGGCTTCGATCCGGACGCGGAACTGACCATCACGAACGCGGCGCAGGCGGCGTATGCAGCTCGCCCGATTCCTGAGATCGCGGCGAATGCATTCCGCGTCCGCGGTGGCCTGCAGTTCGTCGGCGGCGGTAATCGCGGGACCTATAACCCGGATATGAACAACTTCCAGCCGCGGGTCGGGTTCGCCTACCAGGCGAACACGAAGACGGTGGTTCGAGGCGGATGGGCGATCTACGCCGTCCCGGCGCTGTTCGACGAGAGCGGCATCTACCAGCCGGGGTTCTCGCAAGGCACCAGCATCGTGCCGTCGCTCGACACGGGCCTGACGGTGCGGGCGAACCTCGCGAATCCCTTCCCGGACGGCGTCGCGGAGCCCCCGGGGAACAGCCTCGGTCCGAACACGTTCGTCGGCCGCGGCATCGGGCGGTTCAACGACAATCTGGAATTCCGGAACGGCCAGTCGATGCGCTGGTCGGTGAGCATGCAGCGGGAGCTCCCCGGCCAGTTCGTGGCCGAAGCCGCCTATGTCGCCAGCCGCAGTTACGATCTGACGACGGACTACAACAACAACGCCGTTCCGCGCCAGTACCTGTCGACGAGCGCTGTGCGCGACACGGCGACGGTCAACTTCCTCAGCGCGAACGTGGCGAACCCGTTCGCCGGCCTCCTGCCCGGTGAGGGCCTCAACAGCGCCACCACCCAGCGGCAGCAGCTGCTGCGGCCGTATCCGCAGTTCGGCAACATCGATACGCGGCGGTACGACGGATCGAGCTCGTACGACTCCGCGCAGTTCCGCCTGGAGCGGCGGTTCCGAGGAGGCTACACGGTGCTCGGCGCCTATACATGGTCGGCCTTCAAGGAGCAAGTCACGCGGCTGAACGAGACCGACCCCGGCTACGAGGAGCGGCTCAACGATACCCACCTTCCGCACCGCGTCGTCCTGAACGGCATCTGGGAGCTGCCGTACGGCAAGGATCGGAAGTGGGGGAACGACGCCAACCCGGTGCTCAGCGCCATCGCCGGCAACTGGAGCGTTTCATTCATCATGAACTGGCAGTCGGGCCGGCCGAACATCACGCTGGGCAACCTGTACTACGACGGCGACATCACCCAGCTCAAGACGAAGTACACGAGCGATCCGACGCAGCCGGTGTTCGACACGAGCGGCTTCTACTTCCACGACGCGGCCGTGCAGACAAACGGGGTGGACGACCCCGCGAAGCAACGCGCGGACCAGCGTGTCCGGCTCGAGAGCAACATCCGGACCCTGCAGACGCGAACTGATGGCCTGCGTGGACCCCGGTACACCAACTGGGACATGTCGTTCGTCAAGGGCGTGCACTTCGGGCCCGCGCGCGCCGAGATCCATCTCGAGCTGTATAACGCGTTCAACGACGTGTTCTTCAACAACCCCAACCTGAGTCCCACGAGTGCGGACTTCGGCAGGGTATCGAGCCAGAACAACCTGCCGCGCAACATCCAGATCGGGATGAAGTTCCTGTTCTGAACAGTCGGTAAGCTATCAGCCGTCAGCTCTCAGCCAGAATTGCCCCTCGGGGACCTCTGGCTGAGGGCCGAGGCTGACCGCTGGCTAGCTACTTCGCGAAGGCCGCGTACTCCTTTTCAATCGCCTCAGCAGAACTCGAACCCCCCAGAATCAGCACTCGATACTTGAAGGTTGTGGACTGGCCGGGGTCCACCGTCAGGTTCAGGGCCGTTGCCCCCGGCGAGAACGCTGCGGGGCCAAGCGGATTGGCCGCGAACAGTCCGTACCCGCGTGCGTGCCAGGAGGTCGGGAACCCCGGGTTCGACGGGTGGTCCAGGATCGCGAGTGTGACGGGCTCGGCATCCACGGTGCCGCCAAGGAGCGTCCACCGCCCGCGCGTGCCCCACACGGCGTCTCCCTTCAACCCCTCGCTGCTCAGGTACTCACCAGCCACTCCCGCGTTGTCGACCATTTTCGTGGCTGACGGCTTGCCTGCGGCATCCGTGAATACTCCGGGCTTTGGATCCGGAGATTCGAGCCCGCGGGCGACGCGGATTCCAAGGAATCCTTCCTTGTTGTCCTTGAACACCACACGCTCGGTCAGCGCCGTCAGCGTCGTGGTGCGGTCGATGCTCCGGGCGTCGGCGGAACCGCGGAAGACGAACCGGGACTGCTCGCGCAGCAGCGGCGTGCCGTCCGGTTTCACCCAGTCGCTCTCCACGGTGAGCTCACCGGCCTCCGCGCCGCTCTTCGTCGCGACGACGCGCCGGTGGACGACGGTGCCCATTTTCGCCGCCCGTTCGGCGGGAATCTCGTCCGAGTTGTTCCAGAAGTCCAGGCCGTTCACGTCGCCATGGTTGAGCCACAGACCGACGTGATGCGGGTGATCGACGCGCTCGCTCTTTCTCGGCTCGAGCGGATAGCCGCGCGTGACCACGGTGCCCTTTGCGGTCCGCAGTGGAAACAGCGAGGGCTTCTTGAGCGTGGTGGGATAGATGTACGAGGTGAACGGTTTGCCGTCGATCGTCACGTCCACTCGCCGGGCTGCCTCGTTCACCACGACCTGCACGCCGGCTACCTTCTGCTCCGTCAGCAGCACGTTCCCCCTCTCAGGAACGGCCTGGACGCCCGGTGAGCTCGTAATGCCAGTCGTCCCCACTATCGGCACGAGCAGGAGCGCAATCTTCGACACTCGCATGGTGCGTTCTCCTGTGACCCCGGGGAAGTCGTCCCCGGCATTCTTGTCACGGCTTCTCCAGCTTCCCCTTCACCCCGATCATCATCCGCTCCAGACCATCGCGGGCGCGCCGTGCGGCGACAATCCGCGCGATGGGCGCCAGAAGCCCGCGCAGCGTGTCGACCCGGGAACGATTCAGATAGGTGACGTAGCCGTACGCTGCGCCCGGCACGGGGATGAACAACGCCATGCCGAGCGAGGCTTCGAAGTAGTGACTCGCGAAGATTTGTTTGGATCCGAACACGACCGCGTCCGGGCGGCGCAGGAGCACGGAGTGACTCATGCTGATCGTCGGCTTCAAACCGAATTTCTCGCGCGACCAGTACAGGAAGCTGTCAGCCCCCTCGAGCGGGTGGCGTGGAAACTCGTCCAGCCAGCGAAACAGGTCGGGCTGGGCTTCGGCCTTGAACTCGGACGGCCGGAGCAGCTGCCGGAACGCCGCGGCGCGCGCGGTGGTCCCTGCGCGGTCGGCGTAGTCGGGCAGCGCAGCGCTGCCGCCGGCGACATAGGCTCGGGCCTCTCCCGCGAGGAACTCGCGCATCGCCACCGCCGCGGCCTCGGTCTCTCCCGGAGTCCCCCACGGTATCGTCCGGCGAAATCGCTCCATGGCGTCCGCTGGCAGCCGCAGCCCGCAGTCGCCGGGCCGGCACTCCCGCATCGCCTCACGGTCGCCGGGGTCCAGAGTGAGCGCCGCAAGATCACTCACCGCGGGCTGCGCCTGGAAGCGGCCGATCTGGAGCACGTACTCACTGGCCTTGAAGCGCTCGATGTCCCGAACCCGCTCGGCGAAGACCTCCGGCGTACACGCGACACGGATCGCCCCGAACGACGTCACCTCTTTCCCGTCGGGCGAGTCGAGCGTTTTCGTAAGCACGCTGCCACGCTCCACGCGCTTCAGCTCGGCATCCGTCGCCCGTATGTAGGGGCGGAGCAGCGAGACGACGTCCTGCTGGGGCTGCGCGCGGGGAAGGGCTGCCGTCGAAAGCGCTAACGCCAGGGTAAAAAAGGGGAGCACTCGAATCACGCGCCCCGATCATGCCCTCATTCGGCCGAAAGTTCCACCCGCTACGCGGCCGCCGCCAGCCCGGCCGGAGGCGCTGCGTACGCGGAAAGGGCGCCGCACCTGCGCGCGGTGCCCTCGTTGAACGGGTGAACGACCTACCGGACGAACAGCATCTCGCGATAGGTCGGCAGGGGCCAGATGTCGTGCGGCACGATGCACTCGAGCGCGTCGCCAGACTCCCGCAGCGCCACCATGGCGGGAACCACTTTGTCGCGGAAGAATTTCGCGTGTTTCGCCGCGTCGCTCGCTCCGTTGTGTTCGAGCAACTCCTGCAGCCTGTCGACGCGCAGCTTGCAGGCGTCGGTCGCCGTCGTCAGGCTCTCGAGCGCCTTGCGCGTCTGCTTCCCTCCGGCGGCCGCAGACTTCATCGACGCCACGGTGGCGGCAAGGGTGCCCTGGTACTTGAAGGCGGCCGGGAGGATGTAGCGGTTGCCCATCAGCACCATCAGCTGCGCCTCGATATTGATGCTCTTGTTGTAGTGCTCGAGCGCAACGTCGTAGCGTGCGTGCAGCTCGCGCTCGTTCAGCACGGCGTACTTCTCGAACGCCCTGACGACCTCCGGCTTGAGCAGCTCCGGGTAGGCGTCGACCGATGTCTTGAGGTTGAGCAGGCCACGCTTGGCCGCCTCGGTCTGCCACTCGTCCGCGTAGTTGTTGCCGTTGAAGATGATGCGCTTGTTGTCCTTGACCATCTTCGTGAGCAGTCCCTTGAGCGCGTCGGCCAGCTTCGTGCCGTCCTTGACGGCCTTTTCGAGCTCCGTGGCGATGTAGTCGAGCGCCTCGGTGACGGCGACGTTGAGGGCGATGTTCGGGAACGCGATACTCTGGTTGGCCGAGACCGCGCGGAATTCGAACTTGTTGCCCGTGAAGGCGAACGGGCTCGTGCGGTTCCGATCGCCCGCGTCGCGCGGCAGCTTCGGCAGGACCGCCACGCCGGTGTCGAGCAGGCCTCCGGTCTTCGTCGTCTTCGCGGAGCCCTTCTCGATCTGACTGAAGATGTCCGTGAGCATGTCGCCGAGAAAGATGGACAGGATCGCGGGCGGCGCCTCGTTGGCGCCGAGACGATGATCGTTGCCGGCGCTCGCGATGCTGAACCGCAGCAGCCCCTGGAACTTGTTCACGGCCCGCAGCATCGCGGCGCAGAAGACCAGGAACTGGATGTTGTCGTGCGGCGTGTCGCCGGGGTTCAACAGGTTGTTGCCCAGATCGTCGCTCATGCTCCAGTTCAGGTGCTTGCCGGAGCCGTTCACTCCCGCAAACGGCTTCTCGTGCATCAGGCACGCGAGCCCGTACTTCGGCGCCATGCGCTTCATCGTCTCCATCGTCATCATCTGGTGATCGGTGGCGACGTTGGCGTTCTCGAAGATCGGCGCGACCTCGTACTGGCTGGGCGCCACTTCGTTGTGCCGCGTCTTGACGGGCACGCCGACCCGATACAGCTCCCGCTCCACGTCGTGCATGAAGGCAAGCACGCGTTCTGGAATGGAACCGAAGTAGTGGTCCTCCATCTCCTGACCCTTCGGGGGCTTGGCGCCGAAGAGCGTGCGGCCGGCGTTGATCAGATCCGGACGCGTGAAATAGAACTGCTGATCGATGAGGAAGTACTCCTGCTCGGGCCCGCACGTCGCGTGCACGCGGTGCGCCTTCGATCCGAACAGCTTCAGGATCCGGACAGCCTGTTTCGACAAGGCTTCCATCGAGCGAAGCAGCGGGGTCTTCTGGTCGAGCGCCTCCCCCGTCCAGCTCACGAACGCCGTCGGAATCACCAGCGTGGTCCCGTTGGGTGTCACGAGCAGCCACGGCGGGCTGGTGGGATCCCACGCGGTATACCCGCGCGCCTCGAACGTGGACCGCATGCCTCCGGACGGGAAGCTGGACGCGTCCGGTTCTCCCTTGATGAGCTCTTTTCCGCTGAATTCGGCCACCGCGCGGCCATCGGACGTCGGCGTCAGGAATGAGTCGTGCTTCTCGGCCGTGATCCCTGTCATCGGCTGGAACCAGTGCGTATAGTGCGTCGCGCCGTGCTCGACCGCCCAGTCCTTCAGAGCGGCGGCGATGATGTGTGCCACCGACGAATCCAGCGACTCACCCTGCGCGACCGCATTCCGCAAAGCGCGATACACATCCTTCGGCAGCCGCGCGCGCTGCGCCTCCTCGTTGAAGGTGAGCGATCCGAACTCGTCCGTCATTTTCTTGGCAGCGGCCGTCACGATCCGCTGATTGAGCGCGCTGCCCCAGAGACTGATGCTCTTGATGGCGTCGCCGGATGAAGCAGAACCCATTTTTGTGTCCTTTCGTGGTCGCGTCGTGGTCGCGGCTGGATGAGAACGAAGCGGTATAAATCCTCGAACGCGTATTATCCGTGCGGGTGCGCCGCGCTTCAAGGGGTCTGAACCCACTTGACGAACTTCGACAGAAGTCCGCCCATGAGCAACAAAAATGTTGGAAATGTTTCGGAGGGCCACTTCCGTCCGTCAGCGGCGTCGAACGTGCTGAGAACCGACGGGTTTCCGCTCACCACCGCGGCGCGTGCGGCTCGTACGGCTCCTCCAGCCGGCGCAGTTCCTCGGGCGAGAGCGTGATGTCCAGCGCCGCAACGGCCTGGTCGAGCTGCTCCATCTTCGAGGCGCCGACGATGGGTGCCGTGACCCCGGGTTGCTGAACGATCCACGCCAGCGCGATCTGCGCGGCTGCGACGCCCCGTTCACGAGCCACCGCCACGACCTGATCGACGATGCGGAAATCGGAGTCGGCGTAGTACAGCCGGTGCGCGAAGTCGTCCGTTCGTGCGCGCTCGGTGTCCCCTTTGTCGGCCGCTCGCCGGTTCCCGGCGAGAAATCCGCGCGCCAGGGGACTCCAGGGAATCACGCCGATCCCTTCGGCGCGACAGAGCGGCAGCATTTCCCGCTCCTCCTCGCGGTACACGAGATTGTAGTGGTTCTGCATCGACACGAACCGCGTCCATCCGTTCCGATCGGCCGTATGCAGGGCGGTCGCGAACTGCCACGACCACATGCTCGACGCGCCAATGTAGCGGGCCTTGCCGGCTCGCACGACGTCGTGGAGCGCCAGGAGCGTCTCCTCGATCGGCGTCTCGGGATCCCATCGGTGAATCTGATAGAGGTCCACGTAATCCGTCCCGAGCCGGCGGAGGGACCCGTCGATCGAGGACATGATGTGCTTCCTCGACAGGCCGCGGTCGTTCGGATCGGCAGACATTGGATGGAACACCTTCGTGGCCACCACCACGTCGTCACGCCGGGCGAAGTCGCGTACCGCGCGGCCGAGTATCTCTTCCGAAGCGCCGATCGAGTACATGTCGGCGGTGTCGAAGAAGTTGATCCCGTACTCGAGCGCCCGCTTGATGAAGGGGCGGCCTGCGTCCTCGGGTAGTACCCACGAGCGCCAGCCGGGATCCCCGTACGTCATCGTCCCCAGGCAGAGTTTCGAGACTTTGAGCCCGGTCCGGCCGAGCGTGACGTAGTCCATACGGGATGTGACCAATGGTTGCCGGCTCAGCGGCGAGACGGAGCCTTGCTTCCAGTCGGGGGCTGGGGCCGGGGATGATAGGCGAGCTCGCCGGCCTCGATGCGCAGCGCAAGCTGGTTCTGCCTGGGGGGCAGCGGGCATGTCGCAAAATCGGTGAACGCGCAGGGCGGGTTGTAGGCCTTGTTGAAGTCGAGAATCACGTGGCCGTCCCGCGGGAGGGGCGCATACAGAAAGCGGCCGGCGGGGTACGTGCTGTCCCGGCTGGTCGCGTCCCTGAAAATGAAAAAAAGATCCTGCGGGTCGTCGGTCTCGTAGACGGGTTCGAGCCGCCACTCCTTTCCCGCCAGCGTGAACGTCACGTATCCAGGAGATGTCATCTCGGATACCTGGCCGACCACGTTCGGGATGGCCACTTTCCGGGGCTGTTCGTGCGCGGTGAACCGGGCGCGCACCCGATACGCAGGGCGGACGGGATAGAACTTGAGCCCGGAGAAGCCGCTGCGCGTGGCGCTCTTCAGGTCACGCAACCGAACCGCGAACCGGTCTCCCCGGTGAATGACGAACATCCGAAGGTCCCCCACCGCGAGGGCGCTTGCGTCGTCGGACGCGGCTTCGATTGGGGCCGTTCCGACGCGTGCACCACCACTGAAGACGCTCGCGGCCGGATCCGCACGGAAGGTGACGCGGCCGTCCTGCAACTCGAAGACGCCGAGCCGCGCCGGCGCCCTGGCGGGCAGCAGGATGTCGCTGCCGGCTGCGCTTCCCGCAACGTTCGGTCCGGGTTTCAACCAGAACAGGCCCGCGACTGTCAACCACCCGTCGTCCGCCAGCAATCCCTGCGCGCGCTGCGCCTGGAAGTCTCTGATTTCGGCGGTATACGAGGAGGGGCGCGCGCCGCGCCCTGACTGGCCTGCCGCTGGCGTGCTCACTGCCACCAGCAGGCCGACGGTCGCTGCTGCGATCAGGGAAGTGCGTTGAACAATCACGGCATCACTGTAGCGGTCCGCGTCGGCGTGATGCAAACCGCACGGCGAGTCGCACCGGCCCTGAACGCGACTCCGAACCTGCCCCGGCATGAAGCCGGACGCGTGAGGCGGAACGCGGTGATTGAGAGCTCAATCACCATGCTAGTCTCCAGCGTGCGGCGAATCCTCCACATCGACATGGACGCCTTCTATGCGTCCGTGGAGCAACGCGACAAGCCGGAGCTGCGGGGGCTGCCGGTTGCCGTAGGGGGCTCGCCGGAACATCGTGGCGTCGTGGCCGCGGCCAGTTATGAGGCGCGGGCGTTCGGCGTCCGTTCGGCCATCTCAATGGCCCGGGCCGTGCGGCTCTGCCCCTCCCTCGTCATCGTGCGGCCGGACTTCGCGCGGTACAAGGCGGCATCGGACGCCGTCTTCGCGATCTTCCGTGCAGTGACGCCGCTCGTCGAGCCCCTCTCTCTCGACGAGGCCTATCTCGATGTGACGGACAACGCGTGGGGAGAAGCGCTGGGCCGGACCGTCGCACAGCGGCTGAAGGCGCAAATCCGCGCCGCCACCGGCCTGACCGCGTCGGCCGGGGTTGCCCCGAACAAGTTTCTGGCGAAGGTTGCCTCTGCGTGGCAGAAGCCGGACGGCCTGACTGTCATCGCGCCGGAACGGGTCGAGCGGTTCCTGCACAAGCTCCCCGTCGATGCCTTGTGGGGCGTGGGGCCGGTGACCGCGCGGCGCCTGCGCGAGCGCGGCATTGAGCGGCTCGTCGATGTGCGCGCGGTCGAACCCGCCGTGCTGCGGGAAGCGGTGGGGAGCCACGCGGACTGGCTCCGGCAGCTCGCCGCCGGCATCGACGAGAGGCCAGTCGTGCCGAACCGGTCCGCCAAGTCGTCGGGATGCGAGAACACGTTCTCGGAGGACCTGACCGAGTTGTCGCAGATCCGCGTCGAGGTGGATGAAATGGCACGCAACGGCGCCGCCTGGCTGGCGCGCAGGGCGCTCACCTGCAGGACCGTGACTATCAAGGTCCGTTACTCCGACTTCACGACGATCACGCGCAGCCATTCACAGGCACCCTCCACGCGTAATCCGGACGATCTCGCCGCGAGGGCCGTGGCGCTCCTGGAACGCACGGAGGCCGGCCGCCGCCCGGTGCGGCTGCTCGGGGTGAGCGTTCACAATCTGGTGGATCTTTCAGAGGGGCGGGACGAGGGGCCCGCGTTGCCGCTGTTCGACAGCAACAACGCGGACGAGCAATAGCCGGCCTCTATATGGCCGGAGTGTCCTTGCGTGTGCGGGTGCGCGGCGTTCGGGGCTTGGCGGGCGCTTTACGCGGCTTCGCGGTTGCCGCCTCCGCCGACTTCCGGCGCCCCTCTGGCCGTGGCTCGTCGCCAACCCTCGCATCACCAACGCTTCTGCTGCCTGCCGATTTTCCGCGTCCGCGTCCGCCGCGGCCTCGACGCGCAGGGACCGCGGGCTGGGCATCGGGATCGGGTTCGATCGTGGCTTCGCCGTCGATGACGGGAGGAGCGGCGTTCATTTCCTGGACCACGTCTCCCTCAACCACTTCGGCGTCAGGTGGCGCAAGCGGTGCGGTCCATTCCTCTACCACGGAGTCGTCCACGACCGCGGGTTCGGCGACATTTCCGCGATTGTCGTCGTCGCCCGTGACTTCGCCCGGAGCCGCGCCCTGCATGACGTTGCCAGGGAATACGCGCATGACGCCCTGCCGATCCCGCTCGATGCGGAACAGGCCGTCGCGCTGGCACGCGCGCAACAGGTCCACGAGGCTTGCGAATCCGAACTTGCGCTCGTCGAACGTGGCATCCACGTTACGAAGGAACTGCTTGGCCTGTCGGATGTACATCGGCCACCGCGGCGGATTCTGTGCGCCCTGGAACAGTCGCCGCACCTCGCGAATGCCGTCGGCCGTCCGGGGCTCGGGCTCTCCACCGTTGGTCGCGGCCCCCCCGTTCACGGCCGGCGACTCGGCGAGCGGCGGGTCGACGGCTTCGCGGCGGGTGTGCGAGTACTGCTGCGGCGCGCGAGGTTCGCGGCCCTCCTCCGGGACCACCGCGGGTGCCCCCTCTGCCAGTTCCACGAGCACATTGCGGCCCGACTCGCGAAGCACCACGTGCCCGGCGGCCGCAAGCTTCTGCGCGAAATCGCGGAAACTGCCGGCGCCATAGGTTCGTTCGGAGAACGTGGAGTCCAGCTGCAGCAGCGTGCTCTTCAGGAGTCCAAGCTGGGGTGAGACTTCGCGATCGCTCAGCACCTTCAACGCACGGCGCACGAGCGGTACGGCCAGTTCGATGGACGCCTGCGCGACCGGCCCGCTCTGACGGCCCCGATCCGAGGGTGAACGGCGCGACGAGCTCACGAGATTCTCGTAGGCGATGAACTCGTGGCAGTTGCGCTGCATCACCATGCTGGTGAAGGCACGGCCGCCCACGACGAAAATCTGCTTGTCGTATTGTTTGAGCTTCTCGACGAGAGTGATGAAGTCGCTGTCGCCGCCCACGATCACGTAGGCATTGATGTGGCCGTGCGTGAACGCCATTTCGAGCGCATCGAGAGCCAGGTTGATGTCGGCGCCGTTCTTATCCCCGCCGGGCGTGAGGTTCCGCTGCACCAGCTTCGTCGCGTGCTGCGTGAGCGACCGGCTGTAGTCCCCCGCCCGGGTCCAGTCGCCATAGGCGATCTTCGAAACGACATCTCCGCGTTCCTTCAGGGCTTCGAGGACGACCCCGATATCGAACTGCACGCCCAGCGTGCTCTTGACCCCAATCTCGATGTTGTCGAAGTCGATGAAAACCGCAATCTTCAGTCGTGTGTCTGCCAAAACGTTCTGTCTTCCCTTCCGTACAGCTGCGTCCATCGCAGCCCGGCCGATGGGGCCGTCAGGGATCTATTATGGACTGGTTCCGGGACCTCCGAATCACTTGTGTCGGACGTCGAATGCGAACAGGGTGTCCTGGTCGCGGATGAACAGTCTGCCGTTCGAGACGACGGGGTGGCTCCAGGTCGGCAGATTACCGGTGGGAATCTGAAAACGGCCATGCTCGCGATACCCGGACGGGCTGGGTTCCGCAAGCCCCACGAGTCCTTGCTCGCTATAAAGGTAGAGCCGGTCGTCGGCGAAGATGACCGAGCCCTTTCCGACGCTGCGGTCCCGCCAGGCCACCTCGCCGTTGTCGAACTTCATCGCCATGAGAATCGCGTCAGAGAAGCCGTAGAGGTGTTCCCCGACCAGCACGGAGCTGGCGTGATGGTTCCGCATTTCGCGCGTGAAGTAGACCTGCTTCGCGTCGACGCGGCCTTTGGACGGCGTCAGCTCGAGGAGCGCCGCCCCGGTGCTGTAGCCGGACGAGAGGAACACCTTGTTGCCGCGCACGATTGGCGTGGCAATGTTCGCGGTGCGGTTCGCCACCTGGTTGTAACTCCACAGCAGACTTCCGGTCTCTACGTCTACCCCGAGCGCCCGCTCCGCGGTGAAATAGATGGCCTGGCGAACGCCACCCGCCTCATGGAGAACCGCGGAGGAGTAGCCGGCTTCGTCCGCAAGGCTCTTCCACAGCAGCGAACCGTCAGTTTTTTTCAGCGCCACAATCGAGGCGCCTGATCCTCCTGGGCTGACGAGAACGCGATCGTTCAACACGAGAGGGGATTCGCTCAGGCCCCATCGGATATTCGAACCGCCAAACTTTTCCAGCACGTTCACTTTCCACAACGAACGCCCCGTTGCCGCCTCCATGGCGGCCAGGTCGCCGCTCGCGCCGAACACATACAGCCGATCGCCGTCGACTGTCGGCGTGGCCCTGGGCCCGTCGCCGCGATCGTTGCCGAACTGGCGGCCATGCGGCACTTCCCACAGCTTCTTGCCGCTCGCCGCATCGAACGCCATCGCGTACTCCGTCCCCCCCCGGGCGCCCATCGTGTAGAGACGGCCGTGGGCGGTCGCAAACGACGAGTAGCCCGCCCCGGCCCCGGTGACCCGCCACGCTGCCGGGGGCCCCTCCTTCGGCCACGCCTTGAGAAGCCCCTTTTCCAGGGACATGCCGTCGCGCTTCGTCCCACGCCACTGGGGCCAGTCGTCCAGCGAACGGTTGGAGACGCTTGCGGAGAAGGACACGAGCGCAATGGCGGCGGCCCCGAGGCCCACGGAATGGCGGATGGCTGAGTTCATCTGGCGTACTCCACTGTTGAATGTGCAGGTTTGGACGCCGCGCGCCCACGGACGGACGGTTCCGGTGTTGAGAGAGGCCGAGCCGCTCGGGCGGTCCGAAGAGCTGCGTCAGCGGACGATCCGGATGCCCTTCAACTCTATACGGTCGACGGGGGTCTCGCCGTTTACGACCGCCTGATCCATGGCCTCCACGGCAGCCATCCCGTCGATCACGCGGCCGAAGACGGTGTACTTGTTGTCGAGCGAGCTGGCATTGCCCGTGACGATGAAAAACGACGTCATTGCGCTCGCCGGATCGTCGCCGCGGGCCATCGAGAGGATGCCTTTCACGTGCGGAGTCGCGCTGAACTCCGGCGGCAGCGTACGCACGTACTTCTGCTGCTTCTCCGTGAGCGGTCCGCGCGTGTTGAGCGCGCCGCCCTGAACGACGAAGCCACGGACCACTCGGTGAAAGCTGGTCCCATCGAAGACGCCGGCCTGCGCAAGCCGGAGAAAGTTGCGCACGTGCCCGGGTGCCAGGTCCGGCAGGAACTCGACGGTGATGGGCCCGGCACTCGTCTCCAGAATCGCGCGGTAACTCGCGAGTTCGGAGGCGGGCTCCTGCGAGAATGGCTCGGGCTCCGGCGGCGGCGTGTCGCGAATCGTCACCGACTCGATGACGATCCGCTCGGAAGGAACCCCGTCAGCGGATGCCGGGATCTCGGAGATTTTCTGCACGACATCCATCCCGTCTGTCACACGGCCGAAAATCGTGTACTTGCCGTCGAGCGCACGCTGATCGGTGACGCAGACGAAGAACTGCGCGCCTCCGCTATCGGGCCGGTTCGGCTGCAGCACCGCGGCGACCGCCCCTCGGGTGGCCGGCTCGCTGCTGAACTCCGGGGCGAGCATGCCAAGGCCGCCGGTCCCATAGAGCTTCGCCTTTGTCGGATCCCTGGACAGAGGATCGCCCCCCTGGACGATTGCCAGCCGGATCAGACGGTGGAACGTGGTCCCGTTGTACGCGCCCTCGCGGGCGAGCGTGATGAAGTAGCCGACGTGGTTGGCTGCGAGGTCCGGCCGGAGCCCGATGATGAACTTACCGGCGGAGGTCGTCACCACGGCCTCTTTGCCAATCATCTGCGCAAGCGAAAGCGTCGATTTGTAGGGGCCAGCGGGTTTCGCAGATTTCTGCGATCCGCGTTGCGCCGGCGGCGCGGCCAGGAGGACGGCCAGCAGCGGGAGCACGACAAGGGGGCCCATGCGGAGAAGTATACCGGCCCACACGCATGAGCTCAGAGTCGAGGCTTACATGTGGTTATCGCAAATCGCCCATCAGCACTTCACGCCGAACTCCGCCGGCTCGTAGGCCAGGTTCGGCGCCAGCCAGCGCTCGACATCCTCGATCGATGAGCCCTTGCGCCCGGCATAGTCCTCGAGCTGGTCGCGGCCGATGCGCCCGACGTTGAAATACTTCGCCTCCGGATGGGAGAAGTACAAGCCGCTGACGCTGGCGGCCGGCCACATCGCACCGTGCTCCGTGAGCGTGATCCCCGCCTTCCCGGCGTCGAGCAACTCGAAGAGCTTGAACTTCTCGCTATGGTCCGGACACGCCGGGTAGCCGTAGGCCGGCCGGATGCCGCGGTACTTCTCTGCGACCAGGTCCTCGTTCGAGAGCTGCTCCCGATCCCCGTAGCCCCAGTCCTTCCGCGCCTGCGCGTGCAGGTACTCCGCGAAGGCCTCCGCGAGCCGGTCGGCGATGGCCTTGACCATGATCGCGTTGTAATCGTCCAGGTTCTTCTCGAAGCCCTTGGCAAGCTCCTCTGCGCCGAGGCCGGCGGTCACCGCGAACATCCCCAGATAGTCCGGCACACCGGACGCTTTTGGTGCGACGAAATCGGCCAGCGACCGGTTCGGGCGGCCGTCCGCGATGATTTCCTGCTGCCGCAGCATCGGGAAGCGCTGGAGCTCCTGGCGGCGGCTGTCGTCCGTGTAGAGCACGATGTCGTCACCCTCGGTGCTCGCCGGCCAGAAGCCGTAAACGCCGCGGGCGGCGATCAGCTTTTCGTCGACGATCCGCGCGAGCACTGCCTGCGCGTTCTCGTAGAGCTCCCGCGCCGCGGCTCCGTACTGCGGATGGTCGAGGATCGCGGGGAACCGTCCCTTCAGCTCCCAGGCGGAGAAGAAGAACGTCCAGTCGATGAACTTCGCAACGTCCCCGAGCGGCACGTCGTCGAGGTGGCGCCGTCCGAGAAACCACGGGGTGGCAATCACGTGATCGTCCCAGTCGAACGTGAGCCGGTTGGCGCGGGCGTGGGCGATTGACAGCAGCGGCTTCTCCTTCCGCCCCGCGTACTTGTCTCGCGTGCTGGCCTGCGACTCCCGATTCACACGGTCGAATTCGATCTTCCTGTCCCCCAGAAGGCTCGACACCACGTCCACCGCGCGCGATGCATCCAGGACGTGGACGACGGGCTGGGTGTACTCGTGCGAAATCTTCACGGCGGTGTGCTGCGGGCTCGTCGTGGCACCGCCGATGAGGAGTGGCAACCTGAACCCGCGGCGCTCCATCTCGCGCGCCACGAAGACCATCTCGTCGAGGGAGGGCGTGATCAGCCCGCTCAGCCCGATGATGTCAGCCTCGTGCTCCACCGCTGCGTCGAGAATCTTCGCCGCCGGCACCATGACGCCGAGATCGATTACCTCGTAGTTGTTGCACCCGAGCACCACTCCGACGATGTTCTTGCCGATGTCGTGGACGTCGCCCTTGACCGTCGCCATCACGATCCGCCCCTGCGCCGAGGAGGCGCCCGTCAGGCGCTTGCGTTCCTCCATGTACGGCAACAGGTAGGCCACGGCCTTCTTCATCGCGCGCGCGCTCTTCACGACCTGCGGGAGGAACATCTTGCCCGCGCCAAAAAGCGTCCCGACGATCTTCATCCCGTCCATCAGCGGACCTTCGATGATATGCAGCGGCTCCTCGTACCTGTGCCGCGCCTCTTCCACGTCGGCGTCGATGAAGTCGACGATGCCATGCACGAGCGCATGCGACAGCCGCTTCTCCACCGAGGCGTCGCGCCAGCCAAGATCGGCCTCGCGCTTCGTGGCGCTGCCCCGCACGGTGCCGGCGAACTGCACCAGCCGCTCGGTCGCATCCGGACGCCGGTTGAAGATGATGTCCTCGACGTGCTCCAGCAGGTCCTTCGGGATGTCCTCGTACACAATCAGCTGGCCGGCGTTGACGATTCCCATGTCCATACCGGCCTTGATGGCGTGATACAGGAAGGCCGAGTGGACCGCCTCGCGGACCACGTCATTGCCGCGAAAGGAGAACGACAGATTGCTCACGCCGCCGCTGATCTTCACGCCCGGGCACGCCGCCTTGATCTCCTTCAACGCCTCGATGTAGTTCACGGCGTAGTTGTTGTGCTCCTCCAGCCCCGTGGCGATGGCCAGGATGTTGGGATCGAAGATGATGTCCGTCGGGTCGAATCCCGCCTCGTCGATGAGGAGGCTGTAGGCGCGCCGGCAGATCTGGACCTTGCGCTCGACCGTATCCGCCTGCCCGGTCTCGTCGAACGCCATCACGACGACCCCGGCGCCATACCGGCGTATCGTCCGGGCCTTGTGCAGGAAATCCTCTTCCCCTTCCTTCAGGCTGATCGAGTTGACGACGCCCTTGCCCTGCACGCACTTGAGGCCCGCCTCGAGCACGCTCCACCGGGAGCTGTCGATCATCACCGGCACGCGGGCGATCTCCGGCTCGGTCGCGATGAAGTTCAGGAATGTCGTCATCGCCAGCTCGGAGTCGAGCATGCCTTCGTCCATGTTGACGTCGATCATGTTGGCGCCACCGCGCACCTGCTCGACCGCGACGCTGACCGCTTCGGTGTAGTTCCCGCTCGTGATGAGCCGCGCGAACTTCGCGGACCCGGTCACGTTCGTCCGCTCACC
>Ga0136612_10000210_pt1 | contig 18016 bp, 17 predicted proteins | sample AntDryUQ224A2306_2_FD_106644 | JGI IMG/M metagenome (GOLD analysis project Ga0136612, IMG submission 106644) | Polar desert sand microbial communities from Dry Valleys, Antarctica - metaG UQ224A (23.06) | ecosystem: Environmental > Terrestrial > Soil > Desert | place: Antarctica: Dry Valley... | reverse complement strand
CGCCGCCGAAAGTGTCGATGCCGGTTGCTCGCTGCCAGCCCAGGGCGAAAGCGAGCTTGGCCGCGCCGGGAGTTGCTGATGCGGACGCCGATGCGCGGCGAAAGCCGAACGAGCCCGCCTCGGTCGCGGCCGCGAAGGGCGGCGCTTCGCCGGCGTCGCCGCTGACCGCGATGACTCCGCCGATCGCTTCCGATCCCCACAGCGCCGATTGTGGGCCGCGCACGACCTCGATCCGCGACGCGAGATCGGCATTGAGCAGCTCGAACCGCGGTGCGTTGCCGGCCGCCGGATCGTTGGCGCGGATGCCGTCGATGAACAGCAATGTGTGATTGGCTTCGGCGCCGCGGATCCGCACTTCGGCCACCGCGCCCGCCGGTCCCGAGATCGCGACCGCTGTCGACGGCGCCAGCCGGAGCAAAGCGGGGACCAGCGGCTCGCCGAGCCGGTCGATGCGCCGGTGATCGATGATGGTGACGCTGGCGGCGCTGTCCGAGACCCGCTCGGGAGCGCGCGCGGCGGTGACGACGATTTCATTGGCGTAAGCGGGCGTGGTGTCGGCGGGTGTTTGGACCATGGCTCATCCCTCTTCATTGACGAACATGTCGTCACAGAGGGATGCGCGGCCTCAAGGCTGAGGCCCCACCCACGCTCCACGGCTGGTCCCGGCCGGGGAAACGGACGACGGACCAAGGCAAGTGTCTGACTGGGAGAGGCTTTTGGCCTCCCCTCACAGTTGCGGGCACAGCGCCGGCTTTGAACCGGCTTCCTTCTTGGCCGGCGGCCATGACCGCCGGACCTCAGTCCGGTTTCAGGGCTAGGAGCGCGCCCGTCAGCTTGTCAAGTTGGCGCTCATTCGCTAGTGGCGCGCGACACCCCCGCTACTGGCCAGGCGGCTGGTCGGAAACCAGCGGCCCATTTTTCCAGGAACATTTCCATGAAGTCCGGCACCCACCCCGATTATCACATGATCACCGTCGAGATGACCGACGGCACCAAGTTCGAGACCCGCTCCACCTGGGGCAAGGAAGGGGACACGCTGCATCTCGACATCGATCCCTCGGTCCACCCGGCGTGGACCGGCGGCAAGTCGAGCATGCTCGACACCGGCGGGCAGGTCGCGCGCTTCAACAAGCGGTTCGGCGGGCTGACGCTCGGGAAGAAGTGACGAGCGCAGCCATGCCGGGGGCATGGCGGGCACCGAAGTCCGGCGATAGCCGTCCGCGACCGAGCGACGCGCAAAGCACCGCCCCCGTCTCGGCGCCGCTGATCGAAACCGAGCGGCTGACTCTGCGCCACTTCCGCGCCGACGACCTCGACGACTACGCCGAGACGATGGCCGACCCCGACGTCGTGCGGCATCTCGGCGGCGAGCCCAACGACCGCGAGGATTCTTGGCGCAGGCTCCTCACCGGAGCCGGCTTCTGGTCGCTGATGGGGATCGGCGTGTGGGCCGTCGAGCGCCGCTCGGACCGCGCTCTGATCGGCAATGTCGGCTTCTTCGACTTCCAGCGCGATATGCGACCGAGCATCGCTGGCGAGCCCGAAATGGGCTGGATCTTCAACCCTCGCGCCCACGGGCAGGGCTACGCGACCGAGGCGGGCGAGGCGGCGCTCGGCTGGTTCGACCGCACTTGGCCGCCGACCTCGATCCCGGCGATCATCGCGCGCGAGAATGGCCCGTCGATGCGGCTCGCCGAGCGGCTCGGCTTCGAGCGGCAGCGTGACGCCACCTATCGCGGCGAGCCGATCGCCCTTTTTCGCCGGCCGCTCCGCCGCACGGGCGGGCGCTGACTCCCTAAAAAGCGGGGATGCCGGTGATCGCCCGGCCGATGATCAGCGCGTGGACGTCGTGCGTGCCCTCGTAGGTGTTGACAGTCTCCAGGTTCGCCGCGTGGCGCATCACCTGGAACTCGGCGCTGATGCCGTTGCCGCCGTGCATGTCGCGGGCGATCCGCGCGATATCCAGCGCCTTGCCTGTATTGTTGCGCTTGATCAGGCTGATCGTTTCCGGAATCAGCTCGCCGGCCTCGAGCCTCCGGCCGACCCGTAAAGCGGCCTGCAGGCCCAGGGTGATCTCGGTCGCCATGTTGGCGAGCTTCAACTGGACCAATTGGTTGGCGGCCAGGGGACGGCCGAATTGCTGGCGGTCGAGCGTGTATTGGCGGGCGGCCGCATAACACGCCTCGGCCGCGCCCATCGAGCCCCAGCCGATGCCGTAGCGGGCGCGGTTGAGGCAGCCGAACGGACCTTTCAATCCTTCGATATTGGGCAGCAAGGAATCCTCGCCGACCTCGACCCCGTCCATCACGATCTCGCCGGTGATCGACGCGCGCAGCGAGAGCTTCATGCCGATCTTGGGCGCGCTCAGCCCCTTCATGCCCTTGTCGAGCACGAAGCCGCGGATCTTGCCGCCATGCGCTTCCGATTTCGCCCACACCACGAACACGTCGGCGATCGGCGAATTAGTGATCCATATCTTTGCGCCTGTCAGCCGGTAGCCGCCGTCGGTCTTCACCGCGCGCGTCGTCATCGATCCGGGATCGGACCCAGCCTCGGGCTCGGTCAGCCCGAAGCATCCGACCAGCTCGCCGCTCGCGAGCCCGGGCAGATACTTGTTGCGCTGCTCGTCGCTGCCGTAGGCGTGGATCGGGTGCATGACGAGGCTCGACTGGACCGACATCGCCGAGCGGTAGCCGCTATCGACCCGCTCGACCGCGCGGGCGATCAGGCCGTAGCTGACGTAGCCGAGGCCGGCGCCGCCATATTCATGCGGGATGGTCGCGCCCAAGAGCCCGAGCTCGCCCATCTCGGTCATGATCGCACGGTCGAAATGCTCGTTCAGATAGGCGTCGGTGACGCGCGGCTGGAGCTTGGCCTGGGCGTAGCCCTCGGCGGTGTCGCGGACCATCCGCTCTTCGTCGCTGAGCTGGTGCTCGAGGTCGAACGGATCGGCCCAGTCGAACGGAAGGATGGCAGGCTCGCCCACGTGCATGTTCCAGCCGGTTGAATGAAGTCGCGGCGTCCCTTAGCGGCGGGCGCCGCGGCGCGCCACCCCCGAGCGCCTTACCGGGCGGGGCTTGCGGTTGCGGTGGCGCCGCCGAAGCTCTGCTTGACGGTCAGCCCGAAATTCAGGTGGCGGTTGCGCTCGCGCTCCTCGCGGATCGACAATTTGGTGTCGGCCCGGTTGGGGAAGAACAGCAGCCGCGTGCGGTTGCCAGCCGTGTTGAGCGCATTGTCGACATCGAAGGTGATCGCGGTGCGCGGGCCCGGCCGATATTCGACGAACGCGGTCGCGTAGGGCCCGCCGTTGAAATTGATGTCGAATTCCTCGGTCCGGAAAAAGGTGAACCGGTCGCGGTCGCTAACCGCGAAGCCGTAGGAGAAGGCGCCGGCGTCGCGGCGGACCTCGGTGGACCACTCCCAGTCCGGGTAGAAGCCGCTGAAGTTGCGCGTCTTGCCGCTGATCGGATCCTCGACTCGGGTCCGCTGGATCATGCCGTTGGCCTTGGCCCGGAGGCCGCTCCACAGGCGGCCCAGCGGAGCGTCGATGTTGAGCCGGGCGAAGGTGCGCTTGCCGGTGCCGATGTTGCCCGGCGCGTCGAAGCCCTGGCCGCTCTCGTCGAAGATCAGAATTCGGTCCTGGAGCAGGCTGATGCGGTCGTGGCCGAGATCGAGCTTGATCAGCCCGTCGCCGAGGATCGGACGGTCGGCCGTGAAGCGGAACTCCCAGGCGCGCTGGGGCTGCAGGTTCGCGTTGCCGGCATTGACCCGGTCGGTCGACAGCTCGGCAACGCTGATGAAGTCGTAGAAGTCGAGTTGGGCGACGGTCCGGCGAATCGACAGCTGGGTGTGCCAGCCGCTCCCCGGCTTCCAGTCGATGGTCGCCTTGGGCTTGAGGAACTTGAGGGTCCGGTCGGCAATGGTGTCGCCGCGCACGCTGAGCTTCGAATATTCGAAGGTCAGACCGGCATCGAGCCGCAGCGCCGGCGAGAGGGAGCGGCCGACGTTGACGAACGCCTCGGCGCGCTTTTCCTTCACCGTCGCATGGTCGATCGGCAGGTCGATGCGGACTCGATCGCCTTCCTCGTCGATGACGAACAGGTCGACGGCGCTGTCGAGCGTGTTGAGCACTGCCTCGCCGCCGGTCTCGAACGAGAAGCCGGCGAGGTCCTGGCGGGTCCAACTGAGGCGGCCGATGGTCTCGTTGCGTTTTGCCTGCTGGGTCTGCTCGAAGCCGCCGACCACTACGGCGCCATCCTCGAGCAATCCGTTGCGTTCGAAATAAGCGTCGAAATTGTTGCGCTTGCGGCGGGTCGCGAGCCCGACCAGCTTGATCGCTCCGCCGGCCAGCGGGCGGGTGATGTCGCCGCCGATCTCGAACACCGGATTGTCATAGTCCTGGATGAGGGCGTCGTCGCGTCGCGGTCCGTCCGCCGGCGTCACCCGGTTCTTCTGCTCGAGGTCGAACCGCCCGGGCGACCAGCGCGCGTTGAGGCGGATCGCGCGGTCCTTGGCGTGCTCGAGCGCCCAACTCCCCGAGAGATAGGGATCGAAGTTGCGGTAGTTGTTGAACTTGCGCCGATGCTCGACCGGTTCGCCGGTGACGAGGTCGGTCAGCGTGTCGGTGCCTTCCTCCACTTGGTAGCTATGCTCGGTCCCGGCCGAAAGGTTGATGGCCGAAGCGCCGCGCTTGATCATCGCCGAAGCCGACCCGCTCGGGACGATGTCGCCGGTGTAGAGGCGCCGCGCCGAGACGGTGACATTGCCGTCGATGCCGCCTTCAGCCGACAGGATGACGTTGAGCACCTGGCTCTTGCCCGAATATTCGGCGCCGTAGAGGTCGCCCGGGCCGACCTCGACCCGGACCACCCCGCGCGCCGGGATTCGCGCCAGGGTGGTTTCGAGCGATTCCGCCTTGGAGCTCGGCCTCGCGCCGTTGATGACGACGTTGCCCGCCGCGCCCGCAAAGCCGCGCGTGTCGGTATTGCCGAGGTCGAGCGAGAAACCGGGGACTCGGCGGACGATGTCGAGCGCGGTGCGCGGCGCATATTGCGCGAATGAAGCCGCGTCCTAGGCGGTGGTGCGCGTGCCCTGCGCAGGAGCGGGCGGCGGCTGGTCGCCGGCGGTGGTCGCCTGGGCCCTTCCAACCTGCGGCGCGAACAGCGCAAGCAAGGCGACCGACGCATACAAGCCCGTCACGCGCATCGTTCGCCTCCTGTATTATCGTGCTAATACAGGAACACGGTTGGCGGCGGGAATCCAGAGGGCTTTCGACAAACCGACGAACGGTTCCGCCAGTGGCATCGGGAGGACGGCGAGCGGACAGGGCGAGGGGGGGGGGTCGCTCGGCTCGGCCCTTGGCGGAGAGGGTGGGATTCGAACCCACGGTGGGCTTGCACCCACGGCGGTTTTCAAGACCGCTGCCTTAAACCACTCGGCCACCTCTCCGCATCGAGCAGCAACCATTCAGCTGCCCCTGCCTATCGCGGTCGGGCCGGGCCGTGCAAGGCGCGCGGTGAACCCGGCTGGCGCCACAAGTGTTGATTCTCCTAGGGTTTGGCAAGGACGGAGGGCCGTAAGTTGCGTTCATTGAGCGGCTGGACATTGGTGGGGCTCGCGGCGGTCGCGTTCGGACCGGCGAGCGCGCAGGTCGACTCGCGCGCGCCGCTCCCGCGAATGGCGCAATATCGGCCGCCGCCACCGCGGCCTTCGGTTCTATCTCCGGCGCCGAGAGTGATTTACCCGTCACGGAGCATCACCGCGCCGACCGGCTTCGCCGCCTACAGGATTTGGCTGATGAGCCGGGCGCGGCGCGAAGGCGTGCGCGAGGCGACCATCCAGGCCCACATCCCGGGGCTCCAGTTCAACAGCCGGGCAATGGAGCTCGATCGGGCGCAGCAGCCGGTGGCGCGCACCTCCAGCTACATGGCGGCGTTCGCGCCCTATCGCCGTGACCACGTGACGCCGGTGCTGATCGGGCGCGGGCAGGCACGCTTCTCTCAGCATTGGCCGAGGCTTCACCAGATCCAGGCGCGCTACGGAGTCGACCCCGCCGTGCTGATGGCGATCTACGGCCATGAGACCAGTTATGGATCGATCACCGGCAGCTTCGACCTCCTGGAAGCGCTCGCCAGCCTTGCCTACGAAGGGCGCCGCCGCCAGATGTTCGAGAGCGAGTTCCTGGCGGCCCTGAAGCTGATCGACGGCGGCGTGCCGCGCTGGCGATTGAAGGGCAGCTATGCCGGCGCGACCGGCTACCCGCAATTCATGCCGACCGCCGCCCTTCGTCTGCGCGCCGACGGGGACGGGGACGGCTATGCGGACATCTGGTCGAACGAGCCCGACGGCTTTGCCTCGATCGCCAATTATCTGCGCGACGCGGGATGGAAGCGGGGAATTCCGTGGGGAGTTGCGGCGCGGACTCCGCCGACTCTCAACCGCTCGGCCATTCGGACCACGCTGACCGCGCCCAAATGCGCCAGGGTTTATCAGCGGCACAGCCGGTGGCTGACGATGGCGGAATGGCGCTCGCTCGGCGTGGTGGCCTATGGCCGGCCGATGCCGGACAGCGAAATGGCGACTCTTCTCGAGCCGGACGGTCCCGGCGCCACGGCCTACCTTTTGACCAACAATTATCGGGCGATCCTCGACTATAATTGCTCGAATTATTACGCGCTGTCGGTGGGCCTGCTCGCCGACGCCATCGCCGGCCGCTGAAGCCCCCTCGCGCGCGGGCGATTCGGGCGATAGACAGGGCCGCTCGTTCCCACAGCAAGGGCCGCCATTTGACGATGATCCGCTCAGTCCTGCTCGCAACCGCCGCCGCCGCCGCCGCCGCCCTCGCCACGGCCGCTCCGGCCAAGGCGCCGCAATATGACACGCCGGCGCCGATCGCCTATCTGATCGACCTGTCGTCGGGGGCTGAGCTGCTCGCCAAGAACGCCGACCAGCGCATCCCGCCGGCGTCGATGGCCAAGATGATGACCACCGAGCTGGCGTTCGAGCTGATCGACCGCGGCCAGCTGCCGATGACCAGGATGTGCACGGTGCGGCCCGAGACGTGGCGGAAATGGTATGGGCCGCAGGCCGGCTCGACCATGTTCCTGTCGGTCAACGAACGGGTCAGCGTCGAAAACTTGCTGCACGGCATCGTCACTCTGTCGGGCAACGACGCCTCGGTCGTGCTCGCCGAGTGCATCGCCGGCACCGAGCAGGCGTTCGCCGGGCAAATGAACGCGCTGGCCAAGAAGCTCGGGCTTAAGAACAGCAACTTCGGCAACAGCAACGGCTGGCCGGACGAGGGACGGACCTATGTCACCGCGCGCGACCTGGCGACGCTGGCGCGGGCGACGATCGAGAAGCACCCCAAGCTCTACAAGCAATTCTACGGGCAGCCGAGCTTCACCTGGGGCAAGACCCTGGGTTCGGGGCAGGACATCACCCAGGGCAACCGCAACCCGATCCTCGGCAAGGTCCCCGGAGCCGACGGCCTCAAGACTGGCCACACCGCGGAGGCCGGTTACGGCTTCACCGGATCGGCCGAGCAGAACGGTCGGCGGCTGGTGATGGTCGTCGCGCGCCTCCCGAGCTGGAATTCGCGCATCGAGGAATCGGTGCGGCTGATGAGCTGGGGCTTCAATGCCTGGGCCGCCAAGCCGCTGTATCGGTCCGGCGCCAAGGTCGGCACCGCGCGGGTTCAGCTCGGCGATGACGGCGAGGTTGATCTGGTCGCGCCGCGCAACCTCGCCGTGACCATCCCGGCCGGCCTCGCGGGCGGCCAGACCCGGCTCAAGATCCGCTACCAGGGGCCGGTCAAGGCGCCGATCGCCAAGGGGCAGCACGTCGCCGACCTTGTCGTCCTCACCGGCGACACGCCGCCGCAAGTGGTGCCGCTGGTTGCCGGAGAGGCGATCGACGAAGCCGGCTTGTTCGGGAGAATGTGGCTCGGCTTCAAGCAGCTCGTCGGGATGGCGTGAGCGCCAGTCCGCCATCTTTGGGGCGCTTCATCAGCCTCGAAGGCGGGGAGGGGGTCGGCAAATCGACGCAGGTGAAGTCCCTCCAGGCAGCATTGTCCGAGCGCGGGATCGATTGCCTCGCCACGCGCGAGCCCGGCGGCAGCGAAGGCGCTGAGGCGATTCGTGAGTTGCTGCTCGGCGGCGGCGAAGAACGCTGGTCGATCCGGACCGAAGCCTTGCTGTTCGCCGCGGCGCGGGCGGACCATGTCGAAAAGGCGATCAAGCCGGCGCTCGCGTCTGGAAGATGGGTGATCGCGGATCGCTTCCTCGATTCATCCCTGGCCTACCAGGGGGGAGCAGGAGGGCTCGGACGGGACTCGGTGCGAGCGCTCCATGACTTCGGCAGTCAGGGATTCTTGCCCGACCGGACGCTGGTGCTGATGCTTGGCGAAGGCGTCGAGCGCGCGCTGGCCCGCGATGGCGCCGAGAGCGACCGGATCGGCCGCCGGCCGGTGGATTACCACACTGCGGTCGACGAGGCGTTCCGGATCATCGCGCTGCAGGAACCCCAACGGGTGCGGCTGGTCGATGCGTCCGGGAGCCCTGAGCAGGTGACCCGGCGGCTGCTCGATGAAATCGCGGATTTGCTGCCGTGATCGCCGGCCATGACAAAGCGGTTGGTGAGTTCGAAAGCGCGCGGAAAGCGGATGCGCTGCACCATGCGTGGCTGCTGGCCGGGCCCAGGGGCGTCGGCAAGGCGCATTTTGCGCGCGCCGCGGCGACTCGCGTGCTGGCCGATGCGGCCGGGCCGCCGATCGACCTTCCGGGGCTGGAGACGCCGGAGGAGCACCCGATGGCCAAGCTGGCCGCCGCCGGCAGCCATCCCGACATGCGCTGGCTCGAGCGGATCGAAAATCCCAAGAAGCCGGGTACGCTGTACAAGAATATCATCATCGATCAGGTGCGTCGGCTCGGCGAACTGTTCGACCTGACCCCGGCGCTGTCGCCGTGGCGGGCGGTGGTGATCGATTCGGCCGACGATCTCGAGGGACCCGCCGCCAATGCGCTCTTGAAGATGCTCGAGGAGCCGCCGCCGAACTGCGTCTTCCTGCTCGTCAGCCACGCGCCGGGAAGACTGCTGCCGACCATTCTTTCACGCTGCAGAACCTTGACTTTCCAACCGCTTGGCGATGACGCCATGAAGTCACTGCTGGAGGCGCAATTGCCCTTACTGAGCGCGGCGGAGCGCGGTCGCATCGTCGCCAAGGCGGGCGGATCGGTCGGCCGGGCGCTGGCGTTCGCGGCGCTCGATCTCGCCAAGCTCGAGGATGCGGCGATCAAGATCCTCCACGAAGGGGACGCGACCAACGCCCGCCGCTCCGCGCTGGCGCTGGAGCTTGGCCGCAAGGGCGCCGGTGAGCGCTACGCGGCGTTCCTCGACCTGGTGCCCGCGCTGATCGCCCGTCAGGCGCGCACGCTTCACGGCCGCCAGCTCGAGCGGGCGCTCGACGCTTATGCCCAAACGCGCGAGTTGGCAGCGTTCGCGCCGCGGGTTTCGCTCGACCCGGCGGCGACCGTGTTCCAATTGGGCGGGATCCTCGCATCGGTCGCCGCGCGCCCGGTTCCTTGAAGGCCGGTTCCTTGAAGGCGGGTTCCTTGAAGGGTGGGGCGGTGGCGGCTAGTGCCCCGCTGGCGATGGCCGAGCCGTTCTACATCACGACCGCGATCAGCTACCCCAACGGGCGGCCGCATATCGGCCACGCCTATGAAGCGATTGCCGCCGATGCGATCGCCCGGTTCCAGCGCGCGCGGGGCAACGACGTGCGGTTCCAGACCGGCACCGACGAGCATGGCCTGAAGATGGTTCAAGCGGCCCGCGAGGCGGGTCTTGAGCCGCGCGAATATGCAGCGCAAATGTCGAATATTTTCCAAGAGATGTGCGATGTTCTCGAGGTTAAATATGATCGCTTCATCCGGACCTCGGAGCCCGACCATTACCGCGCCAGCCAGGCGATCTGGCAGGCGATGGAGGAGCGCGGGGACCTGTACCTCGGCCGCTACGAAGGCTGGTATTCGGTGCGCGACGAGGCGTTCTATGACGAAAGCGAGCTGACTGACGGGGAAGGGGGCGAAAAGCTCTCGCCGCAGGGCTCGCCGGTCGAGTGGACCGCGGAAGAAAGCTGGTTCTTCAGGCTGTCGGCCTACCAGCAGCCGTTGCTCGATCATTATGCGGCCAACCCGCACTTCATCCAGCCCGACAGCCGCCGCAACGAAGTGCTGCGCTTCGTCGAGGGCGGCCTCTCGGACCTGTCGATCTCGCGCACCAGCTTCGACTGGGGGGTGCCGGCGCCGGGCCACCCGGGGCACGTGATGTACGTCTGGCTCGACGCGCTGACCAACTACATCACCGGCCTTGGCTATCCCGACGACACCGAGCTGTTCCAGCGCTACTGGCCGGCGGCGATCCATTTGATCGGCAAGGACGTCGTCCGCTTCCATGCGGTCTATTGGCCGGCATTCCTGATGTCGGCCGGAATCGCGCTGCCGAACATGGTCTACGGCCACGGCTTCTTGCTGAGCAGCGGCGAGAAGATGTCGAAGAGCATCGGCAATGTCGTCGACCCGTTCGTGCTGGCCGAGCGCTTCGGCGTCGATGCCTTGCGCTATTTCCTGTTGCGCGAAGTGCCGTTCGGGCAGGACGGCAGCTACAGCCCCGAAGCGATCGTCAACCGAGTCAACGCCGAGCTCGCCAACAGCTTCGGCAATCTCGCGCAGCGCAGCTTGTCGATGATTTTCAAGAACCTCGACGGCGTCATTCCCAAGCCTGGAGACGCGGCCGACGACCTCGAACTGCTCGCCAGCATCGCGGGCGCGGTAGAATGCGACATTCCCGACGCCTTCGAGCGGTTGGCATTCTCGGTCGGCCTCGAAGCCTGGCTGCAGGCGGTGTTCGCCTGCAACGCCTATGTCGACGCCCAGGCGCCGTGGGCGCTCAAGAAGACCGATCCCGAGCGGATGGCGGCGGTGCTCGGTACGGTGGTGGTCGCCGTGCACCGCCTGGCCGAGGCGATAGCGCCAGTGACTCCGGCGGCGGCCGCGAAGCTGATCGCGCTGATCGACAGCGGCGGCGGCGGCCAGCCGATCGCCCAGCCGGTGCCGATCTTTCCGCGCCTGGAGCTTGAGGAGGAGGCGCAATGAGGCTGATCGACAGCCACTGCCACCTCAACTACCCGGGGCTGGTCGAGCGGCAGGCGGAGGTGCTCGACACCGCGCGGGCGAGGGGCATCGCGGGCTTCCTCAACATCGCCACCCGGCGGAGCGAGTGGGGGGAGATTCTCGCGACCGCCGAGCGCCACGATGACGTCTGGGCGAGCGTCGGCGTGCACCCGCACGAGGCCGACGCCCATCCCGACCTCGGCGCGGCCGCGCTGGTCGAGGGCTCCGGGCACGCCAAGGTGGTCGCCATCGGCGAATGCGGCCTCGATTATTATTACGACAATAGCGCGCGCCCGGCCCAGCGCGAGCGCTTCGAGGCGCATATCGAAGCCGCGCGCGCCACCGGATTGCCGCTGATCGTCCACACCCGCGATGCCGAAGACGACACCGCCGAGATCCTTGGCGCCGCCACCCGGACGGGCGGAGTGAGCGGCGTCCTCCACTGCTTCACCGGCACCGCGGAGCTTGCCCGCAAGGCGCTCGATTTCGGCTTCTTCATCTCGTTGAGCGGCATCGTCACCTTCAAGAACGCCCGCGACCTCCAGGAAACCGCCAGGCGGCTCCCGCTCGACCGGCTGCTGGTCGAAACCGACTCCCCGTTCCTCGCCCCGGTCCCGCATCGCGGCAAGCCGTGCGAGCCGGCGTTCGTTGCCGACACCGCCGCATTCGTCGCCGGGCTGCGCGGCGACGAGCCCGAGGTGCTTGCCGAAGCGACAACCGCCAATTTCTTCCGCTTGTTCGCCCGGGCCGCGGCGTGAAGCTGCTGATTCTCGGCTGCGGCACTTCCACCGGCGTGCCGAAAATCGGCAACGACTGGGGCCAATGCAACCCCGACGAGCCGCGCAATCGCCGCTCGCGCTCGTCGGTGGCGCTCGACAGCGGCGGCGAAACCCTGCTGGTGGATTGCGGCCCCGACCTTCGCCAGCAGCTGCTCGACGCCGACATCGGCCGCATCGACGGGCTGATCGTCACCCACGACCATGCCGACCATTGCCACGGAATCGATGATCTGCGGCCGCTGGCGCAGGCCTTGCAGCGGCCGGTGCCGTTGCATGCCCGCCGCCATGACCTCGAGCGGCTCCAGAGCCGCTTCGCCTACGCGTTCGCCCAGGCGGGGATCTATCCGCCGGTGGTCGAGGCGGTACCGCTCGAGCAGGAACTGGCGTGGGGCGATGCGACGCTGCGCTTCGTCGATCAGCCGCACGGGGGCATCACATCGCTCGGCATGCGCATCGAGGAAGGCGACCGGTCTGTCGTTTATTCCATAGATTTCCATGAGTTAACCGACGAGATGGCAAACTTGTACCAGGGAGCGGACGTGTGGGTGTGCGACTGCCTGATGCGGCGGCCGCACCCGACCCATGCCAATCTCGATGCGGTGCTCGGCTGGGCCGGCGACCTCAACGTCGGCCAGCTCTATCTGACCCACATGGGCAACGGCCTCGACTATGCGACCCTGGTCCGCGAGCTGCCCGACTGGGCGGCGCCCGCGCACGACGGACTGGAGATCGCGCTTTGAGGACCAGGCGATGACCAATGATCTGATGCTCGGCGGCGTCTATATCCTGATGGCGGTGATGCTCGTGCTCGGCGCGCTGATGGCGCGGCGCGAACCGGCCGCCAAGCTGCTGACCATGGCGCTGGCGTGGATCGCGATCTTCGCTGCGGGGTTTGTGCTGTTCACGTTCCGCGACGATTTCGGCTGGGTCGCACAGCGGCTGCGCGCCGAAGCCACCGGCCAGCCGGTCGAGCAGGGGACGCAAATCCGCATCCCGATGGCGATCGACGGCCATTTCTGGGTCGACGGCGAATTGAACGGCGAGTCCGTGAAGTTCCTGGTCGACAGCGGCGCGACGATGACGACCATCGGCCGCGACACCGCGCAGCGCACCGGGGTCGAGGTCAGTCCGACGCCCGATCAGTTGGTCCGCACCGGCAACGGGCTGATCCGCGTCTCCAGCGGTCGAGCGCGCAGCCTGAACATCGGTCCGATCGAGCGGCAAGACATCGCCATGCACGTCGCCGACAACGCCGGCCTCAACGTGCTGGGGATGAATTTCCTGTCGTCGCTCGACCGGTGGGGGGTCGAGGGCCGCTGGCTGGTGCTGGTGCCCTGATGCCGCGCCCCGTTCCCCCGGCACTTTACATAATACATATTATCAGACTTACCGATCGCGCGTGGAAAAGGCCCCCTGCGGTCGGGGCAATCGCGTGAGCCTCGAACGCCTGGTGGCGATCATGCGCCGACTGCGCGACCCGATCAGCGGCTGCGAATGGTACCGCGTGCAGAGCTTCGAGACGATCGCGCCCTACACCATCGAGGAAGCCTATGAGGTCGCCGACGCGATCGCGCGCAACGACATGGACGCGCTCGCCGACGAGCTTGGCGACCTCCAGCTGCAAGTCGTGTTCCACTCGCAAATGGCTGAGGAAGCCGGACATTTCACGCTGGACGATGTGCTCGGGTCGATCTGCGACAAGCTCGAGCGGCGCCACCCGCATGTGTTCGGCGGCGCCGCGTCGAGCCCTGGCTGGGAGGAACTCAAGGCGGCCGAGCGTCTGAGCAAGCCGGACGAAAGCGCCTTGGCCGGCGTCGCTCTGGCGCTGCCGGCGCTCGAGCGCGCCCAGAAGCTGCAGCGGAGGGCGGCGCGGACCGGTTTCGACTGGCCCGATGCCGCGGGCCCGCGGGCCAAGATCGACGAGGAACTGGCCGAGCTCGACGCGGAAACCGAGCAGGGCGCCCGCGAAGAGGAGCTCGGCGACCTTTTATTTGCCCTTGTGAACCTCGCAAGGCACCTCAACGTCGATGCGGAAGCGGCTCTACGCAAGGCCAATCGCAAGTTCGAACGGCGCTTTCTGGCAATCGGGAAAGCGCCGGGTTTCAGGACTCTCTCACTGGACGAGAAAGAGGCGCTGTGGACCCGTGCCAAGGCGGATCAGGCCGATTCCAGCGCCTGAAACCGCGCCCAATTATCGCGCGACAGGCGCACCGATAGATGAATTGAATCGTCGCCGATCTGCTGGTCGAGGACTTCGCCGCGGGCGTGCAGCCACGCGATCTTGCCGCCGTCGCCCGCCGGAACGCTGATCTCGATCACCTGGTCGTCCTTCGTCAGCCGCTCGCCGATCCGCTTCTGGAGCTCGTCGAGGCCCGAGCCGGTCAGCGCCGAGATCGGCGCCACGTCGTCACGCCGCGCGGCCTCGTTGAGCAGCGCCTCGCGCTCATCACGCCCGAGCAAATCGACCTTGTTCCACGCCTCCAGCCGCGGCGGCGCCCCCTCCTCCGCCAGCCCGAGCGCGACCAGAACGTCGTCGACGTCCTCGCGCTGCGCGTCGTGGTCGGGGTGCGCCATGTCGCGCACGTGGACCAAAAGGTCGGCCGACGCGACCTCCTCCAGCGTCGCCCGGAACGCCGCAACCAGCTCGGTCGGCAGGTCGGAGACGAACCCGACCGTGTCCGACAGGATCGCCTTGTCGAAGCCCGGGATCTTGATTTCGCGCATGGTCGGGTCGAGCGTCGCGAACAGTAGGTTCTCCGCGAACACGTCTTCGCCCGTCAACCTGTTGAAAAGAGTCGATTTTCCGGCGTTGGTGTAGCCGACCAGCGCGACCACCGGCCAGGGCGCTCGTTGGCGCCGGTCCCTGTGGAGCGAACGGGTGCGCTTGACTTGCTCCAGTTCGCGGCGAATCCGCGCCATGCGGTCGCGGATCAGGCGCCGGTCGGCCTCGATCTGGGTCTCGCCGGGGCCGCCCAAAAAGCCGAAGCCGCCGCGCTGGCGCTCGAGGTGGGTCCAGCTGCGCACCAGCCGCCCCGCCTGATAGTCGAGGTGGGCGAGCTCGACCTGCAGCCGACCTTCGGCGGTCACGGCGCGCTCGCCGAAAATCTCGAGGATCAGCCCGGTGCGGTCGATCACCTTGGTGCCGACTTCCTCCTCCAACGATTTCTGCTGGACCGGCGTCAACGCCGCATCGACGACCAGCAAATGGGCGTCGTGCTCGCGCGCAATCGCCGCGATTTGCTCGACCTGGCCCTTGCCGAGCAAGGTCGCCGGGCGGATCGAGCGCAGCCGGTACGACCGCCGCGCCGCGACCTTGATCCCGATCGTCTCGGCCAGTCCCTGCGCCTCGTCGAGCCGCGCCTCGGCCGACCGGCGCGACCCGCCCCCGCTGCGCTCGCGGCTGGCGCTCTCGGGCACGACCAGCACCGCGCGCTCGCCGCGGGCGACGTCGACCGCCCCGTTGCCGTCGAAACTATTCAGGCTCGCTCTCCGTTGCGGGCTCCACCGCAGGCTCCGCCGGCTCGTCCGCGGCCTCGCGCTCCTCCGGCTCCAGCTTCAGCGGGTGCGCCGGCTGCAGGGTCGAGATCGCATGCTTGTAGACCAGCTGCACCTGGCCGCCGCGCTCTAGAAGCAGCGAGAATTGGTCGAACCCGGCGACCGCGCCCTGGAGCATCACTCCGTTGACCAGGAAAACGGTCATTGCATCGGTCTCGCGCGCGGCGGCGCTGAGGAACACGTCCTGCAAGGTCGCCCGGCCTCCGTGACTCCCCTGTCCCTCGCTGTGCGTGGCGACGAAATCCTTCGGCATCGCGCCCGGCATGATGGTCGAGATCGAATGCTTGTAGACCAGCTGCGATGCTCCGTCGCGGCGCAGCAGCAGCGAAAACGCGTCGAACCAGGTGATCACGCCCTGCAGCTTGACCCCCTTCATCAGGAAAATGGTCACCGGGGATTTGGATCGCCGCATGCTGTTGAGGAAATGGTCCTGCAGGCTGAGGGGTTTCTCGGCCATGCTCCTGTGCTCCTATTCCTCGCCGTCCCGCTTGTCGCCGATGCCGAGCGCCTTCAGCTTGCGGTGCAGCGCCGAGCGTTCCATCCCGATGAACGACGCGGTGCGCGAGATGTTGCCGGAAAAGCGGCGGATCTGGATCTTGAGATACTCGCGCTCGAACGATTCCCGCGCTTCGCGCAACGGGCTGCCCATGATCGTCATGGTCGCGCTGGTGACGCCGGTGCTGCTCTGGCTGTCGAGCACTTCGCTCGGCAACAGGTCGACCTCGATGCAGCCGACCCGATCGCCGGGCGCGAGGATGATGGTGCGCTCGATGATGTTGCGCAGCTGGCGGACGTTGCCGGGCCATTCGTGCGCCTGGAGCGCCGCCATCGCTTCGTCCGACAGGCTCGGCGTCGGGATCCGCCGCTCGGCGGCGAAGCGGGCGAGGAAATGGCTGACCAGTTCGGGTATATCCTCGCGCCGTTCGCGCAGCGCGGGAAGCTTCACCGGCACGACGTTCAATCGGTAATAGAGGTCCTCGCGGAAGCGCCCGGCGGCGATTTCCTCCGACAGGTTGCGCGAAGTCGCCGACAGCACCCGGACGTCGACCTTGACCGGCCGCTGCCCGCCGACGCGATGGTAGCTCTGGTCGGTCAGCACGCGCAGGATCTTGCCCTGGGTGGTCTGCGGCATGTCGGCGATCTCGTCGAGGAACAAAGTCCCGCCATGCGCTTGCTCGAGCAGCCCGGGCCGGGCCTCGCCGTCGACTTCCGAGCCGAACAATTCCTCTTCGACCCGGTCGGGGCTCATCATCGCCGCCGACAGCACGATGAACGGCGCCTTGGCCCGCGGGCTCCACTGGTGGATCATCCGCGCGGCGATCTCCTTGCCGACGCCGCCCGGACCGGTGATCAGCACGCGGCTGCCGGTCGGCGCCACCCGTTTCAGAGTCGCGCGCACCGTGTTGATCGCCACCGAAGCACCGTTCAATTGCTCGTCCTGGCCGATCTGCCGGCGCAGCGCGACATTCTCGCGTTGCATGCGATCGGTCTCGGTGGCGCGGTCGACGAGATAGACCAGTCGCTCGGCCTCGAACGGCTTTTCGATGAAATCGATGGCGCCTTCGCGCACCGCGGCGACGGCCGTGTCGAGATTGCCATGGCCGGAAATCAGCAGCACCGGCAGGCTCGAGTCGCGGCGCTTGATCTCCTGCAACAGCTGGAGGCCGTCGAGGCGCGACCCCTGGAGCCACACGTCCAACAGGACCATGGACGGCCGGCGGTCGGCGATCGCGTCCAGCGCGGCCGTGCTGTCGGCCGCGGTGCGAACCGCATAGCCTTCGTCCTCGAGCACGCCGCTGACGAGCTCGCGGATGTCCGCCTCGTCATCCACGACCAGTACCTCAAGCGCCATCAGCTAATGTCCTTCACATTGTCATCGTCTTTGGGTTCGCCGACTTCGCCGCTTTCCGCGGTCGCCTCGGAAGCGAGCCTGGCCAGCCGTTCGGCGTCGAACGCGATGCGGACGTGGGTCCCTCCCCCCTTGCGGTCGAGGAAGGCGATTTCGCCCATATGTTCCTCGACGATCTTCTTGACGATGGCCAGCCCGAGGCCGGTGCCGCGGACCCGGGTCGTCATGTACGGCTCGGTCAGCCGCTCGCGGTCCTCGGGCAGGCCGATGCCGGTGTCCATCACGTCGATGACGATTTGCTCGTCCTCTCCTCTAACGCGCAGTTCGACGCGATCGCCGGCCAGGCTATGCTCCCCGCGGTTACGCCTTGTTTCAATGGCTTCTACCGCGTTCTTCACGACATTAGTCAACGCTTGCGAAAGCTGGCGGCGGTCGCAGACCATCGCGAACTGGCCCTCGGGCGGGTCAATCGTGAACGTCAGGCCCGGATGAGCGACCTCGTGCAGGAACAGCGCCTGGCGGGCGATCTCATGGACATTCTCCTCGCGGAACACCGGCTTGGGCATGCGCGCGAAATTGGAGAATTCGTCGACCATCCGCCGCAGGTCGCCGACCTGCCGGATGATGGTCTCGGTCAGCCGGGCAAAGGTGGCCGGGTCGGT
>Ga0136612_10000209_pt1 | contig 18074 bp, 13 predicted proteins | sample AntDryUQ224A2306_2_FD_106644 | JGI IMG/M metagenome (GOLD analysis project Ga0136612, IMG submission 106644) | Polar desert sand microbial communities from Dry Valleys, Antarctica - metaG UQ224A (23.06) | ecosystem: Environmental > Terrestrial > Soil > Desert | place: Antarctica: Dry Valley... | reverse complement strand
TAGGTGTGGAGGAGGGCCTGGTCGTACCGGTGATTCACGACGCCGACCGCAAGAGCTTCGCGGCTGTCGAACGTGAGATAGGCGAGCTGGCAGCAAAGGCCCGAGACGGCAAGCTCGGCCTGTCGGAGCTACAGGGAGGCACCTTCACCATCACCAACGGGGGCGTGTACGGCTCGCTCATGTCCACGCCCATACTGAACGCGCCGCAGGTCGGTATACTCGGTATGCACACGATCAAGGACCGAGCGGTGGTGGTAGCCGGCGAGATCGTGGTGCGGCCGATGATGTACCTCGCGCTCTCGTACGATCACCGAATAGTGGACGGGAGCACGGCTGTGCGTTTCCTCGTGCGCGTGAAGGAGATGGTCGAGGACCCCGAGACGTTGTTACTGGAGGGGTAGTACGCTCCTCTGGCGGGCGCACGTTGCGAAACAGCGCAAACAGTGAAAAGTCGTACACGGCCTTCAGATCGCCGGCGATGAAAAACGGCAGCCCGAGCGCGGGCACTGCCAGAGCTGCACCCGCAAATAATGGCGCCGATGCGGGCCCCGCCGTTCGCGCGACGGACAGGAAGCCGTATGCAAACAGTCGAACACCGTATGCCGCGAAGAGTATCCGACCATCGCGAGATAATCCGACACCCGCTGCGTCGCCCGAAGTTTGCGCCGACTCTCTCACCTCGTACCGCTCGCGACCCAGTACCGATTGTACTCGGGCGGAACGACGACGCGGGAATGTAGGCTCGCAGCAGCGAGGTCTAGCTCCACCTCGTCGGGGGTGTATGACGCGAGGAGCGAGTAGAAGAAGAGTGCATACTGGCGGGCGGTGAGCGAGTCGCCCGACGCCGTTTCGATCCACTCTGCCGCCTCGCGAGCCGATGCGGGTCGTCGCAGGTCGCGCAAGTAGTAGCCCCCGCCCTGTCGGAGCGCGCGCGCCGTCTGCTCGAAGCACGCTCGTATGTTCGGCAGGTGGTGCAGCGTCGTATGTGAGTAGACGAAGTCGAGCTCGCCGACATCGAACACAAGCTCCGCAACGTCTCCCACCCGCCAGCGCAGCCGATCGCCCACGCCGGCTTCAGCCGCCCGCTGCGCCGCGATCTCCAGCATCGCGGGTGAGAGGTCCAACCCGACGATACTCAGGTCGGGCCGCGCAACTGCGAGCAGTATTGGTATGTCGCCCGGCCCGCAGCCCAGGTCCGCGACAAACGCGCGCTCGGGGATGACGACGGCAAGCTCGCGCACGAATGCGGCGTTCGACTCGCTGAAGTCAATCGAGGCGTACTCGTCGGCGGTCTCCTCCATTGCCTCCGGTTCGGGCGTCCTCCTGTCGAAAGAGGTGTCCATTAACGACGCAACGTACTCACGCAGAGCGGCTTCGCCCATCTCGGTTCTCCTGTTCTGGTCCACGCCTGCCGCAGGCGCGTGTTCGCCCGCGTCTAGTGTATCATTCGTGTCTGCTTTGCGACGAGTAGACTGTTGAGGCGAATACCCATCTCGCAGGCACAGACCTCCGTGACGGCCCTGGGAACGCGGGCCGCCTGATGCGTCGGCGGCCGCGTCATTCCCGTTTCGACCCTGCGCCTCCGCGTTGAGTGAGCGACATCTGTGGGCGAATGTGCAGTACCCGCAGCTCGTCAGCGGCGAGGGCGAGACGCCGGCTGTGTAGGCGGATCGGTCGTCCGGTGAGAAGGTCGTCCACCTGCGCGTCGCCGGCCCACAAGGGCGCCTCTTCGTCAACCACAAGCTCCACGACCGTCGCCGCGCGAGCGGTGTTGTACACCACGAGGTAGATGCCGTGCTCGTCGCCGTAGCGCTCGACCCGAACCGCGACGTCTGCGACTCGCACGCCCGTGATAGGCTGCCAACCGGCGTTGGCCAGACGTAGTAGGATCGGGGCGTATCTGCGCTGGTACTGCACCTCGATGGGCGACACGACGTACAGCCCCTCCAACGGACCAGAGCACACAAATAAGCAGTAGAGCAAGGCCCACTTCCACATCGCCGCGACGCTCCGCTCGTCGTTCCACCCTGTGTATACCATTTGGAGCACTGGTTTGCGGTGCGCTGCCGCACGGTAGAACGCGAGCAACGACTCGTCCGAGAGCAGGGTTTCAAACTCCCTCTCTGCGCCGATCACGTCTAGCGCGAAGACAATGAACGGCTGATTACTGTAAACCCCGTTGCCCATCAATATCTTGCCGGCCGAGTGCAACCGTCGTCGCAGCTCCCATAGGTATTCCAGTTGCGACGAGCTGTTGCTCAGCGCCGGCCTTCCGCTGCCCGCGTGATAGGTCAGCGGTATAGTCGCTGCCGAGAAGTGCTCGCGCCGGAAATTGTTGTAGCCTCCCCACAGGTACAGCGAGTCCACATACACACCGTCAATGAACGGCGAAGACAGCATCAGCGGCACGTAGTACTCCAGCATGTAAGCGCCGATGGTGGGCTTGCCCGTGACCTCGTGCAGGCGGGGATTGGGGTTCAGCGGGAACACCACCGACTTGCCTACCCGACTGTCGTCTCGCTCGTACGTACGCAAGCGACCGCGCGCGTCGTGCAGCCCCGAGCTTCGGATGATCGCTAGATGCTCCACGGCGCTTCTGTAGGAGTTCGGCGGCTGCAGGCCGGGCGCGGCGAGCGGGCGGGGAGGCAGCTCCCATATATCGAGCAGTTTCAACGTTTCGGCGTAGCTCTGCGGTATCCGGGCCAGGTTCGGTATCGCGCCCTGGCTCGGGTTGGTGTATGCGATGGTGTAGCCGCCGGCCGCATGGTCCTGCGACCAGCCGTCGTTCTCGGCGAACTCCTCGACCGTCGTCGCGTCGCCCATTGTCTTTCCCGTTTCGTGAAATGCGTAGAGATGGGGCAAAGGGTAGGCGCTCAACTGAGCCAGTTGCCAATATCCCTGGCGAACCACGCGCGACTCGAAGTAGTCGGGGTGGCGCCGATAGTACCGGTCGAGCGCGGCCCGCAGCCCCCACCCGCCGGGCAGGAGGTCGAGCACGAACCGGAACGGCGCGGCGCTGCGAAGCGGTTCCCTCCCGACCGACGAGAGACCGAACCTAAGCCTCAGATAGAACTCGTCCGCGCCGGGACGAACACCGATCTCGAAGTCGGACGGGCTGCCCGGCGGAATGGAGAACGCGACACAAAGCCGTGCGCGTCGAAACGTCAAAGCGGCGATCGGCAACGAGGTCTGCGCCAGATCGCGAGTGTGCGGGGAGAGCGCCGTGCGCTGTATCGTACTGCTTTCCCAGGCGGCGCCGCTTAGCGCTAGCGGGAGTGAGTACACCAAGTCAACCGCCCGGTCGCGACCTGTGAGGTCCGACACACGTCCCTCGACCTGCAGCGCACCGTCGCCCAAGCAGGTGTACGCGACGCTGACCGCAAGGCCCGCGCCCCTCAAGTTCGTGCGCTGCTGAAGCCCGTCGCCCACCCGGGTCGCCCTGCCCGTCGCACGATAGCTCCTGCCTGCGGCGACGTCGGTCACGGCAAGCCCGCCGCCCCCGGGGAGTACCAGCGCCGTGCCTCCTTCCCGAGACAGATGGATCAGCGCGCCGGCGTCGTCCAGCCCGAAGGCGTTTCCGCCTGCCTGGAGCCAGTGGATTGCATCGTCCGCTGCGCCCCCGACGTCCTCCTCCCGCCTCGCGAAGAGCGCGCCGAATCGCGCCGACGCGGCGAACACGAGTGAGTCGAACAGGAAGGCGCGTCGAGTGATCGGCAGTCGGTGAAGTCGTTCCACGAGACCCTCGTCTCCACTCGCACTCACTCGCGCTGGATCGCCTCGACGATCTGCTTGAATAGCTTGAGGTCCTGTTGAAAGTCCTCCGGCGTGGTCTTTGGCGCCGTGCCGCGCGCGACGACGTCGTGGAAGTACTCGAGCTCGTGCGTGTAGGGATCCTTGTAGGTCGGGCGATGAATGCTCTCAATGTATGCGTCGCCGACAGTTTCGCTGAGTTGGAGAGTAGGCGGGAGATGACGGATGTAGGGGGTGTCGTACACGACCTTCACCGTGCGACGTTGTCCCAACACCTCGATATAGCAGTCGAAGCGGCCCTGATCGTCCACTCCGGTCTCGAACACGGCATAGTAATCGTCGTACTCGAAGGTCGCCGCGATGAAGCGACCGTTGTTCCACTGGTGAGCAGACCTCACCTGGTTCGGCGCGCCGATGATCTCGCGCATGGCGGAAAGGTCATGGCTGCTCAGCCCGCACATCAGCCGGTAAACTCGGGCGAGCACCGGCGGCACGTCGCCGATCGCCTCCTGGACGAGCCGACGAGCGCGAGCCGCCCGGTCGTTCATCGCCGCTTCGGGCACGTCGTCGGGTCGGAGCACATTGCTCGACTGATCTATGAAGTACCTGTTCGGCCCGATTATCGCGTGTATGCGCGCGTAGTTGATCTTCTCGAGCGCCCGTACCTCCTCAACGGCGCGCACGAACGCGGGTGCGAATCGGCGCATGTAGGCTACCATCACCTGGACTCCCGCCTCGTCACGCGCGCGGATGATCGCCTCGGCCTCGGAGGACGCGAGGCACATCGGCTTCTCGACGAGCACGTGCTTGCCGTGCGCCGCCGCAGCAATCACACAGTCGGCGTGGTACTCGTCGCTGTTGAGCACAAACACGGCGTCGAGGTCGGGGTCTGCGCACAGCTCCTCGTACTCAGTGTAAAGCGCCGGTATGCTGTACTGCGCGCCGACCACGTCTAGCAACTGCCTCGACACGTCGCACGCCGCCCTCACCTCGTAACGTTCACCCAACGCTCGCAGTATCGGAAGATGCACAACCTGCGCAACCTCGCCCAGGCCGATCAACCCAACCCTGACTCGCTCCATCGAAACCTCCGTCCAATCGCCTCGCTTCTCGCTCTCAGTTGGAACGCACTCTCCATCGTACCAGGGTGAACGTGTTCCGTGTTCCGGCTCGACCACATCCGGATTGCGGCCGCCTCGACGCTCGGCTGCCTCGATGGGCTGACAGCGGCTCGTCTCGTCGGCCGTTGATTCGCAGGCGGCGACGGGGGTATGATGCGAGAAGCAGGACGACGTTCCCTGCGACGCTGCTTGGGCTGCACGGGGGACGCATTCTCGGAATATAGTCATTGCTGCGTACTGTCTATCAGGCGACCCGGCTACGCGGTTCAGAAAGTAGGAGTGACGCCGATGTCGCCACGCAAACTCGCAACCGCCGCAGTAAAGCTCACGAGCGCGATGGACGCCTCGAAGTGCGAGCAGGACGCGGCGACGACGCGCCGAAGCTGAAGGGAGTTCCAGTTGGACACAGCACGTATCACACTCGACCCGGCTTATCGCATCGGCAAGGTGGACCCGAGGCTTTACGGCTCATTTGTAGAGCACATGGGCCGCGCGATCTACACGGGTATCTACGAGCCCGGACACCCTACCGCCGACGAGAACGGCTTCAGGACCGACGTGCTCGACCTGGTGCGCGAGCTGCAAGTGCCGATCGTTCGCTACCCCGGCGGCAACTTCGTCTCAGCATACAACTGGGAGGACGGCGTCGGCCCGCTCGTCGAGCGCCCCACACGGCTCGACCTCGCGTGGCGCTCGGTCGAGTCCAACCGGATCGGCACGAACGAGTTTGCAAAGTGGTGTAGGCTTGCAAACACCGAGATGATGCCGGCGGTCAACCTCGGCACACGGGGGCCCGACGCCGCGCGTGCGCTCGTCGAGTACTGCAACCACCCGAACGGGAGCAGTTGGAGCGACTTGCGCGTCGCCCACGGCGCGACTGCGCCGCACAACTTCAAACTGTGGTGTTTGGGCAACGAGATGGACGGACCGTGGCAACTCGGCGCGAAGACCGCTCACGAGTACGGCCGACTTGCGGCGGAGACGGCCAAGGCGATGAAGCTGACTGACCCCACGATCGAGCTCGTCGCGTGCGGCAGCTCCAGCCGCAACATGCCCACGTTCCCCGACTGGGAGGCCGAGGTGCTCGACCACGCGTACGAGTACGTCGAGTACATCTCCCTTCATAGCTATTACCACCGTCAGGAGACCGACTCCGTCGGCGAGTACCTCGCGAAATCGCTCGACATGGACTCGTTCATCCGCTCGGTCGTAGCGGTCTGCGACTACACGCAGGCACGGAAGCGTTCGCTCAAACGTATAGACCTTTCGTTCGACGAGTGGAACGTCACCCGCTCCTCGGGCCAGGAGGACGACGCTCACGAGCCGTGGTCCGTCGCGCCCCCGCTGGCGGAATCGCGCTACACGGTCGAGGATGCGTTGCTGGTCGGCTGCTTGTTCATCACGCTGCTACAGCACGTGGACAGAGTGAAGGTCGCCTGCCTCGCGCAGCTCGTGAATATCTTGCCGCCGATCATGACCAGGGCCGCCGGCGGCGCGTGGCGGCAAACGATCTACTATCCCTACGTCCACGTCTCCACCTTTGGCAGGGGCGTATCGCTGCTGCCGAGCGTTGCGTGCCCGACGTACGAAACGCGCGAGTTCGGCGCTGCGCCGTCCCTGGCGGTCGCAGCCGTCCACGGCGAGGCGAGCGGAGGAGTGACGATCTTCGCAGTGAACCGGGGCGAGAACGGGCCGATGACTATCGAGGTTGACCTTCGCGGCTTCCCCGACCTCGCTCGGATCGAGAGCCTCGTCCTCGCCGACGACGACCTCGGCGCGGCGAACACCGAGCTCGAGCCCGACCGCGTGACGCCCCGTGCGGGGACCGACGCCCAACTCGACGGCGGTCGTTTGACGGCGACCCTGCCCAGCCTCTCGTGGAACGTCCTTCGACTCTCGAAGAGCCCTACGACTTGACCACCACGTCCGGCTACGTTCGAGCCGGGCCACGCACGGCCGCATCGTGGAGCCGCGCACTCTGTGCTCCCGGGGTCAGGAGGTGACGTCGCCGTTGTGGTCGGCCACTGAGGCCGTGTAGTCGTAGAAGCCCGACCCGTACTCGACGCCCATGCGACCCGTCAGGATAAGCCTGCGGAGTTCGGGCGCCGGTCGGTAGCGTTCCTCGCCGTAGTAGTCCTCGAGGTTCTGAAGCACGGCTGCGACCCTGTGCAGCCCGATTCGATCCCCTCGGCGCAGGGGACCCTCGGGATGGCGCGCGCCGAGCCGCATCGCAGTGTCTATGTCCTCGGGCGACGCCACGCCCTCGCCGAGCGCCCACGCCGCCTCGTTGACTATGCAACATACGATGCGGGGCGTCGTCATCGCCGGGGTGTCTGCGACCGTTCTCGACCTGTATCCCAGCCCGGCCCAGAACTCACTCGCCTGTGACAAGACGTCGCTTGCCGTCTCAGACGGAACGGCGAGTTCCAACATTCTATGCGGCGCCTCAGTATCCAGCAGGCCGAACGCAACCAGCCGGCTGTAGCCGCCGAGCGTAATCGAGATTTCCACGGCGGTCATTGCGAGCGCCGACGAGATCAAGAGCGTGCCGGGCCGCATCGCCTCGGCGATCTCCTCGAGCAGTGCGCGCTTCGCGTCCACCGGGTAGTCCAACGTCTCGACTATCACCCGCGCGCTCGAGGCCAACGCGCCGATCCCAAGCCCAGAACCGCCCCCCGCGTAGTCGGGCACGTAGGACGCCACCGGAACGTCTTGCCGCATCAACATACCTGCGATGTGCGACGCGCGTCCGGGGTCGCCGGCGACGACCACCTCGGGACGGACGCTGCGTCTATTCGCCATATTCGTAGAACCCCCGGCCCGTCTTGCGTCCCAGCCGCCCAGCCTCAATCATCCTCCGCTGTATGGGGTGTGGTCGGAAGCGCGGCTCGTGGAAGTACGCCTCGTAAACCGAGCACGTAACTGCGTAGTTCACATCTAAGCCGATAAGGTCCATAAGCTCGAAAGGACCCATCGGGAAGCCGCCCGCCTCGCGCAGCACCGAGTCCACGTCCTCAACACTCGCAGTGCGCTCGCCGAGCATCCGCAGTGCTTCGGAATAGAACGCGCGGTTCACGCGGTTGACGATGAAGCCCGGTGTATCCGCCGCCCTCACAGGCGACTTGCCCATCGCACGGGCGAGGTCATCGGTTGCGGTCAACGCATCCTCAGAGCTTGCGTCCCCGGCGACGACCTCGACAAGCGCCATCGAGTGGACGGGGTTGAAGAAGTGCATCCCGACCACTCGCTCCCGTCGGGGAGCCGCGCTCGCGATGCCCGTGATGGAGAGCGACGAAGTGTTCGACGCAAGCACGGCTTCGGGCAGCATCCCACCCAGCCGTGCGAACAACTCGCGCTTCAGGTCCGGACTCTCGGGCGCGGCCTCGATCACAAAGGCGCACCCGTCGAGCACCGACAAGTCTACACCGGTCGTCAGTCGGTCGAGCGCCACCGTCCTCGCCAGTTCGGTGGTGCGCCTGCGCTCGACCGAACGACTCAGTCCAGCGCGGATCGTTGCGACGCCGCGTTCGAGGTTCTCGGCCTGCGGTTCGTACAGCTTCACTGTGTGTCCGGAGCCGAGCAGCGCCTGCGCGATACCCGCGCCCATCGTACCGGCGCCTACGACGCCCACTATCAATGAATCGGCCTGTGTCTCACCGCTCACGGTCTCACCTCCCTGACTTGGAAACGACGGCCCCATCATACCCTACATCGCTTCGTCTCCGGGCCGTGGCGACACCTGTTACGCAGTGCGCCTCTCGCATTTGCGATAGACCTCAGGCGCCGACGACGAACGCTGCAATCACTCAACGCAACGATCGTCGTGGCGGGAGGAACGGGCGGCTACCCGATCCGCGCCATAAATCGCTTGGTATCGAAGTCGTACTCTCGAGTGACGAGCTCGACCTCCGTCGGTCCGTCCCCTGAGGCCGAAACCTCGACGAAGCCGTCGGCCGCTTCGAAGCGCATCGCGCCCGACTCCCCCTCGATGGGAGTGAGGCCGACGCCGTCGGGGCCGAAGAACTCCGTCGCCCGACGCAGTACGTCTGCGGTCGAGAGTTTTGTATTCGTGCTGTATCTCATGCCTCGCCTCCTGTGTTGGCTACTATTCAACGCCGGCTGGAAAGGCGTCGGCTACTCTCTGCATCTTGTAGAATGCAGTACGCAGCACACCTTGCCGAATCACAATCAAAGGAGACAGCAATGAGCGTTCCACAAGAAGCAGATAGTTTGCAAGAATTCTTACAGGAGAACTCACAACGGGAGTCTGGAACGAAGTGGCAGGTCGAGAACCCCTACGCGCTGGAGATCAACCTGAACAATGAGCAGGTTTTCCTGAAGGCAGGCTCGATGATCGGATACTACGGCGTCATCAAGTTCACCCGCACGTCTGGCGGCGGCGGGGTCGGCAGGCTCGTCAAGCGGATGGTGAGCGGCGAGACCGGCGCGCTGATGAAGGCGGAGGGGGCGGGCACTTTGTACGTCGCCGACCAGGGCAAGCGGATCACGCTGCTCTCGCTCGCGGGTGAGACCATCTTTCTGAACGGCAGCGACATGCTCGCCTATCAAGATGGGCTGCAGTGGGACATCACAATGACGCGCGGCGCGGGTATGGCCGCCGGCGGGCTATTCTCGCTCCGCCTGGAGGGTACCGGTCTCGTGGCCTTCACCACGCACGGCAATCCGCTCGTGCTGCGAGTCACCCCGCAGCACCCGCTCCTCACGGACCCGAACGCAACTGTAGCCTGGTCGGGAGGCCTAACACCCGGCGTGAAGACCGACATCGGACTACAGACGCTGATAGGCAGGTCGAGCGGCGAATCGTTCCAGCTCCTGTTCCAGGGCGAAGGGTTCGTCGTACTACAGCCGTATGAGGAGATTGTTCAGGCGACGAATCGGTGAGCTCGCAGCGCGGTCGGTCGGAGGCGGAAGCCCAGAAGCAGGAGTTACTACAGCGTTTGCACGTTGAAGGTCAAGCGTTGCTCGATTCGGTCTCTGGGCTCGATGAGGACGAACTGTCCCAGTCGGGCGTCGTGGGCGAGTGGTCCGCCCAGGATGTGATCGCTCACGTCGGATGGTGGGAACGGCAGACGCTCCGAGCTCTGGAGGCGGCATTTGACTACAGGGACGAGGACAGTCGAGCGAAGGCCGTGTATTCGTGGCTCGATTGGTCCGGCGGTCTCGAAGCACTCAACGCGCAAGCCTACCTGGAGGAGCGAGACCGATCCCTCGACGAGCTGCTAGCAGATCATATGAATACTTTCAATCGCATCATCGAGATTCTCGAGGCCGCACCGGCCGACTGGCTAACTACGACAGCGGGCCCGAACGCCGAACAGGATTCCGACAAGGAGGTGCGGATCGCACGCGACACTTGTGAACACTTTCGCGAGCACGCCTCCGCAATACTCGACTGGCGCAGACGCACCTTCGGCGAGACGCCCTGAGAGCCGTAGACAGTAGCACGAACCGCAGCCTACCTGTCATAAGTCGGGGGAGGCGGTGAACACTTACAGGAATCCAATCACACTCCGAAGCTACAAGTTGCAGGCGTGATGCCGGGGCTGCGTGAACGTGGCCGCCATTCAAAGCCATCGGCGGCTCCGCTCGCCCGACGTCGGGCGAGAGGCTACGGGTGACAGCAACGTCGGGACGCGCGCCGCCCTCCCGCAATATTGGAATGTGTAGAACCTTTATGGGTGCGCTAACCACGCTGCTGAGCGTTTTGTGCCGCGACGACCGTACGCCGCGTAATCACTGCCGTGGTACGATACACAATGGCTCTATCGAAGCCGGGACGCCCTGCGGCGAACTACGGTGCGCGCTGGAGTGTGCGAGTGTAAGGCTCGGCAAGGTGGTTGCGCGCCACATCAATCAGCCCTGTGGGTACCACCAGGCCGAGTGGTCCGAATGTTTCGACCTTCGGGTGGAACGTCGCTACGGTCTCGCCCGGCTTGTATCTCCATGAGCCCTCCACAACTGCGCCGCCGCTCAGCACGTCCGACAGATGCACGCTCTGGAGCGCCACCGGTTCGGAGAACTCGACAACCACCGCACCCTTCTCCACGCGAGATCGCAGCACCTTCGGCGCGGTTCTATCCAGTTGGACGGTGTCGTTGTACACGAGCCAGTTGCCCACCGAGTCCGTGAAGCGCACCCAAACCGTCTTCAACCCTTCGGCGGCGCCGAGGTCCCAGTCGTGCAGCCCCTGACCATGTTCCCATACCTGCCACGACTTGCCGTTTTCGCTCCACTCAATGCGAATATCGCCCTCGGTTGAATCGGTAGCTTTCGTCGCAACCTGCGTGTACTGGGTGTTTACGCTCGCGAGCCCAGGATCGAGCGGTGCGTTTGCGCCGAGGTACCGCACCTCGGGCGCCTCCAGCGTTTTGCGCCAGAGCGACACGTCGCCGACAACGGCGTTGGGATACGCCCAGCCGGATACGGGGCCAAGCGCTAGCGTCGAGCCCACTGTCGGCGGCGTCGCCTTGTGCATCCCAACAAGTTTCCCGGATGCGTAGTACCAAACATACTCACCGTCCCAAGCAACCGCGTACATCCGAGCTGCACCGGCAGTCCACGGCGCCACGCCGATCAGTTGATCCGCCACTCTCAACTCGAGCCCGGCGTCCCTCACCCGCACGTTGAGTTCACCAAGCGAGAGTAGCAGTGCGCCGTCCGTAGCGGCCTGCTCTGGCCGAGCCCAAAACACGAGCGAGCCGCGACTACCTACCGTCTTTCTGTACGACACGCCGACTCGCGACCGAACCGCCGGGCTGTTGTAAGGCAGCCCAAGCCAGCGGAAGCCCGCACCGAAGTCGCCGTCCACATATGATGTGGCTGTGAGCCCGGGCTCAAGCTGTGCGGCGTCAAGGTAGAACTCCTCTCCGACCTCGACCGTTTCGCTGGACAGCACTCCAATGAGCACGTCGCTACCGTTTGCTTGGAACGTGAAACTGCCCCTGTACCACCCTCCGCCGACGGCCTTCCAAATCATTTCGGGACGATTCTCGTCCGTGAACTCTTCGGCCTCGACGGCCTTTACGCTGTCTGCACCCTGGAATATCCAGCCGGTGATCGTGTCGTTGGTGATTGGACGTCCCGACTCAAGTCGGACGTACGTCGAGTAGGTGTAGTTGCGCTTCGGTACGACTGATGCGGCGTGCACCGTCGCGGCTTTACCGGCTTTGGACTTGTGCACCAGGAGGGCTTTTCTGCCGAAGCGTGCATAGTCGGGCGAGGATACCACCTGAACCCAGGAGTTCAGTCCGCTCCATCCCTCTGAGCCTCGCTCAATTCCGGAGTTGGCGATCACGTTCATTGCGCCGCCCTCCAGCAGCACGCCGTCCGCTCGATATGCACTGCTCCTATTACCTTCCTCGAGCTGCAAGGCGTCCCAGTGCACTCCCGTCCCAATCAATCGAACGGCGGCGTCCGTAGCGCTTGGCGAGGACTTGAATGTCATACTGATTCGGCGCCAGTCGTCGCCGGCCTGGGTGTCTAGCTCGTGCACGCGGAGCGACCGGCTGACCACGCCCTGAGTTTCGAGTTCCTCGACTGTCATTTTGCCGCCGGCGCCCTGCACCTGTGCAGAGATCGTGTAGTGGGCGTTCGGCTTGATAATCACCTTTTGGACCAGCTCGGAGCCGACTCCGGAGCTCGCACTCAACACCGCCAGCGAGCCGTGAAATGCGGTTGAGGTCGGCTCGTAGAACCGATGCGCCTGGTCGCGCAGTTCTGAATCCCAACTTGCGGGTATGCCGCCCGCCCAGCTCTCAAAGCTGGAGTTCGCCAGGAGGTTCGGCCCGAGCGGGCGGTAGAGCGGCTGGCCCGTCGTTTTCGGCTGCGGCCCAAGTGATGGTAGCGCATTGCCGGACAGTCGAGCGGAAAGAAGCAACTGCGGGTCTGGGGCGACAGTGACGCTGCCCACAGGGGGTCGCTCTTGCAGATCTATGCCCGCCGTTCCAACCTCGCTCCACGCGCCCGAGGAATTCTTGAATCGAACGTATACGGTTTGGGGACCGTCGCCGGGTGTGAGAGTCCATTCCTTCTCAGGAGCAAACGGCTCCTCAAATGCGTCGGTGAAGTGAGCGCTATTAGAAATCATCATGCCAGTGGGATTGTTCGGCGCTTCGGTCGCGCTCAACTGTAGCTTGACGAAGCGAGATAGACTCGTACCCTCGCCGTCAATCCGAACAACGGGCCGGCTCGGCGCCATGCCTCCGGCCTGGTCCACAAAGGTCGGTCCGTCGCCGAGCAGCGTGATCTTGCGTACCCCGCCCATCTCGTCGTTCTTCTTGAGGGCGTCCAGGCGTGTGCCGGTCCAGAACACATCTACGTGCCAGCCCTTTACGCCCGATCCCGTATCCTCGGCCGTGAACACCTTGTCGCCCCATCCAGCGATCTTCAGCTTTGTGCCCAGCGGTATGTACTCGGGGTCCACCGCGACCGCGCCCCAGTGTACCTTCTTGCCGTTGTACATTATGCCCCAGCCGGGGTCGCCTGGCCTCTTCTGCGTTTCCTCGAAGCCGGCGGTGTAGTAAGTCACTGTAGCGTCAACCGACTGGCCCTGCTCCACATTCGGTCGGCTGCCCGAAGTTATCTCCACTCCCTTTACTACGTTCGGCGCGAGACGCCCCATTGCGGCGGCGACCTCACTAACGAGGTAATATCGGTCGAGCCCTTTCGGGGTTCCGTCGGAGTACCAGTACTTCGCTGTTCCCGGCCCGCTCCAGACGTTGCCGTCGTAAACAATGAAATACTTGCCGTCGGCGCTGACACCCTTGACCACGAACCAGTGGTCTGTCGCAGTCGTCTCATACCTCCCGATGCGTATGGAAGGGTCTGTTGACGCGCCGTTCACATCTGCGCCGGGGGAAATCTTACGCATATCAGCACCGACGATCGCGACGTTGCCGCGGTCTACGACGCCGCGCAGATCGTCTACGTTCCGAATATTCTCGGCATACTTGACATTCCACTTGCTCAGCGCGCGGGTCAGGTCGGAGTAATGCGTCCAGGCCTTGTTCTTACCTATGAGGGCGCGAATGTCTTTGATGGGTACTGATAGATTGAGCGAGTACTGTATGGCCGACGCAACGGCCGTGGGTCCGCAGTTGACCTGCTGATTGTCGAACTCGTCGTAGCTCGAAGGCTCGCCTTGATACCGATACCAGGACCCTGCCTGGGCGGAGCTCTGAGCGTGGGCGACAGGTCCCGAGAAGGCGACTGGAAGCAGCCCCACAAGGAGCGCGCACACCAATCCAAATCGAACGAACCACCCCACCCTAATCATCCACAGATCTTTCCCTCGCGTAGTCGCCGTCTCCAAATCCTTTGTTGCTACTGCAATTTTACCCCAGCGTAACACAGGGATGTTATGGGACTTTCGTCCCACAACTGTAGCTCGTACTCATCGGCGTAGTGAGTGGGTTATCCAGGCAATAACGCGGCGACCGAAGGCATGTGTTGCTGCGCACCAAGGGGTTCACTTGGAGAGTACAGGGTTGGTACACCAAAGCCGACCACTGCCGTACGGCTATCGCGACTACTCGTCTCACATTAAAGACAGTATACCCCATGTCGCTACGTAGACCCAAGGCTAATTACGCGCCGTCGCCACCAACGGATTCATAGGGTTGCACTCCCCCCTGAGAGCGAGCGACGGCGGGTCCACAGCGCCGCTCGGGCTCCACGACAGGTTGACCGGTGTTGGCTGTTGGCTTGACGACGTAAGCCCAATGCGACGCCCGGCGCCGGCTAGCCCACGGCGGCGGGCGCGAGGGCGGCGAGCTCGTCGAGGAGGGCGGCGGCGCTTCGAATGCCGTTGTGGAAGTTGTCCAGCAGGAGCCACTCGTTCGGGGCGTGAGCGTTCTCGCCGGGCAGACCAACGCCCATCAGGATCGTCGGCGCCCCGAGCGCCTTGGCGAACGTCGCGACCACAGGTATGGAGCCGCCCTCGCGGATAAACACCGGCCGCTTGCCGAAACCACGCTCCATCGCTCGAGACGCCGCAGACATGGCCGGATGGTCGAGCGGCACGATGGCGGGCTTCCCACCGTGCATCGGCACGATCTCAACTCGCACGCCCGGAGGTGCGATCTCGTGGATGTAGTTTGTGAGCAGGTCGCGAATCTCGTCCGGATCCTGGTCCGGCGCCAGCCGACAACTGATCTTGACGTGCGCTTCGGCGGGCAGTACGGTCTTCGAGCCCTCACCTGTGAAGCCGCCCCAGACGCCGTTTATCTCCAGGGTCGGTCGAGCCCACGTCCGTTCCAATGTGGTAAAGCCGGTCTCGCCGTACGTTGCGGAAACGCCCAGATCACGTACGTATTCGGCTTCGTCGAACGGAAGTGCTCGGAACTCCTCACGCTCCTGTTCGGTCAACTCGAGCACCCGGTCGTAGAATCCTGGGACGAGTATGCGGCCGTTTGCATCCTTCAGGCCGGCCACGATTCGCGCCGCCGCCTCGGCGGGGTTCATCACCGAGCCGCCGTACGACCCAGAGTGCAGATCGGACGACGGACCGTACACATCCACCTGAATGTACGTCAGCCCTCGCAAACCGTATGTGATCGAAGGCAGCCCCTCTGCGAACATGCCGGTGTCGCTGATCACCGCCACGTCGCACGAGAGCAGGTCGGTGTGCGCCTCGATAAAAGCGTCGAGGTGCTCGCTGCCCAACTCCTCCTCTCCCTCAAGGAGAAACTTGACGTTGACAGGTAGCTCGCCTCGCGCCAAGAGAATCGCCTCGACCGCCTTAACGTGCATGTACATCTGACCCTTGTCGTCAACCGCGCCGCGCGCGTAGAGCCGCCCGTCGCGCACGTCGGGCTCAAAGGGCGGCGTTTCCCAGAGATGCAGCGGGTCGACAGGCTGGACGTCGTAGTGACCGTACACGAGCACTGTGGGGCGGTCCGGGCCGGCCTCCAGGTGCTCGGCGTAGACAAGCGGGCAGCCAGGAGTTTTGTGTATCTCCGCACTCGACACGCCCGCCGCAAGCAGACGATCGCGCAACCACTCCGCCGCTCGCTGCATATCGGGCCGATGCTCGGTGAGTGTGCTAATGCTGGGGATGCGCAGCAACTCCATTAGCTCCTCGACGTACCGTTCGCGGTCGGAGTCTATCCTGGCCATTACTTCTTCGTTCGCCATCCTGTTCGCCTCCTTCTGCTTGCGGTGAATACTTGCTGGTGAACGTAGGAGCTCAAACCGCCATTGCGGCCTGGGCGGTCGTGGGAAGCATTGCAGGTACCTGAAGCTTGCCCACGCCGATGCGCGAGTCGGCCATTCCGTAGTACACGTCTATCCGCCCGTTGTCCCGCTGGTCAACAGCTGTGGGAAACACCACGTTGTCCACCAGCCCCTCCCGCTCGTCGGGGGTTGTGGGCTCAAGCACGGGCTCCTTCGACCGATAGAGCACCTTGCGAGGATTGGACTTGTCCAACACGAGTACACCTGCTGAGTAGTGAACGTTCGGCTGAAGGTCCATACCGTCGAGTATCTGACCTGATACGCCGTGAAAGAGTGTTAGCCACCCGTGCTGGGTGAGCAACGGCGGCGAACCCCCGCCGATCTTCAGCGCCTGCCACGGCCCGTCGGGTTCCGCCAGCAGGCAGTGAGACCTGTAATGCGTCAGCCCGCCGAGCCGGCTCGTGAGCTGCTCGACAGGACAGTAGGAGATCCACATACTGGGGCGGGTCTCCGTAACATCGGCGGGAAGCACATAGAAGGCGGGCGAGCCTGGGTGGGACAGGTCGTAGTCCGGCCTGTGAATGAGCGCAATGGACGGCCTGCCCTCTGGGTCGGCGATGAGTTCGGGGAAGATGAGCGCGTCCTTATTGTCATAGAAATCAAACTCAACGTTGCGCGACGTTGCGAACTTGACAAGCCCAAGTCGCTCCCAGGCAATGCCGTCGTCCGAGACCGCCATACCGACGCGTGGTCCGAGTGGGCCGTACGCGGTGTAGGTCATGAGGTACTTGTCGAGCGCAGCCAGATACGTGACCCGCGGATCTTCGCAGCCGGCCGTGTGGGAGTTCTGCTCGTAGCCGGTGCTGGGCTCCAGCGCGTATCCCAACCGCTCGACGCCTACAGGGTCGCCTTGCCCGTCGAAGATCACCCTTGCAATGCCGATGCGCGAGTAGTTGTTGTCGGCCACCACTCTGGGGTAAAGGTAGAGCTCCCCGTCGCGCCCTCTGGCGCACCCAGGATTCAGTACACCCCACGCTTCGTTGGGATCGTTGGGATCCTCCTCCATCAGCACGCCCATTCGTTCAACATGAAAGGGCCTGTCGGTCGCCAGGGTCAATAGCTGTCTCCTGCTGGTATTTCACCGGTACCGGCCTCCTCGGCACGGACGGTGGAACGTCGGTTTGTGCATCATGCGCGGCTGACTGACAGCCACTAGTTTTCTTAGGTTACCATGCTTAGCGCAATAAGGCCACCTACATTCGCGCGACTCGTCGTCCAGACCCGGCCGCCTGACCCCGATGCGGGGGATATAATGTCAGTATGGATCAGTTCCCTTGCGGCAAAGCCGCGCGCCGCTCGTGACGCGAGCGGAGTTACTTCTCGCCGCTCTCGGCGTCGTGAGCGGTGTGTTGCTCGTGCTCATGCTCTTCGTCGCGGTGCTCGGCGTGGTGGGCCGGGGCGTACTAGGCGAGGCAATGCGCAGCGCCCACGACGCTATGATCTTCGTGATGGCGTTCTTCCCCCTGTACGCAGTCGTACTCACGGTCGCGCTCGCGTGGTGGATCTACAAGCGCGACGCCAGGTAGGAGCCTGGACACGCTCAACCCACTCGTCGCGACCCGTCGCAGCCGATGTTATACTGCCACTGATGGACTACACTTTGGAGCAACGACCCACTCGTCTTAGCGGTGAACTTCACGTCGCGAGCAGACGCTCGGGAGGCTGCGCCGAACGCTCGGACCGAACGGCGCGGCGCACCGATCTTCAGATTGCGGCGCCATCGACGACGCGCTCGTCCAGCCACCTACGTTCTTCATTGGCGGCTTCGGCTACAAGCGCCGAGTTGCCACAGAACATGAGGTATAATTGGGAGTTGATTATGTCGCACACTCGTGCGCCCGTGCGCGCCACCACCATACTTGCAGTATTGAGAGACGGCCGACTGGCAGTCGCCGGCGACGGTCAGGTCACCGCCGGCGACACCGTGCTCAAGCACAAGGCCGTGAAGAT
>Ga0136612_10000208_pt1 | contig 18080 bp, 17 predicted proteins | sample AntDryUQ224A2306_2_FD_106644 | JGI IMG/M metagenome (GOLD analysis project Ga0136612, IMG submission 106644) | Polar desert sand microbial communities from Dry Valleys, Antarctica - metaG UQ224A (23.06) | ecosystem: Environmental > Terrestrial > Soil > Desert | place: Antarctica: Dry Valley... | reverse complement strand
GGACCTGCCGAACCTGCCGCCGGTCGACCCGGCGGCAGCCCGCGTCGCGCCGGGGGACCTGACGCCGGAGATCATGGCTGCCTTCTTGACCGACGGCGATGAGCCAGTGGCGCGCTGGGCACTTAGCCAGGTGCTGGCTGGCCAGCCGCGGGCGCTCGTCTACGACACGTTCCTGCGAGACACTATGCGCATCGTGGGCGAGCGTTGGGCCAGTGGCAGGTGGACCATCTCAGAGGAGCACCTGGCGACGCAGACCCTGGCGCGCGTCCTGACCTCTCTCGCCCCCGAGGATTCGCAGGCCCAACGGACCGGACCCCAGGCGGTGCTCGCCGGCGTGGCGGGAGAGGAGCACGCCATCGGTCTCATCCTGCTCGATCACCTGCTGCGCGAGGGCGGTTGGTCCGTGGCGCAGCTCGGCCCCAACGTGCCCGTGGACGACCTGGTCCGCTTCGTGGCCAAGTTCGGGGCGCGGCTCGTCGCCCTCACCGCGTCGGCCGCGGAACGCACCGAGACCCTGCACGACACCATCGTCGCTCTCCGGGCGCTGCCATCGGCGCCCAAGGTCATGATCGGTGGCCGGATCGTGGATGTGGCGGATCCCAGCGCACTCGGCGCCGACTGGAGTGGCACGTCCGTGCAGGGGGCGGCGCGTTTCGCGGACGGGCTGCGCGCGGAGCTACTCAGCGGCCCCAGCTGACGATCGACTCGGGCGCGACCACGATGACCACGGGATCTCCATGGCCGGCCATCCGGTTGGCCATCTCGATGGGTGGGCGGTCCGGCAGGTAGCGCCGCACCTGGGCCTGGCTGATGCGGATGTAGGCGCTGCGACCCTCGGCGCCCTCCACCACCCAGGCCGTCCCGCGCACCAGGACGCCCCGCTTGCGCCGGATATCGCCATCGACCTCCACAGCCGCACGGCCCGACCGCCGGACATTACCGACCTTGTGGTCGCCGGCCTGTGCGCCGATCCAGAAACGATCTCCGTCCCAGTGATACCAGGCGGGAACCACGTGCGGATCTCCGTCAGCGTCGGTCGTGGCGAAGCGGCACAGGTTGGGCTCGGCTAGGTGATCATGCAGCGCGTTCGAGTCCTGCGCCCAGCCCGACGTCTCGACCGTCCTCTCCACTCAGGCGACCTCGGCCGATGCTCAGACCGCGACCGGTTCGCGGTACTCACCAAAGACGCCGCGCAAGACTCCGCACATCTCGCCCAGCGTGGCGTAGGCGTTGGCGCACTCCAGCAGCGCGGGCATGACGTTCGCCTCGCTGGAGCCGGGCCGCGAGGCCCGATCGCGCAGGTGCGAGAGAGCCTGCTGCAAGGCCGCCGCGTCGCGTTCGCGGCGGACCCGTGCTAGGCGCTCCAGGTGTCGCTGCTTGCTCGCCTCGCTCACCTCCAGCAGCGGGATCTCCAGCTTCTCATCCGGATCCACGAAGGCGTTGACGCCCACGATCTTGCGCTCGCCCGCATCGAACTCGCGCTGAAAGCGATAGGCCGCGTCGGCGATCTCCTTCTGCGGATAGCCGGTCTCGGTGGCCGCCACCATGCCGCCCAGCCGGTCGATCTCGTCGAGGTAGCGCCACACCTGACGCTCCACCTCGTTGGTCAGTGACTCCACGAACCAGGAGCCGCCCAGCGGATCGACCGTGTTGCGCACGCCGCTCTCGCTGGCGATGACCTGCTGCTGCCGCAGCGCGAGGAGTGCCGCCTCGGCGGAGGGCACGGCCCAGGCCTCGTCATAGGCGTCCGTGTGCAGTGACTGCGAACCGCCTAGCACGCCAGCTAGCGCCTGGAGCGCCACGCGCGTGAGGTTGTTGAGCGGCTGCTGCGCGGTCAGTGAGACGCCGGCCGTCTGGGTGTGGAAGCGCATCCAGGTCGAGCGTTCGTTCTCTGCCCGGTAGCGCTGCGTCATGAGCTTCCACCAGATGCGTCGCGCGGCGCGGAACTTGGCGATCTCCTCGAAGAAGTCGCTGTGGCTGTTGAAGAAGAAGCTGAGGCGCGGCGCGAACTCGTCGACACGGAGGCCACGGCGCAGCGCCTCCTCCACGTAGGCCATGCCATCGGCGATGGTGAACGCCAGCTCCTGGACAGCAGTGGAGCCGGCCTCGCGGATGTGGTAGCCGCTGATGGAGATGGTGTTCCAGCGGGGCATCTCGCGGGTCCCGAACTCGATGGTGTCGGTCACCAGGCGCATGGACGGCTCGGGCGGAAAGAGGAACTCCTTCTGCGCGATGAACTCCTTGAGGATGTCGTTCTGGAGCGTGCCCTCCAGCTTGGCCCGCGGAAAGCCGCGCTTCTCGGCGGCCGCGATGTACATGGCCCAGATCGGCGCGGCCGGCGAATTGATGGTCATCGAGGTGGAGACCTGGTCGAGGGGGATGCCGTCGAGCAGCACCTCCATGTCGGCCAGCGAGCAGACGGCCACGCCGCAGGTGCCGAACTCGCCGTCCGCCTCGGGGTCGTCCGTGTCGTAGCCGTAGAGGGTGGGCATGTCATAGGCGATCGACAGGCCGGTCTGCCCTGCCTTCAGGAGCTGGTGAAACCGCTCGTTGGTGTCCTCGGCGGCACCGAAGCCCGCGAACATGCGCATCGTCCAGAGTCGCGTCCGATAGCCCGTGGGATGCACTCCCCTGGTAAACGGCGGCTCACCGGGAAAGCCGATGTCGCGCAAGGGGTCGAAAGCTGCCCAGGGACCGGCCGCGCCACGACGCAGTGGGTCCCCCAGGTGGTCTACCGCGGTCGGTCCGCCGCCACCAGCAGCCTCACCCTGCCAGTCCAGTGGTGAGTAGAGCCGATCGATCTCCAGGTCACTGATGGTGCTGAAGCGCGGCTGCTGTTCCGGCGCTCGGCCATGCGCCGCACGGAGGGTCTCCGCCTGCCAGCGACGCTCACGCTCGCGCCATGTCTCGGTCATGGCTCGACGATAGCACCGTGCGCCCCGTTGTCACGCAGCTCGGCAGTGGACCGGTCGAGGACCTTGGTACCAGGAGCCCGTACCCGCCGGTCCGGGGGATGCATAGAACGCGGCTGCAATGCTCCGGTTACACGGATCGTCGTGCATAGATGCGTGCATCAATCGCACCTGATACAGTTCCCGAGTGCCCCAGACTTCGGGGCGACGCGCAGCCGTGTTGCGTCGCCTCTTGAGGTGGCACGGGCGATCACTCCCAGGACGCCGACTGGCGTCGATCGTATCCGTTGCTGCCGCCATTGCCATCGTGGGCGCTCTGGCAGATCGACCTGCCACGTCAGCGCACACCCATACTCCTGATGCTTTGACTGCGTCCGCCATCGCAGTCACCCCTGAGCATCTCGTGCACCTGGCCATCGCCACCATGGAGTGGAGCGATCCGGTCGGGCTGCTTTCGCTCCTCGAGCGGGACGATGCGAGCACGACCTCTCAGGGGGCGTACGAACGCCAGGGCGCCTTTCTGGGCGTCGATGTCGGCGTGGGTGCCCTTTCGGCCCCTTCGGCCCCGGGCCTGGTGACGCCCACGACCACGCTTGAGCTCGAGATGGCTGCCATCGAGGCTGCCCGAGAGGCGTCGCTCCGTGCTGAACGGTTGGCGGCGCAAGCAGAGCGCCAGGCCGAGCAACAAGCTCAGGAGCGGGCGGACGCCGAAGCGGAGCAACAGGCGGACGCCGAAGCTCAGCAACAGGCGGACGCCAAAGCTCAGCAACAGGCCGACGCCAAAGCTCAGCAACGAGCCAAAGCAGAGAGACGAGCCGACGCCGCGGCGCAGCGACGGGCGGACGCCGAAGCAGAGAGACGAGCCGACGCCCAGGCGAAGCAAAGGGCCGACGCCCGAGCAAAGCAAAGGGCAGCCGAACGTGCTCCTGCACCGTCGACCGGCGGCGCCTGGAGCAACTCACCACACGTCACCTGGTATGGCCCCGGCTTCTACGGCAACCGTACCGCGTGCGGCCAGACGTACACACGCGAGATCATCGGTGTGGCGCACAAGACGCTGCCCTGCGGCACGATGGTCCAGTTCCGCTGGAACGGCATCACGGCCACGGCGCCGGTCATCGATCGAGGGCCTTACGGACCGGCCGGCTACATCTTCGACTTCAGCGCCGCCATGAGCTGTGACGTGATGAAGGCGCGAGGCGCTCCCAAGGGCTGCTTCACGCGCGAGAACGTCGCGTGGCGCGTCGTCCGCCCCTCGAACTAGTACGGCGCGGGCGCCACTCTCGGCAAGGGCGCAGGATGACGCGGTGAGCACGCCTTCGCGGCCGGATCTCGTGGCACGCGTCGACCGCCTGGTCGCGTTGGCGGTGCGGCGCGCCGCGCTGCTGGGACCGGAGGCCGTGGAGGACGCCTCCGATGCCTCCCGAGCCGCGAGCCAGCGCGGTCGCGAACTCCTGGAACACACGCGATCGTACCTCCTGCCGCGCGCCCGAGACCTCGATGCGCCGCTCGTGGTGCTCCTGCTGGGGCCCACCGGTGCCGGCAAGTCGACGCTCATGAATACGCTGGCAGGGCTGCCTGTGAGCCGCACCGGCGTGCTGCGACCGACCACTCGGGATGCCGTCGTGCTGGCCAGCGTGGACGACCAGACATCGCTTCGAGCGACAGGGCCGCTGTCCAGCGTGGCTGCGCATCGATTGGAGTGGGTCGAGCGAGGCGCCCGCCCCGGCATCGCCATCATCGACGCACCGGACATCGACTCGGTGGAGCACGCGAATCGGCACCTGGCGGACACGCTTCTCGAGGTGGCTGATCTGTGCTTCTTCGTGACGACGGCCACGCGCTATGCGGACCGGGTGCCCTGGGACGTGCTGGCGCGCGTGGAACAACGGCGTTTGCCGCTCGTGGTCGTCGTGAATCGCCTGCCCGCGGGAAGCGACGCCTCGGCGGTCCTGGATGATGTCAGGCGGCTGCTGGGACGGTCTGGGCTGACCCGCCCGGAGGCTGCCGCCGCCGATGCCGGAATGGCTCCCAGCGGCTCACTGGCCGGCTCACTGGCCGTCCGCCCGGCGGGTCTGGAAGTCATCGGCGTCGCCGAGGGAGCCCTTCACCCTGACGGCACGGCCCTCTCGCGCGACGCCGTGGAGGCGCTCATGGGTCGCCTGGAGTCCCTCGCCGCGGATGCCGGCGCGAGGCGATCGCTGGCGGAACAAGCCCTGGCCGGTGCCGTTGCCGGCCTGACGCCCCTTGTCCACATGGTCGCCGATGACCTGGAGCATCAAGCCATCGATGCCGACGCCCTCCGCCGCGTGGCCGCGACGGACCACGCCGAGGAACTGCGCCTGATGCGCGAGGGACTGCGTCGCGGCAATGTCCTGCGCGAGGAGGTCGTCCGCCAGTGGCACAGCTTCGTGGGCGCCGACCAGATCACGCGTGCCTTCTCCAGTGGCATCGGCCGGGTGCGCGGCGCGCTGGCGGCCATCTTCCGGGGCAGTCCCGAGGCTCCGGTGGCGGCGGTACAGAAGGGCGCCACGGACGACCTTTCGACCTTTGTGGTGGCCCATGCCTCGGACGCCGCTCGGCGAACGGCCAGCCACTGGTCGGCCGACCCGCTGGGTGCCCGACTGGTGGCCAACGATGCCGGACTCTGGACCGCCTCGGCGGACCTCGGAGAAGCGACCCGGGCGGCGCTCACCGTCTGGATGGGCGCCATCGCATCCGACGTGGCCGTGACCGGCGCGGACAAGCGGGGAGTGGCTCGGGGCGTGTCGCTGGGCGTCAACGCCGGCGCCGTGACCGTGATGCTGACCGTCTTCGCGCACACGGGCGGGCTGACCGGCGCGGAAGTGGGCATCGCGGCGGGCACCGCGTTCCTCAATCAGAAGCTGTTGAACGCGCTCTTCGGTGAGGCCGCCGTGTTGGAGATGATCTCCCGCGCGCGTGACCGCCTGGATCAGACGCTGGAGTCGCTCATGGAGCGTGAGCGCGAGCGCTTCGACCGGCTGGTACCCAGTGGAGAGGAGCTGCGTGCGCTGGCCGGCGATCTGCGCGGCGCCATGGAGGCCTCGTCGCGACCCCATGGCGGCTGAGGTCGACGGCCCGTCGGGGCGTCTGGATCTGGACGCTTGCGGCGCGGCGCTGGAGGGCGCCATCGAGGCTGCCGGCGCCCTGGGCCTGGATGTGCGGGCAGCCAGTGGTGTCCGTAGCGGCGTGGCAGAGCGCTCCGGCTTCCCCACCGACCTATACGTCCTGGCACTGGCCGGTGGCACGGGCGTGGGCAAGTCCAGCCTGCTCAACGCGCTTGCCGGCGAGCCCATCAGCGCCGCCGGGGTCATGCGACCGACCACTTCCGAGCCCACGGCATGGGTGCCGGCCACCCGCCTGACCGACGCTGCGCCACTGCTGGAGTGGCTGGGTGGCGCCGCCGTTCGAGCGCACCACTCCGACGCGCTGTGCGACTTGGTGGTGATGGACCTGCCCGACCTCGATTCCATCGCGCGGGCACACCGAGCACGGGTGGACACCGTGCTGCCGCGCATCGACGCCGTGCTCTGGGTAGCCGACCCGGAGAAGTACCAGGACGCGGTGCTCCACGACGGCTACCTGCGCACGTGGGTCCGCCGCCTGGAGCGTCAGGCGGTGGTACTCAACAAGGTCGACCGCCTCTCATCCCTGGATGCGACGCGCCTGCGGCGGGACCTGGCGGCACGCCTGGCGCAGGAGGGACTGCCGCCGTTGCCCATCCTGCTGACCTCCGCGACGGACGGTCGCACCGCTGAACTGGCCGAGTGGCTGGCGGCCGGCAAGGAGAGCAAGCGGGTGGTCCACGCGCGACTGGCGGCAGCGTCACGCAGCGCAGTGGAGGATCTGACCGGTCAGGCTGGCCTGCAGCCGGGGGCGTGGCGTCCCCTGGTCACGGATGAGGAGAGCCGGGCCGCCACCGAGGCGATGGGTTCGCGCATCCTGGCCGTCGTCGACCTGCCGGGACTGGCACGCCAGGCCGTGGAAGCCACGCGCCTCGCCGCACGGCCGCGGGGAGGCGGCCCGCTGGGCATCGTTCGAACGATCCTGGAGCGTGGTAGCGGTGTGAGTGAGCGACGAGCGGACCCGCAGGGTTACCTTCGACGGTGGCGGGAGCGCGGATCGCTGTTGGGCGCCTCTGAGCCGCTGCGGGATCTGGTCAGTGGCGCCATGGCCGCCGTCCCTCCCGCTATCCGTCCCACACTCGCCCCACTGGCCGACACGGGCGTTCTCACCACGAGTCTGGGCGAGGCGGTCGATCGAGCCGTCGTATCTGACGCGGCCAGCTTCGCCGCGCCGACCAGCCGCCTCTGGCCTTTCCTCGGCTTGGCGCAGCTGGCAGCCACGGCCGCCCTGATCCTGGGTTTGATCTGGCTCGCCGCGCTGGCGGTCGGCGTGGGCCAGGCGGAGACGCCACTCGTCGAGTTGCCGCTGCTCGGTCAGGTGCCCCTGCCGGTGGCCCTCGTGGCCGGCGGCATCCTGGGTTGGTTCGTGTTGGGCAGACTGCTGCTCGCACACGCGGGGTGGCTCGGCCGTCGCTGGGCAGCTCGCCTCCAGGAACGCATCCGTGCGGAGGTGCAGGACTCCGTGCGGACCGCCGCGCTGGGGCCCCTGGACCGCCTGGACGCCCGGCGCGGCGACCTCGCGAAGGCTGCCGCAGACGCGCACAGTGCCTGCCGCGCCGAGGCTTGATGCGCCGGCGCACTCGACGATACGGCAGTGTCCGTCAGCGCACCGCACCGTGTCGCGGACCCCATCCTTGGTCCCGTCGTAGGGAGTACACAGTCGCCATTGAGCGGCCCCTGAGGCTCTCTTAGCGTAGTCCTTGCCGTCGTCTCCGATCGCCGGGGGCGGCCCGAAGGCGTCGAATACGGATCAGGGAACTCGAAGGTCCCCCCCCTTCAGGGGCGCCGGAACAGCACTCCATCGAGCGCTGGGGATCGCACCAGTCCTGGAAGACCAACGTCCCTGGTCACGACTCGAACAACCGGGAGGACCGGCCAGTCCGGACCGACCGGCCTCGGGGAACGACGGCGGAATCATCCGGAGCATCGCTCCGCGATCCACCTGTCGCCGCGAGGACGAGTCATCGGGACTCGGGCCTCAGGTGCGAGCGGCGAACCTCAACCGGCGGCGGAAGTCCCGGCCCGCTCTCGCACGACACGCTCGATGCCCCGCTCGTTCAGGTCCGCCTGGATGACGCGAGCGCGCATCACCAGATCCCTGTCGCGCGTGATGGTCTTTGCGATCCAGTCGATGTAGGTCGGCTCGAGCCCTGCCACATCACCCAGCGTGAAGCCGTGGAAGCGCCCGAACTCGATGACGGTCTCGCGCGCTTCACGCAACGTCGGCAGGCGTGGCGGATCCTCGCTCAGCCGGCGCTCCACCGGGCCGGTCGGGATGCTCGCCCGCAGATCGCTGTCGCCTTGTCGCCGGCCCATGGGCGGGTGGCCCGCCAGCGGCGCGGGCCCCTGTCCGGACGTCGCGTTGCGCCGATGAAAGACGGCACTCGTGTCGAATCGAGCGGTCACCGGTCGTGCCACCGGCGCCGGCGGCGGCCCGCCGGCTCCATCGATACCTTGCCCGTCGCGTCCTTCACCGTGGTCGGGCCGGAACCCGCGGCTCTCTGTCTCTCGGGTGCGACGCGCCTGGGGAGATGCGTCGTAGCGCGCCCGGCGCAGCGGATCGCGCAACAGATCGTAGGCCGCGTTGATGCGCGCCATGCGTGTGGTGAGCTTCTCGGTCTCCGCGCCGTCTCCCGCCGCACGATCGGGATGATGCTCCCGGGCAAGCTCCCGCCAGCGTCGCTTGATGTCGACGCTCGAGGCGATGTGTGACAGACCCAGGACGGCGTAGGGATCGCCCCGGAAGGTCGGATCGGGCATTCCGAACGAGGCTACCACGCACGCTCGTACACTCGATCCATGCAATTGCCCTTTGATCCACCGCTGGCGCCGATGCTGGCCAAGGCCTCGGACGCCATCCCGCAGACCGGCCAGTGGCTCTTCGAGCCGAAGTGGGACGGCTTCCGGGCCATCGTCTTCCGCGATGGCGACGAGCTGCTGCTCCAGAGCCGCGACCTGAAGCCCCTCGACCGCTATTTCCCGGAGCTGGCGGGTCCGTTGAAGGCGACCCTGTCACAGCGCTGTGTGGTCGACGGAGAGATCGTCATCACCGGGCCGGCCGGGCTGGACTTCGAGGCGCTGCTGCTGCGCATCCACCCGGCAGCCTCACGCGTGGCCATGCTGGCCGCAGAGTCGCCGGCGTCGTTCGTGGCCTGGGATCTCCTGGCCCTGGACGACGAGGACCTGCGCACTCGACCTCAGGCAGAGCGGCGCGCGCTCCTCGAACGGCAGCTGGCCGATGCCCAGCCGCCCGTTCACCTGACGCCGGCCACGCGCGACCCAGCCACCGCGCTGGACTGGTTCGGCCGTTTCGAGGGTGCCGGTCTCGACGGCGTCATGGCCAAGCCGGCAGAGGGTGCCTATCAACCCGGCAAGCGCGCCATGCTCAAGATCAAGCATGTGCGGACGGCCGATTGCGTGGTGGCCGGTTTCCGCTGGCACAAGAACGGGCCGGGCACGCACGTCGGCTCACTGCTGCTCGGTCTTTACGACGACGGCGGCCGTCTGCACCATGTGGGCATCACCTCATCGTTCACGTGGGATCGACGCGCGGCACTGGTCGAGGAGCTAGCGCCACGCCGGGCCGACGCCCGGGAGGGGCATCCCTGGGCCGAGTGGGCGCAGTGGGCGGATGCCGGCTCGGCTGATGCGAGCGGTCAGCGCATGCCCGGCGCGACGAGCCGCTGGAATCGCGGTAAGGATCTCTCCTGGGAGCCACTGCGCATCGAGCGTGTCTGCGAGGTCGCCTATGACCATCTGCAGGGGGATCGCTTCCGCCACGCCACGACCTTCAAGCGCTGGCGCGACGACCGGGCGCCGGAGTCGTGCCGCTATGACCAGCTGGAGGTGACCGCGCCGTTCGAGCTCCAGCGCATCTTCGGCTCCGGGACCTGAGGCTTGACGGGTAGACTGCCAGCGCAAACCGAACAAGATCCGCCCGGGAGAGAGCCACATGTCCGAACCGCGACGCCCAGAGGACTCGACGGAGGGGTCCAGCCCATCGTGGGACCAGCCTTCCTCGACACCTGACGACCAGCCAGCGTCCAGTCAGCCAGCCTGGGCACCGGCGCCGCAGTCGGGCGCCGCTGATCCGTCTCAGCAGCCGGCGTATGAGCCGGTCTCCGCCGAGACAACGTACCAACCGGCCTACACGCCGCCACCCTACAGCCCACCAGCTGCCTCGGCGGCCGCCTATCCGAGCGCGACCCAGCAGCCGGAGCAGCCCGCCTATCCGCCCCAGTACCAGCAGCCCGCCTCGGCCTGGGGTCAGTCGGCGGTGGAGACCGAGCCGCGCGACCATGCCCACTCGTTGGGCGTTGCGCTGGCCAGCGTCTTCCTCGGCTTCTGGGGCCTGCTATTCACCCTGGTGGGGATCCTGTTCCTGGTCGGCGGCGGAGGCTTCACGGATATGATCCGCAACGACCCCCAGCTAGAGGGCATCGACCCAGCTCAGATCGATCAGGTGATGGGCGCGTTCGGCGTGGGCGCTGTGATCATGCTGCTCATCGGCATCCCGCATCTCCTGGCCGCCGTAGGCGCGCCTCTCCATAAGGGGTGGGCACGCTGGATGGGCGTCATCGTGTCGGTCCTGGGGATCCTCCTGGGAGTGCTCATCCTGTCGGGCGGATCGAGCTCGACCGTCGTCAGCGATCAGCGTGTGACGGTGGACCCCATCGGCCCCGCGCTCTTCGTGATGGTGCCCTACGCCTTGTCTTTGCTGGCGCTCATCTTCAGCCGCCGCCACTTCCGGAGCAGCTGACCCTCGGGGTCACTCCGCGGAGTCGGGCTTCTTCCGGGCGGCACGTTCGAGCTGGCCCGAACGGTCCGGCAACTCGTAGCCGGCCCACGGGTCGTAGTCCGGGTCGAGCGCTGCCTGCGGGGGGCGCTCGGCGGCGGGCACATGCTGGAGGTTGAGGCGGATGCGCGTCCAGGTCGTGGAGCGGCCGCGCATCGAGTCGACCAGGACGTCGGCGGGCTCCAGCAGCGCGGCGACGTCCGGCCAGCGCTCCTTCCAGCGCTCCAGGCCGGCGAGTGCCTCGTCCTTGTGCGCTGCGCGCGCGATCTCGATGACCGGGACGGTGCTGCGACGCCGGCCGGTGGGCGTCGGTCGCGTTCCATGGCCGCTGTACTCCTCCGCAGGGCGCCGCTTCTTGGACGGCATGACGCGCGGCGGCTCGCCTTCTTGCTTGGCGTAGTGCGGCGGCCAAGGCGCGTCGCCCTCGCCCTCCGCCTCGTGCCGCTCGGAGAGCTCCAGCAGTGAGCCGAGTGATCCCACGGCGTCGTCGATGCCCTCCGATGAATCGCCTCGCGTGGCGAAGAGGCCGGGCACCGTCAGCAGCGTGAAATCGCTCGCCTCCACGTCCGCCACCTCGTCCCAGCGCAGCGGCATGGAGACGCGTGCATCGGGCAGCGGCCGGACGGAATAGGCCGAGGCCACCGTGCGGTCCTTGGCGTTCTGGTTGTAATCGAGGAAGACACCGTGCCGCTCCTCCTTCCACCACTTGCTGGTGGCCAGGTCCGGCGCACGCCGCTCCACATCACGGGCCAGCGCCAGGGCGGCGCGGCGCACCTCCGGAAAGGTCCAGCGCGGCTCGATGCGCACATTGACATGGATACCGCGCGAGCCGGAGGTCTTGGGCCAGCCCACCAAACCGTGCTCCGTCAGGGCCTCCTGCGTCACCAGCGCGACACGCCGCACATCGTCCCAAGTCACTCCTGGCACGGGATCCAGGTCGACGCGCAGCTCGTCGGGGTGGTCCAGGTCCTGGGCACGGATGGGGTGCGGATTCAGGTCGATGCAGCCCAAGTTGACGATCCACAGCAACTGCGCCGCGTCACGCAGGACGATCTCGTCCGCCGTCCGCCCGGAGGGGAAGGACAGCTCCACCGTCTCGATCCAGTCGGGGCGGTTCTCTGGCGCGCGCTTCTGGAAGAAGGGCTCCGCGTCAGCGCCGTTGACGAAGCGCTTGAGGGCCATCGGCCGGCCGCCGGCGCCACGCAGCGCACCCTCGGCCACGGCCAGGTAGTAGTGCACCAGATCCCGCTTCGTGTGGCCCTGCTGCGGGAAGAAGACCTTGCCCGGGTTGGAGATGGTGACCGTGCGGCCGGCGACCTCGATCTCCTCGGTCTCCTTCTTAGCCATCGCGGTGCTCCGCCTCGTAGCGTCCACGGTCCTCGATCAGCAGTTCACGGGCTCGCTCGACGTCGCGCCAGCCGTAGACCTCCACTCGCTTGTCCTCGAGCATCTTGTAGGTCTGGAAGAAGTGCTCGATCTCGCGCAGGGAGTGCGGCGAGACCTGGTCAGAGCGCTCGAAATGGGAATAGGTCGGGTCGCCCAAGGCGACACACAGGACCTTGAAATCGATGCCCATGTCGTCGCGCATCTCAAGACCGCCGACGGGCCGGGCCCAGACGTGGCAGCCCGTGAAGGTCGGCTCGTCGATGAGCAGCAGGGCGTCGGTGTGATCGCCGTCCAGAGCTCGCGTACTCTCCACGAAGCCATAGTCGAAGTTGTAGTAGACCGCCGACGAGAGCACGCGGTCCAGGCGGAAGACGCGTGCCTCCTCGTCCCATTCGTATTTGTTGCGGCTGCCGCGGGGGATCTCGACGACGACCTCGATGACCTCGGGAGATGGAGCGATCGGTCTGAGTGGCATCGTGGTCCGAGTCTAGAGGCCCGCGGCTACACTCGGCTGATGGAAACCCTTCAGGCCATTCGGACGGAGCGAGCCGTGCGCGCCTTTCGCACGGATCTACTCGGACAGGACCATCTGCGATCGATCATGGACGCCGGTCGACTCTCCGGTTCCTCCAAGAACACGCAGCGCTGGGCATTCGTCCTGGTGCAGGAGCGAGGCACTCTTGAGCGCCTGAGCCACGTGGGCGACTTTGCAGGGCACCTGGCGGGCGCCGCCGCCGCCGTCGCGCTCGTCACGCCCGCGCTGGGACCGGGCCACCCGTTGTCCATCATGTGGGACCTCGGTCGCTGCGCACAGAACATGACCCTCGCGGCCTGGAGCATGGGCATCGGCTCCGTGCCGGCCACGGTCTACCAGCAGTCCCTCGCGCGCGAGATCCTGGGCTACCCCGACGATCACTGGTGCGAGTACCTGCTGAGCTTCGGCTACCCCGCAGATCCCTCCGACCTGACGCGACCTGCGCGGGCCGGCGGACGGCGGCCCCTGGAAGAGGTGCTACACCAGGAGCGCTGGTAGGGGTAGCGCGGCCGCGAAACCGCCGCCGACAGCGAGGCGTATCCGCTTTGGGGGACGACTCCAAGGAGGATCGACGTGCGCAACTCGAGGAACCGGGCCGCAGCGGCGGCGCTGGCAGTGACCCTGCTCGCATGTGGCGGCACTCCGGCCACTCAGCCGCCGGGCGGCAGCGCCCCGCCTGTCAGCGGCGCCTCGCCGGTCAGCAGCGCCCCGACGGCGTCGGACGCGCCCGCCCAGAGCGAAGCGCCGGAGAGCGTCGCGCCGGAGAGCGTCGCACCTCCCAGCGGGGAGCCTGGCGCCACAGTAGCCCGCGTCGCCATCGGGGACAACACGTTCAGCCCTGCCGCGCTGGAGGTGTCCGTCGATGACGAGGTCGTATGGCGGCACAACGGCGAGAACCCTCATACGGTGACCTTCGCGGATGACGGACCGGACAGCGGCAACCTGGCGAACGGTGAGACTTACCGGCTCACGTTCGAAGAAGCGGGCGAGTTCTCCTATGTCTGTGCCATCCACTCCCAGATGCAGGGCACCGTGACCGTCAGCGAGTGACGCTCATGGCTCAAGGGCGACGATGAAAGGCCCGGAGGGTCGTGCGGACCGGAAGAGGCGGCCGTTTCGACCGGTTCCGGTGCGGGTCACCGGCGTGGCGTCGTCGTCGGGACCGAGCGTGGCGCCCTCCAGGTAGAGCGCCACGGGACCCTCGCCGAGCCGCGCCAGAGCGGCCGCGATGCGGCCTTCCCTAGCTGGCTCCAGGAGCACCAGAGGCAGCGACGCGGAGGCGATGCCGTGACCGGTCGCCCCCAGCGCCGGGTCGTCGTGTACGTCGTCGGTGAGTGGCTTGCCCAGGGCGGCGGCCAGGCGTTCGGCATCGACCGTGGCCCAGCCCAGCGCCGCCAGCCGCGGGCCGCGCGGGACGGTGGCGGAAAGTGAGTCGTCGACGGAGTCGCCTACCTCGAGCCGGTCGAGGCCATCCCCGTCCGACGCGATGACGGACAGGACGATCGCCCCCAACGGCACGTTCCCGTCCGCCACTCGTAGACCGAGGCGGTCCAAAACGGCTGTCACCGCCGGCGGGTCGGTGGCTCGCCACCAGAGCCGCAGTGGCAGGCGCGGCGACATCTCGGTCTCGTCGGATCTCACCTCAGCATCGTACCTGCCCATATCGGCCCGCCGAGCCGCCGGGCTCGACTGGCAGTACCGGGACTGGCGCAACGCTGGATCCGATCGCTCAGACGGAAGCGAGCGCCGCCTGAGCGATGAGGCTAGAGGCGACCGCGATGGTCACGCTGGCCAGCGTGCCCAACAGGTAGTACTCGGCGAACTCGCGGTCATCCAGCTGTTTGAAGCGGGCCAGTGTCTTGGCCGCGATGACCAGCCCGATGGTAGCTACCGCACCGCCCAGCACCAGAGCGCAGATGAGCAGGCGCTCCAGGACGCCGATGGTCGCGCCCACCCGCACCATGGAGGGCCGGCTCGTGTCGACCGAGGTGCCCGGCGGTCGGACAAGCATGGCCACGAAGAGCGAGGCGCTGCGGACGTTGACGATGAGCAGCGCACTGACGACCACGCTCGTCAGCACCACCCGGTGGAACACATCCGGCCCCAGGCTGCCGGAGAGGCGCGAGGCCAAGTCGTTGACCAGTCCCAGGGGAGCAGCGCCGGCGAGGAGGAGTGTCCAGCCGAGCAGCATCACGCCAAGATGGGCCAGCTGGTCCAAGGCGAAGAGTGCCCCAGGCACGGGCGTCCAGGCGCGGTCGAAGGCTGGGCCGGTGGCTGCCTCCGCCGCCGTCGGGCCGGCGCCGACGGCAGCGTTCACCTCCGACCGCCGCGTGAGTAGGATCTTGGACCGGTCGATGACCAGGTGGCTGCCCACGGTGAGCATCGCGAATAACAAGCCCGGGATGCCGAAGATGACCACGAGGGGCAGGTGCACCAAGGCCACAACGCCGAGGTGCAGCCCCAGTGCCCGAGACGCGGGCGGGCCGTGACCGAACTTCTCGGTGGCCATGGCGTCGGTCTGTAGGAGGAAGTCGGCCACGAGGTGTGTCAGCAGCAGCCAGCCCAGCAGCAGGGCGGGGTCAGTCATCAGCGGGCGCCGTCCCTGCGCATCAGCCCCTCCGACCAGATCCGGCGCACGGCCGCCAGCAGCCGCTCCAGCGAGCGCACGTCAGCGCGCCTTTCGGCGACCGATACGGTGGCCCGGGCGACTTCCAGTCGGTCGGCGATCTCCGACTGGCGGAGACCGTCAAGGAGTCCCAGACGAGCCACCTCGCGCTGGCGGTCCGTCAGTCGCCCTAACATCGAGCCGAGGACCGGAGCGGTCCCGGCCAAGAGTCCATCCGCATGAGCGTCTCCGGTCAGCACGAGGAGAGTATCGCGCTGCTTCCGTGCCAGCTCGATCGTCACTCGAGCCGTCACGAAAGCCGGGCCGGTGCGACGCGTGGCCGGTCCCCTACCCGGAAGGACCGGTCCCGCCACGACGGCCCAGCGCATGGCCGGTGCCTCGGCGCTTGTCCGCAGCGTGGCGCTCAGCACGGCGGTGAAGGGATCAGCGTCCGGCCGGAGGAGGCCCTGGAGCTCGTCGCCCTGAGTGAACTCGAAGCGAGCCATCGCTTGGTCCCCGTACGTGTCGTCCAGCTCCGCCGCGAGTGACTCGAGCCATTCAGAGGCACCGATCGGGCGCCGTCGCGAGCGGACGACATCTCCGAAGAGCACCACTCCCTCGAGTGGCGATGGTGCAGGTGCCCCGGCCGTAGTCACGTTCGACAGGCTATCTCGGTCGCATGTAGCTGTCAACGGCTAACTGAATCGCTATTAGCCTTCTGAGGCTACTGGTTCGTAGCCTGGCGCTGGCGGCTGCGGGCAGCGCAGAGGTCGATCCTCGCGATAGCCCAGCAGGTAGTCGGCCTGGATCAGCGTGTGCAGCTGGCTGGTGCCCTCGTAGATGACGGCCGCCTTGGAGTTGCGCAGGTACCGCTCCACGGGGTACTCGTTGGAGTAGCCGTAGGCGCCGTGCACCTGGATGGCATCCATCGCCGAACGCACAGCGTGGTCCGTGCAGAACCACTTGGCCAGGCTCGTCTCGCGCGTGTTGCGCAGCCCCCGATCCTTGAGGAAAGCGACCTGCCGGCAGAGGAGCCGCCCAGCCTCGATGCCCGCCCCCATGTTGGCGATCATCTGCTTGACGAGCTGATGCTGGCCGATCTCCTGGCCGAACGTGCGGCGCTCATGGGCGTATGACACAGAAGCATCCAGACAGGCCTGGGCCAGGCCGACCGCTCCGCTGGCCACCGTGTAGCGGCCCTGGTCGATGGCGCTCATGGCGATGGTGAAGCCCTCGCCCTCCTCGCCGATACGGTTCTCCAACGGCACCCGCACGTCATCGAAGAAGAGGGAGCCGGTGTTGCCGGCATGGATGCCCAGCTTCCCCTCGATAGTGCCCGTGGTGAGCCCCTTCATGCCGCGTTCCACCATGAAGGCGGTGATGCCCCGATGACCGGCCGTCCGATCGACCGAGGCGAAGACCAGGAAGTGATCGGCCACGTCGGCCAGGCTGATCCACATCTTGGAGCCGTTGAGCACGTACGAATCGCCGTCGCGGCGGGCCGTGCTGGCAAGGCTGGCGGCGTCGGTCCCGGCACCTGGCTCCGTGAGCCCGAAGGTGGCCAGCTTCTCGCCTCGTGCCTGGGGGGCCAGCCAGCGCTGCCGTTGCTCCTCCGTCCCCCATTGGAGGAGGGTCAGCGAGTTGAGGCCCACGTGGACGCTCATGATCACCCGGAAGGCCGTGTCCCCGCGCTCCAGCTCCTCGCACAGGATGCCCAGGCTGACATAGTCCATGCCCGGGCCGCCGTACGCCTCGGGTATGGGAGCGCCCAGGAAGCCAAGCTCGCCCATCCGGGTGAAGACCTCCCGGTGGAACTCACCCTTCTCGTCCCAGGCGCGGATGTGCGGCGTGATCTCGGCCGCCACGAAGTCACGCACGGACTCCTGTACGAGGATGTTCTCCTGGGAAAGCGAGAGATCTATGGGCATCAGTAAGCCTCGGGCGATTTCGACGGGCCGCCATCATGCCGCCTCGGCCCTCAAGACGTGGGACTGGGGTGGCCGCGAATCACCATGTGCCCATCCGCGATGGGCACATGGAAACGCCGCTAGGCGGGCGACCCCAGCGGCGCGAGAAGGAATGGCGTGAGAGTGGGAACCGCTACCGATTGCGAGCCAGGAAGGCCATCACGTCTTCCACGCGGAAGCGTCGGTCGCCTCGCTTGCAGACCCGGTAAAAGGCCAGCTCGCCGCGATCGCCCAACCGCTTGACCGTGTTCACATGAAGGTGCAGGAGTTCCGCGACCTCGCTGGCGGTCAGCATCGGAGCTAGATCATTGACAGCCATCGACGCCATGGCGGTTTGGTACCTCTTGTTGGGCTCTGCTCGCTGGACGCGCTCGGATCATGTCGACCGGTTGGCCTTCGAGGAACAAAGGCTGTGGCCGGACTACGCGATGCAGGATGCGCCGCGCCACCTGCGAGGCCAAGCCGTACTTCGGTCTCCGAGGAGCGGTACGATGGTGTTTCCTGTCAAAGTTCGGCGTCCGCGCTCGTGCCCGCCGGCGGCTTGAAGGACGCCGCAGCGCCGCCGGGACCCACCAGCCGAAAGGGCCCGCTCTTTTCCACATGCACGCGTCGGGCCGGGACCGCGACGAGTTCGCTTTCCGGGTAACGCAGCGCGGTGAGGCGGTGCCCGTAGACGCAACCCGTATCGATGTCGATGGTCCGATTCACCCAGACCGGCTCGACCACCGGCGTAT
>Ga0136612_10000207_pt1 | contig 18089 bp, 18 predicted proteins | sample AntDryUQ224A2306_2_FD_106644 | JGI IMG/M metagenome (GOLD analysis project Ga0136612, IMG submission 106644) | Polar desert sand microbial communities from Dry Valleys, Antarctica - metaG UQ224A (23.06) | ecosystem: Environmental > Terrestrial > Soil > Desert | place: Antarctica: Dry Valley... | reverse complement strand
GCGCGGGTCGAAGCCTGCGGTCGGGTCGGGCCGTGGCGGCGGCTCCGACGGCGGCACTCGACCGGATTCCGCGGTCCGCGGCGGGCGCCGGGGAGGTGCCTCCGACCCCGGAATGGCACGGCTGTTCGTGGGTGCCGGGCGGATCGCGAAGATCCGGCCCAAGGACCTGGTCGGTGCGATCGCCAACGAGTCCCGGCTCAGCGGGCGGGACATCGGCGCGATCCAGATCGCCGACCGGTTCTCGCTCGTAGAGGTGCCCGAGGACTCGGCCGACGAGGTCATCGCCGCGCTTCGGGCCAGCAGCATCAAGGGCAAGAGCGTGCAGGTACGCCGGGATCGCGGCGGCCGCTAGCCGGGTGGGCGGGGGAGACCCTCGCGGGCACGGTCGAGGTCGGCTGGGGTGTCGACGTCGGTCCAGGGCACCGGAGCGCTTTGCGGGGCCGGTACCTCGACCCGAGCCACTCGCACCGACGCGACGAGTGCGCGCATCGCCCGGCCCGGAAGTGGCGCCAGATCGGCCAATGCCATACGCAGTCGACTGACTCGCCAGGCGCCGAGCAGGAACTGGTCGCGGCCGTTCTCGTCGACCAGCACTGCGGCGTCGGCGTTCTCCACGAGTTGCGCCACCAGAGACTCGATCAGCTCGGAAGTCAGGAAGGGCAGGTCCGCGGCGACGACGACGACGGTGGCCGCCGAGACGAGGTCCAGGCCCGCGGCCAGCCCGGCAACCGGGCCGGAACCGACCGGGTGCTCCTGGACGAGCAACACTCCGTCAGGGACGGACTGCGGTGGTCCGACGACGACCCGCACATCGGCACCGCGTACGGCCAGCAGGACGCGCTCGAGCATCGTCGCGTCGCCGACGGGTAACTGCGGCTTGGCCTGGCCCGACATCCGGCTGCCGCGTCCTCCGGCGAGCACGATCGCGTCGTAACCGGCCATCCGGCCAGGCTAGCCGCGGCCCGCGTGGCCCCCTTGCTCTGGCGGTTATGACGTAAACCGCCAGAAGGCTGGAGGCGGCCCAAGCTAGCCACGGCCCCACACGGCCCCCTTGCTCTGGCGGTTATGACGTAAACCGCCAGGGAGTCGGTGTCCGCACCGCGATCGACGGGCGGCGGTCGGTGTGAACGCACTAATCTCGTCGGCATGGCTCGGCTAACCAGCCGTCGGCCCGTGCTGCGGGTGCGCGACGGCGTGCGGGTGACCCGGCCCGACGTACTTGCGAGCGAGGAACCGCTCGAGATCCGGATCTCGGGTACGCCGCTTGCCGTCACGATGCGTACGCCAGGCGCGGACTGGGACCTCGTGCACGGGTTCTTGGCCACCGAGGGGGTCATCCGCGGATCCAGCGACATCCGGACCTTGCGCTACTGCGACAGCGTCGACGAGACCGGTCGCAACACCTACAACGTCAGCGACGTCGAACTCGCCGAAGGCGTTGCACCACCCGACGCCTCGGTGACCCGGAACTTCTACACAACCAGTTCGTGCGGGATCTGCGGCAAGGCCAGCATCGATGCGGTGACCGTCGACTCGCCCTACGACCTGCATGCCGATCAGACCCCGGTGAGCCTATGTGTCGTCCTTGGTCTGCCGGACAAGCTGCGCGCGGCGCAGGACGTGTTCGACAAGACCGGGGGCCTGCACGCCGCCGGAATCTTCACCGCAGCGGGGGAGCTGTTGGTCGTTCGTGAGGATGTCGGCCGGCACAACGCCTTGGACAAGGCGATCGGGGCACTGGTCCGCGAGGACCGGCTGCCGCTGACCGGTGCCATCCTGATGGTCTCCGGACGTGCGTCGTTCGAGTTGACCCAGAAGGCGTTGCTGGCTGGGATCCCGACCCTCGCCGCGGTCTCGGCACCTTCGTCGCTGGCCGCCGACCTGGCCGACGAGGCAGGCATGACCCTGATCGGGTTCGTCCGGGGCACCGGCTGCAACGTCTACACCGGACAGTCCCGGATCAACTGAACTGAGGCGTTCAGTGACGACCTCGGTAAGCGACCTCGTGTTCCCAAGAGCCGATCGGCTGGTTATGTAGCCGCCAGTAGTGATCGGCGATGTCATCCGGGTCGAACGCGGTGCCCGGTGCCACCGCTCCGTGCACGGTCACGGTTGCCACGTGGACGCCGGCCGGGGTGAATTGGGTGGCCAGGAGCTCGGTGAGACCTCGCACCCCGGCTTTCCCCAGCGACAGACTTGTGACGTCTGGAATTGCGGTGGGCATCCCGCCAGTAATCACGTACGTACCGTGACCTGCCTCAACCATGCGTGGCAGCAGATGGGAGGCGGCCGTAATGGCGCCGACGACATTGACCGCCCACGCGTGCATGTGCTGGGCGACATCGAGCTCTCCGATGCGGTCGGCCTGGATAATCGCAGCGTTGTAGATCAGCGCATCTGGGACGCCGAGCTGGGCCACCAGCTCGTCGAGCGCGGTCCGGAGCCCCCACTCGTCGGCTGCATCGGCGAGCGCCTTGTGCGTCTCGACGTTCGCGTCGGCCAATGCTGACAACGCGGCATCGACGGTGGATGCCGAGCGGGCGATCACTCCGACGGGAAGGCCCTCACGGGCGAATCGGCGGGCGACGGACAGCCCGATCCCAGGGCCTGCGCCGATAATGATCGCTCCGGACACTGCCTGTACCTCGCGGTGAAATCGACAACGGGAGCCGATCGGCCCCTGTTCGGACAACCAAGCAAGGCAGTGCCCATTCCCGCTCGGCCGTGTGGCCCATGGCACAGCTGATCAGTGGTCGCCACCGCGGAGCTGGCTGATGATGTGTCCGAGCAGCGGACCGAGAACGGCCAAGCCATCGCGGACGCCTCCGGTCGAGCCGGGCAGGTTCACCACCAACGACCGGCCGGCGAGTCCGACCATGCCGCGGGAGATCACCGCGTACGGCGTCTGGTCCTGGCCGTAGCGGCGAAGTGCCTCCGCCAAGCCCGGCACTTCGCGGTCGAGTACCGGCGCGGTGGCTTCCGGAGTGACGTCGGTGGGCGACAATCCGGTTCCGCCAGTCGTCACGATCAGCTCAGCACCTGAGTCGACCGCAGCTCGGAGCGCGGCCGTCAGGGCAGCGGCATCGTCCGGGAGCACCTCGGGCCCGCTGACGGTCAGACCGAGTTCGGTCAGGCCGGCGGCGAGTGCTTGGCCGCTGCGGTCCTCGTACACCCCGGCGCTGGCCCGGTTCGACGCGGTGATCACGTGCGCTCGGGTACGCGGTGGTAGTTCACCCATCGAGCCCTCCCTCTCGGGTCCAGTCGCCGGACTTGCCCCCGGTCTTGGTCAGTAACCGCACGCTGGCGATCTCGGCGGACTTGTCGACGGCCTTGACCATGTCGATCATCGTCAGTGCGGCAACCGACACTGCTGTCAGCGCTTCCATCTCGACACCGGTGCGGTCGGCCGTACGTACCGTTGCGGTGATCTCGACGCAGTCCTCGGCGACATTCAGGTCGACCGAAACCCCATGTAGCGCAAGCGGATGGCAGAGCGGGATCAGCTCTGGGGTCCGCTTGGCGCCCTGGATTCCGGCGATCCGGGCGGTGGCCAGCGCATCACCCTTGGGTACGCCCTTCCCGCGCAACAGTGCGACGACCTCGGCGTTGACCAGGACCCGTCCGTGCGCCGTTGCCGACCGCACGGTCACCGCCTTGCCCGTGACATCGACCATCCGAGCGGCACCGCGCTCATCCAGATGCGTCAGCCGTTGCGTCGAGTCGGTCACTGCATCATGGCTCGCTCCGCTCGCGGTGTTCGCTCCGCTCCTCGCTCGTTCCTCGCTGCGATGCTCGCTCACGACGACCACTCCCTTCCAGCAGCCAGACCTCGACGGTGTTGCCGGCGGCCAGCTGTTCGGTGTCCTCGGGGATGACCACGAGGCAGTTGGCGCGGGCCAGGTGGGCGAGCAGGTGCGAACCCGGCCCACCTACCTGGCTGACCTGGCCGTCGGCGAAGAACCCGCGCAAGAACTGTCGTTTTCCGGCCGGTGAGACGACCTCGGCGACGAGCTTGGCCTCGACACACGGGCGGTCGACCGCTACGAGGCCCATCGCCGCTCGCAGGGCAGGGCGTACGAACACCTCGAAGGACACGAACGCACTCACCGGGTTGCCCGGCAACGTCACCACCGGCACATCTGCGACCCGCCCCCAGCCCTGTGGCCCACCGGGTTGCATCGCCACTTTGGCGAAGGACACGGTGCCGAGGTCGGCGAAGGCGTCCTTGACCACCTCGTAGGCTCCCGCGCTGACGCCACCGGAGGTGATCAACAGATCCGCATCAGCGGTCTCCTTCTCGACGGTGCCAAGAAACTGGGCGACGTCGTCCGGAACGAAGTGCACTGCCCGAGCACTGGCTCCGGCGTCCTCGACCGCCGCGCAGAGCAGCGCGGTGTTGGACTCATAGATCTGGCCCGGCTGCAGAGTCCTGCCCGGCTCCACCAGTTCGCTGCCGGTGGACAACACGACCACCCTGGGCCGGCGGAAGACCGGCAGCCCGGCATGGCCGATCGCGGCGGCGAGGCCGAGTTGGGCCGGGTACAACACCGCCCCAGCGGTGAGCGCGACCTGACCTGCGGCGATGTCCTCACCGATAGAGCGGATGTGCGCCCCCGGCCTGGGCGCGGTGTCGATCGTGACCCGGTCGGTCCGGGCATCGGTGTGTTCCACCGGCACGATGGCGTCGGCGCCTGGAGGCAACAGGGCGCCGGTCATGATCCGTTGCGCAGTACCAGGTTCCAGCGGGGACACCGACGTCCGCCCAGCGGGGATGTCGTCAGCCACGGTCAGGGTCGTAGGCAGTGAGGTGACATCGGCTGCGTGCACCGCGTACCCGTCCATGGCCGAGTTGTCGAAAGGCGGCAGGGCCGTCACTGCCGAGACATCCTCGGCAAGGACCAGTCCGCGGGCCTGTCCGAGCGGAACGATTTCCACCGGCATCAGCGCAAATAGATCCGCCACAGCGGCTCGGTGATCTCCGACGGTGCGCACATCCCGATCCTTTCACCCTCCGCAGACAGGCTCGCGCTAGCTGACCAGCGGGGGGATCTCCGGCGGGCAGGACGCCGGGTTCTCGGCCAGACGACGGAACAGTTCCGCGATACCGGCATCCACTTGCGGGTCACGTCCAGCGCCATGATCGGCCGGTGTCATGACGACCTCGATGTCGGGATCGACCCCGTGATTCTCCAGCGAGAATCCAAGCCCCTGATCCAGGTCGCGTACCGCGGCTGGGTCACCGACGTGCCGTCCACCAGGGTGAAGCGGCCGTCGATGCCGACCACCCCACCCCAGGTACGGACACCGATCACCGGTCCGACACCGAGCACCTTGGCCATCGCCGACACGATGTCCCCGTCCGAGCCCGACCACTGATTGGCCAGGAAGACGACCGGTCCGCGTGGCGCCTGTTCGGGATAGGTCTCCGGTGACCGGTGGCGAACGAGTTGATAGGCCTGCACGCGCCGGCTCAGCCGCTCGATCACCAGCTGGCTGGTGTGCCCGCCGCGGTTGTAGCGGACGTCGACGACGAGGCCTTCGCGCTGAGTCGCGCGTTCCAGATCTCGGTGCAGCTGAGCCCATCCGGCGGCCATCATGTCCGGGATGTGCAGATAGCCGAGCCGCCCCTCCCCGTGTTCGTCCACGTAGGAGCGTCTGCCGGCGACCCAGTTCTGGTAGCGCAGCGGCTCCTCGTCGGCCAAGGGCACGACCGCGACCCGACGCGCCGGGCGGCCATCGGCCGGGCGCACGGTCAACTCCACGATCCGCTCCGCTGCGCCGGCGAGCAGGGCGGCTGGGCCGAGGTCGGTCGGGACGTCGCGACCGGCCACCGCGAGGATGGCATCACCAGGTGATACGGCAATCCCGGCGGCGCGCAACGGTGAGCGAGCGCGGGGATCCGAGGACTCCCCGGGCAGGATTCGCTCGATCCGCCAGGTGCCGTCGGAGTCCCGCTGCAGGTCCGCGCCAAGCAGACCGATCTGCTTGTCCGTGTCGCCAGGGTCCTCCGGCGGGATGACGTAGGCGTGCGAGGTCCCGAGTTCGCCGTTCACCTCCCACAGCAAATCCACGAAGTCGTCGTAGCTGGCCAACCGGGATACCAGCGGTCGGTATCGCGCCACGACGCGGTCCCAATCCAGCCCGCCCATGTCCGGGCGCCAGAAATGATCGCGCATCAGCCGGGCCGCCTCGTCATACATCTGATGCCACTCGGCGGGTCGGTCGATCTGGTGCCGGATCCGATCCAGATCCACCGTCACCCGGTCGGGATCGTCGTCGTCCTTGACCTCGCGGTCGGCCGGCAGGACGAGCAGCTTGTCCTCGTCGCGGACCACCACACGGGTCCCGTCGCCACTGGGCTCGAAGGAGTCCACCGCCGGACAGAGGACGACCAGGTTCCGTTTCGCGAAGTCGAAGCGTTCCAGCGCGGGTCGGGGCGTCGGGTCACTGAGTCTGGCTCGGTCGGTGCCCGACACACCCGAGGGGGTCCGCCGCAGCCAGAGCACGGCCTTCCCGGCCGCTCGCAGCCGTTCATACTGTCCGGACGCGACCGGAAAGGCGGCGATTCGTTCCTCCAGACCGTCCGAATCGACCCGCGTGCGCGATGGGGCCGGCGCCTCGGTCGCGCCCTCGGGGGAATCCGCAGCGGCAAAGCCCCAGCCGGCCACGCTCGGACCGAACGGCAGCGGGTCATCGGCGGCCAACGGCATCAGGTAGGGCCTGGTGCCCGAGGGGAACGTCATCTCTAAGCTAAGGCATGCACGTCATAGACCGGGTCGAAGGTGCGGGTCGAGAGAAACGCCAGATAGCGCCCGTCAGCGGTGAAGGCCGGACAGAAGTCGCGAAACCCACCGCTGGTGGCGGATACGAGTTCGCCGGTCGGCAGCCCGTCTGACAGGCGGGCCAGGACGAGAGCGGCGGACCGCTCACCGCGCGGCTGGCTCCAGGCCAACCACTGACCGTCGGGGGAGAACGTCAGTCCCTCCGGCTCACCGTCGACTGCATGGGTTATCTCGTGGATGGCCCCGTCGGCGACCTCGACCATCCGGATCCGACCGTCGTGACTGATCACGGCGACCGTCGTGCCAGACGGGTGCGCGGCAAGGTGCAGGACACGGCCCAGCGTCCCGCCCGTGAGAGTGCGCGGCGCCTCGATCGCGTCGAGGGCAGCTATTTCCAGCGCGTCCTCTCCTTCGGCGTCGGTGACCCAGATGGCCGCGCCGGTACGGCCGAGCAGCGCCGGCTCGCGGATCCGACCGCCAGAGCCGGCCGAAAGGGCCCGCGCCGGTCCCTCTCGTTGGGTGAGCCGGTAGGCGCAACCGCGAACCTCGATGACGCTGGCCGCGGCGTCGTACTCGGGAACGACGTCCCCCACCGCCTTGGCCGCCGGGATCGGATACGGCTCGTCCAGCGCGGAGGCCGTACCCAGATCGATGTCCAGCCTGCGCGGCAGTGCTGGACCGTCCTGACCGGAGCTCAGGAAATCGAGGACGTACACGTCGCCACTGGCGTGATAGACGATTCGTCGCCCGTCGGTGCTCGGGTTGCGGACGTACCCGGTCGTGTCGTCGTGATCGGTGTGCGGGCGCAGATCCGAGCCGTCGCGGGCTACGGAGTAGAGGTTGCCGACGCCTTCATGGTCGGAGACGAAGGCGATCCTCCCGTCGATCCACATCGGCCAGGCAAGGCCGGCAGTCAGTTCCGGCAACAGCCGAGACCACGCGCCACTGCCGTCGCTGTCCAGCCACAACTGGGGCGCCGTTCCTCCTCGGTAGCGCTTCCATTGGGCCGGTTCGCGGGCCCAGGCGCTGCACAGCACAAGTGCCCCGTCTGGCCCCCAGGCCAGCGTCGACGCGGGACCGTGGGGCAGTCGCTCGATTGTGTGGTCGAGGGAGATCGCCCGCAACCAGTGGTCGCGCAGGGTGTTCTCGCCGGCCGGCGAGGCAGCCAACACCCGGCCGTCCGGGGTCCAGCCGACGACCTTGGTGTGCGGGTTACCCCAGTGCGTCAACCGGCGGACCGGCCCGCCGTCGACCTGAGCCGTCACGACTTCGGGATGACCGTGACGACGAGAGGTCCAGGCGACGTGGGCACCGTCGGGGGGACAACCTCGGGTTCCCCGGCGGTGCGCCTTCCGCGGCCAAGCACCATGCCCGGCCACCCTGCAGAGAAGCCAGCCAGACGGCGTCGGCGGCAACGAAGGTGAGGACGTCGGCGTGCAGATGCGGGAACCGGAGGTACGGGCGATCAGTCACATGATTGACGCTAGTTGCCGGGTCCAATTCGTTCCCAAATGGCCGCGGCACAGGCGGGTGGGAGTGGTTAGGGTGACCGGAGTGAACGTGGGCAGGCAGATCGTCGGGGTGGCTGGAAGCCTGCTGCCATGGCCGGGTGCACGACGACGGTGACCGGGTCTGCGCAGCCCGCGCCGCGAACCACCGACGCGCAACCCGCCATCACGGCTGACCCGACCCGGGCCCCGGACGTCAGCGACGGCACGTTGGTCGAGGCCCAGCGGATCGCCGGGGCGACTGTCCTTCCCGAGTTCATCTATCCCGAACTCACGAGCAATTGTTTCCCGACCGTGCCGCTGATCTATCCGGAGCGAATGGAAGGGGCAATATTCGCCGAGGGCACCGCAACCATGACCTACACGACGTACGGCATCGTCGCCGGATGGGTGATCTGCCGGACCACCCTCGAAGGCGATCGGAATGCGACCGTCTTCGCTGCCGAGATGTCCGATCGCGACTCGGCCACCGTTGCCGCCCAGGAACTCGCCGACGCCTTCGTCGAGGTCAACGGAGCCGAGCCGACCGAGATCCGTGGCTTCGAAAACCTGCCCGCGGTCCAGACGGTGTCGGTCGAGGACGGCGAGGAAACGATCGTCTATGAGGTCATGCAGGCCGTCGGGCGGATGCTTGCCTACTTCTCCTACCGCGACACAGACCTCGAGGCAGCTCAGGACGACGTCGGTGAACTTCTCGAGGAGCAACGCGAACTACTCGACGATTTCGAACCGACGCCGCAGGACGAAGTCGTCGATCTCGACCTGGACGTCTATGACCTCGCCGGTCGTACGGCGGACCCTCCGGGAGAGGTGGACCTCAACAGCGGCAGCTACGATCTTCAGGGCTATCTGCACCTCGCAATCGATCCGCGGATCGAGTCAGAGTTGCTGCCTGAGAATGGATTCCAGGGAATGTATCTGAAGAGCGCCGAGGACGAGGCGTCCGGATTCAGCTATCAGTTCCAGGCCTACGAGTTCGGTTCTCTCGCCGAGGCAGACACGGTCTTCGCGGAGTTTGCTCGGATCGAGCAGGAGGAGTTCACCGATCGGGTGATGTTCCAGGTCCCGGAGGATTCGACGATTCCATGCTTCTACACCCCCGGCGCGACTCCGGGCGCTCCGATCTTCCAACGCTGTTACACGCTGGAGGGCCGCTTCCTCGGCGGCACCGACGTCTTCGGCGTCACCGACCCGGCAGACATCACTGCGATTCGCGGGTACGTACAGCAGCAGATCCAACTCATGCGGGCGCCATGAGGTTCGCCGCAGGACCGCGAACGGTCGGGCTGCGCAGCCGTGCGATGGCCGCGGCTGTGGGCCTGAGCATGCTCGGCGGGTGCACTTCTGTGCTGGCCGGACAGGCCAGTCCGGTCCCGCCCGAGGAGGACACGTCCGTACCGACGACCGCCGACCCCATGCCGGCACCGGAGGTCGGGCCCGGCACGGTTGCCGAGGCACATCGGATCGCTGGGGCCACGGTGCAGCCACAGTTCGTCTTTCCCGAACTGGACAACGCCTGCTTCCCGACCTTCCCGGTCACCCGGCCGGAGAGCGTCGAATTCACGATCTTTGTCGAAGGCACCGCCGCCGCGACCTACACGACGTACGGCTTCGTCGCGGGCTGGGTGAGTTGCCGGAACCAGACCGAGGGCCCGCGCAGTGCCATCGCGTTGGTCGCGGAGATGTCAGACCCCGATTCCGCCGCCGTAGCCGCGGAGACGCTGGCGAGCGACTTCGAAGCGGCCAACGGCTCGGAGCGCATCGAAATCCCCGGATTCGAGAACTTGCCCGCCGTGTCGACCGCCGCCGTGGAAGGCGGGGAGGACCGGGTCACCCTCGAGGTCCTGCAGCCGGTCGGCCGGATGCTGGCCTACTTCTACTACACCGACAGTGACCTCGAACGCGCTCAGGATGATCTCGGTGAGCTGCTGGAGGAGCAACGTCAGCTCCTCGGCGACTTCGAACCGACTCCACAGGACGACATCGCGGACCTGGATCCGGACCCCTACGATCTGGCTCGGCGAACCGCCACACCTCCCGGCGAGCCGGACGGCTTCACCGGCAGCTTCGATCTACTCGGCTACCTGCACCTGGCCATCGATCCACAGCTGGAGGCGGACCTGCTGCCCCGCAACGGATTCGTGGGCTTCTACAACCGGAGTGGATCCGACGATGCCACTGGGGCCAGTTATCAGTTCCAGACCTACGAGCTCGGCTCACTGGCCGAAGCGGACGCGGTGTTCGCGGAGTTCACCCGGATCGAGCAGGAGGAGTTCACCGACCGGGTGATGTTCAATGTTCCCGAGGATCCGACCATCCCGTGCTTCTACATCCCGGCCACGGAGGCAGGCGGCAAGGTCTACCAACGCTGCTACACCAGGGTCGGGCGCTTTCTCGGGCTGACCGACGTGTCAGCGGTGACCGACCCTGCGGACATCACGGCGGTCCGGGGGTTTGTCCAGGAGCAGATCGGATTGATGAGCGCCCCCTGATCGCGCGCCGGCGACGTCGCCTCCGGCCCCGGCTTTGCCGCGATGACGCGCAGCCGGTATCGTTGCCGGTTGGCGCACGAGCCACCGAGTCCTCCCCCGGAGTGCGGTGCAGCCGCCAAGACACCAAGTGGAATCCGCCGACGCCTACGGGCGTGTGTAGCGCGGACCAGGCAGAAACCGAGAGAAGAAGGCAGGACCGTGCGCACGTACAGCCCCCGACCCGGTGAGGTCGATCGCAACTGGCACGTCATCGATGCCACCGACGTCGTACTCGGCCGGCTGGCCAGCCAGGTCGCTGTGCTGCTGCGCGGCAAGCACAAGCCCGAGTTCGCCCCGCACGTCGACACCGGTGACTTCGTCGTGGTGATCAACGCCGGCAAGATCGCCCTGACCGGCAACAAGCGGACCGACAAGATCGTCTACCGGCACTCCGGTTATCCCGGTGGTTTGCGGCAACGGCCGGTCGGCGAGCTGCTGGCTTCGCGCCCCGAGCGGGTCATCGAGACCGCCGTCAAGGGAATGCTGCCGCACAACACCCTCGGTCGGAAGATGTTGACCAAGCTCAAGGTGTACGGCGGACCCAACCACCCGCACACCGCGCAGAGCCCCGAACCCTTCGAGATCAAGCAGGTTGCCCAGTGACCGCCGTACTTCCCGACGCCCCGGTCCAGACGGTCGGTCGCCGCAAGCAGGCCATCGTCCGAGTCCGCTTGGTTCCAGGCACCGGACAGTTCAAGCTGAACGGTCGTACCCTCAGCGAGTACTTCCCGAACAAGCTGCACCAGCAACTCATCCGCGAACCGCTGGTCACTCTGGATCGAGTCGGAAGCTACGACATCGTGGCGCTGTTGCACGGTGGCGGTGTGACCGGGCAGGCCGGAGCGCTGCGGCTGGCCATCGCCCGCGCCTTGGTCGTCCTTGACCCGGATGACCGCGCTGTGTTGCGCAAGGCTGGATTCATGACTCGTGACCCCCGGGCCAAGGAACGGAAGAAGTACGGACTGAAGAAGGCGCGCAAGGCGCCTCAGTACTCCAAGCGCTAAGCCTGGTGCCGCCGATGGATCGGCTTTTCGGGACCGACGGCATCCGCGGTCTGGCGAATGCCGACCTGACTCCCGAGCTCGCGTTCTCCGTTGCTGTGGCGGCGGCCGAGGTGCTGGCCGCCGTGCAGCAAACTGGCAGGTCGCTCGCCCTCGTGGGCCGGGACTCACGGGCCAGCGGAGAGATGCTCGAGGCCGCTGTGATCGCCGGGCTGACCAGTGCCGGGGTCGACGTGCTCCGCTGCGGTGTCATTCCGACCCCGGGTCTCGCCTTTCTCACCGCGGATTCCGACGCCGATCTGAGCATCATGCTGTCGGCCAGTCATAACCCGATGCCTGACAACGGGATCAAGATATTCGCCCGCGGCGGCCACAAGCTGCCCGACGACATCGAAGAGATAATCGAGGCTCGGGTTCGGCGGCCGGCCGATGATCGGGTTCGCCCGGTCGGCCCCGATGTCGGCAGGGCGCTCGACGATGCACTGGGCGCGGCACGCTACCGGGAGCATCTGCTCTCGTCCCTGCCGACTCAGCTCGAAGGGTTGACCTTGGTGGTCGATTGCGCCAACGGTGCCGCCTCATCTCATGCGGCTCGGGTGTACTCCGATTCCGGTGCGACGGTGCACATGATCGGGGACGCTCCGGATGGACTAAACATCAACGACGGCTGCGGCTCCACCGAGCTGGGACCGCTGCAACAGGCGGTTCTCGACCTGGGCGCCGACCTGGGTATCGCCCATGACGGCGACGCCGACCGTTGCCTCGCCGTGGATGCCGAGGGCCAGATCGTGGACGGGGACGCGATCCTTGCGATCTGCGCGATCGGCCTGCATGAGTCCGGCCGGCTCGCGCAGGACACCGTCGTGGCCACCGTGATGAGCAATCTCGGTTTCCTCAAGGCGATGGCCGCTGCGGGTATCACAGTCCACACCACGGCCGTCGGGGACCGTCATGTCCTGGACGCGCTGCGCACCGAGGGGCTGTCGCTGGGTGGCGAGCAAAGCGGGCACGTGATCTTCTCCGAGTACGCGACAACTGGCGATGGCATGCTGACCGGCCTGATGCTCGCCTCCCGGATGGCAGCGACCGGCCAGAGTGTCGCCGAACTGGCCTCGGTCGTGACCCGACTGCCTCAAGTCCTGCTCAACGTCGCCGTCATGGATCGAAGCGCGGTCGCCGAGTCGGCCGACGTCATGGATGCGGTGCGGGTCGCTCAGGACGAACTCGGAGACTCCGGCCGCGTGTTGTTACGTCCCTCGGGCACCGAGCAACTCGTCCGGGTCATGGTCGAGGCCCCGACCCAGGACCAGGCCGACGCGGTCGCCCAGCGCATCGCCGCGGTCGTCGCCGCAAGCTGAGCCGCCTCCCTGGCGGGCTCGGATTGAACGACGAAGTACGCAGCAAGGATGAGTTGGAGGTTGTCCGGGTTATTCTGCTCGGCCGGCGGTCTGATCGTTCAAGTTGCGACCACCCCGAGGACTCGACCCGCAACGAAGGCCACGGATCAACCACACCCACCGACCACCCCCACCCCGAACAGACTGGCCACCAGGAGCCGACAGCCGACCCGGCCCGTAGCCACTCTCGCAATAGAATGCGCGACGGAGAGATGCCGCCTTCAGTCGTCGTCGCGGGGGCCGGTGGGATCAGAGCCGAAGATCGACGGGAGCCAGAACAGCACACCGGCGCTGAGCGCCGTTGCCGCCAAGAAGCCGGATACGCCGCTCTCGTCGGTGTAGGCCCACAACAGGCCGAACAATGGGGCGAAGAGCAAACTGGCCGCGTCGCTGCGGACCTGACGCAGCAGGCTGATCCGCGGCGGCGGATTCTGCGGCGGCAACTGGGTCGCCGCACCCTTGGGTGCGCTGCCGCGCCGCGCGCCAGATGGCCAGATCGGCCTTCCCTCGATGACCGGCAGGACGAGCCGGTCGCGGCGGATGTTGCCGTGCACGGTTATCGGCGTGCCTCTAGGCAGAGCGGACACAGCTTCATCCCAGTAGACCGGCACCCATGACTCAGTTCCGCCATGGTCGAACACCAGCCAACTCCGGTCGCTGAGCCCTCGGCGTACCCGGACCCGCCGCGCGCTCGCAGACGTGGCCGGGCGTCGTTGCAGCCGGGGACGGGAGAGGAGCCGGAATCCCGTGATCGCGGCACAGAGAACGAGGACCAGGCCAATCCAGACGATCCCGAACAGCAAATTGCGCACGGTCAGGTGCGCAGCATCGCCCTCGGCGTAGACCGACCCGGGCTCAGCCGGGTCGTACTGCACGCCGATCTCGGCGCCCTCGGGAATGTCCTCGGGGCGGGCAAGGACGATGAGGCCACGCTGTTCCTCGCCGTCTCGATCGGTGTAGGAAATCTCGATCCCGCGGCCGTCCGGTGCGACGCCGTTGCGTACGACCTCCGCGGTCGCAGTCTCCGTCGCCGCGGACAACGGCGCCCGAGCCGCCGGCAAGGACGATCCCAGGACGGACAACAGGACGACCGCGATCACGGTCACCGGACCGATCCCGAGCAACAGTTGCCTTTTTGCGCGAGGTGCAGGCCGGCTCTCGGGAGGCGGCTCGTCCGCCTTCGACTGTTCGGGCAGGGGATCAGCCACGAAGTCGATAGTGCCAGCCACGCCGGGTGGACTGACCCAGACCTGGCCATGCGCTCGTTAGGCTCGCGCCGTGGCCATCATTCACGCAGTCGGCGCGCGCGAGATTCTGGATTCCAGAGGTAATCCCACCGTCGAGGTGGAAGTCGCACTGGAGGACGGCACGTTTGCCAGGGCCGCCGTACCCAGCGGCGCATCTACTGGAGCCTTCGAAGCCTCCGAACGGCGCGACGGCGGGACGCGGTACGGCGGCAAGGGCGTCAGCCAAGCAGTCGCCGCGGTGTTGGACGACATCGGTCCGGAGATCGTCGGCCTGGAGGCGAGCGAGCAGCGACTGATCGACCAGCGGATGATCGACTTGGACGGGACCCCGAACAAGTCAAGGTTCGGGGCCAACGCGATCCTGGGCGTGAGCCTGGCGGTTGCCAAGGCCGCGGCCGATGCCGCCGAACTGCCGCTGTTCCGATACCTCGGCGGCCCCTCAGCACATCTGCTGCCGGTCCCGATGATGAACATCCTCAATGGCGGAGCCCACGCGGACTCCAACGTGGATGTTCAGGAGTTCATGATCGCCCCGATCGCAGCCTCGACGTACGCCGAAGCGCTGCAGGTGGGCGTCGAGACCTATCACGCCCTCAAAGCGGTTCTCAAGGCTCAGGGCTTCGCCACCGGCCTGGGTGACGAGGGCGGGTTCGCACCAGACCTGCCCAGCAACCGGGCGGCGCTGGACCTGATCGCCGAAGCCGTCGAGAAGGCCGGATACTCCCTGGGCACTGACATCGTGCTGGCGATGGACGTCGCGGCGACGGAGTTCCACAGCGATGGCAGCTACACCTTCGAGGGCAAGGAGCTCAGCTCCGCCGATTTGATGTCGTATTACTCCGACCTCGTCGACGGCTACCCGATCGTGTCGATCGAGGACCCGCTGGATGAGAACGACTGGCAAGGCTGGGTCGATCTGACCCAGGCCATCGGCAATCGGGTTCAGCTGGTTGGCGACGACCTCTTCGTCACCAACCCCGAGCGGCTGGCCGACGGGATCTCCCGCGGTGCGGCAAATGCGCTGCTGGTCAAGGTGAATCAGATCGGAACCCTGACCGAGACCCTTGACGCGGTTTCCCTGGCACACCGAAGCGGCTACCGCGCCATGATGAGTCACCGCTCCGGTGAGACCGAGGACACCACCATCGCCGATCTTGCTGTCGCCACCGACTGCGGGCAGCTCAAGACCGGTGCACCGGCCCGCAGCGAGCGAGTCGCGAAGTACAACCAGTTGTTGCGCATCGAGGAAGAACTCGACGACGCAGCCCGGTACGCCGGTGCTGGCGCGTTTCCGCGGTACGGCGCCGCCCCCCTTTCTGCGGCCGAATCCCCGGTCGTCGACCCGCGAGCCCGTCCGGACAGCGGAGATGCGGCCGGGCCTGCAGCAGCTCTTCGGCCCTCGAGCCGAGCGCGTAAGCGCTCCCGCCGCTCGTCATGAGTTCGGCCAACGGGCCAGGAAGCCGGCGTGGTGCCCGCCGCAACGGTGTGCTGGGCACCAGCCGCCCGGATGGTCGGCGGTCGGCACATGACCGGACTCGTGGCAGTGAGCGCTCACGCGGCCCGGAGCGGGCCCGCGGAGGTGGACGCGCGGCCGCCGGCGAACTGACTCGGGCGCAAGGGCGAGGACGGGGTCCGGGCGACAAGCGCAGCACGCGCGGCCCAGGGCCGACCCGCGCGACGGCAGCCCCGCAAGCAGCGCAGCGCTGGACGGCAAGGCTCACGGGTCGGGCGATCCTGCTGGCGGCCGTCGTCGTACTGCTGATCCTGAGCCTGGCCTATCCACTCCAGAGCTATCTCGCCCAGCAGGCGACAATCGATCGGCTCGAGGCGGAGAACAGCGCAGCCCAGCAGCGGGTCGAGGATCTGCGGGTTCGGGTGGATCAGCTCGATGATCCTGCTTTCATCGAGACGCAGGCGCAGTCCCGATTGCAGTACGTCATGCCCGGAGATCTGCTGTACGTGATCGACGACAGCGGGCAGGCGCAGGCAGTGCCCGGACGCGACGATCCTGACGCCGAGGAGGCCGAGGTCGCCTGGTTCGACCGGGTGCTCGATTCGATCGACATAGCCGACAGCGGCGGATGACCCGGCGACCGGCGATCCGACAGCTTCGGCCGGCGGAGGCCGCTGACCGCGCCATCGTGGCCGCCCAACTGGGTCGGCCGCCGCGAGCCATGCGCGCGGTCGCCCATCGCTGTGACTGCGGCCTACCCGATGTCGTACAGACCGAACCGCGGCTGTCCGACGGCTCACCGTTCCCGACGCTGTACTACCTGACCTGCCCACGGGCAGCCGCCGCGGTGAGTCGGCTCGAAGCCGCCGGAGTGATGCGCGGGATGACCGAGCGTCTCGCCACCGACGACGATCTGCGTGCCGCATACCTTGCCGCACACACCAGCTACGTGCGTGAGCGCGACGCACTCGGCGACCTGTCCAGCGACGCATCGGCCGGCGGCATGCCCGAGCGGGTCAAGTGTCTGCACGCTCTGGTCGCTCACTCGCTGGCCGTCGGACCTGGAACCAACCCACTGGGCGACGAGGCGCTGGCCGCGATGCCGCCGTGGTGGGCGAAGGGCCCGTGTGTGGCTGCGGAGCAGGAGGCTTAGGACCGGATGAAACGGGTTGCGGCCATCGACTGCGGGACGAATTCGATCCGGCTCCTGATCACCGACGTGCCAACCACAGTGAGCGGGAAATCTCCGTCAGATGTACTGCGCCGCATGGAGATCGTCCGCCTAGGTGCTGGGGTCGACAAGACCGGTGAACTCGCGCCGGAGGCGATCGAACGCACCCGGGTCGCCTTGACCGCCTACGCGGCCCAGATCGCCGACCTGCGGGTCGAACGGGTCCGGATGGTCGCCACCAGCGCCACCCGGGATGCCAGCAACCGAGCCGACTTCGAGGCCATGGTGACTGACGTGCTCGGAGTCCCGGCCGAGGTCATCAGCGGAACCGAGGAGGCAGCACTGTCCTTTGTCGGCGCGACCGTTGGCCTGTCGAGGCTGAGCGATCCACCTGCCGCGCCGTACCTGGTCGTCGACATCGGCGGCGGGTCCACCGAATTCGTGCTGGGTACGGACACGGTCACCGCTTCGCTGTCGGTCGACATCGGTTGTGTACGGCTGACCGAACGTCATCTCGCCAGCGACCCCCCGACCCCGGACCAGATCGGAGCCGCCGAGGCTGACATTCGGGTCGCCCTGGGCTCAGTCGCCGAGTCCGTCCCGTTCCAGCAGCCGGTCACCCTGATCGGCCTGGCCGGCTCGGTGACCACAGTGGCCGCGGTGGCGCTGGGTCTGTCGGCATACGACCCCGTTGTCATCCACCACAGCCGGATCCCGGTCGGTGCTGTGCGGTCCACGACCGCCGGACTGCTCACGATGAGCCGGTCGCAACGGGCCGATCTAGTGGTGATGCACCCGGGCCGGGTCGATGTGATCGGAGCCGGCGCCCTCATCCTGCGGGTGGTGATGGACGCATGGGAGATCGACGAGGTGCTCGTCAGCGAACACGACATCCTGGACGGGATCGCCGCCTCACTTGCCGATCCGAGCTGACCGGGCAGCGACCCGCCGCTCAGGGACCCTCGGATTCCAGTCCCGGAGGCAGCTTCCCGGTCAGCT
>Ga0136612_10000206_pt1 | contig 18142 bp, 19 predicted proteins | sample AntDryUQ224A2306_2_FD_106644 | JGI IMG/M metagenome (GOLD analysis project Ga0136612, IMG submission 106644) | Polar desert sand microbial communities from Dry Valleys, Antarctica - metaG UQ224A (23.06) | ecosystem: Environmental > Terrestrial > Soil > Desert | place: Antarctica: Dry Valley... | reverse complement strand
CCGAACGTCGTCTGCAGCTGGGTGTGCTTGAACAGCTTGTTCAGGGCGACCTGCGGAATCGCCTCGCGCTTCAGCTCGACGTAGATGCGCATGCCGTCCTTGTCGGAGTGATCCTGCAGCGCGTCGTCGGTCATCGGGATCTCGCTAAGGACGCCGGCCTTCACCAGGTCCGCGATCTTCTCGATCACGCCGCCGTCGCCGCCCTTCCGCACGCCGTAGGGCAGCTCGGTGATGATGATCGCGCTCTTGCCACCTCGCAGCTGCTCGACGTGCGCGCGGCCGCGCATGACGATGCGGCCGCGGCCGGAGCGGTACGCGTCACGGATACCCGCGCGTCCCACGATCGCGCCGCCCGTCGGGAAGTCGGGCCCCTGGACATGCTCGACGAGCCGGTCGATGCTGATCGCGGGGTCGTCGATCATCGCCACCACGGCGTCGATCGTCTCGCCGAGGTTGTGCGGCGGCATGTTCGTCGCCATCCCGACCGCGATGCCGGCGGAGCCGTTCACCATCAGGTTCGGGAACCGCGACGGCAGCACCGAAGGCTCCTTGCGCGACTCGTCGTAGTTCGGGTTGAAGTCGACGGTGTCGGCGTCGATGTCGCGCAGCATCTCGGTGGCGAGCCGTGTCAGCCGGCATTCGGTGTAGCGCATCGCGGCCGCCGGATCGTCGTCGAGGTTGCCGAAGTTGCCCTGCCCGTCGACGAGCGGGTTGCGCAGCGAGAAGGGCTGCGCCATGCGCACGAGCGTGTCGTAGATGGCCGCGTCGCCGTGCGGGTGATACCCCCCCATGACGGCGCCGACGATGTTCGCGCACTTCTTGTAGGGCCGGTTCGGTTGCATGCCCAGCTCGTGCATGCCGTAGAGCACCCTCCGGTGCACGGGCTTGAGGCCGTCGCGTACGTCGGGCAGCGCGCGGCTGACGATCACCGACATCGCGTAGTCGAGGAAGCTCGAGCGCATCTCCTGCTCGAGCTCACGGGGCTCTATCCGGCCTGCGCCCAGAGGCTCGCTCGGGCTAGACATCCAGGAAGCGCACATCCTTCGCGTTCTGCACGATGAAGTCGCGGCGCGGCCCTACCTGGTCGCCCATCAGCGTGGAGAAAATGCGATCGGTGGACGACTCGTCCTCGACGTCGACGCGGATGAGGACGCGGTTGGCGGGGTCCATGGTGGTCTCGCGCAGCTCGTCCGGGTTCATCTCGCCGAGGCCCTTGAAGCGGCTCACCTGCATGCCCTCCTTGGCCAGCTCGAGCGCTCCCGCGCGGAGCTCTTCGAAGGTCACCGCCACCTTGCGCTTCTTGCCGAAAGCAAGCGTGAACGGCGGCGGCCCCACGATGTCGACGAGGCGCGCATGCGCCTTGCGCAGGCTGCCGTAGATCGGTGACGAGAGCAGCTCGGCCGGAACGACGACGTGCGTCGCGGCGCTCGTCGAGCGCTCGACGATCTTGACCCGGAAGCCGCTCTCGCTCCGGTCGACCACGGAGACGTCGAAGCCGTCGGGCTCGAGACCGGCGAGAGCGGCCTCCACCTCCTGCGGCAGCGCGAGCTCCGTCTCGACCAGGCGCTGTGCGGTGACGAAGGCGCCGGCCGGGTTGCCGAAGTCGGCACGCAGGCGGGCGAGCCAGCCCTCGTACTCGTCGAGGACGCGCGTAAAGCGGCCCCAGCGCGCCTCCGTGAGGGTGACGGCGGAGGCGTGGCGATCGGTCACGGTCATGTCCTTGATGCGCTCCCGCACCAGGATCTCCTCGAACTGCGACTCCTTCTCGACGTAGGTCTCGCGGTTCCCCAGCTTGATGCGGTAGAGCGGTGGCACGGCGATGTAGACGTGGCCGCGGGTGACGAGCTCGGGCATCTGCCGGAAGAGGAAGGTGAGGATGAGCGTGCGGATGTGCGAGCCGTCCTCGTCGGCGTCGGTCATCACGATGACGCGGTGGTAGCGCAGCTTCGCGATGTCGAACTCGTCGGCGATGCCCGTGCCAATGGCCGTGATCATCGCCTGGATCTCGACGTTCGAGAGCACCTTGTTGATGCGGTTCTTCTCGGAGTTGATCACCTTGCCGCGCAGCGGCAGGATCGCCTGGTAGAGGCGGTCGCGCGCGTCCTTGGCTGAGCCTCCCGCGGAGTTGCCCTCGACGAGATAGAGCTCGGCCGACTCGGGGTCGCGAATCTGGCAGTCGGCGAGCTTGCCCGGCAGCGACGAGCTCTCGAGCGCGCTCTTGCGCCGCGTCAACTCGCGCGCCTTGCGCGCCGCGAGGCGCGCGTGCGCCGCCGCGAGCGTCTTCTGAACGATCTGCTTCGCCTCGTTCGGGTTCTCCTCGAGGAACTCCGCGAGTCGGGCGTTGACCGTTTGCTCGACGAGGCCGCGCACCCAGGGGTTCCCGAGCTTGGTCTTCGTCTGGCCCTCGAACTGCGGGTTCTGGAGCTTCACCGAGATGACCGCCGCGAGCCCCTCGCGCACGTCCTCGCCGTCGAGATTGAGCTCCTTCTCCTTCAGGAACCCCTTGTCGCGCGCGTACTTGTTCAGCGTGCCGGTCAGCGCCGCCTTGAAACCCGACAGGTGCGAGCCGCCTTCGCTCGTGTTGATGTTGTTGGCGAACGAGAAGACCGATTCGACGTAGGACGCGTTCCACTGCATGGCGATCTCGACCCCGCCCTGCTCGGCCTCCCCCTCGAAGAAGACCACCTGCCTGTGCACGGGCTCCTTCGCCTCGTTGACGTAGGCGACGAAGTCGCGGATGCCGCCCTCGTAGTGGAACTCGTAGCGATCCTCGCCCGTGCGCTCGTCGGTGAGCACGATGCGCAGGGCCCGCGTCAGGAAGGCGGTCTCGCGCAGCCGTTGCACGAGCGTCTCGGCCGACCACTCGATGCCGTCCTCGAAGATGATGCGGTCGGGCATGAAGCTGATCGTCGTGCCCGTGTCGTCGCTCCCCGCCTCGCCCACGATCTCCATCTCGCCGGTCGGCACGCCGCGCGCGAACTCCTGTCGGTAGACCTTGCCGTCGCGTCTGACCTCGGCCACGAGCCACTCCGAGAGCGCGTTCACGACGGAGACGCCGACCCCGTGCAGTCCGCCCGAGACCTTGTAGCCCTCGCCGCCGAACTTGCCGCCCGCGTGGAGCTTCGTGAGCACGACCGTGAGCGCCGGCAGACCCTGCTCGGCCATGATGTCGATGGGGATGCCGGAGCCGAAGTCGCGCACCGTGACGGAGTCGTCGGGGTGCAATGTCACCTCGACGCGGTCGTTCCGGCCGGCGAGCGCCTCGTCGACCGAGTTGTCGACCACTTCGTAGACGAGGTGGTGGAGACCGCGCGAGCCCGTCGAGCCGATGTACATACCCGGACGCAGGCGCACGGGCTCGAGGCCCTCGAGAACCGTGATGTCCTTTGCGGAGTAGGTAGTATCGGCCATAGAAAAGCCCTGCAAATAGCCATCTTGCAGGCGTCCCACAGTGTATCAAATTCAGCGGTCGGAGGCCCCTCGAACGAGACTGGCGGCGGCGGCGCGGGCGACCAGGGCACGAAGCTCGTCATCCTCGATCTCGGCGGCAAGTCCCCGGGCCGCGTCCAGCTCCTCCGGACCAGGGGCCGGGAGCCTTCGAGCCCGGGCCTCCCGCGGCGGCTCACCCGGCTCCGGCAGCGGGCCGACCCGGAAGCGGACGGCTCGCGGTGCCGCTGCCCCGAGGCTCGCGCGCAGCTGCTCGAGCAGCGTGGGCGCAAGCTGTCCGAGCTCGAAGGCCCACACGGCCGAGCTCGCGGCCACGTGCAGCGTCCCGTCCGGCGCCAGGCGGGCCGGCCAGGCGTTCTCCGCGACAGCCGGGCCCACCGCCGCCGGCCACGCCCGGACGATGTCGGCCATGCCTCCCGCCGCCGGCCCGAAACGGGCGAGCTCACGGGCGAGTTCCTCGCCGAGGCCCTTCACGAGCCGCGCTCGACGATCGTGCCCGGGCGCACCTCCAGCACCTGCTCCGCCTGGGTCGGGAGGGCGGACGCGCTCGTGGCGGTGATCACGGTCTGCCCACCGGACGCCACACGCTCCGCCAGCAAGCGGCGGCGATCCGGGTCGAGCTCCGAGAGCACGTCGTCGAGAAGCAGCAGCGGCGGCACGCCGCCGCGGCTCGCGATCAACTCGGCCTCGGCCAGGATGAGAGACAGCACGGCGAGCCGCTGCTCGCCCTGGGAGCCGAAGAACCGGAGGTCTCGCTGGCCGGCTGTGAACGCGATGTCGTCGAGGTGCGGCCCGAGTCCCGTCGTTCCCCGCTCGAGATCGCGCTCGAGGCGCGCGGCCAAGCCTTCCTCGGTCGGCTGCTCGCCGCCGTAGCCGAGCGATACACCGGGCAGGCCGAGCTGCATCGCTCGCTCGGCGGCGAGTGGCGCGAGCAGCGAAACGACGTCGTGGCGACTCGCGACGAGCTCGGCTCCGAGGACGACCACGCGCTCCGTCCAGGGCTCGAGCGCTGCGCGGGAGGAGAAGCCGAGCCGCACCCGGCGTAGGGCCGCGTTGCGCTGCCCCACTGCCGCGCCGTAGGCAACCGGAAGCTCCGCGCGCGCGGGCAACAGGCGCGCCAGGGTGCGATCGAAGTACGCTCGACGCACGGCAGGGCCTCCCTTCACGACCGCGAGGCGATCGGGGGTGAAGACGAGCGTCGAGAGCTCGCTGCGGAGACTCTCAGCGCCACGGAGCGGCGCTCCGTTCAGCTTCGCACGGCGGCCCTCGCCGAGCCGGAGAGTCACCTCCAGCTCCACGGGCGTCGCCTGCCCGCGCACCCCGCGCAGCGCGATACGGGCGGCACGGCACCCGAAGCGAACGAGTTGAGCATCGACGCGCGTGCGGGGCGAGAAGCCCTGCGTGCCCACGTGCAGCGACTCGAGCAGGTTCGTCTTGCCGGCGCCGTTCGGACCGACCACGAGCACGATGCCCGGACGCAGCGCGAGCTCCAGCCTCGCGTACGAGCGGAAGTCCCGGAGCGAGACCGCCGAGACGATCAGCCCGCGAGGCGGATCGGCATGATCAGGTAGCGGTAGGCCTCGCTGTCGCCCTGCAGTACGGCTGGTCGCAGGGGGCTGATCAGCTTCAGCCGCACCTCGTCCGAGGCGATCGACTCGATGCCGTCGCGTAGGAAGTCGGCGTTGAAGCCGATTTCGAGCGGCTCTCCCGTGAATCCGGCGGGCAGCGACTCGCGGGACTCGCCGACATCCTGCGTCTGCGCCGAGATCGTGAGCTCGCCCTCCGCGAAGCGCAGGCGCAGCGGTGAGTTGCGCTGCGCCATCACCGCTGTACGGCGGACGACATCGAGCAACTCCTTGCGCGGCAGCGGCACCTCGTACTCGAAGGTCTCGGGCAGGAGCTGGCGGTAGTTCGGGAACTGCCCGTCGATGCGCCTGCTCGTGAGAGTGACGCCCCCCGCGACGAAGACGACCTGGTTCTCGTGGACGCCGAGCTCGACCGTGTCCGAGCCAGCGGCGATGCGTCCGAGCTCGGTCAGCGCCCGCGCCGGCACGATCGCCTCGAGCTCGGGAGAGTCGCCCTCGAGCTCGGTCTCCTTGACAGAGAGTCGGTACGAGTCGGTGGCGGCCATCGCGAGCCGACCCGGCTCGAAACGGACGAGGATCCCGGTCAGCACCGGCCTCGACTCATCCCGTGAGGCCGAGCGCACGACCTGGGCGACCGTGTCCAGCAGCGCCTCCCGTGCCACGCTGAAGGTCTCGAGTGTCGTGAGCTCAGGCAGTCGCGGGAAGTCCTCGCTGCTGTAGGTATGCAGCCGGTACGACGCCGATCCACAGTCGATCTGCAGGATGCCTTCGTTGGCGCGGTGCTCGATCACGACTTCGGCGGACGGCAGCAGACGGGAGAGCTCGACGAGCAGGCGGGCCGGGACAACGACGGCTCCCTCCGCGGCCACGTCCGCGTCGAGGCCCCCGCGGAGGGAGATCTCCATGTCGGTCGCGGCAAGCTCGAGACGGCCTCCCTCCGCCCGGAGGAGAACGCCGAGCAACACCTGCACCGCCGTCCGGGTCGAGACTGCCCTCGAAACTGTCGCCAGCCGCTGCGCCAGTTCGTCCCGCGAACAGGTGACCTTCAGCTCCGATCCGACAGTTATGTCTGTTTCGATCATGTTCTTTAAAACCTCTCGTTGTAGTACTAGGGAGTGTGAACTGCGTGGACGACGGCGCAGACCGGGACGCAATGTGCGCTTGCGCTGTGGGCGTGAGGTGGGGAGACATACGAGCTTTGCACAGGCTCGAAGCGTCGGCCGGCCATCTCCACAGGTTCAGCGAACTTGCTTAACGCGTGCAGTCAACTCCTGCACGAGGTTGTACACAGAGCGATCCTCCCGGATCAGGCGCTCGATCTTCGTCGTGGCATGGATCACCGTTGTGTGATCTCGCCCTCCGAACTCCTTGCCGATGCGGGGCAGGGACGAGTCGGTGAGCTGACGCGAGAGGTACATGGCCACCTGCCGCGGGTAGACGATGTTCTGCGAGCGCCGCTCACTGCAGAGCTCGGCGAGCGAGAGCCCGAAGCGATCCGACACGGTCTTCTGGATGCGCTCGATCGACACCTGCGCCGACGCTCCCTGCGGGAAGACGTCTCGAAGGACGTCCTGGGCGAGCGCGACGGTCAACGGTCGCCCCGTGAGCGAGGAGAAAGCGACGACCCGCGTGAGCGCGCCCTCGAGCTCGCGGATGTTGGAGGAGATGCGCTCGGCGATGAAGCCCAACACCTGGGGGTCGGTGATCTCGATGTTGTCGGTCTTGACGCGCTTGCGCAGAATCGCGATGCGTGTCTCCACGTCCGGCGGCTGGATGTCGGTGATGAGGCCCCATTCGAAGCGCGAGCGCAGGCGCTCCTCGAGTGTCGCGATCTCCCGTGGCGGTCGATCGGAGGAGATGACGATCTGGCTGCCACCCTCGTAGAGCGTGTTGAAGGTATGGAAGAACTCCTCCTGGATCCGCTCCTTGCCGCCGAAGAACTGGATGTCGTCCACGAGCAGCACGTCGTAGGTGCGGTAGCGCTGCTTGAAGCCCTCGATGCGCTTGTCCCGCAGCGAGTTGATGAAGTCGTTCATGAAGGCCTCGCTCGTCACATAGCGCACCGACAGGTTGCGTGAGTGCTGGGCGACGTACTGCCCGATTGCCTGCATCAGGTGCGTTTTGCCGAGTCCCGTGCCGCCGTACACGAAGAGCGGGTTGTAGGCCTGCGCGGGCGCTTCGGCCACCGCGAGCGCAGCTGCGTGCGCGAACCGGTTGGACGAGCCGATCACGAACAGGTCGAACGTGTACTTCGGGTTGGCGGAGGGCTGCCCGTCGCCTTCGCGTATGCGGCCCGGCTCGGCTGTCACGACGGCCGCATCGTCCTCGACGACCCGGAGCTGCACGCGCCGCTCCCGGCCTGTCGCGTCGAGGACGATGGCGCGGACGAGCCCCAGGAAGTGCCCCTCGATCCACTCCCGCGTGAAGTCGTTGGGCACGCTGACGACGAAGGTGTCGTCGGTCAGCTCGATGCCCTCCGAAACGGCGAACCACGTGTGGTAGGCAGACTCGTTGAGCGCTTCCTTGAGCCGGGCCGAGACCTCTTGCCACAGGTCGCCGGCAGTGCGCTCAAGCCTCTCCTTCACGCGCATCTCTCCGCATCCGCCGGGGCCAAGGAAGGCGCGAGCATAGCACCCCTCAGGACCTCGTGGGGCACCCGGACGTCGAGGGAAATGCCGACATTTGCAGGACAAACAAGGATCACTGCTTGTCCACACCTGTGGACAAGGCGGGGGATAAACGCTGTCTCGACTTGGGTGGGTGGCGCGCTCAGGCCGTGCCGGAGCCCGAGCGCCCCACCGCCGCAGCCTGTGGATAGCTCAGAGGCAGCTCGGCTATACTCGACTCTCGCTGCGCTGCCTTTTGGCGCAGCGCCCACGACCCACTCGATGAAGCGCACCTATCAGCCAAACGTACGCCGGCGGAAGCGCAAGCACGGCTTCCGCGCCCGCATGGCCACGAGGGCGGGACGCGCCATCCTGAAGCGCCGCCGCGATCGCGGCCGCAAGCGACTCTCGGCGTAGGGCCGACGCGCACGTCAGAGATCCACATGGAGCGCCGGCATCGCCTCTCCCGCTCGCGCGATTTCGCGGCCGTGTACCGGCAAGGGCGCTCGACCTCGACACGCTTCCTCGTCCTCTACTCGTTCCCGCGGCCCGACGCCGGAGAGGCTCGCCTGGGCCTCGCCGTGCCGAAGGCGACGGGCGGGGCGGTCGTCCGCAACCGTGTGAAGCGGCAGCTCCGCGAGGTGTGGCGCGCCTCGCTCCCGTCCGTGGCTCCGGGGCGCGACTACGTCCTGATCGCGCGGCCGGGCCTCGCCGAGGCGGCCGAGGCACGTGGCTTCGAGTGGCTGAGCGAGCGCGTCGAGGAGATCCTGAGCAAGGCCCCCGCGTGAGGACGCTGTTCGTGGGGCTCGTCCGCGCCTACCAGTTGCTCCTGAGCCCGCTGTCGCCCGGCAGTTGCAAGTACCACCCATCCTGCTCGCAGTACGCGATCGACGCGCTGCGCCTGCACGGCGTGCTACGGGGCTCGCTGCTCGCAGGCTGGCGCGTGCTGCGCTGCCATCCGTGGAGCCACGGCGGTGTCGACCGTGCCGAGGATCAACGGGTGTTCACATGATCGTCGCCGGCCTGCTCGGGCCCTTCGAGGATCTCCTCACGGAGGTGCTGAAGTTCCTGCACACCTCGATCGGGCTCTCGTGGGCGTGGTCGATCGTTGCCATCACGTGCCTCGTACGCATCGTGCTCGTGCCGCTGACCGTGCGGCAGATCCACTCGATGCAGAACCTCCAGCGCCACGCGCCGCAGATGAAGGAGCTCCAGAAGAAGTACAAGGGAGATCGGGCGAAGCTCAACGAGGAGCTGATGAAGTTCTACAAGGAGAACAAGATCAACCCCGCCGCCTCCTGTCTGCCGATCGTCGCCCAGATCCCGGTCTTCATCTCACTCTTCTTCGTGCTGCGCGACTTCGATACGGAGATCCTGCCCGAGTTCCCGACCGCCAATCTGAGCTGGCTGCACGTCGTGCCGGACATCACCGCCAACGCCAACGCACACTGGTCGGGGTACCTCCTGCTGGCGATCTACGCGATCAGCCAGACGACCTCCACACTGCTCATGTCGTCGACGATGGACAAGATGCAGCGAACGCTGCTCCTGATCCTGCCGCTCGCATTCCTCTTCTTCGTGCTGAACTTCCCGGCCGGCCTCGTGCTCTACTGGGTCACGACGAACCTGTGGACGACCGGCCAGGGTCTCGTCACCCGCCGGCTGATGCCGAAGAAGGTCGTCGAGCTCCCGAAGCGCTCGTCACGGACGCCGGCCGAGGCACCCCCCGCCGAGCCGACACCGGCGCCGACACCTGCACCGGCGAAGGCGGCGACGGCAAACCCCCCGCCGCCCAGGCGAGTGAAACGCAAGAAGAAAGCGCAGCGCCGGTGAGCGAGGGCTTGCAGGTCGAGGCGACGGGCGAGACCGTGAGCGAGGCCAAGTGGGCTGCGCTGCGCGAGCTCGAGCGCCGGCGGCCGGGGCTCGACAAAGCCCTCGTCCGTTTCCAGGTCGTCTCCGAGGGCGAGCGCGGCCTGCTCGGGATCGGTTTCTCCCCCGCCCGCGTGATGGCCTCGTGCGAAGGAGAGGAGGCGCAGCCTCCCGCAGCCGACGAGGGCACGCTCGCCGCCGAGGTGCGCAGCCTCATCGAGCTGATCACGCGCCACCTGGGCCAACGCGTCCGCGTCGAGGTGGAGGAGGACGACGACGTCCTCTTCGCCGTCTGCCGGGGCGACGATCTCAGCACCCTGATCGGCAAGCACGGGCAGACGATCGACGCGATCCAGTACCTGGTGAACGCGATCGTCTCACGCGAGCACCCGGACGACCGCAAGGACATCGTGGTCGACGCGGAGGGGTACCGGGCCCGCCGTCAAGCGACGCTCGAGACGCTTGCCGTGCGAACGGCCGAGCGCGCGGTCGAGGCCGGAACCTCGGTCGAGCTCGAGCCCATGACGGCGGTCGAGCGCAAGGTCGTCCACGTCTGCCTGAAGGAGTACCCGGGCGTCGAGACGTCGAGCGAGGGCACCGAGCCCAACCGCTACGTCGTCGTCGCGCCGGCACGTGCGTGACGGCCGGCTCGAGCGCTGGCTCGACGCCATGCTCGCCACGCCCGGGCTGACGGCGGTCGCCGACCCCGAGGCGGCCTGGCAGCTCCACGTGGAGGACAGCCTCTCGGCGCTCGCTCTTGTCCGCCGCTTCGACGGCCCGATCGTCGACGTCGGCTCGGGAGGCGGCGCCCCCGGCATCCCGCTTGCTGCGGCGCTTCCTGAGCGGGAGGTGACGCTGCTCGAGGCGAACGGGCGCAAGTGCCGGTTCCTCGAGGGTGCCGCAAGCGTGTTTCGGAACGTGGAGGTCGTCCAGGGGCGTGCCGAGGAACAGGAGCTCGAAGCCTTCGGCGTCGCTCTCGCTCGCGCGCTCGCGCCCCCGGCGGTGGCGGCCGAGTGGTGCCTGCCGCTCGTGCGCGTCGGGGGCGCCGCGATCCTCTATACGGGCGCAGTGGCCGGGGATCTCGCTCCTGTGGCCGTGGCGCTCGGCGCAGGGAGCCCGGAGCTGCACGAGCTCGCGGGCGCACCCTCGCGCCGCCTCGTCGTGCTCCGTAAGGTCGCAACCACCCCGCGGGGCTTCCCACGCCGTCCGGGAGCGGCGCGCAAGCGCCCGCTCGCGTGACTCGCCAGGCAGGAACCGGCGACCGGGCGACGCACTAGAGTCGGGGTGTGCCGGGACGCATCTACGCGCTCGCGAACCAGAAGGGTGGAGTCGGCAAGACGACGACCGCGGTCAACCTGGCCGCGTGTCTCGCGGAGGCCGGCGAGCGCTCGCTCGTCATCGATCTCGACCCCCAGGCCAATGCCACGTCTGGCCTCGGCGCGCGTGCCAACGGGACGTCGACCTATGACCTGCTGGACGGCGTTCCCCTGTCGGAGCTCGTACGCTCCACCCGCTTCTCGAACCTCGATCTCGTCCCCGCGAGACCCGACCTCGCCGGCGCCGCGGTCGAGCTCGCCCGCCTGCGCAGCGGCAGCAACCTGCTCGCGGCCTCGATCGCCGATGCGCGGCGCGACTACTCCTTCATCTTCCTCGACACCCCGCCCTCGCTCGGGCCTCTGACGGTGAACGCTCTCGCCGCCGCCGACCGTGTGATCGTGCCCGTCCAGGCCGAGTACTACGCGCTCGAGGGGCTTGCGCAGGTGATCCGCTCGATCGAGCTCGTGCGCGCGCGGCTCAATCCGGGGCTCACGCTGGCGGGTGTGCTGCTGACCATGGTCGACGGCCGCACGCGACTCTCGGCGCACGTCTCCGAGGAGGTGCGCCGGCACTTCGGCCGGCTCGTCTTCCGGACGAGCGTCCCGCGCTCGGTGCGCCTGGCCGAGGCGCCGAGCCACGGGCTGCCGGCTATTGCCTACGACAGGACTTCCGCGGGCGCGGATGCCTACTGGAAGGTGGCGATGGAGCTTGTCGAGCGCGCATAGCGAGCCGGGCCCTGGCCGCCGTGGCCTCGGGCGGGGCCTCGAGGTGCTCTTCGGCGGCCTCGCCGACGGCAACGAGCTCGCGCACCTGCCCACCGAGTCGATCCATCCGAACGGGCGCCAGCCACGGCGTCGCTTCGAGGCGGAGGCGTCGGCGGGGCTCGCCGAGTCGATCCGCGCGCAAGGCGTTCTGCAGCCTGTGATCGTGCGCCCCCGGCCCGCCGGCGGCTACGAGTTGATCGCGGGCGAGCGGCGCTGGCGCGCGGCGAGGGAGGCCGGCGTGCCGACCCTGCCCGCCCTCGTGCGCGAGGCCGACGATCGCAGCTCGCTCCTGCTCGCCCTGGTCGAGAACGTGGCCCGCGAGCGCCTGTCGGCGACCGAGGAGGCGCGCGCCTACGGCGTCCTGCTGGACGAGTTCGGACTCTCGCTGGGCGAGGTGGCCGAGCGCGTCGGTCGCTCGAAGCCGTCCGTCTCGAACCGGATCCGGTTGCTCGAGCTGCCGGCGGACGTGCTCGAGCTGCTGGACGGCGACGAGCTCAGCGAGGGGCACGCGCGCGCCGTGCTCGCGGTTCCGGGCCACGAGGAGCGCCGCCGCTTGGCGCGGCGGATCGTGCGCGAGGGGCTGTCGGTGCGCGCTGCGGAGCGGGCGGCACGTAGCGAGGGCGCCCAGCGCCGCCCGCGCCGCCCGGTTGCTTCGGTGGATCCCGCACTGGCCGCGCGAGCGCAGGCCGCGGCCGAGCGGATCACGGGACGCGCGGCGCGCGTCGTAGCGGGCCGCCTCGAGCTGCCGTTCGCCGACGAGTGGGAGCTCGCCGAGCTCACGGAAGCCCTGGAGCGGGCGCTACAGTAGGCCGCGCGCGGGCGATTAGCTCAGTTGGTTAGAGCGCCGCTCTGATAAGGCGGAGGTCCCTGGTTCGAATCCAGGATCGCCCATCTCGCTGAACCTTCAGCGCTCCATGCTGCAGCGATCGGAGGCAGGGAATGAACGACGCATCGCAGAGCGAGCAGGAGCAGGCTGCGCTCAACCAGAGCCTGTTCCGGGACGTGAACGAGCGGGTCGAGGACGTCGCCCAGAGCTTCGGCTCGACGGTGACGGACTTTGCCTGTGAGTGCGACGCGGAGACGTGTCTCGAGCACGTGTCGCTCACGCTCGACGAGTACGAGTCGGTACGAGCGAATCCGACACATTTCTTCATCAAGCCAGGCCATATCAACGAGGCCGTGGAGCACGTCGTCGCAGGAGCCTCCGGCCAGTACGACGTGGTGCAGAAGCTCGGCCACGCCGGGTTAGTCGCCACCGAGGAGGACTCCCGCGACAACCCACCAGGCTGAGTCGCCCGAGCAGGTTCGGGGGACACCCTCTTGGCTAGACTCCTGCCCACGGCTCGGGGGCCGTTCGCCTATGCAGGAGATGCACATCTACGGCGTGAGCTTCGACCTGGTCGGCAAGCAGCCGATCGTGCTGCTGAAGACCGCCGACGGCAGTAAGTTCCTGCCGATCTGGATCGGTCACCCCGAGGCGGCCGCCATCCTGATGAAGCTGCAGGGCTCGAGCGCGCCGCGGCCGATGACGCACGATCTCCTGACCGACATCCTCGGCCGGCTCCAGGCGCAGGTGGTGCGGATCACCGTCACGGAGCTGCGCGAGAACACGTTCTACGCAGCGATCACGGTGCTGCAGGACGGCTCCGAGATCGAGGTCGATTCCCGCCCCTCCGACGCCATCGCGCTCGCCGTGCGAGCAGACGCGCCGATCTACGCGGCCGACGAGGTGATCGAGGAGTCGGCGATCGAGTTCGAGGGCGACGACGCGAGCGAGGAGGAGATGGTGACCGAGTTTCGCAAGTTCCTCGACAACGTCTCTCCCGATGAGTTCGCGTCGTGAAGAGACCGCTCCTTACAGTCTCTTAACGGGGTCAGGCCCCGTTTTCGCGGCCCTCGAGGACGACCGCGACGCGCTTCGCGCTGGGGGGGAGCGTGAGGAGGAGGGCTGGTGAGATCACGCGCGGCGGCGCAGGGCCGCCGAGCTCGGGGGTCTGCTCGCGCACGACGACCACGATCTGGCGCCGCTCCTCCCGCACCGACACGACGCTGAGCCGGTAGGCAGGGCTCGAGCGCGGCCCGACGGTGACGAGCACCGCGCGCCGGCGGGCGAAGTCGACAGGCGGCTCGCGCGTCCCGGGAACGACTTCGCGAAGCTCCGCCCGGCTCTCGATCACCCTCGTCGCCGCCCGAGCAAAGCGCCGCTCCCCGAGCGCTGGCGTCAGGTCCAGCCACGCGACGGGACGATCCCCACCGCCCGCGTAGACACGGTCGTACAGCACCCAGCCGGCAGCGAGCGCGACCACGAGCGTCGCGGCACCCACGGCCGCGCGCTCAGTAGACGTAGACCGTCTGGCCGTACGGGTTCTCGGCGTACAGCCGGGCCGCGATCCACATCGGCACGCGCACGCAGCCGTGCGAGGCGGGGTACGCCGGCACGGACGGATAGCCGTGGATCGCGAAGCCGCGCAGGAAGTACATGGGGTAGTAGAGCACCCAGTCGAAGCCGGGCACCTTGCGGTAGACCTGCCAGCGCCCGACGGGGGTGTTGCCGGTCGCGCCCGTGGAGACGTGCACGACGCTCTCCACCTGCCCGCCGCGCACCGCATAGAGCACCTGCCGGCCTTTGCTCACCTCGAGGTGGTCGCCCCCGTAGCGGGCTCTGGGGACGCCAGCCCGGGCAAGGGAGCGCCAGAGCGAGCCGTCGGCGCGCCCCGTGCGGGCCAGGCCGTTCACCTTCTGGAACGCGAGCACCGCCTCGTAGGTGTCGAGCCCGTAGACCCCGTCAGCGCCTCGAACCGCGTAGCGCAGCTCGGCGAGCCGCCGCTCCAGGGCCGCCACGCTCGGCCCGGTCGAGCCCAGCGCGAGCCGCGGCTCGTAGACCGTCGCTCTCAACATCCGCGACACGGTCCGGAAGCCCGCATTCGGGACGAGCCGCACGCTGACGCGGAACGAGCCGGCGCTGCCGGCCCCGAGCTCGACGCCTACGCGGCCGCGATGCATGGCCGCGTAGGTCAGCCGCCCGTTGCGTACGACCCGCACCTGGAGGACGCCCGCCCCCGCGGGACGGACACGCGCGCGCAGCCGCAGCTCCCCGCCCACGGTGCGCGTGCCGGCCAGCGCGGCAGTCAGCACGGGCCGCACGGCGGGCGAGCGCACGGGGGAAACGACGCTCCGCGAGCGAGCCCGGTAGGGGCCGGCGCCCGCGAGCCGAATCAGCATGCGGAAGCGCCCACCGGCACCCGTGCGCACCGTCGTGACCGGCTTTCCGGCCCGCAGGAGCGTCACCGGCCGGCCCCGCACGGCCGGTCGCAGCGTCCCCACGAAGCGCATGCCCTTCCCGTAGACGCCTACGCGAGCTGCACTCAGCGAGAGGCGGAAGACGGAGATCTCGACCGCGGCTCGGCCGGTCTCGCCGCTCGGGGAGACGGCGCTCACGACCGCGCGGAAGCGGCCCGGGCGGCCGTAGGTGTGACGGACGACTCGTCCGCTCGCCGTGGCACCGTCGCCGAGGCGCCATGTGTAGGTGTCCGCCTTGCCCACCGCCGTGAATGTGACCACATGCGGCGCTCCACCCTCGAGCTCGCTAACCCGGACCGAGACGGCGGGGCGCTGCGCAGCCGCGCTCGGCGCAAGGGCCAGGCCGGCCACGGCGACTACGAGGGCGCGGTGCATGCGCCCCAGGTTCGGCCTAGCCTCCACTGTTTCCTGCCAGGGTCACGGACGCGAGCAGCGCCAGCCCGTTGAAGATGCCGTGGAGGACGATGCAGGGAAGCACGCTGTCGGCGGTCCGCCGCAACCAGGCGAGCCCGAGCCCGAAGGCGACGAGGATCGGCAGCGCCTCGACGAGACCGTGTGCGAGTCCGAAGAGCACGGCCGTGCCGGCCACCGCAGCGAAGGCGCCGAAGCGTCCGAGCAGGGAGTAGCCGATGCCGCGAAAGGTCAGCTCCTCGATGATCGGAACGAAGCCCGCGATGAGAATGAAATTGGCCACGAAGGGTGCGGCCCGCTCGGGATCCCAACCCTCGGGGGTGAGGCCCTGCTCCGCGCCTGCCTGGAGGAAGGGGTCGAGCGCGGCGCCGAGCGCCAGCGTGCCCACGAGGATGCCGACGATGAGCGCCGCCGCCACCCCCCAGCTGCGCGGGCGGCGGAGGCCCAGCAGTTCGCGCATGGGGCCGCCGGTCGCGAGGGCGAGCACGAGCGCCAGCATGATCCCGAACTGGATCACCCCACCGACGACAGCCGTCCACGTGTAGAGGAAGTCCCGGTCGGGCGTGCCGTCCCCGCTCAGACGGGCTGCGTAGCCGAGGGCGGCAAGCGTGCCCACGAGGAGGAGCCAGCCCGCGAGCCGCCCGTTGCTCCGCCCCGGCTCGGCGCGGACGCTCATGTCACGCCACCCACTGCCACAGTGCCCACTGCACGACGGTGACGCCGAGCAGGAGGGCGCTCGTCCCTGCGATCGCGGTGTGCACTCGCGGCCGCCCGCCGAGTGCTGCCAGGGCGAGGATGAAGGGGAAGACGACGAGCCCGAAGCGGGGCAGCGAGAGCAGCGGCCAGCGCTCGCTGGGAACGCTCAGGGGAATGGCGAGGCTCGCCGCGCAGAAGACGCCGTAGGGCGCGCCGAAGCGCCGCCAGGCAACGATCGTGAGAGCGACGAAGAGAACGAGGAAGAGCAGCGCACTGAGATTCACGGCCGCCGTGTGCATCGGCTCTCCGCCTGCCTCCCAGTAGACACGGCCGTCGGGACCCGCGGCGAGCTGCCGCGCCCCGGCCCACCCGGCCCGCAGGCCGTCCCACACGCCACCCAGGGGGCCGAGCGGCGAGAGGGAGCGGGTCCACACTCCCTGGGCACCCGCGAACGCGAGCGGATCGCCCAACCGGAGCCAGAGGAAGACGGGATAGAGCGCGAGGAGCGCCGGCGCGAGGCAGAGGCCGAGCAGCGCCCGCCCACGCGCGGGTGATCGGATGGCGATGAGCGCCAGGGCGGGCAGCAGTGCGAGGCCGAGCGGTCGTGTGAGGAGGGCGAGCCCGGCGACCGCCCCGGCCCTTCCGAATCGCCGCCGCTCGGCGAGGAGGAACGCTCCGACGACGAGCAGGAGGAAGAGCGACTCCGCGTAGACGGCGCTCAGGAAGACGGACGTCGGAAAGAGGGCGAGGTAGAGCACGGCCCTCCGCGCGCCCTCCGCTCCCAGGTGCGCCTCGGCCAGGCGGTGCAGGAGCAGGAACGCCCCCAGACAGGCTGCGAGCGAGAGGAGCACACCCGCCAGCACGTAGTGGCCGCCGAGGAGCCGTCCCCCCACCGCGACAAGGCCCGGGTAGAGCGGGAAGAAGGCGGGCGCAGCGTCGCCCCGGTAGCCCTCCTCGGCGATGCGGAGGTAGAAGGCGCTGTCCCAGCGGGCCCAGACGTCGATCGCCCACCCGAGATCGTGCAGTGCCGGACCGTCCCAGCGTGCCGCCTGCGGGTGTCGATTGGGCTCGAACCAGAGCAGGGCGAGCAGGGCCGCGCCCCAGAGCGCCAGCCGGCTCCAGATGAAGATCTCGACCGCCGGATTGGGCGCGCGCGCGAATCGGAGCTCCCGGGTGGCAGCGCGGGGCTCCCGGATCCGTTGACCCGCGCTCACGACTCGTCGATGATAACTCGCCGCGCGCTGAGGATCGGCCCGCCCGCCGTCGAAAGAAGGCTTTGTGCCGGCCTGGCAGCGAACAGCGATCGTCGTCGCCGTGATCGTGGGCACGGTCGTCGCCGCACGTCTCGCCGAGCGCTGGCTGACAGGCCGGCGACTCGACCCCGAGGACGCAACCCGCCTGCGCGTCCTGCGCCGGACGCTCGTGAGCACGATCGTCTTCGTCGGCGTGCTGTCGGCACTGCTCGCCATCCCGGCCGTGCGGGCGATCGCGGGCGGCGTCCTCGCGTCGTCCGCGGTAATCGGGCTCGTCGTCGGCTTCGCCGCACAGAAGACGCTGGCCAATGCAGTTGCCGGGGTGCTGATCGCCTTCTCCCAGCCGCTCCGCATCGGTGACCGCGTCGAGGTCGGGGGCCACACGGGCATCGTCGAGGAGATCGGTCTCACCTACACCTTCATCCGCCTCGACGACCACGCCCGGCTCGTGATCCCGAACGACAAGCTGGCCTCGGATACCATCCTCAACGCGAGCATCGTCAGTCGAGAGAAAGTCGCCGAGATCACGCTCCAGATTCCCCTGTCCCAGCGGCTCGGCGACGTGGTCGAGGCGCTTCGCGACGAGACGTCCCGCGATCGGGAGGCGGAGGTGTTCGTAAGCGGCCTGGGTGACAGCGCGACCGTGACCGTCCGCGCTGCGGCGGCCGGCGAGGAGGAGGCGCGCTCGCTCGAGCGCGAGCTGCGGCTGCGCGTGCACGAGCGTCTGCGCGTCGAGGGGATCTTCGCGTGAGCGCTTCGGGCTCCCGGGCCGCCGCCCACCGCTCACCCTCGGGCCCGGGCTCCGATCGCAAGCGCCGCCGCCGGCGGCGCGCGGAGGTCTCGGCCAACCGCCGCCGCGGTGTCGTCTTCCTCGCTCTGGCGATCGCGGGCGT
>Ga0136612_10000205_pt1 | contig 18149 bp, 19 predicted proteins | sample AntDryUQ224A2306_2_FD_106644 | JGI IMG/M metagenome (GOLD analysis project Ga0136612, IMG submission 106644) | Polar desert sand microbial communities from Dry Valleys, Antarctica - metaG UQ224A (23.06) | ecosystem: Environmental > Terrestrial > Soil > Desert | place: Antarctica: Dry Valley... | reverse complement strand
GGCTGGCAGAGACGTTGACCAACGACGTCATCATCGCCACTGCACCGGCGCACAAGGCCGGTGCTGCCTCGGCGATCTCCGAGACGGCGTACGAGATCGGCGCCGTGCTGGGCACCGCCGTCCTCGGCGGCATCCTGACCGCCACCTACCGGGCCGGGGTTATCGTCCCGTTCGAGGTCACCCAACCGGCGGCGGTGGGCTCGGTGGAGACCCTAGGTGGGGCGACCGAGTCGGCGAGGTCCCTGACCGGCGGCGCGCAGCAGGTGCTGCTTGACTCTGCGCACGCAGCGTTCGACGTCGGCGTGCAGCGCACGTCCGCGGTGGCCATCCTGATCGCGCTGGGCGCCGCAGCCGTGGCGTACGTGACGCTGGGCGACGACCGCCCGAACAAGTCCTAGGGACAATAGCTGGGTGGACGACGCCGAAGACCTTGCGCTCGAGGCCGCACAAGCGATAGCAGCTGGAAGCGGAGCAGCCCAGCACGCTGCCGTCGTGGTGCTGGGCTCGGGCTGGGCCGGCGCGCTCGCCGCGCTCGGCGAGATCCGCTGGCGTATGCCCGCGGGGAGCCTGCCCGGCTTCCACGCGCCAACCGCGGTCGGCCACGCCGGAGAGGTGTGTTCGCTCGACCTGGACGGGCACCGGGTGCTCGTGCTGTCCGGCCGCACCCACCTGTACGAGGGCCACGGGACAGCGGCCGTCGCGCACGGCGTCCGGACCGCGGCGGCGGCCGGCGCGCGCACCGCCGTGCTCACGAACGCCAACGGGTCGCTGCGGTCGGACTGGCCACCTGGCACCGGCGTCGTGCTGACCGACCACCTCAACCTCACCGCGATGTCACCGCTGGTCGGTGCTCGGTTCGTCGACCTCACCAGGTGCTGGTCACCGCACCTGGCGACGGCAGCGCTGGCGACCGACCCGGCCTTGGTCGCGGGGACGTACGCAATGCTCCCCGGGCCGCACTACCAGAGCCTCGCCGAGTCGAGGATGCTGCGGTCGTTCGGGGCTGACGTCGTCGGCATGTCCGCGGTGCTCGAGGCGATCGCGGCCTGTGCCCTGGGCATGTCCACGCTCGGCCTGTCGGTCGTCACGACGGTGGAGCTGGACGATAATGGCGAGCACCCGGCGTTGAACGACCCTGACGAGGTCGTGGAGATCGCCGCGGCGTCGGCCACCCGGCTCGGCGCCGTCATCCGCACCACTCTTGCGAGCGAGCTGCACGCCAGAGCGCACGACGAGCCTCCAGGAGGCCTCGCATGACTGACACACCCACCCACCCGACCGTGGCCGGTCCGGTCTCGGCGCCCACAGCCGCGATCGAGGCCAACGGCATCAACGTGATCGCCGAGAGCGAGCGCAAGGGCACCCCTCGCACCCTGTTCTGGCCATGGTGTGCCTCCAACATCTCCGTCTTCGGGGTCGCGTACGGGTCGTACTTCCTCGGATTCGGCGTCTCGTTCTGGCAGGCGACGATCGCCGGCCTGCTCGGGACGGTGCTGTCCTTCGTGCTCGTCGGACTCGTCTCTCTCGCCGGCAAGCGCGGGTCGGCTCCGACGATGGTGCTGTCGCGGGCAGCGTTCGGCGTGCGTGGCAACGCCGCGCCGACGGGGGTCTCGTGGGTGCTGTTCGTCGGGTGGGAGACGGCGCTGTGCTCGCTCGCCACGCTGGCGACGGCCACCGTGATCGAGCGGCTCGGCGGTGGTAGCGGCAACGTCGTCAAGATCGTCGCGTTCCTGGTGATCGTCGCGGTGGTCGTCGGCGCCGGGGTGCTCGGCTTCACCGCGATCATGCGGTTGCAGGCGTGGATCACGGTCGCGACCGCCGTGCTGACCGTCGGTTACGTCGCCCTGACCGTGGACGAGATCGCCCTCGGCGCCGTGGGCGCCCTGCCGTCGGGTGGCTTCGCCGCGGTGGTCGGACTTGCGATCTTCGCCACGGCGGGGTTCGGCATCAGCTGGGTCAACTGCGCGGCGGACTACTCGCGCTACCTGCCGCGAAGCGCGTCCAGCCAGGGTGTGGTCTGGTGGACGACCTTCGGCGGTGCCATCGCGCCGGTGATCCTCGTCCTCTACGGACTGCTGCTCGCAGGGTCCGAGCCCGGACTCATGGCCGCCATCGGAGCCGACCCCGTCGGCGCGCTCACGACTCTGCTACCCACGTGGTACCTCATCCCGTTCGCCGTCGTGGCGGTCGCCGGTCTGGTCGGCGGCGCGGTGCTGGACATCTACTCATCCGGCCTGGCGCTGCTCACCCTCGGTCTCAAGGTCCCGCGATACGTCGCGGCCGGACTCGACGGCGTGCTGATGATCCTCGGCACGATCTACGTCGTCTGGTTCGCCACCGACTTCATCGGGCCGTTCACCGGCTTCCTCATCACCCTCGCCGTCCCCGTCGCCGCGTGGGCTGGCATCTTCATCGCCGACATCGCCTTGCGCAAGACCGATTTCGCGGCGGCCGAGCTGTACGACCCGCGCGGACGGTACGGCTCGGTCAACGTCCTCTCTGTCGCGCTCTTCGTCGCCGCGACGGCGATCGGATGGGGCTTGGTCACCACCTTCGCGACGCAGGCGTGGCTGACGTGGCAGGGCTACCTGCTCTTCCTCATCGGCGGCAAGGAGGGTGAGTGGGCGTTCGCCAACCTGGGCATCATCGCGGCGTTGCTGATCGGGTTCGTCGGGTACGCCGTCTTCGCTCGCGGCACGGTCCGCGAGCAGGAGGCGGTCAGTCCTCGGCCCGGTGCAGGTCGCGCAGCGTGAGGTAGTGCTCGGCGTTGTCGACGATGTCCTGTCGCTCCTGCTCAGAGAGCTCGCGCCGCACCTTGGCGGGGATTCCGGCGACGAGTGAGCCAGGGGGGACCTGCGTGTCCTGCAGCACCACGGCGCCGGCGGCGACCATCGAACGGGCCCCGATGTGCGAACGGTTCAGCAGGACCGCGCCCATGCCGATGAGGCAGTCGTCCTCGACGGTACAACCGTGCAGCACTGCGCGGTGTCCGACCGAGACGCCGCTTCCGACGGTCACCGGCACGTCGGTGTCGACGTGCGCGACGCACCCGTCCTGCAGGTTGCTGTTCGCACCGATCGTGATGGGGGCGTTGTCGGCGCGCAGCACCGCGGCGTACCAGATGCTGGCGCCGGGTCCGAGCCGCACGTCGCCGACTATCACGGCGCCGGGCGCGACCCAGGCGGTCTCGTCCACGGCCGGCGCCGACCCGGCCACTGCGCGCAGGAGGGGTTGCTCACTCATGTCGCCACCGTAGCGGCGCCGGCCACGGCGAGCGAGACGAAGTGTTGTCCGCGGCCGGTGCGACGTGTCACGCTGGACCTCAACTATTGTTGTGGTCGAGGTCGGGCTCGGCCAGATCGGAGGCGGTACGCCGTGAGCGACGTCCGGTGGGATGTGCGGCACCTCAGCGTCGGACAGGTTGCCCAGCGTTCGGGGGTGGCGGTCTCTACACTCCACTTCTACGAGCGCAAGGGTCTGCTTGCGGCCGAGCGCACGTCGGGCAACCAACGGCGCTACCGGCGCCATCTGCTGCGCCGGATCGCGATGATCCGGATTGGTCAGCGCGTCGGCATCCCGCTGGCCGAGATCAAGGAAGCGCTCGATGAGCTACCGGCCGACCGGGTGCCGAACCAGCGGGACTGGGAGCAGCTCGCGTCACGCTGGCGTGCGGACCTCGACCTGCGGATCCAGGCGCTGCACGAGCTGCGCGACGACTTCACCGGATGCATCGGCTGTGGATGCCTGTCGCTCGAGCGGTGCACGACCTTCAACCCACGCGACGTGCTCGGCGACCAAGGCCCGGGCCCACGGACGCTACCCGTCCGCGGCGACGACTGACCCGCGCGAGCATACTGCCCTGCTGGCGGCTGGGTGACTGGGAACGTGGACGCGCAACCGAATCCCGCTCAGCTCGCCCCGGAGATGCGGCAGTGGGTCGAGTCGTAGGGCCTCAGACGGAGTGAGTTGTTTGCAACCGAACGGTTGACAAGAGAGGGACGCAGGACTAGCGTCGTTTGCAACCGATCAGTTGAGGAGGTGTCGCGATGGCCGACCAGCTGTCCCAGGTCTTCGCAGCACTGGCTGACCCGACCCGCCGGGACATCGTGGCCAGACTGGCCGTGGCGGACGCGACGGTCGGCGAGCTCGCCGCACCGTACGACGTCACCGTCCAGGCTGTCTCCAAACACCTGAAGGTCCTGGAGGGGTCGGGACTGGTGAGTCGCAGCCGCGACGCCCAACGCCGGCCCTGCCACCTAGAAGCGGAGGTGTTCGACCTGATGACCAAGTGGATCGAGCGCTACCGGCAAGAAGCCGAGGAGCGGTTCCGACGCCTGGACGCCCTCCTCGCCGGCATCGAAGCACAAGACATGACCACCGAACCCCAGAGAGGGGAAGCATCATGACCACCACCAAGCACGAGACTGAGATCATCGCGGACCCGGACCTCCCGAAGGTCACGATCATCCGCGAGTTCGACGCGACACCCGACAAGGTCTTCCCAGCCTGGGTCGACCGCGACCTGTTCGTCCAGTGGATCGGCCCTCGGACCATGGACACCCGGATCCACCGGTGGAACGCCCGTACCGGTGGCGGCTACCGCTACGCATCGATGCGCGACGGGGAGGAGATCGCCACCTTCTACGGCGCGTTCCACGAGGTACGGCCCAACGAGCGACTCGTGCAGACCTTCACCTGGGAGGGTATGCCGGACGGCGTGAGTTTGGACGCCACGACGTTCGAGGAGCTACCCGGCGGGCGTACCCGGGTCACGTCGGTCTCCGTGGTCGACTCGATGGAGGCGCAGGCCGCGATGATGGCCAGCGGCATGGAGGTCGGCATCAACGAGGGCTTCGACAAGCTCGACGAGCTGCTGGCGCAGAAGAAATGAGCGCAGCAGAGGAGCATCGTCGTATCGCGGGCGGGTTCACCGACCGCGTCCTCGGCGTCGACGAGGCCGCATGGGACAACCCGGCGCCGCCACAGGGCTGGGTCGCCCGCGACGTGGTGCGCCACCTCGTGGAGTGGTTCCCCTCCTTCCTCGAACAGGGAGCGGGGGTCCGACTGCCCAGCGGGCCGTCCGTTGATGAGGACCCGGGCGCGGCGTGGCAGGTGCACAGTGACGCCGTGCAGGCTCTGCTGGACGATCCCGCCACCGCAGACATGATGCTCTCCAACCCCCACATCGGCGAGGTACCGCTCGACCTGGCCGTCGACCGCTTCTACACCTCTGACATCTTCATGCACACCTGGGACCTCGCCCGAGCCACCGGCCAAGACGAGAAGCTCGATTCGGCGAAGTGCGCGGAGCTGCTGGCCGGGATGGAGCCGATGGACGAGGTCCTGCGAGCCAGCGGCCAGTACGGCGCGCGCGTCGAAGTCCCTGCCGATGCGGACGTGCAGACCCAGATGCTCGGCTTCATCGGCCGCGACCCTCGTGCGAAGTCTCAGCTCACCTGACGGCCGGCGTTGCCGCTCTGGTAGTCCACCGCGAGGCCGTCCACCAGCATGTTGACGAGCGCGGGAACGTCCTCGCCCGCGAGCCGGAAGCTCCCGACACACAGGTCGTCGCGCCACAGGGACAACACGGCGACCCCGACCTCGTGATGCCAGGTCACCCGCAACAGGCGATCCTCGCCTCGCGCATCGGCGAAGATGCCACCACGCGTTGGAAGTGCGACGACCTGGGCCATGAACCGATCATCCTCGCATTCGTCGGGATGCGAAAGGGCGAGCCTCTGCTCCCGATCCCCACGATTGGGTGAGTTGGCGAGCGTTTCTGGACCGCAGACGCCAGCTAACTCACCAAGTCATGGCGGCGGCGTCCACCGAGCCGGCTCGTGGTGGACTTCCGAGCCCCGACGGCGTGTGACACCTCTCGGTGTCCTTGCGATGCGAAGCCGACGTCACGACGCTCGCCTTCACCCACCGCCTCGCCGAGCCGTACGGGCGCGAACAGCATCGGACCGGGTTGGCACTACTACTACTTCCTCGACCGTCTCGGTGCCGTGATCTCCGCGACCGAGGTACCCGACACCTGGGACGACTACTACCCGTTCCTGCGGACCGCGTACCTCCTACCCGACTGAAAGGGGGCGAGGCGGCGTCAGCACGGCGGGCCCGCGGCTCTACGACGTCGCCTCGACCCATCACAGCTGAGCGGCAAGGGTGCCAGCCGTAAAGGCAAAAATCGGCTGGCGTCCGGCGGGCAGGCCATGGGACCGTCCAGAGATGACACCCCCGTTGTTGCTGCATCACCGGGTCCAAGGATCCGGTCCAGCGGTCCTCCTCCTGCATGCTGGTGTGTGCGACCTGCGTATGTGGCAGCCGCAGTGGGAGGCGTTGACGGCCGCACACCGAGTGATCGGTTGCGACCTGCGCGGATACGGCCAGACTCCGCTGCCTCACCAGGACTACTCCGACGCGCAGGACGTGCTTCACCTACTCGACCACCTCGCCGTCGACGAGTTCGCCATGGTCGGCGCCTCGTACGGGGGACACGTGGCACTACAGGTCGCCACGGCCGCGCCGGGACGGGTGAACAGGCTCGTGCTGCTGTGCGCCGCCGCTGACCTCGTACAACCGACGGCTGACCTCGAGGACTTCGTCGCCCAGGAGGACGCGCTGCTGGATGCCGAGGATGTCACCGGGGCGACCGAGCTCAACGTTCGTACGTGGCTGGGCGCTGACGCCGATGAGGCGAACGTGGCCCTGGTGCGAGAGATGCAACGCAACGCCTTCGCCGTGCAGCTCGCGGCGGGCGATGTGGAGTCCGAGGATGACGAGGTGGATCTGACCCGGATCACGATGCCGACGACCGTAGTGTCGGGGTTGCAGGACCTCGACTACTTCGTCAGCACCGCCCAGGAGCTGGGGGCGAGCATCCCTGCGGCGCGGCTGGTCGAGCTCGACTGGGCAGCACATCTGCCGAGCCTCGAGCGTCCCGAGATGATGGCCCGCTTGCTGCTCGACGCGCTCGCCGAGCGACCCGGCCCAGCTCAGACGGACCTCAGCTGACGCAGCGCGATCACGAGGCGCTCCGGCTCGAGGGCGTGGGCGACCACACCGTCACGGCCCGTCATCGTGCGCGCGGACAACAACGCGTTGCAGATGGCCTCCTCGGTCGCGTCCGCGACGGCCGTGAACAACGGGCTCAACCCTTGGTGCGGCATGGCCAGCACGGTGAAGGGCGCGGACGCGACGTCGAGGTACTCGGCCGGGATGTCGGCGTTGGCGGTGGAGAACGCGAGGGCGATGTCACCGCTGGAGTCCGCGCATCCCCCACCGACGCGTGCCAGGCCGACGAAGGTCCGCTGAGCTAGGCGGCGGCACTGGTCCGGCAACAGCGGAGCGTCGGTGGCGACGACAATGATGATCGACCCCGACCCCGACCCCGGTGGCGTTTGGCGGTCGGTCCCCGTGGCGGGGGCGGGTACGACATCAGTCGTAAGGACCCGCCCGACCGGCCAGCCGTCGACGCGCAGGTCCTCGCGGCGACCGTAGTTGGCTTGTACCAGGACGCCCACCGTCCACCCGCCCGCGTCGTCACCGAGGACTCGCGACGACGAGCCCGTCCCGCCCTTGAACTCGTGACAGGTCATGCCCGTCCCACCGCCGATATTGCCCTCGGCAACGGGGCCGCCCGTCGCACCCTGTAGTGCGCGGTGCACGTGCTCGGCACGAACGTGCAGTCCGTTGATGTCGTTCAGACCCCCGTCGTACGTCTCCCCCACCACCGGCATCGACCAGTAGTCTCCGCGCCGGGCGTGGTCGGCGTCGTACCCGACGAGAGCGTCGCGGACGGTCCCGACACTGTGCGTGTTGGTGATCGCGATCGGCGTGGTGAGCAGGCCCGACTCCCGTACCCACTCCAGGCCGGTGAACTCACCGTTGCCGTTGAGAGTCGACGCCCCGGCGAACGCCGGCATGTCACGGACACGTCCTTCGCGTGGCTGGATGACCGTCACACCGGTCCGGATGACCGCCGTCGTGCGATCAGCCGCCGCGTCCCCCTCGATCAGCGTGGTTTGCCCCACGCGCACGCCGTCGACATCGGTGATGGCGTTGAAGGCTCCGGGGACGCCTGTTCCGATCGCCAGCCCGAGGTCACGCAGGCGCATCGCGATCGCCTTCGTCGCCGCGCAACGCTCCGCGCGCCATCGACCGGAGCAGTGCACGCATCGCCGGGTCGCCGATGCGGGCGCTGTGCGGGGTTGAGTTGATTAGTCCGAACGTCGCCTGCACCGCCGCTCGTGCGGTGCGCTGGTCCAGGTCGGGACGCAGCATCCGTACGGTCTCCACCCAGGAGTCGATGTACGCCAGCTGCAACGCGCGTACCGTTGCGCGGCTGTCCACATCGAGGTGGACCCACTCCCGCTCCTGGACCACGATCAGCGCCGGGTGGGTGAGCGCGAAGTCGATGTGGCCCGCGATGAGGGACTCCAGGGCCGCGTGGCCGTCCGCAGCCGCCGCGGTGCGGGTACGACCCTCGGCGACGAGGCTCTCGCTGATCGCGATCAGCATCTGCGACAAGATCGCGTCCTTGCCCTGGAAGTGGCGGTACAGTGCCGGCCCCGAGACGCCGCATGCCGCACCGATGTCGTGGACGGACACCCCGTGGAAGCCGCGTTCGGCGAACAGCTCGGCAGCGATGTCGAGGATCTGCTGCTTGCGCGGGGTCACACCGACTCTCGGCTCACTGCCGAGTGAAGGCGAGCTTGGCGCCCAGCGCGACGAAGGAGCCGGCAAAGACGCGACGCATCCAGGTCAGCACCCGTGGGCGACTGATGACCTGCTCCCTGACCGCCGCGGCAAACACGCCGTACACGGCGAAGACGGCGAAGGTGATCAGCATGAAGACAGCGCTCAGCTCCAGCATGCGCAGGACACCGTGCGGCTCGTTTGGGCTGACGAACTGGGGCAGGAAGGCGAAGAAGAAGATGGTGAGCTTGGGGTTGAGAATGTTGATCAAGATGCCCGAGGTGATCGTCTTCCGGGCCGAGCTGGGGGCGTCGTCCTCGACGGTGAGCGCGCCCTTGTCCTTGAGCGTGTTCCACGCCATGTAGAGGAGATAGGCGACGCCGAGGTACTTCAGGACGGCGAACGCGAGCGCGCTGGTGTGCAGCAGCGCCGCCACACCGGTGATCGCGGCGGCCATGTGGGGAACGATGCCGAGCGTGCACCCGACCGTTGCGACGACGCTTGCGCGGGCACCGCGGGAGAGGCCGGCCGCCAACGTGTACAGGACGCCAGTGCCGGGTGTCGCAGCGACGACTAGGGACGTCAACAGGAACTCGACACTCACCGCGACCTCCCGAAGCCCGTACGCCCGTCCAAGCGGTCACAGTAGGCGGTGTGCTCGGCCATCACAAGGCTGGCGATGACCAAGCCAGGCCATCCGTCCAACGGGCGCTCCTAGCGCTGAGACTTACGGACATTCGTTCACGAGGCGGCGTGTCGCACCTCCGGCGTAAGGCTCAGCGAAATTACGCAAGGCTGAGCCGAACCGCGCAGGTTCGGCGTTCTTGACAGCGTCAGGTGACAGTCTTGCTCCACCACTGAACGAGGAGGACCAATGTCCCATTCTGACACGGGATGCGTTCTCATCCACGGCTCCGAGCTCGGAGCCTGGTTGTGGGAGCCGCTCGTCGGTGAGCTCGCCGCTCCGGCGCTTGCCATCGACCTACCAGGTCGTGGGTCGCGCCCTGCTGACCGGCGCACGGCCACCCTCGACGACGCCGTCCGCTCGGTGACCGATGATGTCAATGCGTGGGATGTCGGCAGGGTCGTCCTGGTCGCGCACTCCTTCAGCGGCGTGCTTGTCCCAGCGCTGACCCAGTCCTTCGGTGAGCGAGTGGGTGCCGTTGTGCTGGTGGGAGCCGCCGTCCCCAAGGAGGGCAAGTCCTGGGTCGACCTGCTGCCACTGACGCAACGACTACTTCTGCGTGCCATGTACAAGGTCCGACCGGCGGGCTTACTCTCCCCTGCGAGTGACAACCGCACGTCGCTGTGCAACGACCTAGACGAGGAGACAACGGCGTGGTTCCTGCAACGGCGGGTCATCGAGGCACCGGGCCACCTGCTGGATCCGGTTTCGACCGCTACCTTCATGCCCGGAGTGCCGTTGCACTACATTCGACTCCTGAAGGACCGCACGATCTCCGAGGCTGCCCGGCAGCAGGGGATCGACTCGCTCCCGGGCGTTCATGTCCACGACCTGGACAGCGGACATCTACCCATGCTGAGCCAGCCGACCGCACTCGCCAACCTCCTCGACGAGACCGCGGGCTCAGTTAATGACCGTTAACATAAGCGCATGCGCGAACTGACCGAGGAGCTGCGGAGCCGCCTCGCCGTCGTGCGCGCCGGCGGCTCCGAGGCTGCCCGAGAACGACACGTCGGGCGGGGCAAGCTTCTCGTCCGCGACCGGGTCGACCGGCTGCTCGACCCAGGGTCGCCGTTCCTGGAGGTCGCACCACTGGCCGCGTACGGCATGTACGACGAGGCCGTGCCGAGCGCCGGCATCGTGACCGGTATCGGGCAAGTGTCGGGGCGTGAGTGCGTGATCGTCGCCAACGACGCGACGGTCAAGGGCGGCACCTACTACCCGATGACCGTCAAGAAGCACCTGCGGGCGCAGACGATCGCCGCCGACAACCGCCTGCCGTGCATCTACCTGGTCGACTCCGGCGGAGCGTTCCTGCCGCTGCAGGACGAGGTGTTCCCCGACCGCGACCACTTCGGGCGCATCTTCTACAACCAGGCCACCATGTCCGCCGCGGGGATCGCCCAGATCGCCGCCGTGATGGGCTCCTGCACCGCGGGGGGTGCGTACGTGCCGGCGATGTCGGACGAGTCCGTCATCGTCAAGGACCAGGGCACGATCTTCCTCGGTGGCCCGCCGCTGGTGAAGGCCGCGACCGGCGAGGTCGTCACCGCCGAGGACCTCGGCGGTGGTGACGTGCACGCCCGGGTCTCCGGCGTCGTCGACCACCTCGCTGAGGACGACGCGCACGCGCTCGCGATCGTGCGATCCATCGTCGACACTCTCGAACGTCCGGTAGCGCCGAGCCTGGAGCGTCGACCGGTCGAGGAGCCGGCCGAGGACCCCGACGGCCTGTACGACGTGGTGCCCACCGACGCCCGCACCCCGTACGACGTCCGCGAGGTCCTGCGGCGGGTCGTCGACGGCTCGCGGATCCACGATTTCAAGCCGCTCTACGGGCAGACGCTCGTGTGCGGCTTCGCGCGCATCTGGGGCTACCCCGTCGCAGTCCTCGCCAACAACGGCATCTTGTTCTCCGAGTCCGCGCTCAAGGGGACCCACTTCATCGAGCTGGCCAACCAGCGCGGCATCCCGCTCGTCTTCTTGCAGAACATCAGCGGCTTCATGGTTGGTCGGGAGTACGAGAACGGCGGCATCGCCAAGGATGGTGCCAAGCTCGTCACGGCGGTCGCGAGCTCGGTCGTCCCCAAGCTCACCGTCGTCATCGGCGGATCTTTCGGCGCCGGTAACTACGGCATGTGCGGGCGGGCGTACGACCCGCGCTTCTTGTGGATGTGGCCCAACGCCCGCATCTCGGTGATGGGCGGCGAGCAGGCGGCATCGGTGCTGGCGTCGGTTCGCCGCGACGCGCTCGAGGCGCGTGGCGAGTCCTGGGCGGGTTCGCAGGAGGAGGCGTTCAAGGAGCCGATCCGTACGCAGTACGAGCGCCAGGGCTCCCCCTACTACTCGACCGCGCGACTGTGGGACGACGGCATCATCGATCCGGTGGACACCCGACGGGTCCTCGGCATGGGCCTGGCCGCGGCCGCACATGCCCCCATCCCCGAACCCCGCTTCGGCACCTTCCGGATGTGAGTGCGATGGCCGAAGCACGCCCCTTCACCTCGGTGCTCGTCACCAACCGTGGCGAGATCGCCAGGAGGGTGATCCGAGCGGTACGCGAGGCCGGGCTGCGCAGCATCGCCGTCTACTCCGACGCCGACGCGGGCGCCGCCCACGTCCGCGACGCCGACGCGGCCGTCCACATCGGTCCCACCCCCGCCGTGGCGTCATACCTGTCCATCGAGGCGATCATGAGGGCCGCACACCGATGCGGCGCCGAGGCGATCCACCCCGGTTACGGGTTCTTGTCCGAGCGGGCCGACTTCGCGCGGGCGGTGGCAGACGCGGGCCTGGTCTTCATCGGGCCGAGCGCGCGAGTGATGGACGCGATGGGACGCAAGGACCACGCGCGCGCCATCGCCGAGCGTGCCGGTGTCCCGGTAACCGAGCAGTACGACGCCGCCACGGTGCCGCCGGCGGCGTACCCGGTCATCGTCAAGGCAGCCGCCGGCGGAGGCGGCAAGGGCATGCGGATCGTAAGCACGCCCGCCGCGCTCGAAGACGCGCTCGCGGCCGCACGACGCGAGGCGGCGGCGGCGTTCGGCGACGACACCCTCCTGGTCGAGAGGTACGTCGAGGCCGGCCGGCACGTCGAGGCACAGGTCATCGGCGACCACCACGGCTCCGTGCTCCACCTGTTCGAACGCGACTGCTCGGTGCAGCGCCGACACCAGAAGGTCATCGAGGAGGCGCCGGCGCCGACGATCTCCGCGGCCGTGCGCACTCAGCTGCTGGAGTCGTCGGTCGCGTTGTGCCGTGAGGTCGGCTACGTCAGCGCCGGCACGGTGGAGTTCCTCGTGTCCGGCGAGGAGATCGCGTTCCTGGAGATGAACACCCGCCTTCAGGTGGAGCACCCCGTCACCGAGCTGGTCACCGGTCTCGACCTCGTACGGCTTCAGCTCCTCGTCGCGGCGGGCGAGCCACTGCCATTGACCCAGGCGGAGGTCATGTGCACCGGGCACGCGTTCGAAGCCCGGGTCTACGCCGAGGACCCGTACGCCGGTTTCCTTCCTCAGGCGGGGCGCGCGCACCTTGTGCACTGGCCCGCTGATGTCCGGGTCGACGCTGCACTGGAGTCCGGACAGGAGGTGACCACCGCGTACGACCCGATGCTCGGCAAGATCGTCGTGCACGGCGCCGACCGGGAGTCGGCGCGGCACGCGCTGGTGGCGGCGCTCGACGACACCGCCGTCCTGGGCCTGACGACCAACACCGGCTTCGTCCGCGAGCTCGCCGCAAGCCGGGCGTACGCCGACGCGCAGGTGCACACCGGCTGGCTCGACAGCGACCCGGCTGCCCACGATCTGCTGCAGGCGCCGTCCCCCCCGGCAGGTACCGCCGAGATCGCCGCCCGGGCTTGGGCGGCACGGCGGGTGGTGGTCGGCGACGAACCGTTCGGTGCCGCCGACGGCTGGCGGCTCGGCGGCGCACCGGCCGAGCTCATGGTCGAGCTGGTCTCGGGCGGTGAGGAGATCTCAGCAGCGCTCGCCCGTCCGATCGACGACATCGCTGTCGCTGCCGTCGCCGACGCCCACGCGGTCACGGTGGCTGTGCACGGTCAGCAGTGGACGTACCACCGCCCGGATCCCATGCGGCCGCGCGCCGCCGCTACAACGGCCGATGCCGACGTGGTGTCCCCGATGCCCGGCACAGTGCTAGCGGTCAACGTCGCCAACGGGGCCAGGGTTGCCGCCGGCGCAGTTCTCGGCGTCGTGGAGGCGATGAAGATGGAGCTCGCGCTGACCGCGCCCTACGACGGTACGGTCACGCAGGTCACCGTCACCGTCGGCGCGCAGGTGCCGTTGGGGCAGGTGTTGTTCCGGGTCGATCCCGACGCGGCGGTGCCGGTGGAGGGGCCATGAGCCGCCTGCTGCCGATGCGCGTGCGCGACGCCTCGTTGCCCGAACGGGTCACGATCTACGAGGTCGGCCCCCGCGACGGACTGCAGAACGAGGGCGCGCTGGTGCCGACACCCGTCAAGGCCGAGTTCGTCGAACGGCTGGTCGCCGCCGGCCTTCGGATCGTCGAGGTGACGAGCTTCGTCCACCCCCGCTGGGTGCCCCAGCTCGCCGACGCAGCCGACCTGGTCGGACTTCTTGACCTCGGCGGCCCGGTGCCGTTCCCGGTGCTGGTGCCCAACGAGCGTGGCCTCGAGCGGGCGCTCGCTGCCGGCTGCCGCCACGTCGCGGTGTTCGCCAGCGCCACCGAGGCGTTCGCCCGTCTCAACCTCAACTCCACCCTCGATGCGCAGTACGCCATGTTCGCGCCGGTGGTGACCCGCGCACGCGATGCCGGCGCAGACGTCCGGGCGTACCTCTCGATGTGCTTCGGCGACCCGACCGAAGGCCCGGTGCCGATCGCCCAGGTCGTCGCTGCCGGCACGCGGCTGCTCGACCTCGGCGCGTCTCAGCTCTCGCTCGGCGACACCATCGGGGTCGGCACCGCGGCCCACGTGACCGCGCTCCTGGACGCCTTCGGTACGGCGGGCGTCGGCGTCGATCGAATCGCCATGCACTTTCACGATACCTACGGCCAGGCGCTCGCCAACACCCTCGCGGCGCTGCGCGCGGGAGTCACCACCTTCGACGCCTCCGCCGGGGGGCTGGGTGGATGCCCGTACGCGAAGAGCGCGACGGGCAACCTCGCGACCGAGGACCTGGTGTGGATGCTCGACGGCCTCGGCATCGAGCACGGGGTCGACCTCGACGCGCTAGTCCGCACCAGCACCTGGATGGCCGCCCACCTCGGACGCCCGAGCCCGTCGGCCGTCGTCCGCGCGCTGACCACGGGCACCTGATGTCGTGGTTAGACTGGACTCGCGGCTTCGATGGGTGTGACGAGCTCTGAGCCGCGACGGCCGGTCCCCGACACATGACCGCGATGAGACTGACCGCTGCGGTCAGTGAAGGTGTGGTGGCACCGCGAGCCCCGATCGCCCACACCTCCCGGGAGTAGCTCCTAGGAGGTGGCATGGTGCAACGCACGCTCAGTTCGGACCTGCTCGGCAAAGCGGGGCATCCAGCCCGCATCGAAGGCTGGATCCACCGGCGACGGCAGCTGGCGACGATCAGCTTCCTGATCCTGCGCGACCGTAGCGGACTCGCACAGGTCGTCGTGTCCGACGAAGCGACCCGGCAACAGCTGGACGGTCTGGGCGAGGAGACCGTCGTCCGCGTCGACGGCATCGTGAGCGCCAACGCCAAGGCCCCAGGAGGTGTCGAGCTGACGGCGCCCTCGATCACCGAGCTCAGCGCACCGGCCGCCACGCCACCGGTCGAGCTGTGGCGCCCGACACTGAGCTCTGGCCTGCCGACACTGCTGGACTACGCGCCGATCACGTGGCGGCACCCAGTTCAGCAAGCGATCTGGCGTCTCGCGGCCGCGTCGCTGCAAGGTTTCCGCGGTGCGCTGGACGTCCAAGACTTCACCGAGGTCCACACCCCGAAGCTGGTGGCCGGTTCGACGGAGTCGGGGGCGAATGTCTTCACCGTGGACTACTTCGGTCGGCCGGCTTACCTGGCCCAGTCACCGCAGTTCTACAAGCAGATGATGGTGGGTGTCTTCGAGCGCGTGTACGAGGTCGGCCCGGTCTTCCGGGCCGAGCCGCACGACACGGTGCGCCACCTCGCCGAGTACGTCTCGCTGGACGCCGAGCTCGGCTTCATCCAGGACCACCGCGACGTGCTCAGCGTCTTGCGCAATGTCATGGCCGCCATGGTCGAGTCCGTTTGCTCGACCGCGGCCGACGCCGTCGAGTGCTGCGGCGCCAAGGTGCCAGACGTGCCGGAGACGATCCCGGTGATCCACTTCCGCGACGCCCTACAGCTTGTCGGAGCCGATCCAGACGAGCCCGACCTAGCCCCGGAGCATGAGCGAATGCTCGGCCAGTGGGCGCTGGACACGTACGGGTCGGACTTCCTGGCGGTCGAGGGTTATCCCGCTGCGAAGCGCCCCTTCTACACCCATTCCGAGCCCGGCGATCCGCGCTGGACCAACTCCTTCGACCTGCTCTTCCGGGGCCTTGAGCTGGTGACCGGCGGCCAGCGGCTGCACGAGCTCGCCGACTACGAGGCGGCCCTGGAAGCGCGCGGCGAAAGCACCGAGGGGTACGAGTCGTACCTGCAGACGTTCCGACACGGCATGCCACCGCACGGCGGGTTCGCTATCGGGCTTGAACGGTGGACGGCTCGCCTGATCGAGACCGACAACATCCGCCGGGCCACGCTGTTCCCGAGGGACCTGCACCGGATCTCGCCCTGAGCGCCGCGACTTGGGACGACATCGAGGGTGTCGAGGCCGCCGCACCGTCAAACTCGTCCCGAGACGCTGATCGGGGTGGCGGTCAACAGGTGGAAGGCGCCGTCGCCGTCGCCTACCCGTCGGTGCTCCTCGAGCTGCAGCCCCGCGCCACCCAGCGCGTCGACGACCTGGGAGATGGGTCTGAGGTTGAAGCCGTGGGCGGTGAACGGCATGCGGCCCATCGCGTCGGGGTCGCCGAGGCCGATGACGAGCCGGCCATCGGCTTTGAGGACCCGGGCCATCTCCGAAAGTGCGGTGGGCAGGTCCGTCACGAAGTAAAGGGTGTTCAGCGTGATCGCGCCGTTGAAGCCGGCATCGTCCATCGGCAGGTCCTCGACAGCGGCGTTGTGCAGCACCAGCCGCCCGGCAGTGATCTCGCGTCGGAACCGACGCTGCGCGGCGTCGATCATGGTGGCGGACACGTCGACGCCGTGCACCTGTCCTGTCGATCCGATCCGGCGCAGCAGCAGCTCGATTCCGACGCCGCCCCCGAACCCGAGGTCGGCGAGCACCCCGCCCGGACGTACCTCCAGCGCATCGGCGGCGGCGGCGACCGCACCCCGGTTGCCGCGGTTGAGCATTCGGCCGACAAGCCGCCCGGGCAGTCCGTGCGGGTGGCCGAGCTGGCCGGAAAGCGCGGCGAAAGCGCGGTCGCGAAGATCCATGACGCGAGCCTATGGCGTCGTCCGGCGCGATGTTTAGCCCGGTGTGATGCAACCACTGCCGCCGAAGGACCATGCCCACCCCAAGGTGCGCATCGAACGGGCTTGTGTGGTCTTCGGGCACCGCACGGTCGCCCTGTGGTGCGCTGATCTCCTGGCCGAGCGCCCGGTCGGCGCCGACAGCCGACGAGGCCGCGGCCGCTGTTGCCGCCGGTGGCTGACGATCAGGTCGAGGGTCCGCTCAGTGGTATTGCGGGAGCTCGCCGTGGTCGGCGGCGCACAGCACCTTGCGGCCATGACGCACGCCAAGGAGGACGACGCCGTCGAGGTGAGGCGTGCGGCCGAGCGAGCGATCCATCGCCTCGATCAGCGCTTGACTCGGCGGTCGCGCTGCTCGTTGGACACGTAGACCTGATCTGGTGGGCGGATCTCAGTCGGTCGAACGGCGAGCAGGTCGGCGAAGACGACGAGGTTGTCCTGGTAGATGCCCGCTTGGGGGTCGAGACCGTCGCAGGTGATCAATCGAAGGCCAGCACGCTTGATGTTTCCGTAGACCCTTGCCGTCGGGAAGCGCTCCTTCGGGAACTGCTTCACTCGCGTCACGCCGAACACCGCAGCTGTGCCGTCCTCGCGGGCGACCTTTACGCGGTCGTCGGCTTCAAGGTCGGCGAGGCTCTCGAAGACTCCCACCTCTTTGTTGAAGCGGACGTGGCCGGCGATGATTGCCGGCCCCAGCTCGCCGGGGGTAGGCGCACCGGTGAACCATCCGGCCGGGAAGGCATCTGGCGGCACCTGGAGTGTTCCGTCGTCCTGTAAGCCCAGAGCCATCAGGTCCGAGTCGACGCCGATCGCAGGGATCCGCAGCCGGGCCGGTATGGACGCGGTCATCGGCGCGACACCGCTACCGGGAGGTTCCTCGGGCCCCGAACGCGGCGGAGACGGTGCCGAGGCCGACGGTGCCGAGGCCGGACGTGCGAGATCCGCGTCGGGTTGGTTCGAGAAATCGGCGGCGCCGGCACCGATCGTCACCACCACGGTGAGGATCACCGCCAGCGTACGCAAGCGCCGCCCACGACTCCACCCACGGTGTGTCGGCGCGGTTCTCCGCATCGGCTCAGGTCCGCCAGCGTCGCCGAACGCTAACGACCGCCGCCGTGCCGCCGGCAGCTGCAAGGAGCAGGATTCCGCCGGTCACATATCGCGTGCCGCCGGGTGCCGTGGCCGCGCGCAAGCTGCCGGTGTCGACTGGACCGAGTGGCTTGTCCGGAACTTGGTCGCCGCTGTTGCCTCCATTGTTGCCG
>Ga0136612_10000204_pt1 | contig 18204 bp, 20 predicted proteins | sample AntDryUQ224A2306_2_FD_106644 | JGI IMG/M metagenome (GOLD analysis project Ga0136612, IMG submission 106644) | Polar desert sand microbial communities from Dry Valleys, Antarctica - metaG UQ224A (23.06) | ecosystem: Environmental > Terrestrial > Soil > Desert | place: Antarctica: Dry Valley... | reverse complement strand
CAGCCGCTCGATCTCGTACTCCTTGGAGTAGCCGTACCCGCCATGGATGCGGAACGAGTCCTGGGTGACCTCCATGCAGTACTCGCTGGCCAGCAGCTTGGCCATGCCGGCCTCGACATCGTTGCGGGCACCGGAGTCCTTGAGCCGTGCGGCCTTGACCATCATGGTGTGTGCTGCCTCGATCTTGGTGGCCATCTCGGCGAGTTTGAACGCGATCGCCTGGTGCTCGGCGATCGGCTTGCCGAAGGTCTCGCGCGTCTGGGCGTAGTCGATCGCGAGCTCGAAAGCACGGATCGCGACGCCGCATCCGCGGGCGGCGACGTTCACGCGACCGACCTCGACTCCGTCCATCATCTGATAGAAACCGCGACCCGGTTCGCCACCGAGTATCGCCTCGGCCCCGATCCGGAAGCCGTCGAAGCTCGCGTCGGTGGAGTCGATCCCCTTGTAGCCCATCTTCTCGATCCGGCCCGGTATCGAGAAGCCCGGCCGTACCTCGCCGAGTCCCGGCTCCTTGTCCACCAGGAACGTCGTGAGGTTCTGGTACGGCGACTCGCTGCCTTCGTCGGTCTTCATCAGAAAGGCAACCAGAGTGGCGTTCTCTCCGTTCGTCAGCCACATCTTCGACCCGGACAGCACGTACTCGTCGCCGTCACGCATCGCCTTGGAACGGATCGCCGCGACATCGGAGCCCAGGCCTGGCTCGCTCATCGAGAAGGCGCCCCGAATCTCGCCGGTGGCCATCCGCGGCAGATACTTCTTCTTCTGCTCCTCGGTGCCGTGCTGGCCGATCATGTAGCTGAGAATGAAGTGGGTGTTGATGACACCGGACACGCTCATCCAGCCGCGAGCGATCTCCTCGGCGACCAACGCATAGGTCAGCAGGGACTCTCCGAGACCGCCGTACTCCTCGGGGATGGTGAGCCCGAACAAGCCCATCTCCTTCATCCCCTCGACGATCTTGTCCGGGTAGATGTCGCCGTGCTCCAACTCCTGCGCCTTCGGGACGATTTCCTTCTCGGTGAAGGTGTGCACCGCAGCCAGGATCTCCGTCTGGATGTCGGTGAGGTCGGGAGTCAGGGCAAGGCGGGCCATGGCGTCGTGAGTCTCCTTCGTGCTCCAGCGTTCCCGGCAGTATCCCCCTGCCGGCGCCTGGTCCAAGACCCGATGCGCGGTGATCCGGACCACCCTGGACCGCGGCTCCGCCTACCGTGGACCGATGCGACCGACGGCACGCCGCACCGCCCTGCTTATCGTCTCGGCGGTGCTGCTGAGTGGTTGCGTCGCGTCCGAGCCAGAAACCGGCGACCCAACTGTCGAACCAACCTCGACTCGGCTCACCGCGTCGGGGCCGGGCGGATCGGCCGAACCGACCGCCGACTCCGAGCCTGCGACGGTGCCTACCACGCCGGAGCAGGCGATACACATCATCGCGTTGACCGCTGCCGATCTGCCGACTGGCTGGACCGTGGAGGAGAGCCCGACCGATGAAAACCTCGTCGACGATCCGACGTTCCTCGGCTTGTGTGACTTCGAGTTCTTGTCCGAGCGCTGTCGTACGGCGAAGGTGCCGGTCACCGGCATCAATCCCGACGGCAATGCGGTCCTAACCACGGAAGCGGTCTCCTACGACGAGTACGACGCCGCTCAACTGGCCTTGATCGAACTGCGTGGCGCGTACGGGAACTGCCCACCGGACCAGACGTTCACCGAGATTCCACCGATCGAGCAAACCGGGCTGGCCGAGGACCGGGTCGTCGTGGAGTACACCCTGGCCGAGGGCACCACGCAGACGGTGATCGTGCAGCGCCGGGGCTCGATCCTGTCGGTGGTCCTGGGCGAGGCCAGGCTGATCGTCTTCGATGCGGCCCGCAAGATATTCCAGCGGATGGCTGCCCTGACCCCCGAGGCTGCCGGCGACGAAGAGCGGTAGCCGGTACCACGCAGCGGCGTGCGTAGCGTGGGCCGCCTACCGCGCCGCCGACCAACCGGGAGCCCGCACATGACCTCTGCCGATCCAGCCAGCACGCCTGCCGCCGATCGGGTACGCGTCGCCCTGCAGATCCAGCCCCAGCACGCCGACTGGTCGGCGATCCTCGACGCGGCCGTGCAGGCCGACGGAATGGGCGTCGACGCGGTCTTCACCTGGGACCACTTCTACCCATTGTCCGGCGAGCCGGAGGGGAAGCACTTCGAGTGCTGGACGATGCTGGCAGCCCTCGCCCAAGCAACGCAGCGCGCCGAACTGGGGGCGCTGGTGACCTGCAACTCCTACCGCAACCCCGAGTTGCTCGCCGACATGGCCCGCACCGTGGATCACATCAGCAACGGGCGGCTGATCCTCGGCATCGGCTCGGGCTGGTTCGAGAAGGACTATCTGGAGTACGGCTACGACTTCGGTACGGCTGGTGGACGGCTCAACGCGCTCGCCGAGGCGCTGCCCCGGATCGAAGCACGACTGGGGAAACTCAATCCGGCACCGACCCGCGACATCCCGGTGCTCATCGGCGGAGGTGGTGAGAAGAAGACCCTGCGTCTCGTGGCCCGGCATGCTGACATCTGGCACGGATTCGGCGACGCCGAGCGGGTTGCCCACAAGCACCGAGTGCTCGACGAATGGTGCGCCAAGGAGAACCGCAATCCCGCCGACATCACCCGGTCGGTCACAGCCAACGGTGATCCGGGCCAGCTCGCCCAGCCCTATCACGATGTGGGGACCCGTCTTTTCGTGGTCGACCAGTCAGGGCCGGATTACGACGTCTCCGTCCTCACCGACTGGCTGGCCTGGCGGGACGAGATCAACGCCTGCTGATCAGACGTCCCGGGCCGGTTCAGGGGAAGATAGGTACGTACCTAACGTCGCAGGGTGCCCCTGAGTCAGTCCTCGGGCTGGGTGAACGACGACGTGCGCTCCATGCCGGCCGCCCGGCCCTTGCTCGCGATGACCAGGGCCATCTTGGCGCTTGCCTCGTCGATCATCTCGTCCCCGAGCATCGCCGACCCCTTCTTGCCGCCGACCTCGGAGGTCGCGTGCTGATAGGCGTCGAGAATGAGTTCGGCGTGGTCGTAGTCCTCCTGCGAAGGTGCGTAGATCGCATTCGCCGCGTCGATCTGGCCAGGGTGCAGGACCCACTTGCCGTCGAAGCCGAGCATCGCCGAACGTTTCGCCACCTTCTCAAAGGCGGCCACATCGCGGACCTGTAGGAACGGTCCGTCGATCGCGTGGACGCCGCGAGCCCGGGCAGCCATCAGGATCTGCATCAGGATGTAGTGGAACGGGTCCCCCGGATAGTCCGGGTGCAGCGCCCCGACCACGAGGGACTTCATGTTGATACTTGCCATGAAGTCAGCCGGGCCGAAGATGATCGCCGCGATCCGCGGACTGGCAAAGGCGATCTCGTTGACGTTGATCAGGCCCTGGGCGGTCTCGATCTGCGCCTCGATCCCGATCTTGCCGACCTCCAGGCCGTTGGTCTTCTCGATCTGGGTGAGCAGGATGTCCAGGGCCTGGACCTGTGCCGCGTCGGCGACCTTGGGCAGCATGATGCAGTCGAGGTTTGCCCCGGCCCCCTCGACGACCTCGATCACGTCGCGGTAGGTCCAGTGCGTGGTCCAGTCGTTGACCCGTACGACCCGGAGCCGCTCCCCCCAGCCGCCCTCGTTCAGCGCGGCGACGATGTTCTTTCGCGCGCCGGGTTTGGCCAGCGGCGCGCAGGCGTCCTCGAGGTCCAGGAACACCTGGTCGGAGTCCAGGCTCTTGGCCTTGTCGAGGAATCGCGGATTGCTGCCGGGTACGGCCAAACACGATCGGCGCGGACGCAGGTCTGCCACAGGAATCTCCTCACGACGTGACCGCACGTTATGCGCATAACGTGCAGATCCGAGCGGTCTTTCCTGCACGTTATGCGCATAACGTGCAGGAACAGGCCGAACTCGACTTTATGGGGTGAAGTGCTCCGGGACGGTCACCTCGGAGCGGGGATCTCCGGCACGGACCACCAGCGCGACCCCCAACACAACCATGGCAAGGCCAGGCAGTGCCAGAGCTGGCGGCACCTGGTCGACGAGGATCAGCGCGAACAGGGCTGCCCCGGGCACCTCGAGCAGCAGCACCAGGCCGACTACGGTGGGGCCGACATCGGAGACGACCAAGTTGAAGACGGTGTGGCCCAATAGCTGCGCGGCCACGGTGATTGCCAGAATCAACAGCCAGTCACGCAACTCGAACCCGATGAGCGGCACACCGGTGAACAAGGCGATGGTGCCGAGCAGTACCGCGCAGACCCCATAGCAACAGATCGCGTACGTCGTGGTGCTGATCTCCTCGCGTACCCGAGCACCGATCAGCACGTAGCCGGCCGCGAAGATGCCGCCGGCCAGGGCGAGGACGTCGCCGAGCACCGCCTGCGCGGACACCGTCACGTCGACGCCGGCGATCACGCCCGCTCCGAGGATCGCCAGAAAAAGCCCGATCCAGGCGATCCGCGGCATCCGCTGCCCGGCGATGGTGGCGGCCAGCGCGGTCCAGATCGGGGTGGTGCACACCAGAGCCGTCGCCGCTGAGACGGAGGTGAGCGTGATGCTCGGGATCCAGGTCCCGAAGTGCGCCGCGAGAAACGCGCCGGCCAGTGCGCAACGGCCGATCAGGGCCGGGCGCAGGGCACGGAACTCCGCGCCGCGCCGAAGCACACCCCCCGGTACCAGAAAGGCCGCGCCGAGGGCGGTCCGCCAGAACCCCAACGCCAGGGCCGGAGCGGCGAGCAGGGCAGTCAGCGGCGCAGACAGTGAGACACCCACGACGCCGATCATCAGCAGCACCCACGACGTACGGCCCGGCCGGCGAACAGCCCAGCCCTGAGCCGACATCGCTGCTGAACCGCGCTCGGTCACAGGTCGGAGTCTGTCACCGTGCCGGACCCGGAAGTTAGGCTCGGCACTGTGCCAGGGGACCGTGCGACGCAGGCCACCGATCCAGTGGGAGCGCTCGAAGCGGCCATGAAAACCGGCGGCGTGGTCTGGCTGGAACCAGACGCTTCCGCCGCGGGAACCAGCGCAGTCCCGCCCACCACCGGACCGGTCTGGTACGTCTGGTCCGAGGGGGCCTGTTACCTGCTGACCGGTCCAGGCGAACAAGCCCTCCCGGGAATCGTCCATGGCGGCCAGTGCCGGGTGACCGCTCGTAATCCCGCCGGCGGCCGAGCCATTACCTGGGCGGCCAACGTCGAAGCCCTCGATCCGGCTGACGCCGAGTGGGCGGCCGTGGCTCCCAAACTGGCCGCCGGACGACTCAACGGCGGAGATCCGGTGACGGTGGTCCCGACCTGGCCAGGACGCCTGGTCATCTTGGGTCTGCGCCCGACTGGTGAGTTCGCGACGGCCGAGACCGGCTTCCCCGATGTCAGCCACGCGGCGGTGCCGCTGCCGAGCCCGGCCACGACGACCTACCGGATGCCGTCGGACATCACCCGACGCTGGCGACGGCGCCAAAAGGCGAACAAGAAGCAGGCCTGATCCGCTGACTACAGCGCCCCGATAGCCACCGGTAGCGTTCCGGCTCGTGACGACGACAACAAAGGTGTACGTCGCGCAGCTCGCCCGCTTGTATGTCTTCGATCCCAACGGTGACCGGGTGGGTCGTGCGCGCGATGTCGTCGTGGCTCTGCGCCTGGGATCGGTGCCGCCGCGGGTCCTGGGTCTACTGGTCGAGATCGCGGGTCGTCGCCGGATCTTCGTCCCGATCGGGCGGGTCAACGGGATCGACAGCAGCGCCGTACGACTGGGCACCGGGATGCTCAACCTGCGGCGTTTCGAACAGCGCGCCGGCGAGACCCTCGTGCTCGGCGAGCTGATAGACCGGTCGGTGACGCTGGACGACAACCTCGCCAGAGGCATCGTCGTGGATGCGGCGATGGAGTTGACCCGCGGAAACGAGTGGCTGCTCACTCGGCTCGGCGTGCAGGAAACCGGACGCCTGGGTCGTCGCCGAGGACGAGTCCGCCAGTTGGCCTGGGACGAGGTCACCGGACTGGCACTGGTCGAGCACGGCCAGAGCACCGAGACTCTGCTGGCCAGCATGCGCGGGTTGAACCGAGCCGACCTGGCTGCGGAGTTGATGGACCTGCCCAACAAGCGGCGTCAGGAGGTCGCCGAGTCATTGGACGACGACAGTCTGGCCGACGTACTGGAGGAGCTGCCCGAGCTCGACCAGGTCTACATCCTCGGGAGGCTGACCGATGAACGGGCCGCCGACGTTCTCGAGGCCATGGACCCTGATGACGCCGCGGACCTGCTCGGTGAACTGCCTGCATCCGAACAGCAACGCCTGCTCGCCCTCATGCTACCGAACGAGGCCGAGCCGGTACGCCAACTGCTTGCCTACTCCGAGGACACCGCGGGGGGAATCATGACCAGCGAGCCGGTCATCCTGGCACCTGACTCCACCGTCGCCGAGGCGCTGGCCCGGTTGCGGGACCCGGAGTTGACTCCTGCCCTGGCGACCCAGGTGTACGTCTGCCGACCACCCTCGGCGACACCGACCGGCCGCTTCCTGGGGCTGGCCCATGTCCAACGGCTGCTGCGCGAACCTCCATCGACGCTGGTCAGCGGGATCGTCGACGACAACGTCGAGCCGATCACGCCGCAGGCGCCGCTCACCCAGGTGACCCGCTACCTGGCGAGGTACAACCTGGTGGCCGCTCCGGTCGTCGATGAGCAGAACCGGCTGGTCGGCGCGGTCTCCGTCGACGACGTCCTGGACCATCTGCTGCCCAAGGGCTGGCGTGAGCAGGCCACCGATGGCTGAGGGAGGGCGCCGGCTCGATCAGCCACGCAGCAAGGGTCTGGCCGCGCCGAGGATCGATGCCGACGCTTTCGGCCGGTTCTCCGAGGGCATCGCCCGGTTCCTCGGCACCGGCAGATTCCTGTTCTTCCAGACGTTGCTCGTGATCGCCTGGATCACGCTGAACCTCTTCGCGGTCAAATTGCGTTGGGACATGTACCCGTTCATCCTGCTGAATCTCGTGTTCTCGACGCAGGCCGCCTACGCGGCACCGCTGATTCTGTTGGCGCAGAACCGCCAAGCCGACCGGGACCGGGTGCAAGCCGAGGAGGACCGCAGCCGGGCGATCAGCGAGCAAGCCGAAACCGAGTACCTGGCAAGGGAACTCGCTTCGCTGCGGGCGAGCATCGGCGAGCTGGCAACCCGCGACTTCATCCGCTCCGAACTGGCCAGGCTGGCCGGCGACGAGCGGGACGGCCCCGACGACGGGCGCCGCCGCGGCGGTAGCAGGCAGCCGCGGGGCTAGCTCCCGTCCCGCACGACATACTCGATCCACCTCGCCACCCTGAACGCGCGGCGGTCATCGACAGCAATCACCTGCAGGCCGACCGGTAGGCCGCCGGCCGACGGAATCGGGAGACTGATGGCCGCATGGCCGGTCAGGCTCGCCGGACGGGTGTTGCGCAACAACAGGTCCCGGACCAGCATCTCGTCCTCGCCTAGGCTCGGAGCCACGATGGGAACCGTCGGCAGCACGACGGCGTCGCAGGAGGCCAACGCCCTCGTGACCTCCGCCCGGATGGCGACCGCCTGGGCGCGGGCCCAGACGTAACGCCAGCCCGGAATCTCCATGGCGGCCCACAGCTTGTTCCGTACGTCGGCTTGATAGTCGTCGGCTTGTGCTGCCAGGAGTTCTGCATGGACGGCGGCTGCCTCCGGGCCCTGGATGTCGATGACCGCGGCGACCATGGTGGCCCAGTCCGGAAGTTCCACATCGAACATCGGTGCTCCGGCCGTGAACACAGCGCCCAGCACGGCGTCGAAGGCGACCCGGACCTCGGGGGCGCAGTCCAGCGCCTCGACGTTGGCCACCACCCCGACTGTGGGAAATCCGCCGACCGCGTCCTCGGGGACCGAGACGTCTGAACCGGACAGGACCCGGACGGCGTACTCGGCGTCGGTCACCGACCGGGTGAGGACTCCGACGTGGTCCAGGGTCGCGGCCAGCGGGAAGACACCGTCCAGCGGTAGGGTGCCCCTGGCCGGTTTCGCCCCGACGACTCCGCACAGGGCGGCGGGCAGCCGAACCGATCCGGACGTGTCGGTACCCAGCGCCAAGGTGACCACGCCAGCCGCGACTGCGGCCGCTGATCCGGCACTGGAGCCGCCGGCGATGCGCGAGAGGTCGGCCGGATTGCGGCACGGTCCGGCCCGATTCGAGGTACCGGTGCAGCCGTAGGCGAATTCGTGGCTGTGCGCCAGGCCGATCACGATCGCGCCCTCGGCTCCGGCCCGACGGACCACTTCGGCGTCGCGCTGGCCGATCCGCTCCTCGAAGACGGTCGAGCCGCAACGAAACGGCAGGCCGGCGACCTCGATGACCTCCTTGACCAGGATCGGGATGCCGGCCAGCGCTCCACGGCGATCGCGTGCCACCAGACGAGCAGCGTCGATCGCAGCCGCTGCATCCAGATGGACGACCGCGTTCAGGTCGGCTGCCCTCTCGGCACGGGTCAGCGCTTCCTGTACGAGCAGTACCGGGTCCAGCTCGCCGGCACGGACTCGGGCGGCGATCGTTTCGATCGGCTCGGAGGGAAACAGCCCGGCTGAGTACATGGTCTGTCAACCTGCCACGACGTACCCGAGCGCGCCGACCCCACCGGCGACCAACAGCACGACGATGAACGGTGCCCGCAGGGCCAGTGCGATCCCGGCGGCGACCAGGGCGGCAAGGCGGAAGTCCACGGTCAGCGCCCCCTCGCGGGTCAGGGCGTTGACGGCGACGAGCGCGGCCAACAGCGCTGCCGGGATCAGCTCGACGCAGCGACCGATCAGCGGTCGCTTCAGCAAGGCAGGCGGGACGGACAGTCCGGCCAGCTTGAGTAAGTACGTACCGACCACCGCGCCGATCACGACGATCCAGACCGTTGACGGGCTCACGCTGAGGCTCCCGAGGAGCTGCCGGGCCGCCGGGCGCAGCCGGACCGAGAGTTGGCTGGGGTAGGTCGGATCGCCAGCAGCACAGCCAGTGCCGCAGCGATGATCTGCAGTCCGGGCGCTAGAAACGGTGTCAGCGCGAGTGCGATTGCCACTCCCCCGACCGCGACGATGCGTTGCTCGCGACGTAGATCGGCCCCACGCACGAGCCTGGGCCACAGCAGCGCGAGGAATGCCGCGGGTACGACGGAATCCAGCGCTGCCTGCAGGACGGGGCCGAAGGACTGTGCGCCCAGGGCACCGGCGACCGTGGTGAGATTCCAGAACAGGAACAGCGCACTGCCGCTGGACACAAAGGCCAGCCGAGACAGCTCCTGCCCACTTTCTCGAACGGTGACGGCGGTGGTCTCGTCGATGACCCAGTGCGCGGCGGCAACCCGTCGCCAACCCCGGTAGGCCAAGAGCTCGGCCAGTCGCAGGCCGTAGATGGTGTTGCGGGTACCCAGCAACAATGCGCTGCCGACCGCGGCGAACGGACTGCCGCCGGTGGCCAACACGCCGACCAGGGCGAACTGCGACGCACCGGTGAACATCAGCAGACTGAGCAGGCTGGCTTGCCACACCGAGAGCCCGGCCACCGTTGCCGTTGCGCCGAATGCGACGCCGTACAACCCGACAGCCGTGCCCAGACCGATGCCGTCGCGGACCACCCGCGCCCGCTCGCTGCGATGCTCACTCGATCTCATCAGGCAACGGCGTCCGCGGACGCCGGGTTCACCGCGGCAGATCGATGTCGTCGAGGGTGGCGGACACGTCGTTGCGCAGCGGCCAGTCGCACAGCCGTTCCAACAGCGCCCGAAGCGCATCGAGTTCGTCCTCGGAGAACTTGCTGGTCATGTGCTCGGCAACCCCGCGCAGGTGGGTCGGTGCTGCATCACGTAAGCGGGACAGGCCGGCCGGCAGGAGGACGGCGTACATCCCGCGGCCGTCCTCGCTGGCTGCCTCCCGAATCACGAGACCTTCGCGCTGCAGCCGGTCGACGAGCCGGGAGATCCCGGACCGGGACAGCAGGACAGCGCCGGCCAGCTCGGTCATCCGCAATCGACGACCGGGCGCGTCGACCAACTGGAACAGAACGTCGTAGGAGGCCAGCGGTAGATCCTGTTCCTCCAACAACTCGGCTTCCAGGCGGCGGGTGACCACCGCGTGGGCGCGGAGAAAGACCCGCCAGGAGGCCAGGGCGGTCGGATCCGGACGGGTCGGCACCGCCGAGCGCAACTCGACGCCGTCGTGCATGGCACAACCTTATCGCCGAGCGCCGCGGAGCCGGCGGGCCGCGCGGCCTACGATGGCAGGTGCCCTGCCCACGTTCCCGAGGAGCCGATCCAGGTATGACCAAGCAGCCCGATCTCCAGCAGATCGAGGCCGCCCTGGCCACGGTCGATGACCCCGAGATCGGCAAACCGCTGACTGAACTCGGCATGATCAAGGGCATTGAACGCGGAATCGACGGCGACCCGAATGCCGTACGTGTGCAGGTCTGGTTGACCGTCGCCGGCTGTCCCATGAAGCAGACCATCACCGACCGGGTGACCAACGCCGTGACCGCCGTCGCCCACGTCACCTCGGTGGTCGTGGAACTCGACGTGATGACAGACGAACAGCGGCAGGAGCTGCGCAAGAAGGTCCGGGGCACCGACGCCGCCGAACCGGAGATCCCGTTCGCCAAGCCGGGCTCACTGACCCGCGTGTACGCCGTCGCGTCCGGCAAGGGAGGCGTGGGCAAGTCCAGCATCACGGTCAACCTGGCCGCCGCCCTGGCCGCCCGTGGATTGTCCGTCGGCGTCGTGGACGCCGACATCTATGGGCACTCCATTCCGCGGATGCTGGGCGTCGAAGGCCGTCCGACCCAGGTCGAAGAAATGATCATGCCGCCGCAGTCGTATGGAATCCGGGTCATCTCGATCGGGATGTTCACCAAGGGCAATACTCCGGTGATCTGGCGCGGTCCGATGCTGCACCGTGCGCTGCAACAGTTCTTGGCCGACGTCCACTGGGGCGACCTCGACGTCCTTCTGATGGACCTGCCGCCGGGGACCGGGGACGTGGCCATCTCGGTGGCCCAACTTGTCCCGAGTGCCGAGATTCTCGTTGTCACCACACCCCAGCAGGCCGCTGCCGAGGTCGCCGAGCGTGCTGGGGCCATCGCCACCCAGACCCATCAGCAGGTCGTCGGCGTGGTGGAGAACATGTCCTGGCTGGACCTACCAGACGGCAGCCGGATGGACCTGTTCGGCACCGGCGGCGGTCAACAAGTCGCCGACAAACTCAGCCAGTTGCTCGGCGTTCCGGTGCCGCTGCTCGGTCAGATCCCACTCGACCCGGCGTTGCGCGAGTCCGGTGATTCCGGTATCCCGCTGGTGCTCAGCCATCCCGATTCGGCCGCGGCCAAGGCCCTGCGAACCGTCGCCGACTCACTGGGCACCCGGGCTCGCGGACTGTCCGGCCGGGCTCTGGGCCTGACTCCCGTACGCCGCTAGGTCGCTTCGGCGTCGAACGGAGGCTCCACCCGGTAGGTCGCTCCGGACCCGGTTGCGGCGGCGGCAGGGCTCGGCACGGCGCTGGTCGACGTAGCCGATGTCCGGCTGCCCGATCTCCGGTGGATCGTCGGACTCGGGTCGTCCTCGAGTAGATGCTTTCGTACGAAGGTCCTCGGGTTCAGCGATCGCAGGTCGACATCCTTGAGATGGTCGAACTCCGGGCCGAGTTGGTCGTGAATCTGCCCGCGGGCGCCGGTGACGGTCTGCCGCAGCCGCTTCAATGCACCGGCTGCATCCCGAGCCAGGCTGGGCAACCGATCGGGTCCGAAGATGAACAAGGCGCCGAGCAGCAGCACCATGATCTCACCCAACCCGATCGAGTCGAACACCTCAGCCTGCCCTTCGTCCCTGCGCCGGCTGACACCCGGTCCCGGCCAACCCCAATGTATCCCGCAGGGAGGGGGCGAAGCCCGACGTGGAGTTCGTCAGGCTTGGCCGAGGACGGCCTGCACCGTCTGCGAGCCCGTTCCGCGAACGAATTCGATGGTGATCGTGTCGCCCGGGTCATAGGCATCGATCGCTACTACCAGCTCCTCGGAGCTGCGGATCTCGCGGTCGCCGATCCCGATGATCACGTCTTCCTCCTGCAGCCCGGCGCTGGCCGCGGGGCTGCCCGGCTCGACGTTGTTGACCTGCGCTCCGTCGCGTTCCCCGTCGGTGACGGTCTGGGCGTTGACACCGAGTGCGGCATGAACTGCGTTACCGGTAGCGATGAGTTCCTCGCCGATCTCGCGGGCGGCGTCGATCGGGATGGCGAAGCCGAGCCCGATGCTGCCGCCCTGCGCGCCGCTTCCGCCGAAACCGGCGATGGCGGTGTTGATCCCGATCACTGCGCCAGAGGCGTCCACAAGCGCACCCCCCGAGTTCCCGGGATTGATCGCTGCGTCGGTCTGTACGGCGCTGATCACCGCGTCGGTGTCGGTCCCTTCCCCGGCCAGCCGCACCGGTCGGTCCAGGGCGCTGACGATCCCGGTGGTCACCGTCCCAACCAGACCCAGTGGTGACCCGATCGCCACGACGGGGTCACCGACGACGACGTCAGAGGACGAGCCGAGGCTGGCCACCGCGAGGCCGGGCTTGTCCACCTTGAGCACCGCCAGGTCGCTGAGCGGATCGCGGCCGACGATTCGGGCCGGCGAGGAAGACGAGTCCGAGAAGACCACCCGAAGTGTCGAATCAGGGTTGTCCACGGCGCCGGACACCACGTGGTTGTTGGTCAAGATGTAGCCGTCCTCCTCGACCACCACACCGGAACCGGTGCCGCCGAGATCGCCGAAGGTCACCTCGATGGACACCACAGCGGGTAGCACCCGGTTGGCGATGTCGGAGATGGAACCGGGCTCGCGACTGATTGCGCCCTCGACCGCGGTCAACTGGGCACCGGGCTTGAACAACGGCGATTCCGCCGTCTGCTTGCTGAGGAAGAAGCCGGCCGATCCGGCGGCACCGCCGAGTAGCAGGGCGAAGACCAGGCCGAGCAGTGCCAGCCGGATCGGAATGTCCCCGATCCTGACCCGTCGGCGACCCTTGGCATCGGTGCTGACCAGTGCGTCGGGATCTTCGTCCTCGTCATACTCCGCGCCGGTTCCCAGAGTGGCCGCGGATTGCGGGTCGCGCCACGGGTCCTTGGCGGCGTCGGGCTTCCACCACGCCAGTGGAGTACGTCGGCGCGTCGGCTCGCTGCTGCCCGGTGCGCGACCCAGGCTCGGGTGCCCGGGGCTCGGACGACCGAAGGCGCGGGCAAGAAGTTCGGGGGGTGGCAGCTTCGCCGGATCGCGCCGCTCGCTCAGCCGCGGGCGGTCGGGGCTGAACGACTCCTGCACGTCGGTGGGACGAGCGAACTCCCCGCCGCCGGCCCAGGCGTGGAATGGATCCGCAGGCGCGACGGTCTCCGATCGCGGGTCATCACCGCTGGGCTCCTGGTCCACCCGGTCACCCTGGCCGACGTGGGGTGAAGTCCGCGTCAGTTGTCAGCGCAGCCGGAAAGCGCCGCGCCCGAACCCGGACGCCGGAGGTGCCGGAGCGCGTGTCTGCACCTGCGCGGGCAGCGGTGCGGGGGCGAACATCAGCGACCCACCCTGCAGCGCCATCACCCCGTCGTTCATGCCTGGCGCCATCTCCGCGGTGAACGGAATCTGGGCCAGCCTGGACAGCAGGGTCTCCGGAAGCGCTGGTCCGGCAGAGCCGTACAGCGCCGTCTTGGCCTCGGCCTGGGCGGCCACGGCCGCCGAGCACTCGGCACAGCGGCTCACGTGCAAGCGGGCGCGGGCAGCCGCCCCACCGGAGAGTTCGTTATCCACCAGCGCGGCCATCGCCTCGGTAGCCAGGTGCATCTCCGACCAGCTCACGCGATCCCCGCCATCGGCACTCGGGCCCGGCCGGGCGCCAGGTGGGCCAACGCGGCGCGAAGTTGGACCCGGCCGCGGTGGATCCGGCTACGCACAGTGCCCAGCTTGATGTCCAGGGTCGCCGCGATCTCCTCGTAGGTCAGACCCTCGATGTCACAGAGCACGACTGGAACGCGGAACTCCGGCGACAGGGCGTCCAGCGCGGCTTGGACCTGCGGGTCGAAGTGCGTGTCGGCGTAGACCTGCTCGGGACTGGGGCCGGTACTCGGCAACCGCTCAGCGTCGTCGGGAAGGGCTTCGAAGCGCACCCGCTGCCGGCGGCGAACCATGTCCAGGAAGAGGTTGGTGGTGATCCGGTGCAGCCACCCCTCGAACGTCCCCGGCTGATAATTCGCCAGCGAACGAAACACTCGTACGAAGGTCTCTTGGGTGAGGTCCTCGGCGTCCTGGGCGTTGCCCGACAGCCGGTAGGCAAGCCGGTAGACCCGTGCCGAGTGCTGGCGCACGACCTCGTCCCAGGTGGGCGGCGTCCAACCCGAGGCGGCGTTCAGCTCGCCCTCCGGGGAGCCGGTCGCATCGGAGTCGGTCATCGCACCAGGATCCCATGTCCGCGTCACGTTCAACACAACGAGTCAGGATCAATACCTGTTCCCCCTAGTCTTTCCCCATGTCCACCGTCTCGTTCGCCGACCTTGTCGCCGACGAGCCGGAGCCGATCGCCAGCGCCCGGGCTCACGCGGCCGAGGTCGGTTGCCCGGCGATCGCCCCTGCGGTGGGCACGACGCTGGCTGCGCTGGCCACCGCAGTCAACGCCCGAGCGGTCGTCGAGATCGGTACCGGCGCTGGGGTATCCACGCTCTGGCTGCTCGCCGGCATGCGACCTGAGAGCGTCCTGACGTCGGTGGACTCCGACGGGGAGTACCAGCGAGCCGCCCGCGCTGCTCTCAACGACGCGGAGATCCCGACCCAGCGGGCCCGGCTGATCAACGGGTCGGCTGCCGATGTGCTGCCCCGACTGGCCGACGGCGGCTATGACCTGGTCTTCTGTGACGCCGCACCCGGGGAGTACCCCGACTACCTCCCGCACCTGCGGCGAGTCCTGCGCAGCGGCGGCATCCTGGCCTGGCATGGAGTGCTCTGGCGGGACCGGGTCGCCGATCAGTCGGCGCGGGATGCGGACACGGTCGCCTGGCGTGACCTGTTGGCAGCCCTCAAAGCCGAGAAGACGCTGCGTCGGGCAGTTCTCCCGGTTGGTGATGGCCTGCTCATCGCCGTACCCGCCTGAGGGCACTCAATCCGCGGAGGGCGGCGACTCACTCCGCGAGGGCAATGGCTCCCTTGCCGAGCACGACCACCCCACCGGGTGACATGTGATAGCGCTCGGCGTCGCGTACCGGATCGACACCGATCTTGGCGCCGGGTGCGACGACGACGTTCTTGTCCAGGATCGCCCGCCGGATGACGGCACCGGCTCCCACGGTGACGTTGTCCATCAGCACGCTGTCCACCACGTCACAACCCGAGGCCAGCCGGCAACCGGGTGAGATCACCGACCCGGACACATTCCCACCGGAGATGATGACTCCGGCGCCGACTATCGAGTCCCCCGCACTCCCGCCCTGAACAAACTTGGCCGGCGGCAACTGCGGCGGGTTGGTGAAGATCGGCCACCGTCGGTTGTAGAGATTGAAGATCGGGTGGACCGACACGAGATCTGCGTGCGCGTCGTAATAGGTGTCCAGGGTTCCGACATCGCGCCAGTACCCCTTGTCCCGTTCGGTCTCACCGGGAACGACGTTGTCCTTGAAGTCATAGACCCGAGCCGCCCCGGAGGAGGTCAGCATCGGGATGATGCTGCCGCCCATGTCGTGCAGCGAGTTCTCGTCGGCGGCGTCGGCTCGCAGGGCATCGAGCAGGGCGTCGGTGGTGAAAACGTAGTTGCCCATCGACGCGAAGACCTCGTCCGGGCTGTCCGGCAGGCCGGGCGGATCGGCCGGTTTCTCCAGGAAATGCTCGATCCGACCGTCGGTGTCGGTGTCGATCACCCCGAATTGGGATGCCTCCGAGCGCGGCACACGAATCCCGGCGACCGTCACACCAGCGCCGGTGTCGATGTGCTGTTGCACCATCTGACGCGGGTCCATCCGGTAGACGTGGTCAGCGCCGAAGACGACGACGTGATCCGGGGCGTCGTCGTAGACCAGGTTGAGACTCTGAAAGATGGCGTCTGCGCTTCCGGTGAACCAGCGCGGCCCGAGCCGTTGTTGGGCAGGCACCGGCGTCACATAGCTGCCGAGCAAGGTGGACATCCGCCAGGTAGTCGTGATGTGCCGGTCCAGGGAGTGGCTCTTGTACTGGGTGAGAACGCACAACCGCAGATAGCCGCCGTTGACCAGATTGGACAAGACGAAGTCGACCAGCCGGTAGCTGCCACCGAAGGGCACGGCCGGCTTGGCTCGGTCCTCGGTCAGCGGCCACAATCGCTTGCCTTCGCCACCCGCGAGCACGATGCCCAGGACGCGCGAATCACCAGCCATAGCACCGAACCTAGTGCGACCGGGTTTAGGGTCGGCAGCCGTGCGAGTCGGGATTCTGACCAGAGAGTTCCCGCCGGATGTCTACGGCGGCGCCGGGGTGCATGTCGAGCACCTCGTGGCCGCGCTGCGCACTGCTCGCGAGGTCGAGGTGGACGTCCACTGCTTCGGCGCCCCTCGCGCGGCGGCCCGTGCCCACGAAGTCCCAGCGGAGCTCGCCTCGGCCAACTCCGCCGTCCAGGCCCTCGGTGTCGACCTGTCCATCGTCGATGCCGTTGCCGGCTGCGACGTCCTGCACTCCCACACGTGGTACGCCAACTTCGCCGGCCATCTCGGCTCGATGCTGTACGGCGTTGCGCACATCGTCACCGCTCACTCACTGGAACCGCGCCGGCCGTGGAAGGCAGAACAACTCGGCGGCGGCTACCGCATCTCCTCCTACGTCGAGCGCTCGGCGTACGACGCGGCGACCGCCGTGATCGCCGTGAGCGAGGGTATGCGCGCGGACATCCTCGACTGCTATCCCGAGCTCGACCCGGGCAAGGTGCAGGTGATCTACAACGGCGTCGATGCCCGGGCCTACTCGCCGACCCAGGACATCACCACGCTGATCGAGCGCGGCATCGACCCGGAGCGGCCGTACGTGGTTTTCGTCGGCCGGATCACCCGACAGAAGGGCGTGATCCACCTCGTCAACGCAGCCCGTGCGCTGCCACCGGAGGCGCAACTGGTCCTCTGTGCCGGAGCTGCGGACACCCCGGAACTCGGTGCCGAGGTGGCTGCCGGCATTGCCAGTCTGCAGCGGGAGCGAACCGGCGTGGTGTGGATCGAGAAGATGTTGCCGCGTGCGCAGGTGGTCAGCCTGCTCAGCCATGCGACGGTCTTCTGCTGCCCGTCGGTGTACGAACCGCTGGGCATCGTCAATCTCGAGGCCAGTGCGTGCGCAACGGCGGTGGTGGCCAGCGACGTGGGCGGGATCCCGGAGGTCGTCGCGGACGGGCTGACCGGCCTGCTGGTGCATTACGACGCCGGGGATCCGGGTGGCTTCGAGGCCGGTCTGGCTGCGCGGCTGACCGAATTGCTGGTCGACCCGACACGAGCCGCGGCCATGGGAGCGGCCGGGCGCGAACGGGTGGTCGAAGACTTCGGTTGGCCGGCGATCGCCGTACGTACCGCGCAGGTGTACGCGGCGGCATACGAGAAGGCGTGAGACCCTGGGTGATCATGAGGGTCAACGACCCAGGGGCACCAACTGCAGAGAGGCGAGTGTGAACGTGGGCACCTTCGACAACCTCAAGGGCAAGGTCAGCGATCTGGTTGACCAGCACAGCGACAAGATCGAAACCGGCATGAACAAGGCCGGCGAATTCGTCGACGGCAAGACCGGCGGCAAGCACAGCGACAAGATCGAAACTGGCAAGGACAAGCTGCGCGGTGCTCTCGACGGCCTGGATGGCAAGAACGACGACTTTCCGCAGACCCCGCCCGCCTCAGCGCGCTGAGCCATCTCCCTTGACCACTGCGCCGGTGCGCTGAGCGCTGCCGGTCGGCGCGACCGCTGACAGCGCAAGGCCCCGGTCGGCGCAGTTCGCGCCTTCCGGGGCCTTTTCGCTTCGGAAGCGAGTTTCGAGAGTCAGCCAGTGGCGCCCTTGAGGGCCTCTGACAGTGCGGTGGCCTCGTCCGGCGACATCTCGACGACCAACCTGCCGCCGCCTTCGAGCGGTACGCGCATCACGATGCCGCGTCCCTCTTTGGTGACCTCGAGCGGACCCTCGCCGGTCCGCGGT
>Ga0136612_10000203_pt1 | contig 18306 bp, 17 predicted proteins | sample AntDryUQ224A2306_2_FD_106644 | JGI IMG/M metagenome (GOLD analysis project Ga0136612, IMG submission 106644) | Polar desert sand microbial communities from Dry Valleys, Antarctica - metaG UQ224A (23.06) | ecosystem: Environmental > Terrestrial > Soil > Desert | place: Antarctica: Dry Valley... | reverse complement strand
TACGAGGGCGGCGAAGAGTGGATCGGCCAGGGCTCATAGCGCTCGACGATTGGCTGGCCAGCGGCACGCTTACCCCGCAGCTCGTGCGGCGCGGTAGCGGCTAGAGCGCTCGCGAGCCCGACGAGTACTCTGAACGAGTGAGCCAATCCGACCCCTACGCCCCGCGCGAGGCCGAGGAGCCCGATCTCGGCCGCGGCTACTCGCCGATCAAGCACCCGCTCACGCTCCGCGACGTCCTGCGCAAGCTGTGGGCGCCGATCGCCGCGCTGGGTTTTCTGATCTGGAAGCTGAAGTTCGTCTTCGCGGCGATCTTCAAGTTCAAGCTGTTCACGGTCGCCGGCTCGATGATCGTCTCGATCGGTGCCTACGCGCTTCTCTGGGGCTGGCAGTTCGCGGTCGGCTTCGTGCTGCTGCTCCTCGTCCATGAGCTCGGGCACGTCCTCGAAGCGAAGCGGCAAGGGCTGCCGGTCTCGGCCCCGATGTTCATCCCCTTCCTAGGCGCTCTGATCACGCTGAAGCGGCTCCCTGACAACGCGTGGGCCGAGGCCAAGGTTGCGATCGCCGGTCCGATCCTCGGCAGCCTCGGGGCAGCGGCGGTCTGGGGAGTGGGCGAGGCGATCGACTCCGACCTCCTCGTCGCGCTCGCCTTCACCGGGTTCTTCCTGAACCTGTTCAACCTTGCGCCGCTGAGCCCGCTCGACGGAGGCCGGATCGCTGGGGCGATCCACCCAGTGCTCTGGATCGTGGGCCTCGCGCTCCTCCTCGGTCTCACGATCGTGGCGCCTAACCCGATCCTGATCCTGATCCTCGTGCTCGGCGGCCTCGAGTCGTGGCGGCGCTGGAAGCAGCGACGACACCCGGAGGGAGAGGCCTACTACCGGGTGACACCGACACAGCGCGTCGTGACTGGAGTCGCCTACATCGGTCTCGCCGCCCTGTTGACGCTCGCGATGTCCGCGACCTTCGTCGAGCGCGACATCTAGCGTGGCCGCGATGGACGACAGACGCGTTTTGGAGCGGACGCACGAGGATCTTGCGAATGACGTCGCGGTGATCGCCTCGGAGTTCCTGAGTGGCTTCCAGAAGGTGCTGCAGATCAACCGGCCCGCGGTTTCCATCTTCGGCTCGGCGAGAGTCTCCGAGGCTGCGGAGCCGTACCGGGACGCTCGCCAGACCGCCGGTCTCTTCGCCCAGGCTGGTTTCGCGGTGGTGACCGGTGGTGGCCCAGGGGTAATGGAGGCGGCAAACCGCGGCTGCAAGGAGGGGGGCGGCCTCTCGGTCGGTTTCAACATCGCCCTGCCGCACGAGCAGGGACTCAATCCCTACGTCGACATCGGGATGACGTTCAAGCACTTCTACGCGCGCAAGACGATGTTCGTGAAGGCGGCCGAGGGCTTCGTGATCTTCCCCGGTGGCTTCGGGACGCTCGACGAGCTGTACGAGGCGCTGACGCTGATCCAGACCGGAAAGGTTCGGAACTTCCCCGTCGTCCTGTTCGACAGCGACTACTGGGGTGAGATGCTCGACTGGATCAACGGCGAGCTGCTCGCGGACGGCATGATCTCGCCCGAGGACGTGGAGCTACTGCACGTGACGGACGATCCGGGTGAGGCGGTCAGGATCGTCGTCGAGAGCTACGACAGCCGAGGGCCGGCAAGCCCCGCGGAGCCGGAGAAGGCGGACGCCCAGTAGCGACTAATCGAACTCCGTCTGCCGTGCGGGACTGCGGCGGTGGGCGAAGCAGAGCGCGACGAGCTCAGGTGCGGTTCGGTTCCGGTCGAGCGTCGGAAGCGCGTCTTGCCCGAAGAAGCCGACCTCGAGCACCTCGTGATCGTGCTCGGCCGGCTGCCCGTCGAGGAGGTCGCACAGAAACGTCGCCTTGTACGTGTACCAGGGGTGCGGGCCGTAGCCGCGACGCTCGCGATCGTGTAGCGCGACGAGCTTCGTCGCGCGCATCGCGAAGCCGGATTCCTCGCGAGCCTCCCGCACAGCCGACTCGGCCGCAGAGTCGCCGACCTCGGCCCAGCCGCCGGGCAGCGTCCACAGGCCGGACAGGCGCTCTCGCACGAGCAGGATCTCCTCGCCGCGGAATGCCGCCGCTCGCACATCGAGTTTCGGCGTCGCGTGACCCACTTCCGCCGCGAACGACTCGTCGAGCTTCGCCACCTCGCCGCCCGTTCCGGCGGCCATGATCTCGGAGGCAATCCGCCGCACGCGCTCATACCGCTCGGCGTGATAGGGGTGCGCCTCATACGAGGCTCCCGTTTGCGCGATCGCCTGGAGCTGCCTCGCCCAGTCGAGCCAGGACACCTCAGACGCGGGGGAGCACGAAGTACGGACCGGGGATCGTGCGGCCCGGGCCATAGATCGCCGTCGGCCCAACCGCGATGTAGGCGCTCGTGAAGGTGTCCGTTCGCTTCAGCTTGCCGCGCTCGTAGACCTGGCGGGTCACGCTCACGTCGAAGCCGGCCTGGTTCGAGCCGGAGACGGTCCGCACGGAGCCGGGCGGCGCATACGGGTCGTACGCGTAGGTCGTCTCCGGCGTGCGCCAGTTCACCTTCGGGCTGGTGCTCGAGATCACACGACGGTTGGGGTCTGTGCCGTAGAAGCTGAACGTCAGCGTCGCGTCCGTGTAGCTCGTCTTGATCAGGAGCGCCGAGCGCAGGTCGTTGCGGAAGACGAGATCCGGCCCACCCCAGGACACGGTCGCGTCGCGCCCGAGCGGGTAGTGGGAGATGTAGAAGCTGTGGTTGTAGCGCCGCTCGATCGGCAGGCCGAGCTCGAAGGCGTTGTTGAACAGGGTGGTGGCCGTCTGGCACACGCCGCCGCCGATCGAGGGCAGCAGGAGCGAGCCGATGATCATCTGACCCTCACGGAAGCCGCGCTCCTCCGTGCGCGGCCCAACGGAGCCGTTGAAGGAAAACGTCTTGCCCGGCTCGATGATCGTGCCGTCGATGTACTCGGCCATCAGCTGCACGTTGTGGATGCGGTTGGAGGACGAGACACCCATGTCGGTCGTGAACGTGGAGATGCGCTCGCGGATGCCGAGCGCCCATGCCTCTCGCGTCGTCCGGTCGGCGCGCGTCTCGCGCAGCGCGAGGCGGGCCGTTCGCGTGGGCGAGTCCGCGGCCGTTGTGACCGCCGCGAGGACAAGCTTGGGATTCACGTCGAGCCCCGGTCGGGACGGGATGATCCGGACTCGCTCTCCCTCAACTTTGAAGCGAGCGTTCGCTGCGCGCGTGCGCCAGCGCGAGAGCGCCGGCTGTACGGCATGCGCCAGCCGTTCCCGGTCGAAGGCGACCACGAAGCGGTCACGCCGAGGGGTGAAGTGGATCAGGCGCGCGAGCCGCCTTGGCGTGAGCGCGCCGATCCGCCGTTCGCGGAAACGCAACTCGACCGGCGCGGAGACCATGCGGCGTGTCGTCTCGGCGGCCTCCTCGGCCGCCTCGGTGTCGAGCTCAGGAGCGATCCCGCGCAGGGTGGCGCGGACCGGACTGCCATTCGCCAGTGCGCTCACGCGCAGCTCGCGCAGCAACACGTCGTCGTCGATCTGCTCGCCAGGGCGGGCCGGCGTGACGACGGGGGTGAGGCCGCGCATGGCGATCTTCGCCGGTGTCGGCTTCCGGAGGTCTGCAGACAGCTCCGTCACCCAGCGCGCCGCGGCCTCACGCCTCTCGCGGAGGACCGGAACGACGACGATCGCCGGCGGGCTCGGGTCCGCGAGCGCGCGGACTCGTGTCAGAAAGGAGTGGCGCCCCGCGCGGCGTGCCGCCGCGGCGGTCGCTGCAGCGTTTACCGCGAGTACGCGTCGCGGTCGCACGAGCACGCGCCTGTCGGCGAGGTGGATCTCGACCGGGCGCGAGAGCTTGGGCTCGCGGACGACGACCCCTGGCAGCGGCTTGTCGACGTAGAAGGCATCGCGCGCAGCGATCGTCGCGGCGGCCACCAGGCCGGCCGAGACGACCACCCCGGTCGCCATGACTGGAATTCGCCTTCTCACACACGTCAGTTAAGCAGCAGGCTGCGCTGGAAGCACAGTCCCGCCTGCCTACACTGAAGCCGATGAGGCTTCGTGACCTGCCTTCGGTGGATGCGCTCCTGCACGACGAGCGCCTGTCGGGCGAGCCGCACACCCTCGTGCTCGCGGCAGCTCGAGCGGCCCTGGCCAAGGCCCGGGAGGAGATCCGGGCCGGAGTTGACCCGGGCGACCTTGGCGAGCGCGTGCGGGAGGAGCTCGCGCTGACCCGGCAGCCTGCGCTGCGAGGGGTGCTCAACGCCACCGGCGTGCTCCTCCACACGAATCTCGGTCGGGCGCCGCTTGCCGAGGCCGCGCTCGAGAGGGTCGTCGAAGTCGGCGGCGGCTACTCCAACCTCGAATACGACCTTGCAGAGGGGGCGCGGGGCTCTCGGCAGCACCACCTTGCGCCGCTTCTGCGACGACTCACCGGCGGGGAGGCCTCTCTCGTCGTGAACAACAACGCGGCCGCGGTTCTGCTCGCGCTCGCCGCCCTGGCCACGGGACGCGAGGTGGTCGTCTCCCGGGGAGAGCTGATCGAGATCGGCGACGGCTTTCGCATTCCGGACGTGCTCGCGGGCTCCGGAGCTCGACTGCGCGAAGTGGGGACCACGAACCGCACGCGGGCGTCCGATTACGAGCAGGCGATCGGACCGGAGACGGCGCTCCTGCTTCGCGTCCATCAGTCCAACTTTCGGCAGGTGGGTTTCACCGAGCGACCACGCGTTACTGAGCTGGCTGCGGTTGCCCATCGCCACGGCCTCCCACTGGTCGACGACCTGGGATCAGGCGCGCTCGTCGCGCTCGAAGGCGAGCCGACGCCGGCCTCTTGCCTCGCCGGCGGGGCGGACCTCGTCTGCTTCTCCGGCGACAAATTGCTGGGCGGGCCGCAGGCGGGGATCGTGGTAGGTCGTGCCGATCTCGTCGAGCAGCTCCGACGGCATCCGCTCCAACGCGCGCTGCGGGCCGACAAGCTCTCGCTCGCAGCGCTCGAGGCGACGCTCGCGCTGTATGTCAACCGACCCGAGGAGATCCCGGTGCTCCGGATGCTGCGTGAGCCCGCCGACGCGGTCCGCAGGCGAGCCGAGCGGCTGGCCGCCCTTGTCGGCGGAGCCGTCGAGGAGACGGTTGCACGGATCGGCGGCGGCGCGATGCCGCTCGGCCAGCTGCCGAGCTTCGCGTGCGCAGTTGAGGAGGAGCTCGCTGCGGCGCTCCGTGCCCACGAGCGTCCGGTGATCGCAATCGTCCGCGACGGCCGGACCCTGCTCGACTGCCGCACGCTCACCGACGCGGAGGCGGAGGAGGTGGCCCTGGCGGTGCTCGCATGCCGCTAACCATCGGTACGGCCGGCCACGTCGACCACGGCAAGACCTGGTTGGTTCGAGCGCTGACCGGCACGGACACCGACCGCCTGCCGGAGGAGCGCCGGCGCGGGATCTCGATCGATCTCGGCTTCGCGCCGCTCGAGCTCTCGGACGGCCGGCGGCTCTCCCTGATCGACGTCCCGGGGCACGAGCGCTTCGTCCGCAACATGGTCGCCGGCGCCACCGGAATCGACCTCTTCCTGCTCGTGATCGACGCCGTCGAAGGTGCCCGACCGCAGACGCATGAGCACCTGGCGATCCTCTCGCTGCTCGGGATCGAGCGCGGTGTGGTGGCGGTGACAAAGGCGGACGCGGTGGACGGTGAGACGCTCGAGCTGGCGCTCGAGGAGGCGCGCGAGCTCGTTCCCGGAGCGGAGGTCGTCGCCGTCAGCGCGAAGACCGGGGCGGGCCTCGACGACCTGCGGCGCGCGCTCGCGAGTGCCGCGGAGATAGTTGACAGCAACTATCTTTCTCCGGGCGATCTGCCGGCTCGCCTCTACGTGGACCGCGTCTTTTCCCTGCGGGGAGTCGGCACGGTGGCCACCGGGACGCTGTGGTCGGGGACGCTCGGCGCCGGCGATTTCCTGCGCGCCGAGCCCGCCGGGCGTGAGGTGCGTGTGCGCTCGGTGCAGGTGCACGACGATTCCGTGGAGCGCGCGGTGGCCGGGCAGCGGGTGGCGCTCGCGCTGCCGGGCTTCGAGCGAAGCGATCTCCGTCGAGGCGATGCGCTCGTCGCTCCGGGATCGTTCCGCTCGAGCTACCGGCTTGACGTGACGCTCGAGGAGCTCGAACCGATTCCAGACGGCGCGCGGCTGCACGTCCATCACGGCACCGGAGCAATCTTGGCCCGCGTGGTTCGGGCGGGCGAACGATTCGCGCAGCTGCGTCTGGCGGCACCGGTCGTGGCGGCGCGCGACGACCGGGTCGTCCTCCGCGCGAGCACCACCGTCGCCGGAGGCCGCGTGCTCGACCCCGTTCCGGCTCGCCACTCCGACCTCCGGCGGTTCGAGGCCGCCGAACGCGGCGAGCAGCCGATCCACGCGCCCGTCCTGCACGAGGGCGGCTGGCGGTTCTCCGAGGCTTGGCTCGCGGAGCTGCGCGAGCAGCTCACACGCCAGTTCCAGGCTGCCGATCCGCTCGACCCGGGCGTGCCGGCTCCGACCGAGCCTTGGGCGAAGGACGTGCTGCCGCTGCTCCCGTTCGAACGGCGCGGGTCGCGGCTCTACCAGCCCGGCGCGACCGGCACGCTGGGAGATCGTTCAGCGGCGGCTGAGGAGCTCCAAGCTGCGCTCGAGGCCGCCGAGCCCGGCGCTGCCAAGGCCGCTGACGCGGAGCTCGCGCGCTTCCTCGAGCGCCAAGGGCGCCTCGTTCGGCTCGGCGACGGCTACGCGGTCTCCGCCGCGGCGTACGACCGGGCGAAGCTGCTCCTGCAGGAGGAATGCGCGGGGGCCGGGCGCATCGCCCTCGCCCGGTTCAGGGATCTGGTCGGGTGCGGGCGACGTGACGCCCAGCTTCTGCTCGAGCGGTTCGACACCGACGGGATCACGCGGCGCGTCGGGGACGCCCGGATGCTTCGCCGCAGATCCGGCGCTGCAAGCTGATGTCGCTGCAACACTGATTGTCGTGCGCGTGCTTCTGATTCCACTGGTCCTGGGCGGGCTCCTCGCCGCTTGCGGCGCAGCAGCCCCTGAGCATGGCGGTGCAGCTCCAACCTTCAGCCGCGGCACCGCCACGATCACGACGCCCGACCAGACGATCGTCCTGCGGGTTGAGATCGCCCGTACGGATGCACAGCGGCAGCGCGGTCTGATGCACCGGCGCTCGCTCGCGCCGAAGGCGGGGATGATCTTCGCCTATGACGAGCCCCAGACGGGCGGGTTCTGGATGAAGAACACGCTGATCCCGCTCGACATCGCGTTCTACAACGCGCGGGGGCGCATCGTCCGGATCCTGCGCATGCAGCCGTGCCGTGAGGATCCGTGTCCGATCTACTTCCCGGATGCCGCCTACCGCGGCGCGCTCGAGGTGAACGCCGGATCGTTTCGGCGCTGGGGCATCGAGCGCGGCGATCGGATCGTCGTGCGGGGGGCTACGAGGACGGGTTGACGGAGAGGCTGAAGACGTCCGGTCGGTGGTAGTGGCCGGACGGGTCGAATCGCTGCCGCTCCTCCGCCAGCCGGCCGGGCTCGAGCTCGGCGTAGAGGATCGCCTCCTCGTCATAGAGGGGGCCGGCGAGATAGGCACCGTCAGGTCCGAGGATGGCGCTGCCGCCGCGGCCCAGGATGTCCCAACCCGCGAGCTCCTCACGCAACGGGAAGTCATCGGGATACGAGGAGGCGCGTTGGAAGTGGCACGGGGAGACGACGAACGCGCGCGACTCCCGCGCGATGTGCACGAGCGTCGCCTGCCAGGCATCTCCGTCGTCCGCAGTCGAGGCGATGTAGATCTCCACGCCCGATTCGTAGAGCGAGAAGCGGGCGAGCGGCATGTAGTTCTCCCAGCAGATCAGCCCGCCGATCCGGCCCAGCGGGGTCTCGATCGCACGGAGCCCGCGTCCGTCGCCCGGACCCCAGACGAGGCGCTCGTGGTTCGTGGGCACGAGCTTGCGGTGCTGAAGGACGAGCTCCCCGTCGGCGGCGTAGTACAGGAGCGAGTTGTAGAGCGTTCCCGGGCGGCCGGGATCGAGCTCGTTCACCCCGATCACGAGCATCACGCCGTGCTCGCGAGCGATCCCGCCGAGCCGGTCCGAGTCGGTGCCTGGGACGGCGAGCGACTCCCGATGGAGCAAGGCGAAAGCGGCCTTCGCGCGCGGATCGGCCCAGCCAGCGAACGCCTTCGCCCAGACCGAGGACGGGTAGGCCGGAATGAAGGTCTCAGGGAAGACGACGAGCTGGGCACCATGCGCCGCCGCCTCCGCCGTCCGCTTCCGCACGCGCTCGATCGTTCCTGCGCGGTCGAAGATGGCCGGTTCGACCTGGACGCAGGCGACGGTGATCGGCTCTCTCACGTGGCAGGCCCCCGGAGCTAGGCCCAGCTCATGGGCTCGTAGCCGCTTGACCGGGGCGCGGAGAGAATCAGCACCGTCGCCGTCTCAGCACCCTCATTCCGGACCGTCCGCACGGGCTCCGGGTCGAGCCGTACGAAGGTGCCGGCGGGCGCCGGGTGATCCTGTCCGTCTATCACCACCGTCGCGTTGCCGCTCAGGGTGACGAAGACTTCCTCCTGATCCCGCTCGACCTCGTCGTGCTCTGGGATCGACTCTCCCGGCGCGAGCTCGACGACGTTGAGGCCGAACGAGTGGACACCGAGCGATTTCCGCGCCAACGCCCACTTCGGGAACGGGCGCTCGAAGTCGTCGAGGTGGACGATCGTGAAGGCACTCACGCTTGCTCCTCCCACTCAGGCTCGGGCCCGATGCCCACGGCCTCGGCGACCCGATTGACGTAATTGAAGTATCCGATCACCTGCACCGCGTCGTGAATCGCGGGATCGCTCCAGCCGGCCGCCGTCGGGCTTGCCGATGCCGACGCGCTGCGGGCGGCTCGCGGGTCAGCTTCACGGCGAAGTCACACAGCGCACGGACCGGCGGGGTGAGCTCGGCTGTGCGGTAGTCATGCTCCGCGCAGCTCGCGAGCTCGTGGTCTGCGCCCTCGGCACGGAGGTCGTCTGCATGGGCCCGCGTTCAGTAGTGGCACTCGTTCGTGCGCGAGACGACGACCGCCAGCAGCTCACGCTCCTGCCTGGAGAGGTCGGAGGCGCCGAACATGATCGCCCTGTAGAGCTCCATCGACCGCCGCAGCACGATCGGCCGCAGGCTCATCGCCTTGACGATGCTGAAGACCTTGCCCGCCCTTGCGACTGCGGCGTCGTACTCCGCTCGCAGGGCACCGGTGGCGTCCTCCGGCTCGATCAGGCGCAGATGCGGCATGACGCCGAGTGTGCGGGATCCGTGATCCCCGCGCAAGGGTTCTGTAAGTCCGGGTGAGACGGCGTTTTCTGGATCGCATCCGCGAGAAAATCGTCGTTCAGCTATCGCTGGCAGCGCTGTGACGCCGCCGGAGCCGCGTGTGCCACGGTCGCCGGCGAGTCATCGCGGACGTATCGGCTGAGGGCCGACGACGTCGGCCGAACGATTCGGGCGATCGTCACGGCCCGAAACGCGGACGGGACTGGCCAGGCGAACACCAAGACCAGCCCGGTTATCGCGGACAGTGTCACCCCGGCGAACACCCAGGCACCCACCATCTCCGGCTTGCCTGTTGTCGGCGGCACGCTGACGGCGAGCGAGGGCACCTGGACGGGCGGACCGACGTTCGTGTTCATCTGGCTGCAGTGCGACCAGGCGGGCGCGACCTGCGGCGACACGAACGCCCGAGGCCGGACGTACGGTGTCCGCGCCGAGGACCTCGGTCGCACGATCCGCGTGCAGGTGCAGGCAAGAAACCCGCGCGGCTCCGCGACGGCCCAATCCGCTCAGACGGGGGTCGTGCGTCACGCGAGCGGGGGTGGGGCGGGCCCGGCCGTACCGGTGACAAGCGTCTCGCTGCCGGACAGGCTGGTGATCACCGGCTTCTCGTCCTCGCCGAGCGCGTTCCGGAACCGGACCGATCCAGTGACGCTCCGCATCCGCGTCAGCGACACGCGGGGACGTCTCGTCCAGGGCGCCCTCGTGCTGGCCTCGGCGGTACCCTTTGGCCGTGTGACGGGTGCTCCCGAGACGACTACGAACTCGAGCGGCGTCGCATCCATCGTCGTCCGTCCGACGGCGCGACTGCCGCTGCAGCGCGGCGCGTCGGTCGTGTTCTTCCTGAGGGCGCGCAAGCCGGGTGACAACGTCCTCGCCGGCGTCTCCACGCGGCGTCTTGTGCAGGTTCGGGTGATCCCGGGCTGAGCGACCTCCGTCGGGCGCGTGCCGCTACGCTCGGTTCGGAGCGGCACGGGCCCGGTGGCCCAACCGGTCTTCAAAACCGGTGAGGTCGTGCAACCCACGGCTGGGTAGGTTCGACTCCTGCGCCGCTCCGTACCAGCACAAACTCCCTGCACACGACCGATTTTGAACACTGGCCGAGGTCACGTCGTTGTTGCCTCTACCGGCGACGGCTCGGCAACGTTGTACCTGTTTTTTGTACCGGTTTCGCCCCAAAGGCGCCGCTCCAGCCGGTCAGCCTCCTCACGGAACGTCTCGCCCGCGAGGTCGATATACCCTTGCGTCGTCTTGAAGTCGGAGTGTCCCGCCCTCGCCATCAGCGCCGCCGGGGGCGTCCCCGCCGCCGCCGCGTTCGTGATCGAGCTGTGCCGCACGTCGTGGAACGGCCGCACGTAGTCGGTGATCCCCGCCCGTGCGAGCGCGAGCCGGAACGTGCGGGCGTAGCGGGCGACGTCGAACGGCGCCCCCTTCACGGGCGAACAGAAGACGCGCTCCTCATCACCGTCGAAGCTCGTCCGTGCCCGGTGCTCGAACAGCTCGCCCGCGAGCCTCGACCCGAGCGCCACAGTCCGCTCGCCCGCCTCCGATTTCGGCGAGTCGACACCGGCCCGCACCCACGTCTCGGAGACGCGCAGCGTCGGCCCGTCCGCGTCGGCGAGGCGAACCGACTTCCAGCGCAGCCCGCCGACCTCGCCCCGCCGCAGCCCCGTCCCGAGCAGGACGAGGAAGATCAGCCGCGCCTGCAGCCGCCAGTCCCGCTCCTCGCCCGAGGCCTCCTCCGCGAGCGCCTCGAAGCCGCGCTCGACACGCACCGCCTCAGCGGGGGAGAGGATGCGCCAGTGGCGCCGTGGCTCCCGCGGACGGTCGACCGAGGGAATCGGATTCGACCGGACGAGCGAGCGCCTCAGAGCGGCTGAGAGGAGCGCCGAGAGCAGGTTGAGGTGCCGGTTCAGCGTCCGCGGCGAGTAGCCGGTCTTCCGCTTCGCCGCCACGTACGCCTCCACCCGCTGAACGTCGACCGCGTCGAGCTTCAGCGACCCGAGAGCGGGCACGAAGTGCCGCTCGATGATCTGCCGGTAGCTCTCGACCGTCGAGCGCTTCAGAGCCTTCGCCGCCGGGCAGGTGGTGGCGAGCCACTCATGGCGAACGTCGCGAAGGTGACGGCCTCGATCCTGCGATGCCCGTCCCGCTCCACGTCAGTCAGCCGTGCACGGAGCACTGCCTTCGCCTTCCGCTCCGACCAGCAGGGAGTGGTACAAAGCCTCGGTGGCTACCGATCCCCTGATTGGCAGCACCGTGGCCGGGTACCGGATCGAGTCGCGTATCGGGCGCGGCGGGATGAGCCGTGTCTACTGCGCCGAGCACCTGCGCCTCGGCCGGCGCGACGCGCTCAAGCTCCTGTCGCTCGAGCTGATGAAGGACGGAACCTTCCGAGAGCGGTTCGAGCGCGAGTGGCGCGTCGCCGCCGGGATCGAGCACCCGAACATCATCCCCGTGTTCGACGCGGGCGAGTCCGACGGTCACTTCTACATCGCGATGCGCTTTGTCGAGACGACGGATCTGCGTGCGCTGCTCGAGCGCGAGGGGCAGCTAGAGCCGTCGCGGGCTGCACACATCATCAGCCAGACGGCGAGCGCGCTCGACGCGGCGCACGACCGCGGCCTCGTGCACCGCGACATCAAGCCGGGCAACATCCTGATCACGGCCGGCGACCATGTCTTCCTCTCCGACTTCGGCCTCGCGAAGCGGACCGCGGCGGACAAGGACTTGACGAGGACGGGCTACTTCGTCGGCACCGTCGACTACGCGGCGCCGGAGCAGATTCAGGGCAGCGCCACACTCGACTCCCGCACGGACGTGTACGGCCTCGGCTGCGTCGCGTACGAATGTCTCTCGGGCGCGCGGCCCTACCAGCGCGAGTCAGATCTCCAGCTCATGTACGCCCACCTCCAGGATCCGCCGCCGCGAATCACCGACGTCCGGAACGACGTGCCCGCGGCCTTGGATCTCGTGCTCGCAAAGGCGCTCGCGAAGTCGAAGGAGGACCGGTTCGCAACGTGCGGCGAGTTCGCGACCGCGATGACGGCGGCACTCTCGAACGGCGCAGCCTTCCATTCGCCCGCGCAGGCTCCGACAGACGCGACGCGACTCAGTCGACGGACGGCGATCGTGGCCGGTGCGGCGGCGTTGGCTGCGCTCGCGGTGATCGCGGCTCTCGTCGCCTTCCTCGGTGGCTCGGACGACGACTCCACGCCGGAGGTTGCGGCCCCTGCGGCCGCGTTGTTCGAGGACTCGTTCTCCGATTCCGCGAGCGGCTGGTTCCGGTACACGAGTCCGGCCGTTCGGTTGCGCTACGCGGGAGGCGCTTACGAGTTCCTCGTCAAGGCGCCGAACTGGCGTGCCCGAGCGGACACTTCGTTCTCGCCCGACGCCTCGTCGCTCGGAAACGTGACCGTCTCCGCCGTGGCGGCCGACCGCGGCTCCGCGAAGGGCTCGTACGGCGTGCTCTGCCGGTCGACCGGCAGCGGCAGCTACTACGCGCTCGAGATCGCCTCCGACGGGGTCGCCCGGATCGGCAAGGTGAGCGGGGGCCAGTTCGCCCTCCTCGGAACGAATCGCGTCACCGCGCCGAAACCGTCGGTGCGGCTCCAGGGGCGCTGTACGGGCGGAGGGTCGAAGCCCGCCATGCTCACGCTCACCGTCGGCGGCCGCAAGGCGCTGACGGCGCGCGACCGGGAAAGCCCCTATGCCGCCGGCGCGACCGGCCTGATCGTCGAGAGCTTCGACCGGGGCGGCGTGCGCGTGAGCTTCGACGACTTCGTCGTCAGACGGGCCGCGGGTTGAGGGCGATGTCCGTGCCGCGCGTCCTGGTGCTCGTCGTTGCCGTCGCCCTCGCGGGCTGCGGAGGTGACGACGAGAGCTCGTCGACGAAGAGCTCGGCGGGCGCGAAGGTCTTCGTGGACGCCGGCTGCGGCGACTGCCACGCGCTTGCCGATGCAGGCTCGAACGCGGAGGTCGGCCCCAGCCTCGACGGCACGACGCTTACGGCCGAGCGGATCGAGCGACAGGTTCGGCGGGGCGGCAGCGGCATGCCGTCGTTCGCGTCGAAGCTGAGCGAGGAGGAGATCGAGGACGTCGCCGCGTACGTCGCAGGCGCCTCCGACGGGAGCAACGTCGCGGGAGAGTTCGAGCCCGACGAGACCGAGCTCGCGGATTGCACCGGAGAGAACACGTGTCTCGAGCAGGCGTTCGGCAACATGGCGTACGCGGACGGCGCGAAGGCGGCGATCGCAGAGCTCGAGAGCAAGGCGGCGAGCGACGCAGCGATCCTCTCCGACTGCCACCGCATCGTGCACTCGATCGGTGCCGCGAGCCTGGCCCGACACGAGGGGAACGTCGCCAAGGCCTTCGTCGAAGGCTCGGCGTACTGCGGCTCGGGCTTCTACCACGGCCTGATCGAGCGCGCGTTCGTCGGCGTGCCGGACGAGGAGCTCGGGCTCGGCCTCGCCGCGAACCGGATCTGCGAGGACGAGGACATCCGGCGCGTCGGGTTCATCGCGTACCAGTGCGTCCACGGGCTCGGGCACGGGCTGATGCTGCACACCGGCTACGACCTGCCGAAGTCGCTCCGCGTGTGCGACGCGCTCAAGGCCGACTTCGACCAGATCTCGTGCACGGGCGGCGTCTTCATGGAGAACGCGAACGCCTCGTACGGCACCACTTCGGAGTACCTGAAGGAAGACGACCTCATCTATCCGTGCAACGAGGTCGCGACTCGGCACAAGTCCTACTGCTACCTGCTCGTGACGTCGCGGATCCTGCCCGAGGTAGGCGGCAGTCTGGAGCGGACGGCGGACGTGTGCCGCCAGAGCGAGTCCGACTGGGTGGGCGAGTGCTTCGAGTCGTTCGGCCGCGACGCGTCGGGCATCGCGAGGCAGGACGGCGATAAGATTTTGCCGCTCTGCCGGCTGGCGGGCGCGAACGAGAGCGACTGCATCTACGGCGCGGCCCGCGACATCGCGAACAACGACGCGGATGGCAGGCGCGCTGCTCGCTTCTGCGACCAGGTGAAGGCGAGCGCCCGCGCGCACTGCTTCGAGGGCGTGGGCACCATCCTCGGCGGGCTGCACACCTACGCCGAGGAGCGCCGGGCGGCCTGCGCGGCGCTCACGAAGCGATTCCTCGCCGACTGCGCGCGCGGCGCCGGGCTCCAGTAGTACTAGCGAACGACGACCACGCCCACCGTCTCCGGCGAGAGGTGGTCGTGGAAGCCGAAGCGCCCCGAGCGGTCGAAGGTGTATGACCACGAGCCGCCCCGCGGCACTCCCCGCTCGGCGTCGAAGCCGGGGAGGAGCTCGTGCGTCGGATGGACGTCCGAGGCGGGCCAGGTCTCGTCGCTGCTCTCGTTCACGAAGACGACGATGGCGCCGGGGTCGACCGTGAGCGTGCGCGGCTCCCAGCCGCTCGAGGTACGCGAGATCTCGTGCTCGGCGCCCGAGGCGTCGTCGCGCACGAGGCCGACGGTGCCGACCGCGGCGGCGAAGGCGAGGATCATGAACGCGGCCTTGACGAGCGGCGACACCCTCTAGGCCAGCCCGGCTCCCGCGAGACAGGCGCGCTCGTACCTGACCGGAGCGCTCGCGCAGCGCGCCTGCCGGAGCTCGCGGTCCTGGGACTGCCGCTCGAGGTTGAGCCCGATTCGGCGGTAGCACGCCGCGCGGAGCGCCGGTGCGACAGCTGCGCAGAAGCCGAGCGAGCGGCCGACGTCGAGCCGGTCGAAGTTGCCGAGATTGTCCACGCCCGCGACGACGCAGTCGCGGCGGTGCGCCGTCGGAAAGCGCGTACACAAGCTCCAGGCGGTCTCGCCGAAGGGAAGCCGCGGGCCACGCGCCAGGGCCGTCTGCCACACCGGATTCGTCACCATCAGGCCGAGACTCTCCATGCAGACGGAGACGTACTCGCGGGGCGCTGCGAGGCACGCGCGCGAGGCTTCTTCGAGGTCGCCGCCGCTTACGTGCAGCAGCCAGCCCGCGTGGTTGATGAAGCACTGGTGCCGGTAGCGGTCCTCGACGCCGTCGCACGGCGCGAGCGGGTTCTCGGCAGTGAAGACGCCTTGACGCGCCTCGCCTCTCAGCGCCCCGTTCACGTTCTCCATGAAGACGCCCTGCCAGCATCCCTCCTGCGCCGTCTGGTCGCGGAGCGAGTTGCACGTCGTCAGGGAGCCCTCGAGGTCGTAGGCCTCGGCCATGAGGACGCCGTGCCCGACACCGTGGTAGCACGAGAATCGCGCAGTCCCGACCGGCGAGGCGGTGAGCGACTCGCAGATCAGCGCGGCCGCTTCACGAGGCGTCCCGGTCCGGCCGAGAACTTCCTCGAAGTAGCCGTGCGGGCAGCCGTAGTTGAACGTGATCGGGCAGAGCTCGAAGGCCCGGAGGTTGACGCCGAAGCGCTCGGCGGCGCGGCGGCCCACGATGTGCGCGAGGTTGTGCTCGTCGACGGTCGGCGCGACGCGCTCGTCGCGCTTGAGCCGAGCCAGCAACGCCAGGGATGCGCGCGGGCCGTAGACGACCGTGACGTCCCCGAGGTAGGCGCGGGCGCAGTCGGCGTCGTCGCTCCCGCACGCGAACGGCCGCTCGGCGCGGAGCGCCGCGAGCTCATATGGCTGCGGCGGGCGGAACTCGCGGGCGATCGGCGCGCTGCCGAGCTTGTCGACGCGCGAGTCCCCGTCGGCGTCTCCCAGGTACACCCAGAACGTGCCGCTCACGGAGACGATGGCGACGAGGATGGCGAAGACGAGGAACGCGATCTCGCCGCCGCGACGTCCGCCGGCGGAGCGCGTCATCCGAACGCGAAGCCGAGGACGCGCAGACCGCCGAACGCGGTCTGCAGCTGGGCCTGGCTTCGGGTGATCTCGCTGCGTGCGGCGTCGTAGCCCTTCCGGTCGCCCTGGCGCGCCTCGCGGGCGAGCCGCTCGTAGGCCTTCTGAGCTCGCGTCAGTGCGGCCGCGAGTGCGGCGTTCGCGGACTTCGTGAACGGTGTCACCGGCTGTTTGCGCAGGCGGGTGGCGGCGGTTTCGTACGCAGTTGCGACCGAATCGGCGGCGGTCGCCTGCTGGGCGGGCTTCGTCGCCGTCCGCAGCTTCTGCAGGCCCGCCTGGCGCTTTGACGCCAGCGTTCCGGTCGTCCCGTTCAGCGCGGCCGCGTAGGAGGCGGTGGGCGCGAGCGGGAAGGCCGTGGCCCCGCCGACGACGAGCGTGGCGACGATCTCGTCGCACCGCTTGAGGATCGACTCCGGGGCGCCCGTGTGGAGGTAGCAGCCGAGCAGGGTCACGTTCCCCGCCTGCGGCACCGTGTAGAGCGTGAGCGTGCCGTTGAAGCCGGCCGGAACGAGGTTCGTGTGCCGAAATGCCTCGAGGCGGCCGAGCCGGACTCGCTGGCGATCGTCCAGGGCGCCGGCAGGCAAATCCGCGCGTGTCGACGCTGGCACGAACGTCGGCGCGACCGCCGCTGCCGTCCCGGCGACGAGCCCGCCGCTCCCCGGCTGCCCGCGCCGGGCGAGCGCGAGAGGCTTGCCCAGCTTCGTGCGCATGACGGTCGGGATCTCCTCGATCCGCTGCCAGGTCGGCGGCCGGGTCAGCCTGAGATCGCCCGCCGCGACCGTTGCGCCGGTGGCCGGCGTGACCTCGCTCTCGGCGCCGGAGTTGCCGATGAGGAACCCTGCCACGACCGCGACCACGGCCGCGACTGCGGCGGCAGCCACGAACGGCGGCACGCGACGCCCAGCCGCGGCTATCGGGGCTGCGGGCTCGGTGTACGGCGCAGCGGGCTCCGTGTAAGGCGCAGCGGGCTCGGTGTACGGCACCTCCGCGCGCGTCGGCGTCGCGGCGGCACCGGCCGGCGTGTACTGGTCGCCTACCGCGTGCACCCCGTACTCCGGCTCCGATGCCTGCTCCGTCTCGGGCATGGGCGACTCGGCGGCGCGAGTTGGAGGCACAGGCGACTCGGGTGTCGTTGCGGGTGCGGGTGCCCCCATGGCCGGCGTCGCCGTCATCTCCGAGCCACGCCGGATCCCCGCCTGCTCGGGGAACCGGATCGGCCGCGGCGCGGCGATCGTCGACTTCAGCCGGTCGCCGAGCGCGTACTCGACGTCGCGAATGAGATCGCCAGCGCACGGCGGTCGGTCCTCGGGGTCGTTCGCCATCCCGCGCGCAAGGGCGTGGTCGACTGCCGGTGGCAGCTCCGGCCGATGGATCGTGACCTGCGGCGGCGGCTCGGCCACCTTGGCATACAGCACGGCCGCGTCGGAGTCCTTGGGATACGGCACGATGCCCGTCAGGCACTCGTAGAGCACGCACGTGAAGGCGTAGACGTCGCTCGCGCTCGTCGCGCGGTGGCCGCGTACCTGCTCGGGCGAGATGTAGTCCAGCGTCCCGACGAGAGCACCTGTGCGCGTCAGCGAACGGTCGCCCGGTGCCTTCGTGACGCCGAAGTCCGCGAGGTAGGCGTGGTCGCGGCCGGCAGCGACCAAGATGTTGTGCGGCTTGATGTCGCGGTGGATCAGACCGGCTTCGTGCGCGGCGTCGAGGGCATCGCCGGCCTGGGCGAGGATGCGAAGCGTTCGGCCGACGTCGAGCTGCCGCGCGACGATCAGATCCTTCAGATTCGGCCCTCGGATGAGGCGCATCGCGAGAAAAAGCCCGTGCTCGCTCTCTCCGGCCTCGTAGACCGTGACGATGTGCGGGTGCTCGAGCGAGGCCTGCAGGAGCCCCTCGCGGCGGAAGCGCTCACGGAAGGCGGCTTCGCGGCTGAGCTCCGCAGTGATCACCTTGAGCGCGACGGTGCGCGAGAGCGACAGCTGGGTCGCCTCGTAGACGGCGCCCATGCCGCCTCGGCCGATCAGGGCGTCGATGCGATACCCCTGGACGACGTCGCCGATCTCGAGCATCGCTCAGGACTCTACGCCCAGAACTCCAAACGATCTGCTCGTGGGCGACCCTAGGC
>Ga0136612_10000202_pt1 | contig 18330 bp, 16 predicted proteins | sample AntDryUQ224A2306_2_FD_106644 | JGI IMG/M metagenome (GOLD analysis project Ga0136612, IMG submission 106644) | Polar desert sand microbial communities from Dry Valleys, Antarctica - metaG UQ224A (23.06) | ecosystem: Environmental > Terrestrial > Soil > Desert | place: Antarctica: Dry Valley... | reverse complement strand
TCGGGCCGCGGCCCGAGCAGATCGAGCTGGTCCAGCGCTACCGGCCCGAGCACCGCTTCCGCCTCAGCGTCAAGCCCGGCATCACGGGGCCGATGCAGGTTTTCGGCCGCGGCGACCTCACCTTTCACGAGCGCCTCGCGGTCGAGCTCGACTACATCGAGAACGTCTCCCTCGCGCGCGACCTGCGGATCCTCGTCGAGACGGTCCCGGTCGCGCTCAAGGGCTCCGGCGCATACTGAGGCACCGGCCAGTGCACTGCGGCGACCTTGCGGCATCTCGCTGCCCAGTATGCGGCGAGGACGCCGTGCATCAGTGGCGCCTGGCGAGGGCCTCGGACCCGCAGCTCGCCGGGCGCGATGCCTACTGGCTCGACCGCTGCGGCTCGTGCGGCAGCGCCTTCACGCGCGATGCGGAAACGGCGCCGATGCAGATCTATGAGGCGGGCACGTACTCGGCCGAGCGCCGCTCGGCGGCCCCGTTCGTCGAATGGTTTCGCCGGCTCGCCGACCGCGATCGCCTGCGCTTCTTCGACGACGTGCGTCCCGGCGGGCGCGTGCTCGAGCTTGGTGCGGGAGCGGGCGAGCTCGTGCGAAAGCTCGACGACGCAGGCTTCGATGCGCGCGGTATCGAGCCCTCACCGAGCGCGATCGAAGCTGCCGCGGTGCTCGGCGCGCGCGTGGTCGAAGGCACGGCCGAGAGTGCCGAGGTAGACCCGGCAAGCGAGGACGCCGTCGTCATCTGGCACACCCTCGAGCATCTCGCCGATCCGGCCGAGACGATCAGCCGTGCGCGCGAATGGCTGGCTCCCACAGGCAGGCTGATCATCGGCGTGCCAGATCTCTCCAGCCTGCAAGCGCGCATCGGCGGCGATTTGTGGTTTCACCAGGACGTGCCGCGCCATCGCACCCATTTCACCAGCGACGGGTTGGTCAAGCTGCTCGCCCGCAACGGGCTGCATGTGGCCCGAGTTCGCCATCTGCTGATCGAGCAGAACGCTTTCGGGATGTGGCAGACGATGCTCAACCGGCTCACGGGCGAGCCTGACTTCTTCTTTCGCCTCGTCAAGCGCGATCTGGCCGGCGTGCCGGCGGGTGTCCGCGCCCGCGATCTCACGATCACCCTCGTGGCTGGATCGCTCCTGCTGGCGCCGGCAATAGCGCTCGAGTTCGCCGCAGGCGGCTTGGGTAAGGGTGGGACGATGGTGGTCGAGGCAACGCGATGATTAGCTCGCCGCCGTCGGTCACCGTGGTCGTGCCGGCGCTTTCGCCGGATCGTCTGCCGCGGCTGCTCGACTCGCTGGCACGCCAGACCGCGAGCCTTCAAACGATCGTCGTCGACAACGGCTCGCCCGATGCGTCTGTGGGCGCGCTTTGCGGCGCTTACGACGGGGTCGAGGTCCTTACCTTGGAGCGAAACGAGGGTTACTCGCGCGCCTGCAACCTCGGCGCTGCCAAGGGCGACGGCGATGTCCTGGTCCTCGTCAACGACGACTGCGTCTTGGATCCTGAGTTCGTCGCCGAGTTGGCGGCGCCGATCGATACGGGCTCGGGCGTTGCGATGTCGGCGGGTGTGATGCGCGATTGGGCCGACGCGAAGCGCATCGACAGCGCCGGCATGGAGCTAGATCGCACGCTGCTCGTCTTCGACTACTTGAACGGCGAGCCGATCTCGCTGCTCGACAGCGGCGTCGCCGATCCCGTGGGGCCATCCGGCGCAGCCGCGGGGTTCGATCGCGCCACATTCCTCGCCGAGGGCGGCTTCGACGAGCGCCTGTTCGCCTATTGGGAGGACGTCGACCTCGTCCTGCGCCTGCGCGCCCGTGGCTTTATCTGCGCGCTCGCCGCCGGCGCCCGCGGTGTTCACGAGCACTCGGCCACGCTCGGTTCCGGTTCGGCGAAGAAGAACTACCTGATGGGCTTCGGCCGCGGCTACGTTCTGCGCAAGTGGGAGATCGTGCGCGGCGCGCAGATCGCCGAGGTGCTCGTGCGCGACGGTGTGCTCTGTGTCGGCCAGGCGCTCTTCGACGGCAACATCGCTGGCGTTCGCGGGCGCGTGCGTGGCTGGCAGGCCGCCGGGCTCGTGCCGCACGCGACGCCACCGCCGCTGCCACCGAGCGCGGCCGACGGCCTCCTTTCCAACCTGCGCCGGCGCGCCCGGCGAAGAGCCGGTTTGCATGCCCGCGTCGCGGCAGATCCCAGCTCGGAGGCTGCCGCGGACGATGGCAAGATGCGCTCGCTCGCCGTCTTTCACATCGCCGACACGAGTGGGCCGTCGCGATCGCTGGAGAACGAACTCGCCTGGCTTGCCGGCGAGGGCTCGCTGGACGCGGTCATCCCCGGCCAGGGCAACATCTCCGACGTGCTCGCCAAGATCGCCTATGTCCACACGCGCGATTACGAGGCGCTGACGCAGCCGTCGTTGAACCCGGTCGGCTTCGCCGGTGATCTGCGTCGCATGGGCGGTCAGGTGCAGGGGTTTCGCCGGCTGATCCGCGAGTGCCGGCCCGATCTTGTCATCGCCGTCACCTCGATGCTGCCGACGGTCCCGATCGCCGCCCGGCTCGAGGGAGTGCCGGTGCTGGTCTACTGCGGCGAGCTCTATGACCGCGGTTTCGGCGTCGGTCCCCTGCGCGGGGCCGCCGGCCGGATGCTTGGCAATGTCACCGGGCGCCTCGCGAACGCGATCATCGCCTGCTCGGGCCCCGTAGCGGGCCAGTTCGAGCGCGTGCCCTCGGATGCGATCGAAACGGTCTATCCGCCCGTCGGCCTGCGCTACACAGGTGGTGATGCGGCCGCCTTTCGCGAGCTCCACGAAATCGCGCCCGACGCCCCCTGTGTTGCTTCCGTCGGCTATCTCACCGAGGGCCGCGGCCAGGACCTGTTGATCCGTGCGACGCCGGCGATCTTGAGGGCGGTCGCCGACGCGCGCATCTTGATCGCCGGCGATCCGTTCCCACGCCCGCAGGACCTCGCCTTTCGCCAGTACCTGCAAGAGCTGGTTGACCAGCTCGGCCTCCGAGACTCGGTCATCCTCGCCGGCCACGTCGAAAACGTCGACGACCTCTATGCGGCGGCCGACGTGGTCGTCAATCCGGCCCGCTTCAACGAGCCCTTCGGCCGCGTCCCGTTCGAGGCTGGGATCGCGGGCACGGCTGCGGTGGTGACCCGCGTCGGCGCAATCCCCGAGCTGCTTCGAAACGGCGAGTCGGCACTGATCGTCGAGCCCGAGGACCCGACCGGGCTGGCCCAGGCGGTGATCCGGATGCTCATCGACGCCGAGCTTCGCCAGCGTCTCGCCGCCGGGGCCGCTCGCGTCGCCACCGAGCGGCTGACGCCCCAGCAGAGTCTCGCCGGCTTCCAGCGCGCCGTTCGCGCGGCGCTTCGACCTAGGGCCTAGCGCGCGCCAGGCGCCGCCGAACCGGGGCGGCGGTGGCGGAGGCAAGGAACTTGCCCGCGATCCCAAGGTAGACCGAGGCGTTGACCAGCGGTTTCTGCGTTGCGGCGTAGTGCTTTCGATAGAACCGCAGCATCCCGTAATGAAACGCGTAGTTGAGCTCGAGGCTGCGCACCGGGCCACTGGTTCCCGCTTTGACATGCGTGATCGTCACTGCAGCCTCGTACCAGGTCTTCCAGCCAGCCTCGGCGAGGCGGTAGTTGAGATCGAGATCCTCCATGTACATCCAATAGCCCTCGTCGAACAACCCGACCTGGTCGAGGGCTTGTCGGCGCAGCAGCATGAAGGCACCGTTGATGGCGTCGACATATCCGGAGCGGTGCTCGTCGAGCTCGGGAACCCTGTATTGGGCCAGTCGCCTGGAAGCGGTGCCGCGCTTTCCGAACCCAGTGAAGTGACCGAGTGCGCCGAGCACGGTCGGAAACGAACGCTTCGCAGCATGGTCGAAGCTGCCGTCCTCGCGGACCAGGCGGGGGCCGACCATCGCCAGCTCTGGCCGGGTGTCGATCAGCTCGCAGAGCCGGTCGAGCACGCCCGGACCGATCCGGGTGTCCGGGTTCAAGAGCAATAGCAGTGGGCTCGAGTCGGCCCGAATGATGAGATTGTTGGCCGCGCCGAATCCGAGGTTCGCGTTGTTGCAAGTCAGCGTCACCTGTGGAAACTCACGAGCGACCATGTTTGCGGTGCCGTCGCCGGAGTTGTTGTCGACGACGTGGATCGACATCGCTCGCACGGGAGTGTTTTGCCGCAGCGATCGCAGGCAGTCACGCAGCATCTGTTCGCACCGAAACGCGACAATGATCACTGCGAGAGGCTCGTTCGAGCTCAAAGCTCCTCGGCGACCCGCGGAGCGCCCCGATTGAAGACCAGCGGCGCGGCGATGCAGATAGTTGCGCCGATCAGAACCGAGATCAGAAGCAGGACCGGATTGCCGCTCGTTGCCTCGATCGCTCCCGGCGCATTCGGGTCGATGACCCATTCCCGTATCTGCAGAAAAAGAGGGGTGAGCGGGTTGAGCATGATCGCGTCGCGAAACCCCTCCGGAGCGAACTCGATCGGGTAGAGGATCGGGCATGCGTAAAAAAGCCCGGTAGTCGCGACCGCCCAGATGATGCCGATGTCGCGGATGCGGACGAAGATCACCGAGAGCAACATTGCGACGGCGGTCGTGAGCGTGACCAAGACCAGGACAGCACCAGGAAAAAGCACCCACGTCCAGACCGGCTCGACCCCGTAGATGAGCAGGAACGTGAAGACCACGATGAGGCTGAATCCGAGCTGAAGAACGTTCGTCGCCACCACTGATAGGGGGATCACGAGCCTCGGGAACTGCATCTTGCGCACGACGCTTTCACTGCGCACAACGGAGCTCGCGGCCTGCTCGGTCGCCTGCGCAAAGAACTGGAAGAGGAGGATGTTGAGCAACAGCAGCGGCGCATAGTTGTCGACCTCGCTGCCGAGCCGGAAGACCTGCGTGAAAACCAACAACAGGATCGCGAACAGCATCAGCGGTCGCGCGAACGACCACAGGAACCCCAGCACGGTGCCGTGATAGCTGAGCTTGAACTCGGTCACGCTGGTCAACCGCAGAAGATCGAAGAACCGCCGGGCACCGCCTCCCACCGCTGACGGGCCGCGGATGTCCTCCAGCTCGAGGCGATTCGGCAGTTCGGTCATGAGCCGGTCGACCCCTGATCGGCGCTCTCGATCGTCTCTGCTTCGAACTCGAGGGCGACGAGCCCGGCGAACGGCCGCGTGCCGAAGACGACGAAATCGGCTGCGTTCTTTCGAAACGAAACCGGTCTGTACTCGTTGCGGCCAGTGCCGACTCCGCAATGTAGAAAGTAGTGCCCGGCAGCGAGCGGGTTAGCGAGCCGCGCCCGCACCTGCAAGCGATCGCCTGCCTCGAGCGTGCGCCCATCGCGGATAGCCAGCGGCTTCGGGGCGAAGATCAGAAGCCCGTCGGCGTTGACGAGCTGGATCGACAGCAGGGGGGACTCGAGCCGTGCGTCGGCTTCGAGGTCGACCTCGATCTCAATCCCGTCGCCCTGGGCAAAACTGTTCGAGCCGACGCCCGACTCGTCGCGCAGGCGGACGTCGGCGATCCGAACTTGCTCTCCGTGCGCTGGATCGTGGACGTCCTCTGGCTCCACGCCGCGGCGGTCGTCGGGAAAGTTGAGATCGAGGTAGCGGCGAGCGACGGCGGCCGGGTCGCCGCCCTTGTCGACATAACCGCCTTCGAGCAGGATCGCGCGGTCACAATGCGCTTCGACCGCGGCCATGTCGTGGGTGACGAGGATGATCGTCCGGCCCTCCGCGTGGACGGTTGCGAAAATGTCGAAGCATTTCTGCTGAAAGGCTGCGTCGCCGACAGCCAGCACCTCATCGATCAGCAGGACGTCGGCGTCGACCTGCGTCATCAGCGAGAAGCCGAGGCGGACGAGCATTCCCGACGAGTAGTTCTTCAGCTTCAGGTCGGTGTAGTCGCCGAGCTCGGCGAAGTCGATGACTGCGTCGAAACGCGCCCTGGCCTGATTCGGCGTCAGCCCCATCATCACGCCGTTGAGAACGACATTTTCGTAGGCAGCAAGCTCGGGGTTGAAGCCGACCCCTAGTTCAATGCACGGGGCGATCCTTCCGGCGATACGAATCCGCCCGGAGTCGGCCCGATAGATGCTCGCCAGCAACTTCAGCAACGTCGACTTTCCGGAGCCGTTGCGACCGACGATGCCGAAGAACTCACCCCTGCGGACGTCGAAGTCGACTCCGCGAAGAGCTTCGAGCCGTCGGTATTCACGCGGCGTGAAGAGGCTGGTCGCGCGCTCCTTGAGCGTGTCCACGCGTTGAGTCGGGATCCGGAATCCCTTCTTCAAAGCCCTGACCTCGATCGCGAGCTCGCGACGTTCTGGTGCCGGCGCAGTCGGGATCACCATGGCATCGGCTGTGACTGAGGGTCTCGAGCTCATGCGCAGCACGACGCTAGCGCAGCGGGCAACACCAGACGGCCCGACTCATTCCTCGGAATGCTAGTTTCGCCCGGGCATGAGCGAGCCCCGCATCGCCTTCGTGTCCCGCGAGGTCTATCCCTTCGACTCCGCCGGACTCGGAAATTACGTCACCTTCACCGCTGGCGCTCTGGCTGAGATCGCCGATGTGTCGATCATCACGACTGCCGCGCATGAGCCGATCTACCACGAGTTGGTTGCCGGCGGTGATGCTCGACTGCCGGCCGGTGTCCGGTTCGAGTTCGTCGCTGAGCCGACGCTCGAGCAGGCGGCAGGTTGGTACGGCCAGCTTCACCTATGGAGCGCACGCGCTTACGAAGCATTGGTGCGTCTGTATCCGGATGGCGGTCCCGACCTGGTCGAGTTCCCCGACTATCTGGGCGAGGCCTGTGTGACAGCTCAGGCCAAGCAGACACTCGACCGACGGCTGCGCAACACGCTCGTCTGTATCCGCGCCTATACGACGGCTGAGATGTGTGCGGTCCTAGACGGGCACCTGCCCGACGATCGCGAGACCCGTTACTTCTCCGAGATCGAGCGCTTCGCATTGCGGCATTCAGATTGCTTTCTCTGGCCAGGGGGCGGCGTCCTGGATGCTTATCGGGCCTTTTACGGCGAGGCCCACATCTGTGCGCCGGTCGAGGTCCCACACACGGTCAGTTTGGGCCCCGCGCCGACGGCGCCGCCGGATTACGCGGGCCCGTTGCGGTTTCTCTACGTCGGTCGGCTGGAGCGGCGCAAGGGGGTGCAGAATCTGATCCGCGCGGCGACGTCACTGCCGGACGACGACTGGAGCCTGACCTTGGTCGGCGGAGACACTCCAACCGCGCCGCTCGGACGCTCGATGCGTGCGCAGCTCGAGCTGATGATCGCTGGGGATTCGCGCATCAGCCTGCGCTCGCGCATCCCTCGAGATCAGGTTGCGGCGCTCTACAGCGCTGCCCATGTCTGCATCTCTCCCTCGCTGTGGGAATGCTGGCCGAACACCGTGCTCGAGGCCTTCGAGCAGAATCGGCCCGTCCTGGCGACGCCGGTTGGCGGGCACTTGGGCATGATCGAGGCTGGTCGCGACGGCTGGCTGGTCGAAGACACCAGCTCGGACGCCCTGGCGCGACGCATGGAGCAGCTAATCAGGGCACGCGATGGGGTCGTCGAGGTGATTCGAACCGGAGCCCCACGCGAGAAGTTCGCGCGACTGGCGGATCCCGAGCCGGTGCGCGAGCGATACGGCGACCTGATCAGCCGGCGCGGGAAGCTCGGTTCGGCGGCCCGACGGGCGGCTCGTGGTGTCCGCCTGCAGCCGCAAACGCCGCTGGTTTCGGTTGTGATCCCGTATTTCCACATGGAGCGTTTCGTCGAGCTGACGCTTGCCTCGGTCGCGGCGCAGACCTACGCTCGGATCGAAACGATCGTCATCAACGATGGCTCCTTGCGCGATCAAGACGCCGTGCTTGAAAAGCTTGCCAGCCGTTATAAGTTCTCCCTGGCGACGCAGATCAACTCCGGGCTCGGCCAGGCTCGCAATCTCGGGATCGAGCTCAGTCGTGGGCAGTACGTGTTGCCGCTGGATCCCGACGACGAGTTGATGCCATCGTTCGTGGAGCGCGCCGTGGCGGTGCTCGACGCGCGACCCGAGCTGGCCTATGTGACGGCCTGGAGCGAGTTCATGAGCGAAGATGGACAGCCGCTCGCCCCCGACGGCTACAGGCCGCTGGGTAACCAGGTCGGCTGGCTCGAGCACGAGAATCTGGCGGGCTCGGCGATGGCTGTCTTCCGCCGTCGCCTGTTCGACCGCGGCTTGCGCTACAGCCCAGACCTGACCGGCTATGAGGATTGGCTGCTTTACCGCGAGTTGACGGCTGCCGGCGAGCTCGGCTACGTGATCCCGGAGCACTTGCTGAAATACCGGGTGCGAAGCGCGTCGATGCTGCGAACGGTGGCGAAGGCGGGCAACGATCGCCTCATGGCCGAGCTGCGTGCGCAGGTGCGAGAGCGGGAGGTTGCGTGGACGCGCTCGAACGGTTGACGCTCGAGGATGCGGCCGCCCCGTCCCTGCTCGCGCTCACCCACGTTCACCGCTATCAAGTGGCGGCTGAGATCTGCGCCGGAATGAGGGTGCTAGATCTTTGCTGCGGCAGCGGCTACGGGACACAAATCCTTGGGCAGACGGCCGCCTCGGTGACCGGCGTAGACCTACACGCGCCATCGATCGAGCGAGCCCGGGCGACGTTCAACGAGGTCGACTCGATCTCCTTCGAGGTCGCCGATGCGCTTGAATATCTTCAGCGCGACCTCGCCGAGCACTTCGATGCAATTGTCTTGCTGGAGGGGCTCGAGCATCTCCCCGACGCGAAGAAGGTGATCGAGATGCTGCGCTCCCACGCCGAGGCGGGAGCGTCCATGTTCATCTCGATCCCAAACGAGGGCTCTTTTCCCGAGGACAACCGGTTTCACGTGACTGAGTTCGAGTATGAGGATGCGATCGCGATCTGCGAGGGACTCGACGGAGCGCGGGTCCTCGGCCAAAGCCACGCTGAAGGCTCGCTGATCGGCGATCTCGACGCCGTCGAGCTCGGGCCCGTGCAGGCCCATCTCGCGATGGCAGAGCGGGCGGATGCCCAGAACTTCAACCATTACCTCGTCTTGGCGAACTTCGGTGAGGCAAAGATCTCCGCGAGCTCGTCGATGCAGCTCAGCGTTGCGCCCAACTTTCATCGCTACATGCTCGAACTGGAGAGCGAGAACCGGACGCTTTGGCGGACCAACCTGCGCCTCGCGCGGGCGCGCCTGGGGGTAGCCGATTCCGCGGCGGCGGCCGCACTCAAGCGCATCGACGAGCTCGACCAGCCGCAACCGCGTGTCGCGCGTGAAGCTTTGAAACCGATACCGTCAATGACCCGGCTGGGCGGACGGGTCGTCCTCAACCTCTTGCCGCACGCCGTTACCGTGGTGCTGATGGATCTCCGAGCTCGACGACGTGCTCGCCTGCGCAGGGTCGAGGACCGCAGATTGAGACTCGAGCGCTCAGGTCTGCCGCCCGAGGGCAAGAAGTGATCAGGATGATTCCGCGCCCGACCCTCCCGGCCCGCGACCTGGAGCGCATTTGCCGCACCCGGCGCCATCCAACCCGAACCCAACCCGACTACGTCGTATTGATGGTGCTCGTACATGAGCTCAAGCGCGTACTCGCCGCGGTTGCGCATCCCGTTGACGATGTGCTCGACCTGTTCGCCGCCACCCAGCCCTACAGGGACCTGCTGCCGCCGCATTCCAACTACGTCGCGATGGACATCGACGAGCACTACGGGCCTCAGGACGTCGTCAGTGACGAGTTCCTTCCCTTCGCCGACGATGCGTTCGACCTCCTGCTCTTCACCGAAGCCTTCCACTACCTGACCGAGCCCGAAGAGGGAATTGCGGAGCTCGGCCGTGTGTTGCGGCCCGGTGGCACGATAGTCCTGACGGTGCCGCTCGTTTGGGAATACGACCGGAGAATTGTCGAGCGTCGCTATACCGGCCCTCTGCTGGCCGACCTGTTCGAGGGATGGGACGACCTTTCGATCGAGGAGATTGGGGGCTACGCCGTTGCCTGGGCGACGCTCAGCGGTCGGATCGTGCGAGGTCTCAGTGAGTGCGGCCCGCAGCCGCTGCGCCACTTAACGGCGCGCTTAGTGCCGGTGGCCTCGTTGGCCATAAACGCGGTCGCCGCCGGGCTGGCAAGGCTGGAGCGGCATTGGCACGTGGGGCCATTCGTCTTGCCGATGGGCCTTATGGTCGTCGCCAGGGCGCCGATGTCGCGATGATCGCGCATGGACTTAAGCCCTCGTTGGAAAACGGACGCCTGGCCCAGCTGACCGAGCTTTGGGAAATGCAGTTCAGGCTCTTGGGTTGGAGGCGGAGACTGCGCGCGTTCGGCGATAACGACGCCGGCACGTTGCTGTGGTTCGAGGCGCCGCACCCGTCTGATTCCGGATTCTCTGTGTTCGCGGTACGCCATCCAAGGGTCGGTGGCCGAGCGGTAAGGGGCTCGACCCTGGAATGGGTCGGCCCGGGTGCGCCCCGACGGTGGACGCTCAGCAGCCCGCTCGCCGCAACGCGCGTGCGCGGTGGCCGCGTCTGGGCGAAATTGGATGGCGTGCCGATTGTTGCGTGTGCACGAGATCAGATCATTACTTGCGGTCTTGATCCCGCCGACGTTCGAGCGCAGCCGGCGCTGAGCGCCGTGCTTCGACGGGTGCTTCGCGCCGCGCAACCCGGCGCGGCGTGGCTCGATGTTCAATCGGTCGTCGGCTTGCGCATGGACGATCCTGGGGCGTCGTCAAGCGTCCATCTCGAGCCCTGGAGCTACGACCGGCTGGGAGCGAGAGCCTGGGAGGAGATCGGGTCGATACTCGAACGCCACGACGCACGCATGTCGGTCGCCTACACCCCCGGCTGGGTCGACGATGGCGACCCGATACGGGGGGAGCTACTCGTCGCGGGGAACGCTGTCGAGCGCGTCCCGGGTCGGGTTCATCCGTCCCCGCTAGTGCACTATGTCGGCAAGCAAGCTCGCTCGGCGGATTGCGCGACCGAATTCGAAGCCGTGCGCGCGCTTCGGAACCGAGGTATTTGCGAGATCGAGCTTCATGGCTATACCCATGTTCATCCCGATCTCGAACGCTGGGCGGCGGCCCCAGGGCGACATCACAAGCTCGGCTGGTATCGGGAGCTGGGCGTCGATGTGACGAGCGCAATCGCGGCCCGGGGACCTGACCGGCATCCGGTGACGCTGGGGCTCGAGTTGATGCGCGAGCACATCGGCGAACCGACGGCCCTCGTATGCCCCGGCAACACCTGTAGTAACGCGACCCTGCAACACGCACACGAGCTCGGTCTCCAGGCTGTGGCAAGTACCGCGCTTGCGCTGCGCGGAGCAAACGGGTTCTCCCCCGTGGGCGGAGTCGTCAGCGTGCCCCTCGACGGGCAACCCGAGGCAGCGCTTGCGACCGAGGGGCTGGTGATCGGTTGCTTTCACGATCGCGATGTTGCGGTCGAAGGAGTCGAATGGCTTGGTGCGTCGCTGACACGCTGGCGGGCGGCAGGGGCGCGGCGGTTCGTCGATATCCGCGAGCTCACTTCCGCCTTGAATCTCGAGCTCTCGTTTGCCCGCGAGGGCGTTGAGTCAACTGTCCGGATTCAGAGGCATGGCGGCACCCCGCTTCCGCGACCGTTTCCAGCGCTTATCCAGGTTGGAGCGGATGTCCCGCGGGAGGTTGCGCTGACATCGGCAGCGGGCACCGATCGTCTCGAGGTTGAGCAGCTCGGTGGAGGGCTCGCGCGCGTACACATTCCGGCTGGAGTCTGAGTCGGCCCAGGGTAAGCCTGCGCTAGCTTTCGGGCGCATGTCGTCGCTACGCGAGCGCGCACATTGGCTGATCCTCGCTTTCGCGACGGTCTTGTTTGCGGTCGGTTTTTGGCCTGGCCACATGAACAACGACAGCCTGTTCATGATCGAGCAAGCTTCGGGCGCGATCGAGCTCAACGATCACCATTCCCCGATCCTCACCTGGATCTGGAGCCTCGGCTGGCCTCTGGGGCTTCGCCCAGGGCCGATCTTGGTCTTGCAGGTGGCAGGGTTTCTGGTCGGCGGGTACCTCATCGCTCGGGCGGCCTTCGGCCGGGTCGCTGCTGCCTTCGTCGCGGTCGGGGTCGCGTTCTTCCCGGCGGTCTTCGGAAACCTGGGGGTCGTCGGACGCGATGCCTGGTTTCTGACGTTGCTTGCCTTATTGTTCGGCTTCGTCGTGCTCGCGGCGCGGCGGCCAGATCTGCGCCGCTTCGCCTTGGTCGCGGCCGCGTTCGCGGGGTTTTTCTGCCTGGCTTCGCGTCAGAACGCTGCAGCTGCGGTCGTGATTGCGGCAGTGGCAGGCGTGGCCCTGGTGTTGTGGCCGCGCTTGGCGAGTCGAAGGCGCTGGGCGCGGGCAGCGATTGTCATCGCCTGTGCGTTCGCGGTTACGGTGTCGGGAGTCGTTGTCGCGAGCGTAGCGCCACGGATCCTCGGCGCCGATCGCGCCAACCCCGAGCAGTATCTCTACCTATACGACCTCGCCGGACTCTCCGTGCGGGAGGGTGAGTCGGAGTTCCCGAGCGACGTCTATCCCTCCGCCGACGTCGCCACGCTCGCGGCGACCAGCAGCATCGACACGATCATTCCCCTCGCCTTCGGTGACCCCGCTCCGATTCCCATGCCCAGGTCGCCGCAGGAAGTATCGGAAATGCGCGACGCCTGGACCGACACGATCACCGACGATCCGCTCGAATACCTCGACTGGCGCTTCGATGTCTTCATGAGCCAGATCGGCATCGACTCGCCCGGCGTCTTCATCTACCACCCGACCGTGGATCCAAATATGCGTGGGTATGAGATTGCATTCGATCTCCCTAACGATCTTGCGTCGGGCTATCAGGAACTGTTCGCCGACGAGGCTTTGAACGGCCACTGGTTTCACCTCGCATGGATCTATCTGCTGCTCGCGATCCCGACGATGACCGTGCTCTTGCCGACGCCGGGCGCGCCCCGGGTCGTTGGCGGACTCGCACTCTGCGCCTGGACCTACCAGGTCGGACTCTTCTTCGGGACGATGGGAACGCAGTGGCGGTTCGAGTTTCCTGTGGCGGCGATCACCGTGATCGCCGCCACAGTCGCGGTGAAGGTTCTTCTCGATCAGCACGGCGAAAGAAGGCATCGCGGCACTGGCATTGAGGTCAGCCCGGCCGACGCGCCAGAGCGACCATCTGCAGCCCCCATCGCGACCGCGTCAGGTTGAGCCGGAAGAGGCCGTCGAAGGCCGCCATCGCCAGCTTCGCCGCATGGCTCGGCTCAGCGCCCTCGGCGCCGACGTCTGCGATCAGAGCCTCGCCCCGGGCCCTAACAACCGCTCGGTACAGATTGAAGAACGGAAAGCCGGCGCAAAACGCGTCGATGCGCTCGTAGCCTGCCTCTTCCAGCTGGGCTCGAAGCAGCTGCGGGGTGAAATGGCGACGGTGGCCGATATGGCGGTCGAATGCCGACATCGCTCCACCCGGCACGGTGACGGCGAGCAGGCACCCGGGCGCCATCATCGCGGCGGCAGTGCGCAAAACCACGACCGGCTCGTCGACGTGTTCCAGCACCTCTGAGCAGACCGCGTGTGTGGCCCAACCCTCGAGGCCGGACGGCGCCTCGCCGGCAACCGTCAAGTCTTCGACGACGAATTTGGCCCGCGGCACGCGCTTCGATGCGATTCGCGTGCCTGCCTCGCTGATATCGAGGCCCACCAATCCCGACGCAGGCCACTGCTCCGCCGCTAACGCGAGGAAGTCGCCGCTGCCCGCGCCGACGTCGAGGAGGTGGTGGGGGCTGCCCTGCGCACCGATCAGCCTCGAAAGCAATCGGGCCCGGTAGGCAACCGCGGGGTTGTGATTGCTCGCGTTCGCGAACTCGTTCCAGTGGCGGTCCCAGTCGTCTTCGCCCGCCCGCGCGGCTACTGCGCCTGGCTCCTCAGTCATCCACCACGTCCTCGAGCCGGTAGCCCGCCGAGACCGCGTCACGGTGAAACATCTTCACCGTGTCGAGAGAGAACTCAGTCAGATCCTTGCCGAGGAGATCGAGCTTCGCAAGTAGGTCATGGGTGACGGTGATGATGTGGCAGCCGGTTTCGTCGGCTTGCACGAGATTGAGCATCTCACGGGGGCTGGCCCAAATAAGCTCGACGTCGGCAAGCGGCTCCAACAGGGCGACGGCCTCGATCACGATCGGCACGGGATCGACGCCGGCGTCGGCGATCCGGCCGGCGAACAGCGAGACACAGGCAGGGGCGCCGCCCTCGAGCGCGGCGGCCACGGTCGCCACCTGCTCCAGCGTGAACAGGCCCGTGACGTTGAGCTTGACACCGTCTGCCGTGAGCTCGCGGATCAACTCGGCGCTGGAGTTGCCAGACGTGTCGGTCACAGGGATCTTGACGTAGATGCTGTCTCCCCAGGCTGCGATCAGTCTCGCTTCGCGCGCCATCTCGGCGAAGTCGTCGGCGAACACCTCGAACGAGATCGGGCGCTCGCCGACGATCTCGACGGCCTGGCGGGCGAACTCCTCGTAGTTGGTGACCCCGGCCTTTGTCATCAGGGTCGGGTTCGTCGTGAAGCCCGCGATCCGCGGATCCGCGGCAAGCTTGCGGATGCCCTCGAGGTCTGCACCGTCGGCGAACACCTTGACCCGTAGATCCTCGGCGCGCGGACCGTCGGCGATCACCGTGGTGGGTGCTGAATGATCCATTGGCTTGCCTCCTCGAGTCCGCTGACCACCGCATCAGGGGCGACAGTTAGCGACTCATCGTAATCTCGATCTACGAACACAGTCTGGGTGCCGGCGTTGCGGCCCGCCTCCACATCGCGCCAGCGATCACCAACCGTGAAGCTACGGGAGAGATCGATCTCGTGTCGAAGCGCTGCCGCGACGATCATCCCCGGTCGCGGCTTGCGACACGGACAGTCGTCGCCGTCGTCATGAGGACAGACCACCACCTCGTCGAGGCCGAGTTCGGAGGCGAGCTTCGCGTGGATCGCCTCGACATCGCGGGCGCGGATGCCGCCGCGCGAGATCTCCGCCTGGTTGGTGACGCAGATCAGCAGGAAACCGGCGTCGCGCAGCGTCGCGCAGCCGCTGCGCGCGTCGTCGAGGATCTCGAGCTCGTCCAGGGTCGCGGCTGCGCGCGGAACTCCGTCACGCACCGTGGCGCGGTTGAGCACGCCGTCGCGGTCGAGAAAGACGCCGCGGTTCATCGTCTCTCCAGCCCGCGGGCGATCAGGAGGCGTCGCTCGCCTCGAGGTCGGCGAGCATCGCCTGCATCGAGTGGCGAAGCGCCTCGCGCGATCCCGCCGACGGCTCCCAGCCGAGGGCCCGGATGCGCTTGGTCGAAAGCCGGACGATCGGGACGTCGCCCTTCCAGCCTCGTGCCTGCGGACCGTATGCGACCTCGGTCGCGGCGGGGTCGACGCCGACCACCTCCTGAGCCAGGTCGACGATCTCGCGCACGGTGATGTAGTCGCCGGTGGCGACGTTGTAGGCTCGAAAAGGCTCCTCGGCGGCATCGACGGCGGCGAGTACCGCGGCGACGACGTCGGTGACGAGGATGTAGCTCTTCGATTGCGTGCCGTCGCCCATCACCTCGAGTCGCGACGGGTCCTGGCGCAGGCGCCGGACGAAGTCGAAGCCGACACCATGGGTCTGGCGACGCCCGACCACGTTTCCGAACCGCGTGACGATACCCCGCAGCTCGAACATGTAGGCGTAGGCGCTGATCAGCCCTTCTCCCGCAAGCTTCGACGAGCCGTAGGTCGAAACGGGAACGAGAGGGCCATGGTCCTCGTCGGCCTCGTCCTCGCCAAGGTCGCCGTAGACGCCGCTGCCGGAGGCGTAGGCGATCTTCGGCGTCGAAGTCCGCCGCATCGCCTCGACGACGTGATGGGTGAGCAGCGTGCCCTCATCGAAGTCGATTGTGGGATCGGTCATCGCCGCGGCGATGTCTGGGTTCGAGGCGAGGTGGATGACGAGATCGTGGCCAGCCATCGCCTCGGTCAGGGCTTCGAGATCCTTGGCGTCGGCACGGACCACCTGCAGACGGGGGTCCTCATTGTGATCGGCGTAGTGCCACTGCTGACCGGAGCTGAAGTTGTCGAACAAGGTGACCCGCTCCGTCGCCGAGTCATCGAGCAAGGCATCCGTGAAATGACTGCCGATGAAGCCCGCGCCGCCGACGATGATCACGTTGGCCCGAATGCTCACGACCGAGCCTTCGCCTCAACCGACTCCCACTTCGTCGCCACTCGCTGAAGCGCTGGGTGGCTGACGATCAGGTGCCATACGACGGCGCACAGGCCCTCGGTGTGCGGGGTAATTCGCTGCTCGAACCGCGGCGGGATGATCACCGTTGCCGTAGCGACCTGCGCCGTGTGCCCACCGTCGCGACCGACGATCCCGAAGCTCGAAGCGCCGACCTCTTTGGCCAGGTCGAGCGCCCGGACAAGGTTTGCCGAGACGCCTGCAACTGCGTTGCCGCCGCCGACCGAGAAGACGAGCAAGCCGTCCTCGGCGCATATCCTCGAACCACGTAGCCACTGATCGAACACTGTGTCGAAGCCCTCGTCGTTAGCGCGTGCGGTCAGCTCCGAGACGTTGTCGGTCGGCGCGTACGCCTCGAAGCCACAAATCTTGCGGAAATCGTTGACGGCGTGTGAGGCGTGGCCGGCCGAGCCGCCGACGCCGAGGATGAAAAGGCGGCCTCCGCGCTCGCGCACCGCCGCGAGGCCGTTTACGACCACCTCAATCGTTGCGGGGTCGAGGGCGCGTATGAGCTCAACAGCCTCAGATAGGTACTTGGCACTGAAATCGCTCAAGCGGTGGTTCCTCCCGCCGCGCGGCAAGCGGCGAACGTGTTCAGGCCGAACTTGTGGCGGCGACAGTGGATCCGGCTCGGGGCGAACCCGGCCGCCACCAGCATCGGCCAAAGGTCTGATGGATCGTAGTAACGCTTGTGGTCGTCCATCTCCTCGCGCGGGCTGACTCCGAGGCGAAAGGCCGCCAGCTCGAGGAACCACTTGCCGCGCCAGGTCGGCACGTTGACGAGCAAGATCCCGTCGGCAGCGAGCAGCCGGTTGAACTCGTCGAGGACCAGCTGCGGTCGCCAGAGATGCTCCAGCACCGAGAGGCAGAGGATGAGGTCGAACGAGGAGTCTTCGAGGGTGGGGGCGACCTGCTCGATATGGCCTTCGGCCGCGGTCACCTTTGGGTGCTGGGCGAGGTCAGGCGCAAGCGCGACGTCGACCAGCATTGCGCGGCGCACCTGTGGCAGGAGCGAGCGTGCGAAGTCGGCCTCATAGCCACACCCGAAGTCGCCGAGGCGTGCGCCCTCGATCGTGGCGTGACGGCGTACCGCGCGGGTGCTGAGCCAGACCCCGAAACGGTCGACCGGCGTCGGCTTGCGGTGCTGCCCAAACGCTGAGCTTCGTTCATGTGGGTCGCTCACGTGCGCTTCCGATTGGTCGCCAGAACGGCGCCGTACAAGATCAGCGTGAAGACGAAAATCGAGAAGCCTGAGGCGAGCATTGTCGCACCGAACACCGCCAGGTGGTTCTCGATCGCGGCGGGGGCTCCGAGCCTGAAGCCGCGATCGAGATATTCGAGGGTCAACGGCACCATCGCCGCAATCCCCGCCGTAGCCAGCACAGCGGAGACCGCCATCGAGCGGTTGTACGAGAAAATCGAGGTCCATCGCCGCGTCGCCTCGCCGGTGTAGTCGAACAACACCTGAGCGATGCACCCGAGGAAGATGCCTTGAAGCCCGACCACGGTCAGCAGTAGCCCAAGCAGCATCGTGTAGAGGGAGAAAGTGGTGGAGCCGATCTCGATCGGACCGCCTGCCAGCGGAACCGTAAGAATCATCCCCAGAACGAGCAGCACAGCTCCCGGCCGCAGCGCGAAGAAGTCCGCCCCGTAAATGAACATCGCACGCAAGTTGATCCATGCCGCTTTCCACGGGGAGAACCATCCCTCGCGTTTGTGATGGGAGAGCCGGCCCTCCTGGTCTTTGAGAAACCGCACCGGGACCTCGGTCGTGCGTAGGTTCATATGCACCGACTTCAGCACCATCTCGCTCGCGTACTCCCACGACTGCGACTGGAGGTCCATGCGCTCGAGCGCTTCGCGCGTGATCCCACGCATGCCGCAATGGATGTCGGAGAACCTCGACCGGAAAAGTCGATTGAGGATGAAGGTTGTCACAGGGGTGCCGAGGTACTGGTGCAGAGGGGGCATCGCGCCCTTCTCGATCGATCCCTTCCAGCGCGACCCCATCACGTA
>Ga0136612_10000201_pt1 | contig 18332 bp, 22 predicted proteins | sample AntDryUQ224A2306_2_FD_106644 | JGI IMG/M metagenome (GOLD analysis project Ga0136612, IMG submission 106644) | Polar desert sand microbial communities from Dry Valleys, Antarctica - metaG UQ224A (23.06) | ecosystem: Environmental > Terrestrial > Soil > Desert | place: Antarctica: Dry Valley... | reverse complement strand
CGCGAGGTGAGCTCCGGCGTCAGCCGATCCTCACAGCCCGCCCGGTGACGGCGATGCCGCCGGAGCCGGCCGGTACGTCGACCTCGAGCCGCCCCGGGCGCCCGAGGTCCTCGCCCTGCAGGACGGTGATCCGCGCCGGAGGCTCGACGGCGCCGAGCTCGCGGAGGTAGCCGCCCAGCGCCGCGGCGGCCGCACCGGTCGCCGGATCCTCGACCACCCCGCCCGGGGGAAAGGGATCGCGGGCGTGGAAGCGGTCGACGCCCTCGCGCCAGACGAGCTGGACGGTCGTCCAGTCCTGAGCCGCCATCAGCGCGCCGAGGCGGTCGAAGTCGTAGTCCAGCGCCGCGAGGCGCTCGCGCGTTCCCGCCGCGAGCACCAGGTGGTAGGCGCCCGCGTAGGCCACGCGCGGCGGGAGGGCCGGGTCGAGCTCCGCCTGCGTCCAGCCGAGCGCGCCGATGGCCTCCGCCAGGTCTCCGTCCGCGACCGGGAGCGTCCGCGGCTCGACGCTCGTCAGCGTGGCGGTCACGCCGCCGGCCGCGTCACGGACGGTGGCCACGGTGACCGGGCCGCTGCGGGTCCGGAAGACGACGTCGCCGCCGACGAGACCCGCCTCGGCGAGGGCCACGCCCGTCGCGATGGTCGCGTGCCCGCAGAACGGCACCTCGGCGAGCGGAGAGAAGTAGCGCACGTCGAGCCCGTCGCCGTCCCGCCCGACGACGAAGGCCGACTCCGAGTAGCCGACCTCGGCGGCCAGCGCGAGCATGTCGGCGTCGGACATCGCCGCGGCGTCGAGGACCACCCCGGCCGGGTTCCCGCCCTCTGGCGAGTCGGTGAACGCCGCGTAGCGCAGGACCTCCATGCCGCGCAGTCTCGTACGGCCCGCGCGGCTGCGCAAACGACCTCCGCCGCGTGCCGCTCGTCGCGCTTGCGGACGGCGCCCGCGCCTACTCGCCGCGGACCACGACCGCCTCCCCCGATGTCCGCCGTACGACGCAGCCGCGCCGCGCCCAGGCGCGCAGCACCCGGGGCGAGGGATGCTTGGGCGAGCGCGGGGCGACGGAGACGACCGCCGTCCGGATGGGCGGCTGGCCGACCACGCCGAGCACCCGGTCGAGCACCGCGCTCGTGGCGTTGCGCTTGGAGCCGTGGTGAGGGATCTGCACGACGTCGAACGGCGCTCCGTCCCACGCCCGCTCGAGTGCGGGCACGCCGGCGTCCGCGGTCAGCACCGCCCGCAGGCCGGGCAGTCGGAGACGCAGCACGGTCGAGCCGTTGTTCCAGTGCGACACGCCCTCCTCGTCACCGAAGCGCACTTCACCCGGCGCGAGCAGCGTCAGCCGCTCCCACAGCCACCGCGCCGCGCCGACGAGTGGCCCGCGGTCGACCGGCGGCGCGCCGCGCGCGATCAACCCGTCGTAGTAGGCCCGATCGGGGCCGAGGACCCGCAGCGCGCCGAGCGCCTCCCGCCCCGCCCATGGCTCGAGGACCGGAACCCCGCGCCGCTTCGCGACCGTGACGAGCCGCTCGACCCGGCCTGAGGCCCGCGAGCGGCGGTCGCCGTGCGCGGCGGGCCGGTGCGCCCACAGCTCTGCGACCGGCAGCGCCTCGAGCACCTCGGCCATCCCGCCCACGTGATCGGGGTCGGGGTGGGTGAGGATCGCGAGGTCGATCCGCTCCGCTCCCCAGGCCCTGAGCTGCGGCACGACGAGCCGCGCCCCGTCGCCCGCATAGCCCGCGTCGACGACGACGTGGACGCGCCCTCCGGTGTCGGGGCGGTCGAAGCGCAGGACGATCGCGTCGCCGGAGCGACTCGCGTCCCCGGCCGGGAGGAAGGCCAGCTCGTACACGAGATCACCCGCCTGAGTGGCCGAGCAGCGTGGAGGCGGGCATCGCCGACGCCACCCTACGGCGCCGGCCTCGAAGGCCGCGCGATCGAGACGAGCCTCGGCCGCTCCGCCGCCCGGCGACGGCGATCAGATCCGCTGGATCAGCGTTCCGGTCCCGAGCCCGCCGCCGCAGCACATCGTCACGAGGCCGATCTCCTTGTCGGAGCGCTCGAGCTCGTGCAGCAACGTGGTGATCAGGCGGGCGCCGGTCGAGCCGAGCGGGTGCCCGAGGGCGATCGCGCCGCCGTTGACGTTGACCCGGTCCATGTCGGGCTCGAGCTCGCGCTTCCAGGCGGCGAGGACGGAGGCGAAGGCCTCGTTGACCTCGATCAGGTCGATGTCGCCCATCGTCATCTTGTTGCGCTCGAGCAGCTTGCGGGTCGCCGGGATCGGGCCCGTGAGCATGATCACCGGGTCAACGCCGACCGTGGTCTGGTCGACGATCCGGGCGCGGGCCTTCAGGCCGAGCTCCTTCGCCCGGCCGGCGTCCATGAGCAGGATCGCGGCGGCGCCGTCGGAGATCTGCGACGCGTTGCCGGCGGTGACCCTGCCGTCCTCCTTGAAGGCCGGCTTGAGCCCGGCGAGCGACTCGAGGTTCGTCTCCGGCCGGATGCCCTGGTCGGAGACGTGCGTGTCCCCGTTGACCGCGAACGGGACGATCTCCCGCTCGAAGCGGCCTTCCTCGGTCGCCTGCTGCGCGAGCCTGTGGGAGCGCACGGCGAGCTCGTCGAGCTCGGAGCGCGGGATCTCCCACCGTTCGGCGATCATCTCCGCCGAGAGCCCCTGCGGAATCAGGTTGTAGCGCTCCATCAGCTCCGGCGGCCACGGCGAGCCGACGTCGTCGACCCACTTGAACCCGATCCCCATCGGGATGTGGCCCATGTGCTCGACGCCCGAGCCGATGACCGCATCGTGCACGCCGGCGGCGATCAGCGCCGCCCCGAAGTTGACGGCCTGCTGCGCGGAGCCGCACTGGCGGTCGACGGTCGTGGCCGGCGTCTCGACCGGCAGGCCGGCCTGCAGCCAGGCGTTGCGCCCGACGTTGAACATCTGCTCGCCGTACTGCTGCACGCAGCCCGTGATGACGTCCTCGACCGACTCGGCCGGGATGCCCGCCCGCTCGATGACCTCGGTGTAGCACTTGCCCAAGAGCTCGTTGGGATGGGTGTCGGAGTAGATGCCCTTGGTCGGGTGGCCGCGACCGATCGGCGTGCGGACCGCTTCGACGATGACGACCTCGCGACCGTTGCCCTGCTGCATGCGGGAACCTTTCGACTGCTGTTTCGTGGGACGGCACGTAGTCTAGGCCCGAAGTTGACTCAGCAGTCAATCCCCCATCTCGGCATCGTCGGCAGCGGCGCGATCGCCCGCGGGCTCGCCACGGTCGCCGCCGACCGTGGGCTCGCAGTGACCCTCTGTGCCCGCTCCGACGCCTCGGCCGCCAGAGCCGCCGAGCGGCTGCCGGCGAGCGTCCGGGTCGGCTGCGGGCAGGCGGCGCTCGGCGGTTGCGGGTTCGTGGTGGAGGCGATCATGGAGGACCTCGGGGCGAAGTCGGCCCTGCTGGGGACGCTCGACCGGGTGGTCGATCCTCAAGCGGTCCTCGCGACGACCACCTCGTCGCTGTCCGTCGCCGTTCTCGCCCACGCCAGCGGCCGCCCGGACCGCTTCGCCGCCCTGCACGTCTTCAACCCGGTACAGCGGATGGAGCTCGTCGAGGTCGCCTACCCGGCCGAGGCCACCGAGGCCACGCGGGCCAGCACGCTCGAGCTGAGCGCCGCCCTCGGCAAGACCGCGGTCGAGGTCCCCGACGCCCCGGGCTTCGTGGTCAACCGCCTGCTCTTCCCCTACCTGTTCGCGGCGGTCGAACTGCTCGAGGAGACCGGGATGACGCCGGAGGCGGTCGACCGCTGCATGACCCTCGGCGCCCGCCACCCGCTCGGTCCCCTCGCCGTGCTCGACCTCGTCGGGCTCGACGTCGCCGTGGCGATCGGCGAGGCGATCGGCCACCCGGCGCCGCCCCGGATCCAGGCGATGATCACGGCGGGCCGGCTCGGACGCAAGTCCGGTAAGGGATTCCACTAGACGCACGAAGGGCCCGGCTCGCTCCCCGCCAGCCGGGCCCCTCGCTTCCGTCGGTCGATCCTCCCCAGGATCTCCCTCTCCTCCTCAACCGCCGAAGCGATCTACGGGGGAGAACGGTAGCGCGGAATCGGCAAAGGTGCTCTTCCGCACAAGGTTGCAAAGGGCAACTGGTCAGCGGCCTTACGAGGCCACGACCGAGCCGCCTCCGGACACCGCGCGGCGCTCCCGGATCCGCACCGCCTCGATGCGGTTCTCGCGCACGGACTCCACCCGGATCGAGTAGCCGTCGTGCTGCACCGTGTCGCCGCGCTTGGGCAGCCGGCCGAGCTCGCCGAACACGAAGCCGCCGACCGAGTTGAAGGCGTCGGAGTCGGACGGCAGCTCGAGCCCGTAGTCGGTGAGGTCGGTGATCGCGACGTGGCCGCGGACGAACCAGTCGCCGTTGGCCAGCTGCCGGACGGCCCCGCCGAGCGGGTCGGTCTCGTCGTCGATCTCTCCCACCACCTCCTCGATGATGTCCTCGACGGTGACGATCCCGACCGTACGGCCGTACTCGTCGATGACCACCGCGAGCGACGTCCGCTGGCGCTGGAGATCGGCCAGCAGGTCGTCCAGCGGCTTGGTCTCCGGGACGATCGGCGCCTCGCGGACCTTGGCCTCGAACGAGCCGGAGGGCCCCTCCTTCATCAGCAGCTCGGCGAGCGCGTTGGCGTGGACGATGCCCTTCACCCGGTCCTGGTTCGCGTCCTCGGTGACCACCACGCGCGTGTGGCCGGTGGCGATGCAGCGCCGCAGCGCGGTCTCGACGTCCTCGGAGAGGTCGACGGTGACCACCGCGGGCGCCGGCGTCATGACCTGGCGGGCCTGCTGCTCGTGCAGGTGGAAGACGCCCGTGAGCATCCCCGCCTCGTTGGGATCGAGTTCGCCGCCGGAGAGCGACTGGGCGATGAGCACCTTGAGCTCGTCCGGCGAGGAGCCCTCCTCGAAGTCGCCGGTCGTGCGGATGCCGATCAGCCGCAGCAGGGCGTTCGAGACCGCGTTGAGGAGTGCGATGAACGGCGAGAAGATCCGGGTGAAGAGCTCGAGCGGTCGCGCCACCCGGCGGGCCACGTTCTCCGCCTTGTTGATCGCGTAGATCTTCGGGACCTGCTCGCCGACAGTGATGTGGAGCGCGGTGGTGAGCAGGTAGGCGACGAACAGCGAGATGCCGAGGGTGACGCCCCGCGGCAGGCTCTCCCCGAGGAGGCCCTCGACGATCGACGCGATCGCCGGCTCGCCGAGGAAGCCGATGCCGAGCGAGGTCAGCGTGATGCCGAGCTGGCAGGCGGCCAGGTATCGGGAGAGGTCGTCGAGCTGGCGCACGACAAGGCGGGCTTGGCCTACGCCCTGCTCGGCCTCCTCCTCGAGCTTCGAGCGGCGCGCGCGGACGAAGGCGAACTCGGCGGCCACGAAGAAGCCGTTGAGGAACACCAGGACCAGGACCGCGAAGAGGAGGAACGCGGTCATCAGGCGGGCCGGAGGCCGGGAGGAGCGGCGCAGACGAGCTGCGCGCCGCTACTTCGAGAGAGGTCGTCGTCGGGCATCAGGGCGACCCACGGCAAGGTAGCAGTGCCTATCGTGTTCGGGGAGCATGCGGATCGTCTCCCTCGTCCCCTCCGCCACCGAGACGCTGTTCGCCCTCGGCGTCGGCGACCAGGTGGTGGCCGTCACCCACGAGTGCGACTTCCCGGTGGAGGCGCTCGACCTCCCGAAGGTCACCCGCGACAAGCTGCCGCCCGGCCTCGAGGCCGACGAGATCGACGCCGCCGTCCGGGCGCTGACCGAGCAGGGCGAGTCGATCTACGACCTCGACGAGCCGGCCCTGCGCGACCTCGCGCCCGACCTGATCGTCACCCAGGCGCTCTGCGCGGTCTGCGCCGTGTCCGCCGACGACGTCCGCGCCGTCGCCGAGCGACTCCCACACCCGCCGGAGGTCGTCTCGCTCGATCCCACGACGCTCGGCGAGGTGCTCGCCGACGTCCGCACCCTCGGGACCGCGGTGGGGGCCTCCCAGGCCGCCGAGGCGCTCATCGCCGACGCCGCGGAGCGGATCGACCGCGTCCAGGCCGCGGTGGCCGACGCCCCGATGGTCACCGTCGCGGCCCTGGAGTGGCTCGATCCCGTCTTCGCGGCCGGGCACTGGACGCCCCAGCTGATCGAGTACGCCGGCGGCATCGACGTCCTCGGCCTGCCCGGCGAGCACTCCGCGCAGATCACCTGGGAGCAGGTCGCCGCCGCCCGGCCCGAGGTGATCGTGGCGATGCCCTGCGGCTACGGCGCCGAGCGGGCGCAGGAGGAGGCCTACACCTACGGCGACGAGCTGGCCGAGGTGGGCGCCCAGCGGGTGGTGGCGGTGGACGCGAGCGCCTACTTCTCCCGGCCGGGCCCGCGCCTGGTCGACGGGCTCGAGTTGCTCGCCCGCATCCTGCATCCGCACGAGGCGGCCGGCCTGCCGGCGGTGGGCGAGCCCGTGCCCGTGCTGCTCTGAGCACCCGGCGGGCCGAGCGGACGGTCGAGATCGCGGCGCCCCGGGAGCGCTGCTGGGCGGTCCTGGCCGACTTCGAGCGCTGGCCGGAGTGGCAGCCGGCGGTGGAGCGGGTCGACGTGCTCGAGCCCGCGGAGGACGGCGGCGTGCTCGTCGCCTTCGAGGCGGACGCCAAGGTGCGACGGATCCGCTACCGGGCGCGGTACGTGCTCCGGGCGCCCGAGCGGATGGAGTGGACGCTCGTCGACGGCGACGTCTCCTCGGGCGGCGGGGAATTCCGGCTCGACCCGCTCGACGCGGAGCGGACCCGGGCCACCTACCGCCTCGAGACCGACCTCGGCTTCTACGTGCCCGGCCCGCTGCTGCGGCGCGGGACCGAGCTGCTGATGGGAGGCGTGACCTCCGGCCTCAAGCGCCGGGCGGAGAACGGCCGCTAGGCGAAGGGCGCGGTGGCGACGAAGATCGACCCCGCGACCGCCGCCACCCCGACCAGCGCGCACCCCGCCACCGCGACGAGCTGGGAGCCGCGCCGCTGCGCGACCGCCTCGACCGCGAGCGCGGCCAGCGAGCCGGCGACCAGCCCGCCGACGTGGCCGCCGACCGAGACGTTCGGGATGACGAAGCCGATCGCCAGGTTGAGGAGGATGAGCGGCCCGATCCCGGACTGCATCGGGTTGATCCCGCGGGCCCGCTGCATGATGAACGCCGCGCCCATCAGCCCGAACACCGCCCCGGAGGCGCCCACGGTCGGGCGGGCCGGATCCAGCAGCAGCGCCCCGAACGCCCCGCCCAGCAGCCCTGCGACGTAGAGGCCGAGATAGCGGGCGCGACCCAGCGCCGGCTCGAGCATCGTCCCGAGCTGGAAGAGGATGATCATGTTGAACGCGATGTGGATGATCCCGCCGTGCAGGAAGCCGTAGCTGGCCAGGCGCCAGTACTGGTTGCCGAAGTCGACGGCCGGCCCGTACAGCGCGCCGTCCTGGAAGACCGGGCCCGAGCCACCCCCGCCGCCCAGGAAGAAGACCGCGACGCAGATCCCCATGATCACGTAGGTCACGATGGGATCGCCGCCGGCGAACGACGCGGCGGTGCGCACCGGGGTCTTCTGGCGCGCGCACTCCGGGCAGCGCATGCCGACCGGCGTGGCGGTCATGCAGTCCGTGCAGATCGGGTTGCCGCAGTTCGAGCACGAGACGCCCGTCTCGCGGTCCGTGTGGCGATAGCAGGTGGCCATGGCGGCGGCCAAGCTACCAGCGGTTCCTAACGGATCGCTCTAGCCGTTGCGGGGGCGCGCGGAGAGGAACGGCGTCCGCGTCGGGGCCGGCGAGCCGCCCACCGGCTCGTCCGTGACGAGCACCTGGTCGACCCCCTCGAGCGAGCCGGGGACGGCCACCGAGGCGCTGCCGTCAGAGCGCGGCACGAAGAGCGCCTTGGTCGGCACCGGCTTGCCCCCCTTGCGCTGGGTCCAGACCTGGTAGACCCGCCCCTCGGGCGGCTCGGCCAGATCCGCCACCTCGAGCCGCGAGGCGTCCTCGGCGACGACGAGCTTCGCGCTCGCGTCGCCGCGCTCCACCGAGGCCACCACCGTGCGAGTGCCCGGCCCGCGCTCGCCGCCGGTGAGCAGCGCGCCCCCGAGCCCGCCCAGGACCAGCAGGGCGACGGCAGAGGCCAGCGCGAACGCCGGGCGGACGGACGGCAACGTGAAGCGGCGACGGCGAGGACGGGCGGGCTCGGGCAGGTCCGCCCGCGGGCCGGCGGCCGCCTCGAGCAGCTGGGCCTCAGCCTCGACGACGGCCATGATCCTCGCCTTGAGGGCGGGCGGAGGGACGAGCGGCTCGACGGAGGCGGGTAGCGCGGCGGTGGCCACCTGCAGGCCCTTGACGTCGGCCCGGCAGAGCGAGCAGCCCTCGACATGGCGCTCGAAGCCCTCGCGCTCGGCGTCGGGCAGCGCCTCGAGCAGGTAGGCGCCGACGGAGTCGGCCCACTCGGCGTGGTCGGGTCCCTGACCGCGGCTCACGACGGGGTCACCTCCGCCATCCGCAGCTGGTTTCGCAGCTTCTCCAGGCCGAGCCGCATCCGGCCCTTGACGGTCCCGATCGGCGTCTCGAGCATCTCGGCGATCTCCGTGTGGGTGAAGCCTCCGAAGTACGCGAGCTCGATGACCTGGCACTGCTCGGCGGGCAGCGTGTCCATCGCGGTGCGGACGACCTTGGCCTCGTCGCGGCGCGCCACCTCGACGTCGGTGCGCTCGCGCGCCTCGAAGCGCTCCTCGATCCCCTCGTCGGAGGCCCGGCGCTTGTCGTGCACCGAGGACCGGCGCAGCTGGTCGATCGCCCGGTGATGGACGATGCCGAGCACCCAGGTGCGCACCGAGCCGCGGGCCCGCTCGTAGCGGGCGCCCGAGCGCCAGATGGAGAGGAAGGCCTCTTGGACGACGTCCTCGGCCGCGTTGCGAGACCCGACCATCCGGTAGGCGAGCGAGAAGGACACCCCGCAGTGGCGTTCGTAGACCATCTCGAACGCCCGGCTGTTGCCGCCGCGGACCAGCTGCATGAGGTCCTCGTCGGCTAGGGCGGTGAGTTCGGCTGGGGTCTTTGGCGCGGTCAAGCGAAGAGTCTTGATTCCGGTCCGTACGGGGGAACCCGCGAACCGGATCAGGAGGTGAGCGAAGTCACCGGCGGCCCGGGCGGCGCTCGGCGATGCGCCCCGCCTCCGAGGCGACGTCGCGCAGCGTGCGCTCGGCGAGGTCGAGCACGCTGGAGGACGCCGCGCGGCGCCGGTGGCGCTTGCGCTGGGTGCGCAGCGCGACGAGACCGACCGCCGCGGCGGAGCCGACGACCACCGCCGCGGCGGGTCGCGCGGCCTGTCGCGGCCAGTTGCGCGGATCGCGCATCGAGGAGAGCTCCCACGCCTCGAGCTCGCCCGCGGCGCGCTCGACCAGCGTGTCGAGCGTGGCCTCCAGCCTTTGCTCGAGCTCGGCGGGCGGCTCGATCGGGGCGAGGGCCTGGCGCAGGAGGGTCTCGACGTCGGCCGCGGCCATCACCGCGCCGCCTCGATCTGATCCAGGTCGGTGGGGCCCTCCGCCTTCGCCACGAGCCCTTCGAGCTGCCGGATGGAGCGGTGCAGCAGCACCTTGGTGGCGCCGTCGGTGCGCCCGAGCGCCCGGGCGATCTCGCGATTGTCCATCCCGAGCGCAAAGCGCATGATCAGCGCCTCGCGCCGGTCGTCGGGGAGCTCTTGGACGCACTCGAGGATCCGCTTGAGATCGTCGCGGTCCTCGACCAGCGTCTCGGTCGAGATCGGCTCGGACAGGGGGCCGGCGTCGTCGATCGGGGTCTGCGGCTTGCGCGAGCGGTCGCGGTAGTAGTTCGCGGCGAGGTTGTGCGCGATGCGAATGAGCCACGGGCGCAACGGCCGGCCGTCGGACTCGCGCTGGGCACGCTCGAAGTGCCGGTAGGCCTGCAGGAAGGTCTGCTCCGTGAGGTCCTCGGCGTCGTGGTGGTTGCCGACCCGGTAGTAGGAGTAGGAGTAGACGTCGCGGAGGTGGGCGCGGTACAGGTCGGAGAAGTCGTCGTCGAGCCGGCGCTTGTCCGTCGCTTCCATCGCCATCGCATCGCGGACCCTACCTCCGGGCCGCCTACGCGGCCCGCTCGGTCTGGGCCGCGGCCCAGCGCTCGGGTGCGATGCGCCCCTCGATCAGCCCGGCCAGCGCCTCGAGGGCGGGGGCCTCGACGCCCGCGGCGCCGACCCGCTCGGCGAGCAGCGGCACGCCGGCGACGCCCTCGGCGGTGTGGCCGAGCAGCGCGTGGATGTCCTGCGCCGGCGTCCCGCGGCCGAGCAGCTCGCCCGCGCGGCGCGTGCGCGAGCCGGCGGTGAGAAGGGTGGCGACGAGTTCGCCCGTGCCGGCCGGCCCAGCGAAGGTCTCCGGCCGGGAGCCCGCGGTGCTGGCGTAGGCGTGGACCTCGGCGAACACCTTGCCGGCCGCGGCCCCGGCGACGTTCGGACCGGCACCGGCAGCGGCCGCCGCCGCGATGGTCGCGGCGTTCGAGGCACAGCCGGCGAGCTCCACCCCGACCGTGTCGGTGCTCGCCCGCACGTCCAGGCCGGCCGCGGCGAGCGCCCCGACGAGCTGGCGGGAGAAGGCCTCATCGGCGGACCCCACGACCAGGGAGGTGCCGCCCTCGACGGCGGCGAGGGCGTGCGCCGGCCCGCCCAGGACCGCGGTGGCCCACGTCCGGGTGCGCTCGGCGACGTAGGCGGAGGGCAGCATCCCGAGCGGCGGGACGAGCCCCTTGGAGAGCACGAGAACGCCGGTGCGGTCGGCGATCTGCGGGCCGTGCGAGGCGACGGCGGCGGGCAGGCGGCTCGCCGGCACCGCGAAGCAGACGAGGTCGTGACGGGAGAGCTCGAGGTCGGCCGCTCGAGCGACGTGCACCGAGTCCGGCAGCGCGACGCCGGGGAGGTATGTCTCGTTGCTCCGGTCGGCGCCGAGCCGGCGGGCCTGCGCGGAGGTGCGACAGCCCAGGTCGACCTCGAGGCCGGCGCGGGCGAGCATGACCGCCACGCTCGTCCCCCAGGCGCCGGCGCCGATGACCGCGGCGCGCCGCAGCGGCGGCAGGCCGCCCAGCCACTCCCACTGCAGCATCACGCAGGGCCAGATGCGGTCGGTGACCGCCGCGGCCAGCGGCGCGCTCACGCGCTCCGTCCGCGGGAAGGAGACGGGAGGCCCGATGCGGATGCGGACCTTGTGGGGCCGGATCCGCCAGCCCTTGCGGACGCCCTCGGTGCCGATCACCGCGACGGGGACGACGGGCGCGCCCGTCTCGAGCGCCAGGCGGCCGACCCCGCGCTTGGGCCGGCCGAGGGCGCCGGGCCGGGTCCGGGTGCCCTCCGGGAAGATGAGCACCGCATCGCCGCGCGCGAGGATCGCCGTGGCGGTCGCGACCATCTCGGAGTCCCCGTTGCCGCGGTCGACCGGGAAGGCGCCGAGCGAGTTGAGGAACCAGCCGGTCAGCCGGTGCGAGAAGAGCTCGCGCTTGGCCACGTAGTAGAGCGGCCGGCGGGCGATCGTCGCGATGACGAACGGGTCCAGGAAGGAGCGGTGGTTGGCCGCGAAGATGACCGGGCCGCTCTCGGGCACGTGCTCGCGGCCGATCCGCGAAAGCCGGAAGTAGAGATGGAAGAACGGCTGGAACAGGGCCCGGACCAGCCAGTACACGAGCGGGTTCACGCCGCGGTGGCGGGCGCGCTCGTGCAGGGCGGCGTGGTCGGCGACCATGCAGTGGCGTACCCGCGGTCGTCTGCCTCGTTACAGTTCGCACGGACATGGCCGCTCCCCTCTCGCGCACCCTCCGCGGGGCCCTTGCGGGCGCCGCCGCCGCGGCCGTCTGGGCCGTGCAGCAGCCCTTGGACCGTCGCGTCTTCGGCGTGCCGTACGACGACACCGAGCTGCTCGGCAAGCTCGTCACCCGCGGCCCGGCGTGGCCCTACGTCGGCGCGGCGATCCACGTCTCCAACGGCGCGCTGTTCGGGGCCCTCTACTCGCTCGCGGTCCCGGCCGTCTCCGGGCCGGCGTGGCTCAAGGGCCCGGCCGCCGGGCTGGCCGAGCACCTGGCGACCTGGCCCGGGACGCGCTTCACCGACCGGCTGCATCCCGCGGCCGCGGAGCTTCCCTCCCTGTACGGCGACCCCCGCGCGTTCGCGCAGGCCACCTGGCGCCACCTCCTGTTCGGGGCCGTCCTCGGTGAGCTCGAGCGGCGGCTGAACCCGCCGGTGGCACCCGAGCCCGAGCCGATCGACGACGAGACGGTCTCCACCAACGGGCATGGCTCCATCGAGCACCTCGTCGGCACCGTGAGCTCCTGAGCTGAAGCGGGTCCTCGTCACCGGCGCGTCGGGGTTCGCCGGGCGGCACCTCGTGGCGGAGTGCCTCGCGGCGGGGGACGACGTCGCGGAGCTCGCGCGGGGCCGGGGGGCCCGCGTGGACCTGCTCGATCCCGCCGCCACGGCCTCGGCGGTCGCCGAGGCGCACCCCGAGGTCGTCTACCACCTCGCCGCCCGCGCCCACGTCGGGCAGTCGTGGAAGACGCCCGCCGACACCCTGCACGACAACCTGGCCATGACCCACCACCTGCTCGACGCCGTCCGCGCGGGAGCCCCCGACGCCACCGTCGTGGCGGTCGGCAGCGGCGAGGTCTACGGGCCGCCGGAGTCCCTGCCGGTCGACGAGACCGCCGCGCTGCGCCCCCAGAACCCCTACGCGGTCTCCAAGGCGAGCGCCGACCTGCTCGCCGGCTTCTACGCCGACGCGTTCGGCGTACGGGTCGTCCGCGCCCGGGCGTTCAACCACGCGGGCCCCGGGCAGGCGCCGATCTACGCGATCGCGACCTTCGCCCGCCAGGTCGCCGTCGGGCTCGAGGCGGGCGCCGAGCCCATCCGGGTGATCACCGGCAACCCGGACACCCGCCGCGACTTCACCGACGTGCGCGACGTCGTACGCGCCTACCGGGCCCTGGCCGAGTCCGGCGAGCCGGGCGAGGTCTACAACGTCTGCTCGGGCACACCGGCGTCGGCGGCCGAGCTCGTGGGCTGGCTCGGCGAGGCGGCCGGCGTACCGGTCGAGCAGGTCGTGGATCCGGCCAAGATCCGCGCCCACGAGGTCATGGAGCTGCGGGGCTCGCACGCGAAGCTCACCGCCGCCACCGGCTGGAAGCCGGCCATCCAGCTGCGGCTGACCCTGCGCGACACGGTCGCCTGGTGGCGTGAGGAGCTGAGCGGCGGCGGCCGGACGTCAACTTCGGCTCGGTAGGGCGGCGGCCGGAACCGCGCGTCCCTGCCAGGGCGCTTTCTGCACGCATGTCATGCAGAAAGCGTCGAGGAACGACCGAGCCGCCTGACCTCTGCCTCCTTGCCCAGGCGCCGTTGACGTTCGCCGCCTAAGCTGCCCGCACCCGCCGGAGTAGCTCAGAGGCCAGAGCGTCGCTCTTGTAAAGCGGTGGTCGCGGGTTCGAATCCCGCCTCCGGCTCTCACCCCGCCTGGCCGACGAGGGCGACGGCTACCGCGGTCTGGACCGTCCAGGCGGCGACCCGGAGCCAGTTGCCGCGGACGAGGAGGCGGTGATCCCGGTCGGTCCAGCGGCGCTCGAGCCGGACGTGGGCCGGGCCGAAGACCAGGCCGGTCGAGGCGAGGGCGACGGCCACGCAGGCGAGGTTGGCGATCGCCAGAGCCGACTCCACGCCGTCTGGCGGGAAGGCGATCAGCCCGATCCCCACCGGCACCTGGGCGAGCATGGCGGGGGCCACCACGACGGTCGTGCGGGTCCGGTGGGCGCGCTCGTAGGCGGGCCACTCGGCGCGGCCGACGCGGGCGAAGAGCGGGTAGTGCACGACGCCGACGAACCAGATCAGCCCGGTCAGGTAGGCCGCGGGGACGAGGTTGGCCAGCACGAGGGTCACGCCGTGGGTACGGTCGGGCGGCCATGCGGATCGCCCCAGTGGCCGACGACCTCCTCGAATGGCTGGCCCTGCGGCTGAACCTCGCCCCAGTGCCCGTGGCGGCGTCGGTGTACGGGATGCCGGCGGCGCGGACCCTTGCCGTCGCCCAGCGGCTCGGTCTGCTCGCCCACCTGGCCAGGACGCCGGCCACCGCGCCCGAGGCCGCACGGGCCCTGCGCCTCGAGCCCGTGCCCACGCGCCTGTTGCTGGAGGCCCTCGCCGGCGCCCGCCACCTCACCCGCCGCCGCCGCGACGGCCGCTACGCGCTGCATCGGCGCGCCCGCCGCTGGCTCGATCCCGCCTCCCCCTCGTCCGTCGCCGGCTACCTGGACCACACTGCCGACTACTGGGAGTGGTGGGCGGACCTCGAGCGGATCGTGCGCGACGGTGGCTCCTTCGCCATCCACGACGCCGCGCCGGACGACCCGAGCTGGCGGCGCTACATCACTGGCCAGCACGAGCTCGCGCGCCTGAGCGCGGAGGAGGTGGCGTCGCAGATCGACCTGCCCCCGGGCGCGACCCGGCTGCTCGACCTCGGCGGCGCGCACGGGACCTTCGCCGCCGCCCTGTGCCGCCGCAACCCGGGACTCCAGGCCACCGTCCTCGACCTGCCGGGCTCGGTCGCCGCGGGTCGGGAGATCGCCGGGCATGGGGTCGCGTTCCGCGAGGGGGACATGCTCGATCCGGAGACGGACCTCGGCGGCCCCTACGACGCGGTGCTCCTCTTCGACGTCCTGCACCACCTGACGCCGGAGCAGACCCTCGGGCTGCTGCGCCGCATCCGCACCGTCCTGCGACCGGGCGGCCCCCTCGCCGTGCTGGACCTGTTCCGGACGGGACGGCGACGCCGGCGGCCGCGCGCCTCGGCCGCGTACCTCGGCCTCTTCTTCCACCTCACCTCGGGCACCGACCTGCCGAGCGCCCCCGACCTCAGGCGTCGGCTGGCCGCCGCCGGCTTCGGCCCGCCCGAGCGCCGGCGGGTGCGGCGGCTGCCCGACCAGGCGCTCTACGTGGCCCACTAGCCTCACCGCCCGTGACCCGACGCCCGCTCGCCCTCGTGCTCTCGCTGATCCTCGTCCTGGCCGCGTGCGGCGAGGACGACGCGAGCAGCGGCGGGGCGGCGGCCACCCCGGAGCCGACCCCGACCCTGACCCCCACCGCGACGCCGGAGACGGGCGGCACGAGCGCCGGGGCCGAGCAGGACACGTCGGTCAAGCCGACCATCGCCAAGCCCTCGGGCGAGCCGCCGTCGCGGCTGGTCAAGAAGGACCTCGTCCGCGGCGAGGGCCGCGCCGCCAAGTCCGGCGACCAGGTCACCGTCCAGTACGTCGGCGTCTCCTACTCGACCGGCGAGCAGTTCGACGCGTCGTGGGACAGCGGCCAGCCCTTCCCCTTCGAGCTCGGAGCGGGCGCGGTCATCCCCGGCTGGGACGAGGGCGTGCCCGGAATGAGGGTCGGCGGCCGCCGCGAGCTGACCATCCCTCCGGACCAGGCCTACGGCCCGCAGGGGTCCCCGCCCGCGATCGGCCCGAACGAGACGCTGATCTTCGTGGTCGACGTGGTCGACATCCAGCCGGGCTAGGAGGACAGCCGGCTCGCCACCACCTGCAGGGGCAGCGTGACCCGGCGCGGCAGGTAGCGGCCGCCCGCGGCGAAGAGCTGGTTGACGACGCCGGGAATCGCTGAGCGCCGGCCGTCCACCATGGCCTCGACGCCGGCGCCCGCGACGTCCCCCGCGTCGGCGAACAGCGCACTCGGGGTGAAGGGGGTCACGTCCTCGACCCCCGAGCTGGCGATCGCGTCCGTGTGCACCGGCCCCGGCGAGAACGCCGTGCAGGAGACGCCCGTGCCGGCCAGCTCGGCGTGGATCGCCTCGCTCAGCGTGATCACGAACGCCTTGGACGCCGAATACGAGGCGTTGTTGGGCACCGGGCCGTGCCCGAGGATCGAGGCGACGTTGAGGACGGCGCCCTCGCCGCGCTCGACCATGGCGGGCAGGAACGCGAGCGTCAGCTCGTGCAGCGCGTTGACGTTGAGCGCCACCAGGGCGTTGAGCCGATCGGGCTCCTCCTCCCAGAACGCGCCGAAGCGCCCGACGCCGGCGTTGTTGCACAGGCCGACGACCGCCCGGTCGCCCGCCTGGATCGCGCGGACGGCGGCGACGCGGGAGCGCGGCTTGGCGAGGTCGGCGGGCTGCACGGCGACCCGGACCCCGTGGTCGGCCTCGAGGTCGCGCGCGAGCGCGCGCAGGACCTCCCGGCGGCGGGCGACGAGGGTGAGGCCGTGACCGCGGGCGGCGAGCTCGACGGCGAGCGCGCGCCCGATGCCGGTCGAGGCGCCCGTCACCACGACCGTCGCGTCGGAGCGTGGATCGGGAAGCGACACGGGCGCGGACTGCCCGCTCGGAGCGACGATCAGGCCGACGTTGGCGCCGCGCTGCCCTCGCGCGTCACCTCGGAGGCGCCTGCAGCACGCCCCGCCAGTCGACCACCCGCACGATCTCGGTGTCGACGCCATGGCTCGCCGGGGTCTCGACCACGACGCTCGCGAGCGCCTGCGAGCGCCTCGGGGTTCGACGTCTCGGGACCCGACTTGAGGGCGCAGTTGAGGATCAGGGCTCGCACGGGGCTGCCGCGTACCCTCTCGACTCCCATGGCACCGCGCGAACCGACCTCCGCCGACGAGGAGCTCCTCGAGGCCGACACCACGGCCATCCTCTCCCAGCTCTCGGACGAGGCGCGGGTCGAGCGGATCGCCGACGAGCTGCGCCTGGGCTTCCGGACACTGTCGCCGGTCGGCAAGGCCGTCTCGATCTTCGGCTCGGCCCGCACGCCGCGCGACTCGTCGGAGTACGCGGCGGCCCGCGACCTCGCCGCCCGGTTCGGCCGCGAGGGCTTCGCGATCATCACCGGCGGTGGGCCTGGGGTGATGGAGGCGGGCAACCGCGGCGCGGTCGACGTCGGCGCGCTGTCGATCGGACTGGGCATCGAGCTGCCGATGGAGCAGGGCATGAACGACTGGGTGCGGACCGGCCTCGAGTTCCACTACTTCTTCACGCGCAAGGTCATGTTCGTCCGGTACGCGAGCGCCTTCGTGGTCTACCCGGGCGGCTTCGGGACCCTTGACGAGCTCTTCGAGGCACTCACCCTCCGCCAGACGGAGAAGATCCGCCACTTCCCGGTGGTGCTCGTCGGCTCGGAGTTCTGGGGCGGCCTGGTCGACTGGCTGTCCGGTCCGATGCTCGAGGGTGGCAAGATCGCCCCGGTGGACGTGGAGCGCATCCAGGTGGTCGACGATCCCGACGTGGTGCTCGAGATCGTGCGCGCCGCCGACCACCGCCGCCCGCGGAGCGTCGCCTGATGGCCGAGCGAGTCCTGGTCACCGCCGCCGGTCTCGAGGCGCTCCTGGCCGAGCTCCGAGAGCTCGAGGGCGACGGGCGCCGGGCGATCGCGGCCCAGATCAAGACCGCCCGGGAGTGGGGCGACCTCAAGGAGAACGGCGAGTACCACGCCGCCAAGGAGGCGCAGGCCCACCTCGAGACCCGCATCGCCCACCTGCGCGAGCGAACGCTGACCGCCGAGGTGGTCGAGGCCAGCACCGGCGAGGTCGTCGGGCTGGGCTCCACCGTCGAGGTCGAGGACGAGGCGAGCGGGCGCCGGCGCACCTACACGCTCGTCTCCTCGCACGAGGCGTCGCCCGCCGAGGGCCGGCTCTCGGCCGAGTCACCCGTCGCGGTCGCCCTGCTCGGCCTCCGTCCCGGCGAGGTGGCGGTCGCCTCCCTGCCGCGCGGCGAACAGCGGCTGAAGGTGCTCTCGGTCGGCTAGCGCCGCTTGCGGGCCCGAGGACCCGGGGCGGCGGCGATCAGCGCAGGCTCTCGAGCACCCAGGCGCCGTCCCGGCGTCCGAGGGTCAGCTCGGCGTCGTCCCCTGCACGGAACACCGCCTTGTCCTCGTCGGTGCCCGGGCGGTCGACGATCCGCACGAGCGTGAGCTCGGCGGCCCGGTCACCGGGACGCTCGGCCGCGTAGGCCTCGGCGGCGGCCGCCTCGAGCGTCGCGCGCTCCCAGCCACGGTCCTCGGCGCGGGCGGCGGCCAGATCGCGGTCGACCGCCTCCAGCTCGCGCTTGAAGGCGCCCGTGTTGCGCTCCATCCGGCGCCGCTGGGCGATCGAGCCGCCCACCGCGAGCGCGGCGACGAGCACGACGATGACGATCAGAACGATCAGGACGGCCGACACGGATTCGATTCAAGCAGGGGAGCGGCGGGCGGCTCGATGGGCGGTCTAGAGGAGCACGGTCCGGGCCAGCAGGTGCGTGCCGACCTTGCGCTTGACGCGCTGCAGCGCGT
>Ga0136612_10000200_pt1 | contig 18397 bp, 22 predicted proteins | sample AntDryUQ224A2306_2_FD_106644 | JGI IMG/M metagenome (GOLD analysis project Ga0136612, IMG submission 106644) | Polar desert sand microbial communities from Dry Valleys, Antarctica - metaG UQ224A (23.06) | ecosystem: Environmental > Terrestrial > Soil > Desert | place: Antarctica: Dry Valley... | reverse complement strand
CCTGCCTGTTCTCCCACCGGGCGCCCGACGACCCGATCGTCAAGCCGGGGCAGCCCGGGGCCTCGCATCTGCACGACTTCTTCGGCAACCGCTCCACCCGAGCGGCCTCGACGGAGACGACCCTGCGCCGGGCCCCCACGACGTGCGAGCGCCGCACCGACGGCGCCGCCTACTGGGCGCCCACGCTGAGGGTCGACGGTCACACGATCCTGCCGCGCAACGCGCAGTTCTACTACCTGACCGGCCTGCGCCCGCGGACCTCGATCCGCCCCCATCCCGCAGGACTGCGCGTGGTCGCCGGCAACGCGCGCGCGGCCGGGCCCCAGGACCCGCGGCAGGTGGCGTGGGGCTGCACGCTGGGTCGCGGCACCGGCCACAGCACGGACGTACCGCTGTGCCCGGCGGGCTCGCGGCTGCGCCTGCGGGTCCGCTTTCCCGACTGCTGGAACGGCCGGGACCTCGATGCGCCCGACCACGTGTCGCACATGGCCTTCAGCCGCCTCGGGCGCTGCCCCGCCTCCCACCCCGTCGCGGTGCCGATCCTCACCGCCAACGTCATCTACCCCTTCCGCGGCGGGGGCGGTGTGAGCCTGTCCTCGGGCGGCCAGTACACGGGCCACGCCGACTTCTTCAACACCTGGGACCAGCGCGCGCTGGCCGCGCTGGTGCGCCGGTGCCTGAACGCGGGGCGCGTCTGCGGGCGCTCGGGAACCTAAAGAGGGTCTGACCCCCTTTAGGTTCGGGGGTCGGATTCGTTCTTGCGTCCAGACGCGCTCTGGTGCGCGCAACCCCGGCTGTCGGACCGTGTTGAACTGGGCACGATGCCTCGTCTCCGTCTGCTCGCGGTTCTCACCATCCTCGGCTCGCTGGCCACCGTGGTCTCGCTGGCCGCGGCCCGCGATCGACCCGCCCCCACCCGTGGCCAGTTCGCCACTCCGTGCGGCTTCTCCCACCGCGCCGCCGACGACCCGATCGTCAAGCCGGGCCAGCCGGGTGCCGCACACTCCCACGACTTCTTCGGCAACACCTCGACGAACGCCGCCTCGAGCCTCCGCTCCCTGCGGGCCGCCGGCACCACGTGCCGCCGTGGCGCCGATCGCGCCGCCTACTGGGTGCCCACCCTCTATCGCGACGGCGTTGCCGTCACTCCGAAGCGCGCGCAGATCTACTACCGCACCGGTCGCCGCGCCCGCACCTCGATCCGCCCGTTCCCGGCCGGCCTGCGGGTCGTCGCCGGCAACGCGAAGGCCGCCGGCCCCCAGGACCTGCGCGTCGCGGCCTGGGGCTGCACCGGCGTCGAGCCCATGAGCCAGCGCGCCGAGGTGCCGCTCTGCCCGGCCGGGTCGAACCTGAAGCTGCGCGTCCGCTTCCCCGATTGCTGGAACGGGCGCACGCTGGACTCCGCCGACCACGCGTCGCACCTGGCCTACAGCCGCCGCGGCGCGTGCCCGGCCTCGCACCCGGTCGCCGTGCCCGCGCTGGCGTTCAACGTCATCTATCCCTTCCGCGGCGGCAGTGGGGTCACGCTGGCCTCCGGGAGCCGTTACTCCGGCCACGCGGACTTCTTCAACGCCTGGGACCAGCGGGCGCTGGCCGGGCTGGTGCGGCGCTGCCTGAACGCCGGGCGCCACTGCCGCGCGCCGCGCCGCGTGGCCCGCCGCCGCGGCTAGCCCGCGCCGGGCAGCACGTAGAACGCCACCACCGCGTACTGCAGCGCGGCGGCCACGATCACGAGGACGTGGAAGATCTCGTGGTAGCCGAACACGGTGGGCACCGGATCCGGGCGACCGCGGGCGTAGACCACCGCCCCGACCGTGTAGAGCAGGCCGCCGAGCGCCACGAGCGCCATCGCGGTGATCCCGAGCGCGTCGTACATCTCGGGAAAGGCCGCGACGGCGACCCAACCCAGCATCACGTAGGTGCACGCCGAGAGCCACTTCGGCGAGTGCACCCACACGAGCTGGAGCAGGATGCCCCCGGCGGCGCCGCTCCAGACTGCGATGAGGATCGCGGTGGCGATGTTGCCGTCGAGCGTCAGCAGGGCGAAGGGCGTGTAGGTCCCGGCGATGAGCACGAAGATCATCGAATGGTCCAGGCGGCGCATCCACGCCCGCGCGCGCGCCGAGGCCCAGTCGTGCCGGTGATACAGGGCGCTCGTGCCGAACAGGCCGGCGACGCTGAGGGCGTAGATCGTCGCGGCGAGCGTCCCCCGGCCGCTGGGAGCGGCGATCACCAGCGCGCAGCCCAGGCCCATCGACACGAAGAACGCCCACTGGTGCGAGACGCCGCGCAGGCGCGGCTTCACCTGGCCGGCGGCGGAGACCATGTCAGGCCGTCAGCCAGCGCCGCGTGGTCTCGCCGAGCATGATGTCGGTCTGCTCCTCGGTGACGCCGGCCGCGTGGAGGGTCGGCAGCACCTCCTCGAAGATCAGGGTCATGCTCCACTTCGGGGCGAGCACCGGCGCCATCTCGATCGGGTACCAGTCGATGAAGGCGCAGTAGTCGTGTGAGAGGACCATGCGCTCCGCGTAGCCGCGCTTGAGCAGCTCGATGACGGTGGCGTCGCGCTGGTCCTGGGCCAGGAACATGTCCAGCCCGTAGCGGTCCATCCCGATCGTGGCGCCCGTCGCCAGCAGCTTCTCGATGTAGTCGAGGTCGTCGGTATCGCCGGTGTGGGCGATCTGCACCTTCGCGGGGTCGACGCCCTCCTCGGTGAAGAGCTTCATCTGCTCGAGGCCGGTGCCCTCCTTGGGCGCCGAGTGAGCCATGATCGAAGCGCCGGTCTGCAGCGAGGCCTTCGCGACTGCGCGGTGCAGCTTCTCGACGTCCGGGGTGATCCCGGGCGCATCGGCGGCGCACTTGAGAAAGGCCGCCTTGATGTCGGTGCCCTGGATGCCCTGCTCGAGGTCGTGGACGAACGCGCCGACCAGCACGTCCTCGTCGCGGTTCTGGAAGAAGTGGGGCAGGAAGGTGTAGTGCTCGAGGTAGATCCCGGTCGCCGCGACGAGCTGGATGCCGGTCTCCTCGGCGACCTGGGCCATGTAGCGGATGTCGCGGCCGAGGTCCTGGACGCAGGGGTCGACGATCGTCTTCACGCCGTGGGCCATCGCGGCCCGGACGGCGTCGAGCGCGAGCTGGTGCTCCAGCTCGCGGTCATAGAGGTGCGGGAACTGCGCGCGCGTGGCCTCCGAGCTGCTGAGCAGATGCTCGTGCCCGAGCGTGCGGCCCAGCTCGGAGTCCTCGATCGGTCCCGCGGTGGTCTCGATCGTCGGCATGGACGAAGATTCTAGTCCGCCCGGGGTGTGGGACGCGACGAGCGGGGTAGACCATGACCCATGCTCATCGGAGCCGTCATCGTCGTCTGCATCCTCCTGCTGATCCTGGGCTTCCTGCTCCCGCGCCTCTCGCGCGGACCGGAGCGCGGCGCCAACAAGGTCTTCGGCAGTGGAGGGCGCATCGCCGGCAAGGCGCCGGGAAAGCTGGGCACCTGGTTGAGCAAGCCGTTCTCCAAGTCCTCGCGCGCGGCGAGCAAGAGCGCCTCGGCCGGGCGCAAGGGCCGCAACAAGATCGACTGACCTAGCGGGTCTCGCCTCGCAGCTCCGCCATCCCCTCGGGGATCGAGGTGACGGGGACGTAGCCGAGCTCCTTGCGCGCGCGGGAGATGTCGATGGTGGTTTCCAGCGCCGAGAGCCAGTAGGCCAGGCGCGTCACCGGCGGCGGGTTCCGGCGCCGCAGCAGGCCCCACACCAGTTCGCCGCCGGCCGCGGTCAGCCGGGCGACCGGCGCGGGCACGCTCTTCTCCGGGATCGCCACCCCCTGCGTGGCCAGCAGCTCGGTGACGAAGTCCCGGAAGACGACCGGCTCACCGTCGGTCACGAAGTAGACCTTGCCCGGCGCGGCGCGCGTGGCGCCCAGCACGAGCCCCTCGACGACGTTGTCGACATGCGTGGTGGACGTGCGGTGCCGCCCGCCCCCGACCCAGCGAAAGCGCCCCGACTCGACCGCCGCGCGCAGCCCGGGCATGATCGTCGTGTCCCCGCGGCCCCAGACGAGCCGGGGACGGACGACCACCGTCTCGAGGTCGGGTCCGTTGGCGGCGCGGACGGCCTGCTCGGCCTCGGCCTTGGTGGCCGAGTACAACGCCCGGGAGTCCGGGCGCAGCGGCGCGCTCTCGTCGACGTCCACCAGGGGCTTTCCGGTCATCAGCGCCGCCTCGGTCCCCACGTGCACGACCCGCGTCACGCCGGCGTCGCGCGCCGCCGACAGCACGTGGCGGGTGCCGGTGACATTGCCGCGCTCGAAGTCCTCGCGCCGGCCCCACTCGCCCAGCGCGGCGGCGGCGTGGAACGCGACGTCGGCGCCCTGGGCCCCGGCGCGCAGCGCGGCGAGGTCGTCGAGGTCCCCGGGGGTCGGCTCGGCGCCCGCCGCACGGACCGCCTGCGCCGAGCGATCCGAGCGCGCGAGCGCGCGCACAGTCCAGCCCTCCGCGGCGAGCCGACGGATCAGCGCGCCGCCGATGAATCCCGAGCCGCCCGTGACCCACGCCGTCTGCGCCATGCGCCCGACCCTACCCCTCGCCGGCCGCGGGCTCGGGGCGCCGGAGCGCGCGACGGACGAGCTGACCGGCGGTGAAGAGCATGAGGCAGGCGAATCCGATCTCCAGGCCGCGCTCGGGCACGACGTTCGCCAGGGCCACGCCCGCCACCGCACCCGCCACGGCCAGGAGGCCCATGGTCAGGCCCTCCCTGACCCGCACGTTGCCGTAGCGGTGCTGGTTGTAGGCGCCCACCAGCGAGACGGGGATGATCGCCAGCAGCGAGGTCGCCCCGGCCTCGACCACGCCGAGCTCGGTGAACAGGATGAGCCCGGGCACGAACAGCACGCCGCCGCCGACGCCGAGCATCCCGGCCACGAGGCCGCCGGCGAGGCCGACGAGGAGGAGCTCGGCGTCCACGCTCAGCGCACCAGGAGATCGATCGCGACGGCGACGAGCAGGACCGCGAAGAGGAGCGAGATCGTCTCGGCCCTTACCCGCTGCTGGAGCGCGGTGCCCGCCAGGACGCCGCCGACCGCCGGCAGGCCGATGACGGCGGCCTTCACCGCGCCGACGTTTCCGTACAGCGCGGCGACACCCGCGCCGATCGCGGCGATCACCGCGATGGCCAGCAGCGAGGTGCCGGTGGCCTCGCGCTCGCCGTAGGCCAGCCACAGGATCAGCAGCGGAACCATGACCGTGCCACCCCCCACGCCGAAGAGACCGCTGAACAGCCCGGCTGCCGTGCCGATGATGGCGAGTCTGGGCAGGCGGGCGGCGGGCACGGCTCGGCATACTACGAGGGGTGACCGCCGCCGCCACGCTCACCGATCTGGTGGCGCCGCTGCGGGAGGATCCCGCCCACGCGGCTGTGCTGCTGGACATCGACGGAACGCTGGCGCCGATCGTGCGCCACGCGGAGGATGCCGCCGTGCCCGAGGCGACCCGCGCGCTGCTCATCGACGTCGGCCGGCGCTACGGCCTCGTCGCCTGCGTGACGGGGCGCCGCGCGACGACCGCGCGGCGCATCGTCTCGATCGGCTCGCTCGCCTACGTGGGTTCCCACGGCGGTGAGCTGCTGCGCCCGGGGGCCGCCGGGCCCGAGATCGCGCCCGAGCTGGTCGAGTGGTCGCGCCGGGTCCGCGAGTTCGCCCTCGAGGAGGAGACCACCCAGGTGCGCCGCGCACGCCTGCGCCTCGAGGACAAGGGCCCGATCTGGGGCTTTCACTGGCGCGGCGCGCCCGACGAGGACATCGCCCACGCCGCGGCGGTGGAGATCGCCACCCACGCCGAGCAGGAGGGCCTGCACGTGCACTGGGGCCGCAAGGTGCTGGAGATCCGCCCGCCGGTCCCGGTCGACAAGGGGCAGGGCGTGCGGTCCCTGCTGAACGGGTCCACGATGACCACCGCGCTCTACTGCGGCGACGACAACACCGACCTCGACGCCTTCCGGGCCATGGATGAGCTGGTCGAGGAGGGAACGCTGCAATGCGCGATCCGCGTCGGCGTGCGCTCGGAGGAGGGGCCCTCGGCCATCGTGGAGCGGGCCGACGCCGTGCTCGACGGGCCCGGTGAGGTCCGCGACCTGCTGCGCGCGCTGCTCAAGGACTGACGCGATGCGCTTCACGGACTTCCTCAAGGCCACCGTGCTGATCAGCGCCGGGGCCGCGACCGCGCTGTCGGCCGTGACCCTCGTGGGCGCGAACGCCGACGCCGACACCACCCTGGCCTTCGTCGCCGCCGGCTGGTGGGTGGTCGCGGGGATCTACGGCGCCCTGCTGGGCCGCCGGGCTGAGACCAACCCGCCCATCGCCAAGCTGCTGGCGGCCGCGCGCACCTCCCCGGTGCTGCCGGAGCTGCGCCCGGGGCTCACCCTGATCAACCGTCTCTGGCCGCTCGCCGTCATGACCATCGCCGCGGGCGGGCTGTCGTTCCTCTTCCCCCAGGTGCCCGCCATCGCCACCGGGTTCGCGATCATCTGGGCGCTGTCGTGGCGCCGGCAGGAGTCCGCCGTCGCGGCAATCGAGGACCGTGACGGGGTGCGCTTCTACGTGGAGAAGACCTCGCCCTTCGAGACCATCCGCCTCCTGCGCACCCCGGGCTTCCACTCCGTCTTCCCCGTGTCGAGCAACGGGTCTGGGACGGTCGACCCCGCGCTCGACATCCACTCCTAGTCGATCAGCCGCTTCTCCAGGCGGTTCACCGCGATGCGCCAGGTGACCACCGCGAACACCAGCAGGCCGGCGAAGCGCGCGAGGTCCAGCGCCTCGAAGCCGAAGGCCGAGTGGCGCACGAGCTCGACGAGATGGTGCAGGGGGTTGAGCTGGGCGACCGCCTGGACGCCGGCGGGAAGGTCGTTGATCGGGAAGAACGTTCCCGCGACGAGGAACAGCGGGGTGACGACGAGCGTCTGGACGTAGGAGAACTGGTCGATCTTGTCCACCGAGGCCGCGACCGCGATGCCGAAGGCGGCGAAGGCGAGCGCGGTCACGAAGGCGAACAACGGGACGAGCAGCATCCCGAACGCCGGGTCCAGGCCGAAGGCCATCGCCACCACGAGCGGGAAGCACCCGTAGAAGCCGGAGCGGATGCCGATCCACAGCATCTCGGCCGTCACCAGCTCCTCGACGTCGACCGGCGCGGCGAGGATCGCGTCGTAGGTGCGCTGGAAGCGCTCCTTGATGTAGGTCCCGTACATCGCGGGCAGCGCGCTGGAGAAGATCACCGCGGTGGCCACCATCCCCGTGCCGACGAACTCCACGTAGGAGAGGCCGTCGACGCGATCCACCACCGTCGCCCCGAGGCCCAGGCCGAACGCGAGCAGGTAGACGATCGGCTCGAGCACGCTGGAGAACGTCGTCGCCTTCCAGAACGTGCGGAAGTTCGCGACCTCGCGGCTCATCACCCCGGCGATCGCGGCCGGCTCCAGACGGCGCATCCGGGCGGCCTCCGGCGGGGTCATTCGGCCTCCTCCCCGGTGAGCAGGACGAAGACGTCCTCCAGTGACGCCGCGCGGCGGATCGCCTCAGGCGGAACGGCGCCGTCGGTCGCGCGCTCGGACCCGACGACGGCGATGGCCGGCCCGGCCGGGCGAACCTTCAGGCCCTGGGCCTCCGCCCTCGTGCGCGCCTCGGCGAGACGAGCGGGCGGCCCGTAGATCTCGGCGGTCTCACGCCCGGCGTGCTCGGCGATCAGCTCGGCGGGCTTGCCCCGGGCGATGATCTTGCCGTGGGTCATGACCGCGACCTCGTCGGCGAGGCGCTGGGCCTCCTCGATGTAGTGCGTGGACATCAGGATCGTCGTGCCCTCGGCGCGCAGGTTGTCGATGATCGACCACAGCTCCGTGCGGATCTGCGGGTCCAGGCCGACCGTCGGCTCGTCGAGCAGCATGAGCTTGGGCTGGTGGGTCAGCCCGCGGGCGAGCAGGAGCCGCCGGCGCATCCCGCCCGAGAGCTCGTCGACGGCGTCGCGGCGGCGGTCGGTGAGCCGCGCGAGCGCGAGGCCGCGATCGACCGCGGCCGGCACGTCCTTGACCCGGTACAGCCGCGCGGCCACCGCGAGGTTGTCCTCCACCGTGACGTCGACGTCGAGGTTGTCGAGCTGGGGCACGACACCCATCTCGGCGCGGGCGATCTTCGACTGGCGCGGCAGCTCGTACCCGAGCACCCGCAGCGTCCCCGCGTCGGCGATCGCCTGGCCCGTGAGCATGCGCATGGTGGTGGACTTGCCGGCGCCGTTGGGCCCGAGCAGGCCGAGGCAGATCCCGCGTGGCACGTCGAGGTCGAGGCCGTCCACGGCGGTGATGGGGCCGAAGCGCTTGACGACCCCGGCGAGCTCGATGGCGGGCATGCCCGCAGGTTAGGGCCAGCGCGCTAGCGACGGTTCCTGGCGCGCTTGCGCATCGCGCTGAACTGCTTCTGAGTCCGCGTGTTGGCAATGTCCTTCTTCCCCAGCCACCCCCGGCGCGCCGTGGCGATCCCGTAGCGCGCGACGGCAAAGCCGCCGGGCGAGTGCGCGTCGGAGTTGATCAGGACCGGCACGCCGGCCGCCGCGGTGGCGCGCGCGTGCACGTCGTCGATGTCGCGACGGTTCGGGTTCGCGTTGATCTCGATCATCGTCTGATTTCCGGCAGCGGCGGCGATGACGGCCTCGACGTCGATCGCGTAGCCCGGCCGAGTGCCGATCTTGCGCCCCGTCAGATGGCCGATCGCGTCAACCCACGGGTGCTCGATCGCGGTGATGACCCGGTCGGTCATGCGCTGGTCGCTCATGTTGAAGGAGGTGTGCACGCTGGCGATGACCCAGTCCAGGCGCGCGAGCAGGTCGTCGTCGTAGTCCAGCGATCCGTCGGGCATGATGTTCACCTCGCTGCCGGCCAGCAGCTCGATGCCGTCGATCGCGGCGTTGGCGGCGTGGACACGCTCGATCTGGCGCTCGAGCGCGGCGGGCGGCACGTCGTCGCCGAAGCCGTGGGAGGCCGAGTGGTCGGTGATCGCCAGGTAGGTGTAGCCCCGCTCGAGCGCCGCTGCGGCCATTTCCTCGATCGAGGCCGTGCCGTCCGAGAGCGTCGTGTGGCAGTGCAGGTCGCCGCGCAGGTGCTTCTCCTCCACGAGGTCGGGCAGGCCGTCCCCGCCGTTGGCCGCCGCCGCGAGCTCGCCGCGGTTCTCGCGCAGCTCGGGCTCGATGTACTCCATGCCCAGCAGCGCGTAGACCTCGGCCTCGGTCTCGCAGGTGTGGGTCACGCCGTCTGAGTCGTCGAGCACGCCGTACTCGGAGACGTGCAGGCCCCGGCGCACCGCGGCATCGCGCAGCGCCATGTTGTGCTCGCGCGAGCCCGAGAAGTGCTGGAGCAGGTTGCCGAACTGCTCCGGAGCGACGATCTTCAGATCGACGCTCATCCCGGAATGCGTCGTGGCGCGACCACCGGCCTCGCCGGTGGCCTGCACGGACTCCACGATCTCGAGGTCGCCCAGGGCGGCCGCCAGCGCGGCCGGATCCCGGGCGGTGGCGATGATGTCGAGGTCCTTGACGGAGTCGGCCCAGCGCCGGGCCGAGCCCGCCAGCTCGACGCGCTCGGAGGCGGGATGGTCACGCAGCGCCGCCACAATCGGCTCCCCGATCGCCAGCGCGCGGTCGAGCAGGACGCGAGTGCCCGACTTCTCCGCCGCTCCCGCGTCCAGGCCGGCCGCGATGTTCTCCTCCGCCTTGGGGCCGAAGCCCTTGAGCTCGCGCAGGCGCTGGGAGGCGACCGCCGCGCGCAGCGACTCCAGCGAGTCGATCCCGAGCTCGTCGTAGAGGAGGCGCGCGCGCTTGGGACCCAGCCCGGGCAGGCGCGTGATCTCCACCAGGCCGGCGGGGAACTTCGCCCGCAGCTTCTCGGCCGCCGGGATGGTCCCGGTCTCGGCCAGCGCGACGATCTTCTCCTGGAGCGTCGCCCCGATCCCGGGCAGCTCGGTCGCGCGCCCGGCCACCGCGAGTGTCGCGACCGACACGGAGGCGTCGCGCACCGCCTTGGCTCCGTTGCGATAGGCGACGACGCGGTGGATGATCGCGCCGTCGAGCTCATTCAGGTCGCCCAGCTCGTCGAGGGCGGCAGCGATCTGGGCGTTCGTGAGGGTCGGCATGGGCGGGCGGCGCGGCGAGCGCGCGCCATAGGGTACGGCGCGCGAAATGCCCGGACCCGCCTGGCTCATCATCCCGACCTACAACGAGGCCTCGAACGTCGAGGCCATCGTCGAGGCGGCGCTCCCGGTGCTGGCCGCCGCCGCGCCCGAGGGCCATCGCATCCTTGTCGTCGACGACGGGTCTCCCGACGGGACCGGGGCGCTCGCCGACGGCCTGGCCGAGCGTCACCCCGGCGAGGTCGAGGTGCTCCACCGCCCCGCCAAGGGAGGGCTCGGTCCGTCCTACCTCGCCGGCTTCGCGCGGGCGCTTGGAGCCGGCGCGGGCCACGTGCTGGAGATGGACGCCGACTTCTCCCACTCCCCCGCTGATCTCGGGCGCCTGCTCGGCGCCGCCCACGACGGCGCCGACCTCGTGCTCGGCTCGCGCTACGTGGACGGCGGCGGGGTGACCGAGTGGCACGCCTTGCGGCGCGCGATCAGCCGTGGGGGATGCTGGTATGCGCGCAGGGTCCTCGGCCTCGACGTCCGTGATCTCACGGGTGGCTTCAAGTGCTTCAGTGCGGAGGCGCTGCAGGCCATCGACCTCCCGACCGTCAGCGCGCAGGGCTATGCCTTCCAGGTCGAGCTGACGTTCCGCGTCACCCGCGCCGGCCTGCGCGTGGTCGAGATCCCGATCGTCTTCCGGGAGCGGCGCGAGGGCCAGAGCAAGATGTCGGCGGCGATCGCGCTGGAGGCGGTCTGGCGCGTCCCGCTGCTGCGCCTGCGCGCCCGCCGGCTCAGGCTCGCCGAGCGGCGTGCCGATGCACCAGCACCGTGAAGCTCCGCATGAACGACCTCGTCCTGGTGCAGGGCATGCGCGACACCCGCGCCACCCTGTCGGACTGGAACCGGCGGCCCGGCCTGATCGCCGGCCGCTGGGCGGCGAGCGCGCTGGCCGTCGCCGTTCTGCTCCTGCTCACGGTCTGGGCGGTCGCCGCGCTCTCGACTCCCGATGCGGGACTGGTCATCCTGCCCGGCCTCGACGGCTCGGCCACGCTCGGCGACGCCGGGAATGTCCTCTTTCGCAACTCGCTCGTCCTCGCGCTGCACGCCTTCGCCTGCCTCGCCGGGTTCATCGCCGGCTCCTCGCTGCCCCAGACCGCCCAGCAGTACTCGGGCGCCTGGCGCTGGATCCACGACAAGGCGGGGCCGCTGGCGATCGCCTTCGTGATCGGTGCGACCACCTTCTCGCTCGTGACCCAGGCCTACGTCCTCGGCGGGGCCACCGCGAGCCTCGCGGCCCAGCTCGACATCTCCCCCGGCCTGCTCCTCCTCGGCCTCCTGCCCCATGCGCTCCCCGAGCTCACCGCGCTCTTCCTGCCGCTGGCGGCCTGGATGATCGCCTCCCGCGCCGGCAACTGGCATCAGCTGCTGGCCGCGACGGTGGTGACGGTCGCCCTGGCCGCACCCGTCCTGGTCGTCTCCGCGCTCGTCGAGGTCTACGTCTCGCCCCAGCTGCTGCTGGAGCTCGCGCGCTGACTACTACACTTTGTATAGTGTTGGGAGCGCGAATCCGACTCGAAACCGACCGCGAAGGGGAGCACTAGATGGCAGGCGTCACCGAGGTCACCGACAGCAACTTCCAGGCCGAGGTCATCGAGTCCGATGTCCCCGTCCTCGTCGACTTCTGGGCGCCCTGGTGCGGCCCGTGCCGCGTCGTCGGCCCCGTGGTCGAGCAGATCGCCGACGAGCGCGGTGACGCGCTGAAGGTCGTCAAGCTCAACACGGACGAGAACCCGCAGACGGCGGCCTCGTTCGAGATCCTCTCGATCCCGACGCTGATTCTCTTCAAGGGCGGGCAGGTGGCCAAGAAGGTCATCGGCGCCTACCCGAAGGCCAAGCTCGAGGCCGAGCTCGAGCCGGTCCTGGCCTAGCCGCGCGCGCCACCCGGGTCACGCGCGCCGGGGTGGCGGCAGGGGCGTAGGACTGCGAGGATCGCCGCGTGCCGGTTCAAGGAGTGCCGCGCGTGGATCCGCTGGACCCGAGGGGTGCGGTGAACCGCGCCTATGCGGCCTTCCTGCGCACGCCGCCGGGGCGCTACATCGCCATCAACGTCGCGGCTCGCGTGGACCCCACGCTCATGCGCGTGTCGCGCGGGCACGTCGGCATCGGGCTCACCTTCCCGACGCTCAACCTCACGACGACCGGCGCGCGCTCCGGACAGCCCCGGACGGCGACCGTCGTGTACTTCACCGACGGCGACGACGTCATCGCGATCGCCTCGAGCTTCGGGCGCGACAAGCACCCGGCCTGGTATCACAACCTCCGCGCCCAGCCCGAGGCCCGGCTGGAGGCCAGGGGTCGCGGCGGGCGCTACCGGGCCGAGGAGGTCTCAGACGAGGCCGAGCGCGAGCGGCTGTGGGCGCTCGCGAACCGCGTCTACCCGGGCTATGACGACTACGAGGCCCGCGTCGGCCCCAACGGCCGGCGCATCCCCATCCTGCGCTTCTCTCCCCTGGCTTAACTAGGCGCGCGCGACCGCGATGCGCAGCTCGCGACCTTCGATGGTGGCCGCGGCGCCGTCCCCGTCGGCGTCGTAGGCGATCGACGTGGCGAGCGTCTCCCCGGTGACGTAGGCCTCGTGGGCGCGGGTGGCGTCGAGCAGCCCGCCGTCGCCGCCGAGGCGCAGCGCGATGCGATCGGCCACCTCGAGGCCGGCGTCCTTGCGCGCGGCCTGCACGGCGTGGACCACCTCGCGGGCCAGCCCCTCCCGGCGCAGCTCGTCGTCCAGGGCCAGGTCGAGCGCGACGGCATGGGAGCCCTCGCGCTCGAGCTGATAGCCCTCCAGCGGCTGCATGGCCAGCAGCAGGTCGCCGGGATCCAGCGTGTGGTCCTTCCCGTCGATCGCCACGCCGATGGGCCGGCCGGCGGCGACGGCGTCGGCGACGTGCCGGGGCTCCAGCGCGGCGACCGCGGCGGCCACCTGGGGCATCGCCTTGCCGAAGCGGGGGCCCAGCGCGCGGTAGTTCGGCTTGACCTCATAGGAGCCCAGCTCGTCGGCGGCTTCGACGAAGCGCAGCGCCTTGACGTTGAGCTCGTCGCGCACGACGTCGGCCAGGCGCTCGATGGCCTCCCGCTCGCGGCCCGCCGCGACGACGACGGCCTCGTGCAGGGGCTGGCGCACCTTGAGCCGGGCCTGCCCGCGGGCGGCGAGGCCCAGGCGCACGGCCTCGCGCGCGACCGCCATCGACTCCTCCAGGCCGGGGTCGCGCTCGCCGGCGACTGGAAAGTCGGTCAGGTGGACGCTGGGCTCTGCGCCGTCGAGGTTGTCGTATAGCTCGTCGGCGACGAACGGGGTGAAGGGGGCCAGCAGCTGGGCGACGGTCACGAGGCAGTGGCGCAGGGTCGCGAAGGCCGCGGGGTCGCCGTCCCAGAAACGCCGGCGCGAGCGGCGCACGTACCAGTTGGACAGATCGCCGACGAGCTCTGCGATCGCGCGCCCGGCGAACGTGGCGTCGTAGGCGTCGAGGCGCTCGGCGACCGTCTCGGTCGTCGCGTGCAGGCGCGACAGCGCCCAGCGGTCGAGCGGGTCGAGGTCGCCGGCGGCGGGCACGGCGGCCGGCGCGACGCCGTTGACGTTCGCGTAGAGCACATAGAAGCCGTAGGTGTTCCAGAGCTGGAGCAGGAACTGGCGCACGCCCTCCTCGATCGCCTCGGTGGAGAAGCGGTAGCCGTCCCACGGCTGCTTGGAGGTGAAGAAGTACCAGCGGAAGGCGTCGGCGCCGTAGCGGTCGAGCACGTCCCAGGGAGCGACGATGTTGCCCGCGGACTTGGACATCTTCTGGCCCTCCTCGTCGAGGATCAGGCCGAGGCACAGAACGCTCTCGTAGGAGGAGCGGTCGAAGAGGAGGGTGGATACCGCGATCAGCGAGTAGAACCAGCCGCGCGTCTGGTCCAGGCCCTCGCAGATGTAGTCGGCGGGGAACCGCTCCTCGAAGCGATCGGCGTGCTCGAAGGGGGCGTGGTGCTGGGCGAAGGGCATGCAGCCCGAGTCGAACCAGACGTCGATGACCTCGGGAACGCGCTGCATCGGCTCGTCGCACTCGGGGCAGGGGAAGCCCACGTCGTCCACGAAGGGACGGTGGGGGTCCTCCAGGCGCACGCCGCTGCGCTCCTCGAGCTCATCAAAGCCCCCGACGCAGTGGACGTGGCCGGCCTCGCAACGCCAGACCGGCAACGGGTGCCCCAGTAGCGCTCGCGCGAGAGCGCCCAGTCGACGTTCGACTCCAGCCACTTGCCAAAGCGCCCGTGCTTGACGTGCTCGGGGTGCCAGTCCACCGCCTCGTTGGCGGCGAGCAGCCGGTCGCGGACCGCGGAGGTGCGGATGTACCAGGACGGCTTGGCGTAGTAGAGCAGTGGGGTGCCACAGCGCCAGCAGTGCGGATAGGAGTGCTCGTAGGACTCCGCCCGCAACACACGCCCGCGCGCGCGCAGGTCGGCGACGAGATCGGCATCTGCGTCCTTGACCCCGCGCCCGGCGAACGGGCCGATGCGCTCGTCGTAGGTCCCGTCGAGCCGCACCGGGTTGACGACGTTCAGGCCGTACTGCTCGCCGAGGCGAAAGTCGTCCTCGCCGAAGGCGATCGCGGTGTGCACCAGGCCGGTGCCGTCGTCGGCCGTGACGAAGTCGGCGAGGAGCACGGTGTGGCCGCGCTCGCCGTACTCGGCGGCGGAGATGAAGTGAAACGGCGGCTCATAGCGCGCACCCTCCAGCGCCGATCCGCTGAAGTGGTCGAGGATCTCGGCCCCCTCGCCCAGCACGCGCCCCACGAGCGCCTCGGCCACCACGGCGACCGCACCGCCATCGGCGGGCCGGGCGCGGACGTAGGTCAGCCCGGGATCGACCGCCACGGCGGCGTTGGAGACGAGCGTCCACGGCGTCGTCGTCCACACGAGCAGCTCGTCGCCGTCCTCGAGCGGAGCGGCGGCATCGCGGACCCCGAGGCGGACGTACACCGAGGGGTCGACGACGTCCTGGTAGCCCTGCGCCACCTCGTGGGAGGACAGCGCGGTGCCACAGCGCGGGCAGTAGGGCACGACCTTGTGGCCCTCGGAGAGCAGCCCCCGGTCCCAGATCTGCCGCAGCGCCCACCACACCGACTCGATGTAGGACGCGTCGAGCGTGCGGTAGGCGTCCCCGAGGTCGACCCAGTAGCCGATGCGCTCGGTCAGCCGGTCCCACTCCTCCAGGAACGTGAACACCGACTCGCGGCACTGCGCGTTGAACTCGGCGATCCCGTAGCGCTCGATGTCCTCCTTGGACTTGATCCCGAGCTGCTTCTCGACCTCGATCTCCACCGGCAGGCCGTGGCAGTCCCAGCCGCCCTTGCGCTCCACGGAGTAGCCGCGCATGGTCTTGTAGCGCGGGAAGATGTCCTTGAACGCGCGGGCGAGCACGTGGTGGGCGCCCGGCTTGCCGTTCGCGGTCGGCGGGCCCTCGTAGAAGACGAAGGACTCGGCGCCCTCCCGGCGGCGGATGGACTCGTGGAAGACATCGCGCTCGCGCCAGCGCTCGAGGATGGACTCCTCGAGCGCGGGGAAGGACGGGCGCGGATCGACCGGGCGGTGGGGCGCGGGCATGGGGCGCCCGATTCTGTCAGCCCGGCTCAGGCGTCGGCGGCGGCGGCGAGCGGCTCGCTGACCGGCTCGTCGGCGGGCGCGGTGCGGCGGGCCTTGACCTCGTCGCGGCCGTGCAGGTGGTCGAGCAGGCGGTCGCGTGCCTCGATCGGATCGCCGCTCAGGCGGCAGACCGTGCTTGCGCCGGTGTCCGGCAACGCGCCGCGGTAGTCGAATACCTCCACCGTGCGCTCTCCCTGGCGCGAGGCGTAGACGAGGCGCCCGAGCACGTCGAGCGACGCCCGGCGGCCGGTGAGGATCACCGCGGACGGGTCGAGCGCGCGCAGCGCACGGCCCAGGCGGGCCGGCTCGGCCTCGACGGACAGCGACAGCGTGCGCAGGCCCGCGCGGCGCAGCGTGAGGTCGAGCGCCTGGGCGTGCAGCGCATCGGTGTCGAAGGTCGCCGAGGCGTCGAAGACCATGATGCCCTCGGGACGGTGGGACGGCGGCGCCGCGCGGCGCACGGCCGCCAGCCAGCCGGTGGCATAGCGCCACGCGAACTGGAACTCCGGCGTGGACGTCTCGGTGTCGAGCAGGTTCTCCACGGCGGGCAGCAGGATCTCCGACGTCGTGCGCTCGACCGAGCGCAGCGCGAGGCTCTCCTCGATCAGCCGGTCGGCCTTGTTCTCGTCGAAGCGGTTCAGCGCCGCCTGGAGACGGGCCGCCGTGGACGGGCCCTCCCCGCGCTCGCGGGCGAGCGAGACGGCGGAGGAGATGTTGTGGGTCTCGGCAAAGGCCTCCTTCAGCGCCTCGATCTCGGCGAGGTCGTACTGGCGGTGGCCCCCCTGCGTGCGGCGCGGAGCGGGGAACGAGAAACGGCGCTCCCAGCTGCGCAGTGTGTTCGGGCTGACGCCGAGCATGGCAGCAGCCGCGTTGGTTCGGACGACGCTCATGGGCAGCGTTATCGTGGTTTGCGGAGCTTTGCGCAAGCCCGGCAATGGAACGTGCACCCTGCACGTTTCAGACCACTGCCGATCGTCAGGAAGGAGCTGAGCGCAGCGTGTCGAGGAGATCCTCGCGCTCGGCCTCCAGGCGCCCGATCTCCGAGCGCGTCAGGCCGCTGAGCCGCGTCTCCAGCAGAGCTTCGGCCTGATCGGGCGAGAGGTCGAGCCGCTCGATGAGGCGGATCCGCGCGTCGGCCGGCGCCTCGGCGTCGAAGACCTCACGGATGATCTCGTCCCGGCGCTCACAGGCCGCCAGGACGCCGTCCAGGGTCTCCAGCTGCCGCTCGATCACATCTCGGTCCACCCGCCGAGACTATGCGGCGAGAGCGTCCCCGCGCAAGCGGCAGCACGTCCGTAAGTGTTGCGAACATATGTTCGACATGGCGAAAGCGCGGGAAAGATCGACGGCACGGCAGCTGCGGGCGGATGGCTGGTCCCTGCGGCGGATCGCGCGAGCCCTCGGAGTGTCCCTCTCCTCGGTCAGCGTGTGGGTGCGCGACGTGGTCCCCAGACCGCCCGAGCCCGAGCTGACCATCTCTCCGGCACCCCTTTCGGGTTTGGAACGCCGCTGCGGAAAGTGCCGCCAGATGCTCCCGATCGAGAGCTTCAGCCGGAACTGGGTCCGAGATTCGCACCAAGGCTGGTGTCGTGAGTGCTTTCGCGCGTACTTCCGAGAGCGGGGCGAGGCCCATCGCCGCCAGTCGACGGCCGCCAGGCGCCGGCGCCAGGAGCGCGCTCGACGTCACCTGCTTGCCTATCTGGATGACCACGCCTGCCGAGACTGCGGTGAGGTTGACCCGATCGTGTTGGAGTTCGATCACGTTGGCCCCAAGCTGGCCGGCGTCTCCTACCTCGTGTCGCTCGGAGCCCGCCCTACGAGACTGGACGAGGAGTTCCAGCGCTGCGAAGTGGTCTGCGTCAACTGCCACAGGAAGCGCACGGCGGCGCGGCGCACCCCCGCGGTCGAGCCGGTTCGGGCACGGTACGTGGCGCGCAATCTGGCGTTTGTGCGCTCCGTCCTCGCGGTCTCCGTCTGCGCGGACTGCGAAACGGCTCACGTCGCCATTCTGGAGTTCGACCACGTCGCGGGCACCAAACGCGACTCGGTCAGCTCGCTGGCTCTGCACGGTCACGCGTTGGAGGTGGTGCGCGAGGAGATCGCGAAGTGCGAGATCCGCTGCGGCAACTGCCACCGACGCCGCACCGCGATGGTCGAAGGCTACTTCCGCCATCATCTTGGGGGCCGCCGTAGCTCAGTTGGTAGAGCAGCGGGCTTTTAACCCGTCAGGTCGTGAGTTCGAGTCTCACCGGCGGCACTAGGACACCGGCGCGGTCGCTCCCAGCTGGTCGTAGCGGTGCACCGCGCGCAGCGCGCGCGCGAGGCGGCGGACGCCCTCGTCGAGTTCCTCGGGCTCCAGCAGCCCGAACGACAGGCGCAGGTGCGCGCGGGCCGCGAGCTCGGGCATCGTGGCCGCGCCGGGGGTGAAGGCGACGCCGTGGTGGATGGCCTCGCCGTACAGGCCTGACGGCTCAGCCGGTCGCGGCCGGGGCGGTGCTCGGACCACCGGCCGTCGCGACCGGCTGGCCGTTCAGCCGCATCGCCGAACCCGCCGCCTCGTCACGGAACTGCTGCTGTGAGT